>Ga0209638_1000047_pt1 | contig 75759 bp, 78 predicted proteins | sample BarGraNGADG00211_FD_184490 | JGI IMG/M metagenome (GOLD analysis project Ga0209638, IMG submission 184490) | Arctic peat soil microbial communities from Barrow, Alaska - Barrow Graham LP Ref core NGADG0002-211 (SPAdes) (version 2) | ecosystem: Environmental > Terrestrial > Soil > Wetlands > Peat... | reverse complement strand
CTGCGGCCGCCCGCCGAGGTACTTGCTGAGCTCGACACGCTCAAAGATGGCGAGCTGGCGACCGACACATACGGCGAAGGCGGCACGGTCGGGATTTTGGAGGCGGAAGTCGGGAAGCTGCTGAAGAAGCCGGCGGCGGTTTTCATGCCCAGTGGCACGATGATCCAGCAGGCCGCATTGCGCATCCATGCCGATGCGCGCGTCAGTCATGTAGTCGCGTTCCACCCAACGTGCCACCTGGAGCTGCATGAGGACAAGGCGTACCAGCGGCTCCATGGGCTGGTCGGCCTCAAGATTGGCAGCCGTCAGCAGCTGATCACGATTGCCGACCTGGAGAAGATCCACGAGCCGATTGCCGCGCTGCTGATCGAGCTCCCCCAGCGCGAGATCGGTGGCCAGCTGCCGCGGTGGGCCGAGCTCGTCGCGCAAACCACCTGGGCCAGGGAGCATGGCGCGGCCGTGCACATGGACGGCGCCCGGCTGTGGGAGTGCGGCCCGTTCTACGACCGGCCGCTGGCGGAGATCGCGGCGCTGTTCGACACGGTCTATGTCTCGTTCTACAAGGGCCTTGGCGGGACTGCCGGCGGGATGCTGCTGGGCGAAAAGGAGGTCATCGCCGAGGCGCGCGAGTGGCGCCATCGACATGGCGGCACGCTCTACAACCTGTGGCCGTACGCCGCATCTGACCTCGCGGGCCTGCGCCTGAGGCTGCCGCGCATGGGCAAGTACGTGAGGCACGCGCGCAAGGTCGGCGCCGCGCTTTCGGCGATCGACGGCTTCGAGATAAAGCCCGACCCACCGCAGACGCCGATGATGCACGTCTACCTGCGCACGACCGAGGTGGCCTTCAACGCCGGCGTGCGCAGGCTCGCGACCGACCAGCACCTGTGGGCATTCGGCGCGTCGCAGGCCGCCGACGTCCCCGGCTACCGCAAGGTCGAGCTCTACTGCGGCGACGCCGCGCTCGAGCTCTCCCCGGCCGAGTTTGCCGACGCGTTCAGCGCACTCGTCGGTGGGTCGATGTAGCCCATGTACTCGACCACGGTCCGGTAGCCGAGGCGCTCGTAGACGGGGAAGCCCATCCGGCTCGCCTGCAGGGCAGCGACGTCGCAGCCCTCCTCGCGTCCGTCGTCGGCTACACGCCGGGTCACCGCGGCCCCGTATCCCCGGCCGCGCGCCTCGGGCACGGTCGAGATGTCGTACAGGCCCATCGTCTGTCCCGTACGCACCCCGACCCCGGTCGACACGGGCTGGCCGTTCGTGTAGCCGGTATATAGGGAAACGCCGCGGCGCTGCAACAAGGCCGGGGTCACGATGTCGCGCACCATCGACGCCGACATTTCGAAGCCCGCCACTGTCGCCTGGATGTGATCCTCGAGCTGCTCTTCCCGCGTGACCCGCACGATCTCGTGGCCGGGCAGCGACGGCGCCTCAGCGTCGTGGATCGGGTAGAGCGCCATGCCCGGCATCCACGGCGTATCGGAGATGGGCACCAATCCCAGGTCCGCCATCAAAGGTGCGAATCGGTCGTCCGCGCCGACGCGCAGGTTGACGACGAACCTGTCGCCTCTGCCGCGGGTGATCGCAACTGCCTCTTCGACGGTCGCGCGCTCCGCATCGTCGCTCTCGATCAGAATCTGGTTGAAGATCCGCGCCGGGAGGCCGCTGACGATCAGGGCCACGCCGCCCGCGTGGCGCACCAACGAGCGTTCGGCGCTGGCCGTGGCGACCGCTATGGCCTCGATTAGGTTTTCGTGCTCGAGCTTTGCTAGCCCACCTTGGTCCACGCGCGGAATGTAGCGATTCCACTCATCGCGTCGCTCGATCACGCGCGAAAGCGAGCGCCTCTCGACCGCGGGCCTTCGATAACCAGTCTCGTGCCACGCCAGCGCCACTTCGATTGTCGGCGCTCCCTCGAGGGCGACCTGCTTGACCGACGGCGCGACGGGTGGGCAGATGGAATTCGGTCCCGTCTGTTCCATCTGCAGGCGCCTCGTGCCGTCTGTCAGCGACTATCTCTGAGCCGATAGCTCGGCCCGGACACTGCTATCCAGCGCCCTTAACCTCGCTTCGAGAGGGACGCGAGCCACGCGTCGCGCTCGAGCGGGCTGGGTCGCGAGCGTGTGCGCCTGGGCGGATTGTCGGCGATGGGCTGATAGCCGCCCGGCCGTGACTCGAGCAGACCCTCCCCCATGGACAGCCCGGGCAGCTGGTGCTGAAGCGACCGGACGCGTGCCACCGGCATTACCGCGCTGGCCTTCGTCACTCCGCTCGCCGTGAACTGGCCACGAACCCGACCGCCCAGCCGGCCGAGCGCTGCGAGCACTTTCTGGGCGGTTGGCGCGGGCATCTCCAGGGACAGGTCGGCCAGCGGCTCGCACACCCACGTCCCCGCGCGTTCGAGCGCGGTCGCGAGGACGAGCTGGGTCAACAGCCGAAAGTCGGACGCGCCGGTGATGGGTGCTCCGTAACCGCAGTCGGTCATCGTCACCCAGCAGTCCGTCACCTGCCAGCCCGACAGACCTTCCGCGAGAGCGTCGCGAACGTGCGACTCCATCTGCGTCGTGAACACCTCCGCCGTGTGGAAGATGTAAAGGGGTACCAGTCGGGGTTCCACGACAGCGACGAACTTAACCCCGGAGCCGGGCGGGAGGGGCTCGATGCGCAGGGCCAGCGTCGCCCGGAACGGGTTCGTGCTCAGCGGCGAGCTGCGGCCGGTGATGTTGGTGTGCGTCTTGGCGTGCAGGATCTCCTCGGCCTCTGCGGCCCGCGCGGGCCGCTCGATGCATACCGTCGTCGTCTCGCTGAAGTCGACGGCGATGCCGTATTCGCGCTCGAGGGTCGCGCCGATGACCTCCTTGTGGACCTCGCCGTAGAGCGAGACAGAGATCTCGTGGCGCTGGTCGTCCTGGCGCACGTCGATCAGCGGATCCTGCCCCGGCGAGCTGGTTGAGCGCGGCGCGCAGCGAGCCCTGCTGCGCAGGATCGCGGGCGACAACGACCGCTTCCAGCGCCGGCCGCGCGAAGCGTGCGGAGACCTCCTCACCCGGTGGCGGCTCGCCGATCGCGTCGCCGACGCGGACCGTGCCGAGACCGCGGATGACGGCCATCTCACCCGGCATCAACGTGTCGCGGCGCGGCGAGCCGGCCGGCGCGAAGACGCGGACCGAGGTCGGCTTCTGCTCTTCGCCACCGCCCACGCGCACGCGCTGGCGCGGCCGGAGCGTGCCCGCGAACAGGCGAACGTATGCGACGGGCTCGCCCGAGCTGTTGCGCTCGATCTTGAAGACGCGTCCGGACACCGGTGCGTCCGGATCGCCGCGCTGTGCGAACAGAAACTCGTCAATTCCAGCGAGCAGCTCCGCGATCCCGAGGCCACGACTGGCGGACCCGACGAACACCGGGTAGACGAGCGCCCGGCGCGTCTGAACGCCAAGCTCCTTGCGCAGTCGGGCGTCCGAGAGCGACCCGTCGTCGGCGACGAACGCGCGCAGGATCGCCTCGTTGTTCTCGGCCAGGATCTCAGGAAGCTTGGCAGCGTCTTGCGCAACCGCAGCAGGCGAGAGGCGCCGGCGCATCGCATCGAGCACCCGCTCGAAGTCGGCGCCGGCGCGGTCGGTCTTGTTGACGAAGATCAGCGTCGGGACGCGGAGGCGCTGGAGGGCGCGAAAGAGCAGTGGCGTCTGGGGCTGGATGCCCTCGACCGCGGAGACGACCAGGACCGCGCCGTCGAGCACGCCCAGGACGCGCTCGACCTCGGCGATGAAGTCGGGGTGGCCGGGCGTGTCGACGAGATTGACGGCGAGATCACCGACCTGGAACGTGGCGACGGCAGAGCGGATGGTGATTCCGCGCTCGCGTTCGAGATCCAGGGAGTCGGTCTGGGTTGTGCCGGCGTCGACGCTGCCGACGTGGTCGATGGCGCCTGTCGTGAAGACGAGGCGCTCGGTAAGGGTTGTTTTACCGGCGTCTACGTGAGCCAGGATGCCGAGATTGAGCGTGCGCATGGAGCCTCATGTCGTGCAGGGAGGTGGTCACCTTCTGGCTGGACATGGGTGCTCGCATCTGGCTCCTTTCTCGCGGTCGCGGCTGACGAGGTCAAGGGTCTCACGTCGTGCAACCCGGCGCGCCCCGCGGTTCGCGATGCGGGTCAGGCCATGAGCGACTGTCGTACGATTTGCCGTCCATCAAACGGGTCATCGTCGAGGGGTTGCGGCCGTTTCCCTGGAGGTAGCGATGCTCAGCGAGCAACAGACGTTCCCGATCCTGCTATCGAAGGATCTCGACGCGACCAGAGCCTTCTATCACGGGGTGCTCGGGCTCGACGTCCTGGGCGAGACTCCTGGCGAACGGATCGTCTTCCGAAGCGCAGACACGCGCCTCGTGGTCACGCTGAGCACGATCGGCACGAAGGACAGCCAAACCCAGATGGCCTGGCTCGTGCAGGACATTCACGCCGCCGTGGCCGACCTGCGCGCCCGTGGCGTGCGCATCGAGGAGTACACCGCGCCGGACCCGGTGACGACCAACGGCATTGCCGACATGGGCCACTCATGGGCGGCCTGGTTCATCGACCCGAGCGGCAACTGTCTGGCAGTGGTCCAGCCCAAGGGCTGACGGCGCAGGGTGGGAAGGTCAGGCTGCCGGTCCGAGGAGACGCCTGGCTTCGGCTGCCACCACGTCCGCGAAAGCCGTCTCGCCTCCAGCCGCGTCGATTGCGACGGCCACGGCCGCGGCCAGCCGGACGGCATCGCGCGGCGTCCGCAGCAGCGGCAGGACAACTTCCGTCCGGGCGGTGCGCCAGCGGTCCCAATTCACGCCGCGTTGGCCCGCCACCGGTGCGAGCGTGACGAGCGCCTGATCGAGGACCTTGCCGAGCGCCTCGGATTGATACTCAGGAAGGTCGTGAAGCGACTGGACGACCTTGGCCAAGTAGTCGCTGCCCCACGCTGGTCCGCGTCCGCTGCCCAGCGCCGACTCCACGCGCTCGCGCTCGAATGCGAGCAGGTAGCTGATGCGCGGAAGGTGTCCGACCAGGCGCACGAGTCGAGCGACCTCCGCGATCTCCGGGTCGGTCAGACGATCGATGTCGTCTACGACCACGACGATGCGCACGTCGAACTGATGCAGGGCGGCATGAAGCTCCTGGCGCTGCAGGTAGATGCCCTTTTCCTTGAAGCGCTTCGAGTACTCAGCGCTTGCCGCGCCCAGGCCGATCGCCTGCTGGCCGGCCTTGGCGATTCCGCCCACGAACGGCAGCAGCGCTAGCGGCTCGACCATCATGCTGTAGCTGCGCAGGTGGTCTGATGCCGATTGCAGGCGCTTGTCGTTGTCGGACGACATTTCGGACGCGAGCTCGCGCAGGAAATGGCCGGTCAGGTCACCGGACCCGGAGAAATACCACGGATTGAAGTCGATGACCTTGAACGACTGCGTGAGCTGTGCGGAAATCATGCGCAGGACCGAACTCCTGCCAGAGCCCTGCGCTCCGACGATCGCGTAGGCGACTCCGCCCTCGGGCCGCCTCTCGATCGCGGCTGCGATCGAGCGCGCGAAGCGTGCCCTGTCCAGGAAATCCGCGTCGGCAGACGAGATTGGCTCGTCGATGCCGAGACCCACGCTGGATTCGCTCGGCGGCATCGTGGCGCCCGGTGCGTCAGCGGGTTTGGCAGGAGCGCGGCTGAAAGGACGCCGTCGGCGCGTGGTCATGCGTCGAGGAAAGGGATGACGGCCGCGGCCAGGCTGGGCGCAAACTGCAGCCAGTCATCGACGTTCGGCGCGCGCTGCTGGTAGCTCGCGTACATCGGCGACATCTTCATCGGCTCTGCGAACTCCGGGCCCATATGGTCCATCGCGCCCGACATCTCCGGATGCCAGCCGTAATGCTTGAAGACCGTTGACACGAGGATGACCCGGTCGACCACGTCGGGGTGCTGGATCGCGGTGCGAAGCGCCACACCGCCGCCCAGCGAGAAGCCCATGACCGCGGCTCTCGGCAACCCCAGGTCGCGAATGAGGCTGGCGATGTCGTCGGCCATCGTCTCGAAGCGCATTGGCCGATCAGCCGCGGGCGACCGACCATGAGACCGGAGATCGACGCCGATGACCTCGCGTCCTGCGGCGAGCGCGTCGCGATTCGCGCCGAACATGTCGTAGTCGCCGTAGCCGCCGTGGAGCAGGACAAGCGGCGTGCCCGAGCCACCCTCAAACCGCTCGTATGCAAGCTTGATTCCGTTGACACTCGCGATCTGGGGGCCGTGGCCCTTCGAATCAGTCATGCGCACATGATCGCGACTACGATCAGAACATGACAGACAACGATCAGATCGCCTGGCGGGCCGTCGTCTACGGCACACCAGTGGTTGCTTCCGACGGAACGCGCGTCGGCACGGTCCACGAGGTCCTGGGCTCCGACGAGGAAGACATCTTCCACGGCATCCGCGTCACGCGCCCGGACCATCACGACGTGATGATTCCCGCGTCAGACATCAGCACTCTCACCTCGGCTTCCGTTACGGCCGATCTCACGGCCGCGGACGTTGACGCGCTGCCGGCCTACAACGAAGAGGCGACCTACCATCTGGCGTCGGTCGGCTGGTTGCGCAAGCACCTGGGCTGGAAGCAGGACTCCAAGAGCGACGAAGAGCCGGGCTAGTCCGCCTTCAGCATCTCGACAACTGGTCCGAGCGCGTCGAAAGCCGCGACTGACCCGGGAGCGACCATCAGGTCGACCTGCGTGAAGCCTGCGTCGCGGAACGCCCTCAGCGCGTCTGCGATTTGAGTCGCTGATCCACAGATGACGCCGTCGCGCTTGCCAGCTTCCTCCAGCGGTTCAACCTCCAGTCCGGCAGCACGGCCGAAGCCGTCGTAGGCGCGGCCCAGCTCATCGCACACGGTCTTGAACGCGTCGATGCGCGGAGCCATCTCATCCAGGCTCGAGCTCGCCTCGGCGTAGGTGCTCCAGATGTCCGCATTCATGGCTGCCAGGCGCATGCCCTTTTGCTTCTGGGCCCCGATGAGCAGCGGGATGCCGTTCGGGCGCGGCCCAACCGGTAGTTGCACGAGGTCGTGGGCGGAATGAAACGTGCCCTCGAAGTTGGCCCTGCCACCACGCATCAGCGGCACGATTACCTGGAGCGCTTCCTCAAAGCGAGCGAAGACCTGGTCCTCAGGCAAGCCGAACGCATGCGCCTGCCCCGGGCCGGTGTGGCCCGCACCCAGCCCGAACACGAACCGGCCAGCGCTGATTTCGTCGAGCGTCTCGACCGTCTTGGCGATGATGCCCGGGTTTCGGTGCAGCGCCGACAGCACCCAGCTGCCGATCTTGATTCGCGACGTGACGGCGGCCGCTGCCGCTGCCATGGAGATGCCGTCCCAGAAGCCCCGTGCAGGGTTGTCCTCGCTGCGCCACAGCAGCTCATCAGGGATCCGGAGTGTGTCCACGCCCATCTGTTCGGCGTGAATCGCGATCTGCCGAATGTCGGTCCAGCGCGGCGTGATGCGCTCTGGCCCGTACTGGTTAACCGGCAGGCACACGCCGATCTCGAAGGCTTTCACGTGCTGTGACGGTACACGTCGGGTAACTTCGCCGCGTGCAGATCCTGACGGCCGCCCTGGCCACGCTGGTCGCGATCGCCGTGCGAGGTCGAGCTCGAGCTGGACCTCGAAGGACTGCGTCTGGAGGGCTAGGCCGGTCTGGATTCGGAGTGGGCGATTTGGCCGAACTGGCGCCACAGGAGCACGACGAGGAGCGCCGAGCCGGCAAACGCGAACCAGAACGGTGCCGTGATGCCGTAGCCCGACGCGAGCAGACCGCCGATGGGTATCCCGATCACGAGTCCGCCGACGATCGCAAGGCGATAGACGCCGCCGACGCGGCCCATCAGGTCGTTGGGCACGGCGCGCTGGCGAATCGTTGTCGCCGTCGTGCCCCAGACGAAGGCGTGGGCACCGAAGACGGACATGATCACCAGCGCCACCGGTGGCGAGGTCGTCAGCGCAAGCGAGAGATGCGTGAATGTCTCGATCACGAGCCCGACGCGCATGATGTCGCCCAATGCGAAACGGCGCTCGAGCGCGCCGTAGGACGCGATGCCAAGAATGCCGCCTAGCGCGCTCGCCGTGGTCAGCAGTCCGAAGCCCACTGCGTCCATGTGCAGCCTCTGGCCGGCGTAAAGGACGAGCACCGACCACGCGGCGCCGTAGGTAATGTTGAACGCGAAGATCGTCAATGCCAGCGTGCGCATCGCCGGGTGATGCGTCAGCCAGCGCACTCCATCGGCCATCTCCTGCCAGAAGCCGCTGCCCTCCCCTGGCTCACGCCGGATGAGTGCCGCCTGGCTGAGCGTGACGCGCGTGATGAGCACGGCGCCCAGCGCGAAGGCGGCCGCGTTGGCGGCGAACGGCAAGGCCATGCCGGCGGCGAAAAGGAAGGCGCCGATCGGCGGGCCGACGAGCTGGTTGAGCAGGATGAACGCGCCCTGCATGCGCGAGTTGGCGATGCCAAGGTCCTTCTTTGCGACAACGCCGGGGAGCAGCGCGCTCGACGCGGAATCGGCGAAGTTCTCGGCCGTGCCCAGGACGAAGATCGTGGTCAGGACGAGGACGATGCTGACTTGGCCGCTGACGATCGTTGCGACCAGCACGGCCAGGATCAGCGCGCGCAGGACGTTGGCAATGGCGACCATCCGGCGCCGCTCGACGCGGTCGGCCACGACCCCGGTGAAGACGCTGAAGACGAGCGCGGGCAGGTAATCGAAGAGCAGCGCCAGCGAGACCAGGAACGGATCGTGTGTCTGCGACGCGACGAGCAATGGCCCGGCCGCAACGACGACGCCGTCGCCGGCGTTGTTGACGAGCGTCGACGACAGTAGCCAGCGGAAGCTTCGACCCAGGCGCGGCGGAAGGGCGGTGTCGACCACACCGCGGAGACTTGGGCGCACGCGCGGCAGGTTAACCGCCCACCGTCAACCTCGCGCCGAGGTCTCTCGCCCGGGCCTGCCTGCCCGGCAGACGATTACGCCGACTTGGCGACCTCGACCTTCCGAGGCACCTTGCCCATCCACGTTCCGAACATCTTGAGCATGCGGTGGCCGCCGTCCGAAACGTCGCCGAACATCAGCGGACAGCCGCCGTCGATGACGGTCATGCCCTGGGCTCGGCCGACGTCCGCGGCTTCGGCCGAGCACGACCCGGCGCCGAACATGCGGTGCGTCCAGATGCGCGTGATGCCCAATTCGCCTGCCTCGCGGACCGTTGCCTCGGCGTGCTCGGGTCGCGTGGCGATGACGACCACATCGACTCCGCCCGGGATCGACTTAAGGTCGTGGTACGAGGTGTCGCCCTCGACCTTGTCGGCGTTGGGGTTGACCGCGAAGACCTGGTAGCCGCGGTCGCGCAAGCGGGTGTAGATGACGTTGCCGCCGTGCGACTTTGGCGTGCGTGATACGCCTGTAACGGCGAACCGTTTGTGCGACAGGAACTCGTCGGCGACCTCGCTGACTGACGGCATGGCGAAACCTCCCTCTGATCTCGCTCGAAATGATTGGACTGAGCGTCGAATCCTCGGCCGTCACCGACGCCGACACGAGTGCCGAATCTCCCTTTGTCGGCACGCGCTCTGGAATGCGTCCACGCGGAGGCCATAAGTTCAGGGCCGTCATTCCGACAGTACGGCTAGGCTTATCGGGCACCGCTGGCGAACATCTCAGTCGTGCGCTCGGTATCACCGCGGGGGATTTGAATGCTTCGTCTATCTGTCGGTCGCCTGCTCTTTGCAGCGCCACTGGCCGCCGTCCTGCTGGCAGTCGGGATGCCGTCGCTCGCGCTGGCCCACAGCGCGACAGGCTTCACGGCCTCGTTCCCGGGCACGCTCGTGCCAACCTACGCGAGCCACACTGCCCAGCACCTCAAGCCGATCCTGGCGGCGAATGACCGCGCGAACGCGAACGTGCGCGGCGCCGCGGTCACGCCCTCGGCGACGATCCAGGTGTCCTACCACAACTTCCCAGCCAAGGACAAGGCGGCATTCCAGGCGGCCGTTGACGAGTGGCAGACGCAGATCGTGTCGACCAAGGTCATCCACATCAACGCGAGCTGGACACCGCTTGGATCGACGAGCGGCATCCTGGGCGAGGCCGGGCCGACGTCGTTCTACCTTGGCACTGACAATTTCCTGTACCCGGCCGCGCTGGCTGAGGCGCGCTGCAGCTGCAACCTGAAGCGCGGCGCGGAGATCCAGGCCGAGTTCAACAGCCAGTTCCCGTACTGGTACACGGGAACCGACGGCAACGTGCCCACCAGTCGCTGGGACCTGGAGACGGTCGTGCTCCATGAGCTGGGCCACGGCCTGGGCTTCATGAGCAGCTTCGACGTCGTCGGCAAGAAGGGCTTTTGGGGCTTCAGCCAGGGCAACAACAATTACCCGCTGCGCTTCGATGTGCTGGAGTACACGACCAAGACGGGCGACACGACGATGACGAGCTTCGCCAGTGGCACGACCGCGCTACGCAATCAGCTCGTCGACGGCGGCGTCTTTGTGGGCGGCGACAACGTCACGGCCGTTCTTGGCCAGCGCGCCAAGCTCTATTCGCCGCATCTCTGGCAGGAAGGCTCGAGTAACTCCCACTTCGACGAGAAGACTTACCCCGCCGGCACACTCAACGCGCTGATGACGCCTGTGCTTGACAACGGCGAAGCGATCCATGATCCGGGTCCGGCGGTGCTTGCCCTCTTCCGCGATATTGGCTGGACGACGACAGAGACACCACCGCCGCTCACGAATTAGGCGACTGCCGCCTCAGATTCCGCCTCAGATCACTCGGACGGTGCCAATTCCGCCACTGACGGTGATGTCGACACGGTTGGTGGCCGACTCGTAGTCGCTCGAGGCCCAGCCTCCCATCGAGCGCGGGAAGCGTGACTCGTCGACCCGTGTGCTGCCGATCGCCATCTGCGATGCGATACGTGCCGCGACCCCGGCCGGGACGATGACCGTCACTGACGCCAGGCCGGCCTCGACGCGCGCTGAGACCGCACCGCTGGCTGGCAGCCGCAGGGTCGTCTCGCTCGCTCCTGTGTGAAGCTCGAGGCGCCTGATGCGCAGCGCGGATAGGTCGACGTTGGATCGGTTGGCTCCCGTGTCAAGTCGGAGGTCGACCGGGATGTCCGCCGCCAGCCCGACGTCCCAGCGCAGCGTGCCGCCGCTCCAGAAAGCGGTAGCCGAGTCGTGCGGCCGCAGCTCGAGATGGCCCGGGCCAATCGAGCGCTGCACGACGCCGCCCTCGAAGCTGCCACTCATGAGCATGCCCGGGTCGGCGGGCCCGACACGCAGCTCTCCGCCGCCAAAGCGCAGCCTGATCTCGGCCGCGGTCAGCGCTCCAAGCGGAATGCTCAGCGTCTCCGTGGCCGGCGCGCGCTCGCGGACGACCACGGCGCCGAGCAGGAACCAGACCCCGAGTCCGATCAGGGCAGCGGGCCACCATCGAACGAGGTCGTCTGTGCTCAGCCCATTGAGCTCGCCGGTGGTGGCCGCGAGCATCACGACGCCCAGCACGGTCACGGCCAGCGGTCCCCACAGGACGCCGAGGCCGGCATGCGACCAACGTGGACCGAAGTAGCCGGACAACGCGCTGCATACGCCGGCCATGACCACGAACAGAGGCCAGGCCTGGACCCAGGTCCACCCGCTCGCCTGCTGGGTGAGAAGCACGCAACCAATCCCGACGAGCCAGATGCCGGGTACCACGGCCGCGTTTCGCGCTGATGTCATAGGCCACAGCCTCGTGCACGGATCCGGCGGGCGCCAAAGCCGTTGGTAACCAATTGCACCTGTCCAACGGGAGTATTGCCCTTATCTGCCCGGTTGTACCGCTTCGAGGTGACGTTCGGCAGTTTCTCGACGCCGTTCCCATTCCTACATTCGCGCCTGACAACCCATCAGCAGCCGGACTGCTTTGGCCTGCTCGTAAGCCCGGCGGAGGAGGCATGTTGAGCGCCGTCGATCTCGCGCGACTGCAGTTTGCGTTCACGGCGGCGTTCCATTTCATATTCCCGGCCGTGACGATCGGCCTGGGCTTCGTGGTCGCGCTCGCCGAGACGTTCCGCTGGCGCACTCGGTCGGAGGTCTGGGACCGCCTGGCGAAGTTCTGGACCAAGGTCTTTGCCCTGACCTTCGCGGTTGGCGTTGCCACAGGCATCGTCATGGAGTTCCAGTTCGGCACGAACTGGTCGCGTTACGCCACGTTCGTGGGCGACATCTTCGGCTCGCCGCTGGCCGCTGAAGCGATCCTGGCTTTCTTCCTTGAGTCGACCTTCCTGGGCGTGCTGCTGTGGGGCGGCGCGCGGGTCGGCTCAACGCTGCGCTGGTTCAGCGCGGTGATGGTCTCGTTCGGCGCCGCGCTCTCCGGCCTGTGGATCATCATCGCCAACTCGTGGATGCAGACGCCGGCCGGCTACGAGGTGCAAGGCGACCGCGCCGTGCTGACCGACTTCTGGGCGGCAGCCTTCAACCCGTCCACGCTGCCACGCTACCTGCACACCATCTCCTCCGCGCTGGCCGTGGGCTCGTTTCTCGTCGTGGGCGTTGCTGCCTGGTACCTGCTCAAGGGCCGCCACTACGATGTCGCGCGGCGCAGCCTGAAGCTGGGTCTGATCGTGGCCATCGTCGCCTCCATCGGCATGTTTCTGACCGGCGACACGAGCTCGCGCCAGGTGGCCAACACGCAGCCGGTCAAGTTCGCGGCCATGAACGGCCTTTTCGAGACGGGCGAAGGCGTACCCATGATCATCTTCGCCTTTCCGCCCGGCGACGAGGGTCCCTCCGACCTGCCCAGCCTGGCGGTTCCCAACCTGCTCAGTCTTCTGACCACGTTCGACGTCAACGGCGAGATCGAAGGCCTCGACGCGTTCCCGACCGACGTCTGGCCGCCGGTCGCATCGACGTTCTCGACCTACCACCTGATGGTCGGGCTGGGCGCGCTGATGCTGCTGGTGATGGTCGTCGGCGTGTTCGGGTGGATGCGCGGTCGGCTCGAGCGCTGGCGATGGTGGCTGGCCGCGGCCGTCGTCGTCACCCCGGCACCGTTGCTGGCCGTGCAGTTGGGCTGGGCGACGGCCGAGATCGGGCGACAGCCGTGGATCGTCTATGGCGTGATGAGGACCGCAGATGGCGTGTCGCCCATCGTCAGCTCCTTTGACGTGGCGGTATCGCTGCTCATGTTTGGCGTGATCTATGTCGCGCTCGCGGCGTTATGGCTCTTCCTGCTGCGACGCGTGCTGATGGCTGGACCTGCGCCTGGGGCAGACGGCGAGACGCCCGTGGCGCTACCGCCGGCCGCACCGGCAATTCGTGAGCCGAAGCCCGTGGAGGTGGCGCTGCCGTGATCGATCTGCCACAGATCTGGTTCGTGCTCATCGGCGTCCTGCTGGTTGGCTACGCCGTTCTCGATGGTTTCGACCTGGGCGTCGGGATGCTGTCGCCCATCCTCGGTCGAACAAGCGCCCAGCGCGGCCTGCTCATGGAAACGATCGGCCCGGTCTGGGACGGGAACGAAGTGTGGCTGCTGACGCTGGGCGGGGCGCTCTTCGCCGCCTTCCCGATCGTCTACGCCACCGTCTTCTCCGGCTTCTACCTGGCCGTGATGCTGCTGCTGTTCGCGCTGATCCTGCGCGCGGTGGCAATCGAGTTCCGGCACCACATCGAGGACGCGCGCTGGCTGCTCTTCTGGGATGGCGCATTCTGGCTGGGGTCGTTCCTGCCGGCGCTGCTGCTCGGCGTGGCCATCGGCAATATCGCGCGCGGCCTGCCGCTGACCGGCGGCCTATACACGCAGGGCCTGCTCGGGTTGCTCAACCCGTTCAGCCTGTGTGTCGGGCTGCTCGCCGTGGCGATGTTCGCGATGCAGGGCGCTTCTTGGCTCGTACTCCGTACTGACGGCGAGCTCGCAGCGTCCGCCCGCCGCGTCGGGCGCGTTGCCTGGGTGTGTTTCGTCGTGCTATGGCTTATCGTGACCGCGGTCGCGGTGATCGATGCGCCCGACCTGTGGGCCAACTACGGCAGCCCCCTGGCGTGGATGGCGCCGCTCGTCTTCGTGGCCGCGATCGCTGTCACGGGTTACGCCCTCTGGGGCCGCCACGAACGACTACCGATTCTCGGCTCTTCGTTCTCGATCGCGGCGCTCGTCGCCATCCTGGGCCAGGCGCTCTATCCGGCGCTCGTGCCTGATCGCACTGCCGGAGCCGACCTCACCATCAGCAATGCCGCCTCGTCCAACCTGACGCTGACGGTGATGTTGGTCATCGCCCTGATCGGCGTCCCCATCGTCCTCGTCTACACAGGTTTCGTATACAGCCGCTTCACGCACAAGGTCAGCTCACCGACCGCTTGACGCGCCAGCGCTCGGCGATGCGAGGTCCCGTCTAGCATCGGCCCGTGGAGGAGAAGACCAGCCGCTTCTGGGACACGTTCTGGGTTGTCGCCCCGCTCGTGGTCGGTGCTGGGGTCGGGATCGTCATCGCCAGCCAGTTCCCATCGACGCCTGCCGCGGAGTGTGGTCAGGCGCTTACGCCGCCGTCGACAGCGGCCAACTTCACACTCGCCGTGATCCTTGTCGCTCTCGTGGTCGGGCGGCTGGTGGCTCGCTCGGCGATCGGGCCGGTGGCCTCGCGCGCCTTCACGATGGCCGCGTTCGGGCTCGTGGTTGCAGCGTGCGGTTCATTCTTCGTCACCGCCGGTAATAGGTCCTGTCCGCCGTTGGGGTTAGCATCCGGCCATGAAGCCATGGTTCGGATTCCACATGCCCAACTACACCTTTCCGGATAGCCCGCCGGAGGAACTTTTCGAACGGATCGTCGAGCAGGCGCAGGCCGCCGAGGCGTGCGGCTTCAGCCTGGTCACGGTCATGGACCACCTCTACCAGATCACTGGCGTCGGCCCGGAAGATCATCCGATGCTCGAGGCCTACGCCGTGCTCAGCGCGCTCGCGCGCGAGACGAAAAAGGTCCGTCTTGGCACGCTCGTGACCGGCGTGACCTACCGCAACCCGGCCTTCCTGGTCAAGGAAGTCACTACCCTCGACGTCATCTCCGGCGGCCGGGCGATCCTGGGCATCGGCGCCGCGTGGAACGAGCGCGAGCACATCGGTTTCGGCTATACGTTCCCACCGGTCAAGGAGCGCATGGACAGGCTGGATGACGCACTGGCCATCGCCAAGGGCATGTTCAGCGGCGAACAGTTCTCGTACAGCGGGCGCTACTCGAGCGTCGAGGACATCATCAACTCGCCACGGCCGGTACAGCCCGGCGGTCCGAAGATCATGGTCGGTGGCGGCGGAGAGCAGCGGACCCTGCGCATTGCGGCCAAATACGCCGACATGACCCACTGGTTCGCTTCCGGCGGTTTGGAGACACTCAAGCACAAGACCGACGTGCTGCGCGGCTACTGCGAAGAGATCGGGCGCGATCCGGCCGAGATCGAACGGACCATGGGCGCGCCCGTCGTACCCGTGCGCACAGACGCCGAGCGCGACACGTTCCTGGAGCGGATTCCAGCCGAGCGGCGCTCGGCGATGACCGTCGGCTCACCCGAACAATGCGCCGCGGCCCTGCAGCCCTACATCGACGCCGGCTTCACCGGCTTCACGTTCGGCAACTCCACCTTCCGCACGCCCGAGGCAATTCAGACGGTCGGCGAGACGCTCAAGCTCGTGAACAGCTAGCCGCCCTTAAGCTGGCGCACGAGGCCCATCGCGTCCATCTCGTACCAGTGCTCCACGATCTTGCCGTCCTGGAGCCGGAAGATGTGGATCTCGCCGATCTCGTAGCTGCGGCCGCTCGCGGGCATGCCCATAAACGGGCCTACCTGGCGGGCTCGGGACGTGACGCGAGCGACGACGCGGTCGTCCTCTGCGATCAGGTCATCGACGCTGAAGCTGATGTCGGCCAGCGCCTGGCCGAGGCGTTCTGCAGCTGCCTTGAGCGCCGTCTTGCTGTCTGAATCGGACGGCCAGTTGTGCGAAACGAAGTCGTCGGCGACGAGCTCGTCGACATCGCCCATGTTCAGCTTGACGAACACCTGGTCCACGAAACGGCGAATGACTTCCTTGTTTGCGTCGATGCTCATTGCCCGATTATCCAGGGGTGACCGATCCATACGCCATACACGAGTTGGCCACGGAGCAGCTGACTGCACAACAGATCGCCGATGTCCGCGAGCTGCTGTGGTCGGCCTTCGCCAGCAACCGGCATGGCGGGTTCAGCGAGCAGGACTGGCAGCACGCGCTGGGCGGCACGCATTTCGTGCTCGAGGTGGGCGACAGGATCGTCAGCCACGCCGCGGTCGTCGTGCGGACACTCCACGTCGCGGGCGTCCCGATCCGGACCGGCTATGTCGAGGCCGTTGCCACCGCTCCGGCCGAGCAAGGTCGCGGTTACGGCACTGTCCTGATGCGCTCGGTCAATGCGTTGATCGAGCGCGACTTCGAGCTCGGAGCGCTGAGCACGGGCAGTCACGGCTTCTACGAGCGCTTGGGCTGGCGCATCTGGCAAGGTCCATCCTCGGCCCTGACGGCCCAAGGTGAGATCGCCACGCCGGATGAGCACGGTGGCATCCTGTACCTGCTGACATCCTCGTCTCCCCGGCTCGACCCAGGAGCACCGATCGCGTGCGAGTGGCGCGCGGGCGACGTCTGGTGAGAGAGCAGGCTGGACGGACAATCCTGATCGCCGCCCTGGCCGGTCTCGTACTTGGCGGACTGACGCAAATCGGTCAGCGCCTCCTGCCCGACGCCCTGCAACCGTTGGCAAACTCCATCTCGCCGTGGATCACTGTCAGCTTCTTGATCGGTGCCCTGTCATATCGACCGTTCGCCGCCGCGGTCGGCGGCTGGCTGACGCTGGTCTTTGCACTGAGCGGCTACTACCTGCTGCTCGCCCAGCAGTACGGTCTGGATGTCTCGACGAACTCGCTCGTCCTGTGGGACGTGGCTTCCGTTGCCGGCGGGTTCGTGTTCGGCCCGGCCGGGTGGCACTGGCGGCACGGCTCGGCAAACGTGCGCGCGGTCTCAACCGGCCTACTCGCCGCCGCATTCATCGCCGAGTCCGTGTACCTGTTCATGGTGCTCCAGCCGGACGCGAAGGTCGGGTCAGTCCTGTTTGTGATCGTGGGTCTCGCGCTACCACTGGTCCTGGCGAGGTCGCGTTCGCAGCGGATGCGGGCCTACCTGGCGGTGCTGCCGTCGCTCGGGCTCGCTGTCGTCGGCTACGGGTGTCTGCTCCTGTTCGACTCAGTCGTTGCCGGTCTCTGAACCGTCGCGTCGCTACGCCGGCAGGCGAAAGCCAGTCGTTCCGTCCGCCGAGTCGGTGATCTCCACGCCGAGGCTCGTCAGCTTGTCGCGGATCGCATCGGCGACCTCGTAGGCCGCCATCGCCCGCGCCTGCGCGCGCAGGCTGAGCAGACCTTCGATCAACGGCTCGACGAGCGCGACCCGAGACTCGAGCTCGGCCAGCTTCGTCTCGAGCGCGACGACGCGCGCGGCGAGGTCCGCGTCACCCGTCCGCGCTGCTCGCTCAGCTGGCGCGGCGCGCGTGGTCGGTGAGGTCAGGAGGGCAAGTGGGAACTCGTGTCCTGAGGCGAACACGGTCTCCACGCCGCGGCGCCGGAGCGTGACTCTGCCACGGCCGCGGACGGCGGCGCGGCCGGCATCGAGATCGACCACGAGTGCGGTGTGCTCGTCGACGCCCAGCAGGAAGACGTCGTCGGGCATCTCGCGCTCGAGCATCTCGAGCCGGTGCCGGCCCAGGAAGCAGTAGCGGGTGTCGTGGCCGGCACCTTCGGCGTTGTCCCAATGCGGAATGACCGCGGCGGAGATGCCCACGGCCGACAGGACGTCCAGTCCGGGCAGCCAGAAGGGGTCCTCCCCCGCCTTGTAGATCTCGTACACCGGCGCAGTCAGCCGGCCGAGCGTGAGCGCGGCGGCGCTGGCTACCACGAGCGCTCCACCGGTCACGAGCTTGTCGGCAAAGAGCGTCGGGATCTCTGACCGCGACCACTGGCTCAGGGCATAGGTGGGACTGCCCGGGCCGCTGAAGACGAACTCGGCCTCGCGGATCCGGGCGTACGCCACTTCGCGGGCGAGCACGTCGCCGTCCGAGCGGGGCATGGCAGCGAGGGTCGTGTCGAGCCCAAGTCGGCGGCCGAAGAAGTCGAGCGCGTCGGCGCTCAGGGCGGCGGCGTTCTCCTGGAAACCGTAAGGCGTATCGACGACCGTGCCTCTGACCGGCCGTGGCGCATCGTGGGCCGCAGCCAGCGTGTCGATCACCGAGCGCTGCACACGCCGCATCTGGGTTGCCATCTCGCCCGAGCCGATGATCACGAGGAGGCGCGGCAGTGACGTCACGGGCTGAGTATCACCCGAATGCTTGACGTCGTCGCTGGGTGGCGCAATACTGCACCGCATGGTTCAGTATCAACCGGTTGACCGGACGCTCGCAGCGCTGGCGGACCCAACCCGGCGCCGGATCCTGGAGCAGCTGAGCCACGGCAAGGCCTCGATCAGCGAGCTTGCCGAGCCACTCGGAATCACGCTCACCGGAGTGCAGAAGCACATCCGGCTGCTCGAGGACGCTGGCCTCGTCAAGACGCACAAGAACGGCCGTGTCCGTGAGTGCGAGCTTGGCGTCGATCGTCTCGAGGACCTCGAGCACTGGATCGTCGAGTACCGCCAGGCCGTCGAGCAGCGGCTTGACCGGATGGAGGATCTGCTCGAAGGAAGGAGAGGAATCAACGAATGACGAACGAACAGCAGAATCAGCAGGTAAGAATCCGTCCATCGGGCAAGCGCGAAATCCACTTCGAGAGGGTCTTCGACGCGCCGCGCGATCTGGTCTGGCGCACGTTCACCGACCCGGCGCTCATCGCCGAATGGTGGGGCGGCGGTGCGACCGTCGAGGAGATGGACGTTCGCGCCGGCGGGACCTGGAAGTTTCTTGCCGGCCAGAAAGACGACGGCAGCAAGTTCGCGTTCGAGGGCCGCTACCTGGAGGTCGATCCGCCGCGCCGTCTCGTCCAGACGGTCCGCAATAGCTGGGCCGGCCAGGAGTACACCGAGGCGGTCGAGCTCGAGGATGTGGGCGGCAACCAGACCCGGTTCACGCAGACCACGACGTACGAAACCGCCGACGAGCGCGACACGGCGCTGAGCTATGCCGAACAGGGCACCAGCTACATCTACGGCAAGCTTGCCCAGGTGCTCAAGCGGCTGTCAGACTCCGCACAATGATGATGGCAGCGACGAAGCAGATCGACGACTACATCGCGGCGTTGCCGAACGATCAGGCCGCTGCGCTGAGCTACCTGCGCAGCGTCGTGGCCGCCGCCGCACCCGACGCGGTTGAGGCCATCTCGTACTCGATGCCTGCGTTCAAGCTGGGCCGTCGGGTCCTCGTCTACTACGCCGCGTTCAAGGACCACCTGAGCCTGTTTCCCGCGAGCTCTTCGGTCATGGACAAGCTAGGAGCCGACCTGCGCACGCACTTCAGCGGCAAGGGCACGCTGCAGTTCTCGCCCGAGCATCCCCTGCCCGACGACCTGGTGCGCCGGATCGTCGAGATCAGGCGCGAGGAGATGGCCTAGGCCAGGATCTCGACGATGTCGCCATCCTGGAGCTCCTGCTCGCGCCCGACGCGCTGACCATCGAAGCGCGCCGTTGGGCCCCAGAGTCGGGCGCCGCTGAACGCCGCGGCGAGATCGTGATGGACCGCGTCGGCGACGTCGACCACCGAGACCGGCGGCGTCAGGGCAACCGGTTCCGGCGCTACGTCGCCGTCCTTGCGCAGGTAGATACGGATCAGGCCCGTCAGGCGCCAGATCCGCTCGCGGAGTACGTTGAGTGACTCGTCGTCGAGCACCGACACGGGCACGACCTCGAGATCGGGCAGGGCGCGGCGGAGGCGTTCGACGTCATCCCTGGATGCCTCGTCGGAGCGCGTCGCGGCAACGAACCCGGGCTTGTCGATGCCCGCGGCAAGCACCTCGCTGCGCACCGTCTCGAGCTCGGCGACATCGCCCAGAACGCGAACGCAGTAGACGATCGCGTCGGCTGAACGCAGCACGCCGAGCAGCGGCCGCCCGCCGCCGCGATCGTCCGCGGCGCCCCCGAGCAGGCCGGGAATCTCCACCAGCTGAACGAGCACACCACCGATGCGCGTAAGGGCGGGTACGGGGCGGAGCGTAGTGAACGCGTAATCACCGGTCTTGATCTGGATGGCGGACAAAGCCTGCAGGAGCGAGGACTTGCCCACGTTTGGCGGCCCGACGAGACAGATCTGCGCGGCGCCCTCGCGGCGCACCGCGATCGAGTCGCGATGCACGGCCTTGGCGCGCACGCGCGTGTCGTCTATCTCCGAAAGCAGCGACTTGCGCAGGTCCGCATACGGACCGTTCTTGTAATCGGGCAACTCGGCGAGCAACGCCCGAACCTCACGAATGCGCTCGCGTCCTTCTTTGCCTACAAGCCGACGCTTCGCCAGCTGGGCGAAGGTTCGATGCGGCATCGGCATGACCTGTACCTCGCATCACCACTTGTGCGAGACCACGGCGCAACGCTCGCGCCGGAGCAAGGGCGCATAGATGAAGCGTTGCGTCTGTCCCGCCCCTTCCTCCGACGCTCGATAGTGGAAGGGGCGATTCAGCCGTTTTGTCTGGTGGTCGTTGCGGACCAGGCGCGCAGCGCGTCCCGGCCGAGTGGCTTGGTCATTGCGCGCGCCAGAGTAGCGCGGATCACGCCCGGCCGCGGGCCAGATCGATCAGCCGGCCGAGCAGACGCTCCCCGTTCGCGCGCAGGCCGTTGTGCTCGTACTCGTTCGTGATCCAGGGCTTGAGGCCACGGATGGCAGCCGCCGTCTCGATCGAGAACTCGCTCACGACGAACAGGTCGTTGAAGTAGACGGCGGCCGCGACGGGGACCTCGTTGTGGGCCAGCACTTCCGGGTCGTATAGGCGCGGCCACTCGTGGTTGGACAGGATCTCGGCGGCCGCGCGGTGGCCGCGTAACGCGCCGTAGTCCTCGAACATCCACGGATAGACGTGCTCGGCCGTGAAGTAGCCCTGCTCGTCGAACTCGTGCGGGTACAGGCGCGATGCGGACCAGCGCGTCGCTCCGCCGTCGGCGTAGCTCGACTCGTGGACCGTGGCGTACATCGGGTTGCGCGCGAAGCCGGCCGCGCCGCGCTCGGAGTCGAACAGGAAGCCGTTCGAGCCGAAGGGCAGCTCGAGCAGGTGGTGGATTGACTCCCACGTGTCGGTGAAGCCGAGCCAGTTGCCCAGCTGGCGCATGCGTCGCGCAGTCAGCCGATCACCGTCGGGCAGGCGCACATCGTCGGTATCGAGACGGGCATAGATCTCCTTCGCGCGCGCCTGGTCTCCCGGATAGCGCGCGAAATACTCGCTGTTCTTGCGCGCGGCGATCTTGTAGGTCGTGCTGTAGATATCGTCCACCGGCCGGCCGATAGGCGCCAGGCCGCCCGTGATGAAGCATTCACGCAGTCCGCCTGGCGCGATCGACAGGTAGGTCATCGTGCAGAAGCCGCCGAAGCTCTGGCCGAGCGTGCTCCAGCGCGCGATGCCCAATTCCTGGCGGATGAGCTCGGCGTCGCGCACGATCGAGTCGGCCCGGAAGTGGGTCAGATACTCGGCCTGCGCGTCCGCCGTGTCGCCTGGTAGCTGCATGCCAACCGGCGTGGAGCGACCCGTGCCGCGCTGGTCGAGCATCAACACCCGGAAGTCCCTGAGCGCGCGCTTGACCCAGCCCGACGGCGGGCTCGTCGGCCGCGGCGCCTCCATGCCCGGCCCGCCCTGGAGAAAGACGAGGTAAGGCTTGTCGAGTCCGTCGGGCTCGGCGATCTCGCGCGTGAAGACGGTGATCTTCTGCCCGTCGGGCTGAGCGTGATCGAGCGGGACGACGTGCTCGCGCTCGGTCAGCACCGCGCCCGGGATGCTGTACGTGGTGCTCATTCGGACAGCGTAGCCGGGCGCCCCTCCAGCCGCCGGTCGGGGACGAACCACATTGCCGCGACGACGATGAAGATCGTCGCCGACACGAACGGCACGACGCACGCGACCGGGATCGACAAAGCGTAAAGGGCGATGGATAGCTTGCCCTTGAGATCGCTGCCGAGCGCACTGGCCAGTGTCGGCGTCTGCCCCGGTGCCCGAACGAGGGCCACGACCAGGATGGTGTACGCCACTGCGGGCATGAGCAGTATGAAGCCATAAAGCGCGACAGGAAGCGATGCGAAGCCGGTCTGGCCGATCCAGGCCGTGCCTGCCGGGACGAGCGACAGCCAGAAGAGCAGATGGAGGTTGGCCCACAGGGCGGCGCCGCTGATCGTCTTGACCGCATGGAGCAGGTGATGGTGGTTGACCCAGTAGATGCCCAGGTAGACGAAGCTCAGCACGTAGGCCAGCAGCTTGGGCCACAGCGGCGCCAGGGCGTCGAGCGTGGCCCCGTCCGGTGGTCGCACAGCTCGGCGGTGCTCGGGGAGGGCATCCACTCCCTCGTCGACACGTCCAACGAGGTCGTGCTGCTCGTGGGAGAGCGCCGCGCCCGCCGGCCACCCGACGACCTTCACCAGTTCGGCTCCGGCAAGGAGATCTACTTCTGGACGCTTGTCGTCGCCGTCCTCCTCTTCGCCATCGGTGGCGGGCTGGCCTTCTACGAGGGCCTCGCGCACTTCCTGGACCCGCATCCGATCGACAACGTCCTGGCGAGCTACGTCGTGCTGGCCATCTCCTTCGCGCTCGAGGCGGCTTCGTCATACGTGGCCATTCGCGAGCTCGAACCGCGCACGAAGAACCTGTGGCGGGCCGTGCTCGAGACCAAGGACGCATCGGTCCTCGCCGTGCTGGTCGAGAACACGGCGGCAATGGTCGGCCTGATCGTCGCGTTCCTCGGGCTGATCGCGACCCAGGTGAGCGGAGACACGCGCTTCGACGCCCTGGGGTCGCTCGCGGTGGGCATCGTGCTGACGAGTGTCGCCGTCTTCCTCGCCGGCGAGAGCCGGGCGTTGCTGATCGGAGAGTCGGCCACAGGGCCGCTCATCGACAGCGCACGGCAGATCATCGAACGTGACGAGGCGGTCGCCGAGATCAGGTCGCTGCGCTCCATGCACCTCGGCCCGGACCACGTTGTCGTGACGGCGCGCATCCGGTTGAAGCCCGGTCGGAAGGACGTGGCGGCCATCATCGCCGATCTCAAGAAGCGCCTCGTGGAGGCTGACCCACTGCTCGACGACGTGACCATCGAGCCGGCCGATGACTAGCCTCGACCACCCGCCCGACGCGGTCGACGAGTTCCTGGCTCTCTATCCGGTGCCGATCGCCCTCCTGGCACAGCGCCTGCGCGCCCTGGTCAAGCGCGCCGCGCCACAGTCGATCGAGCGCGTCAGGCCCGGTTGGCGGTTGATCGGCTACGACCTGCCGTTGACCCGGCGCGGTGTCTACTTCGCGTGGGTCCTGCCTGAACCGCGGCACGTCCACGTGGGCTGGCAGACCGGGACGCTGATGAGCGACCCCGATCGGCTGATGCGTGGCGCCCAGCTCAAGCTCAAGAAGGTCCGCTACCTGACGTTCGCGTCGGGCGACCGCGTCACGCCCAAGGTCGTGATCGATTTCACGCGCGAGGCAGTGCGCATCGCCTCGATGTCGCGTGGCGAGCGCGAGCTGCTGGCGGCCACGCGCCACGGTTCAGCCACCGACCGATAATCGCTCCGCTGATGCGCATCGCCACGTGGAACGTCAACTCGCTCAAGGCGCGCATGGATCGCGTGCTCGAATGGCTGGAACGGGCACAGCCGGACGTGCTGCTGATGCAGGAGACGAAGCTTGCCGACGACGACGCGCCGGTCATGCCCTTCCGGATGCGCGGCTATGAGCTGGTGCATCATGGCGAGGGCCGCTGGAACGGCGTCGCAATCGCTTCGAAAGCCACGCCCGAGGCGGCGTCCATCGTGACCAACTTCGGCGACGGCCCGGTCAGGAACACGGGCGCCGGTGCCACGATCAGCCTGGCCGAGGACGACTTCGACCCGTTCACCGAGGCGCGCATGGTCAGCGCGGTCATCCTGGGCATCCGCTTCGTGAGCCTGTACGCGCCCAACGGCCGTGTCGTTGGTTCGCCGTTCTTCGTCGGCAAGCTCGCGTGGTACGACCGGCTGCTCAAGTGGTTGCGCGACTCGGCCTCAGGCACTGACCCGCTGGTGCTGGGCGGAGACATGAACATCGCACCGACCGACATGGACGTCTGGGACGCTGGCGCAGTGCACGGCGGCACGCATGTTTCGGCACCCGAGCGCGAGGCCTTCGCTCAACTCCTCGACTGGGGCCTTGTTGACGGCTACCGATTGAAACGGCCCGAACCGCAGCGCTTCACCTGGTGGGACTACCGCGCCGGCAACTTCCACAAGAACCTGGGCATGCGCATAGATCACCTGTTGGTCAGCAAGTCCGTCGCCGAGCGGGTCGTATGGGCCGAGATCGACCGCGAGGCACGCAAGGGAGTGCCGATCCCGTCCGATCACGCGCCGCTGTTGATCGATCTCGATTCACCCGGCGTGCCCCTTGAGGCGGGCTGGGAAGGAGCGCTCCAGCGCATCGCCGCGCGCACGAAACGCTGAGCGTCTGGGCAGTGCCTGCTCGACAATGGCCGCGCAAGGGCAGCGGCCGGTCACTCGGCTGCCTGGAGGAGGAGAGGCACATGATCAAGGAGTTCCGCGACTTCCTGCTTCGCGGCAACGTCGTCGACCTGGCCGTCGCGGTCGTGATCGGGGTCGCATTCGGCGCGCTCGTCACGTCGTTCACGGCCAATATCCTTACGCCACTGCTCGGCCTCATCGGCGTGCCCGATTTCTCGACGCTGAGCATCACCACTTCCGGCGGCGCGATCATCGCCTACGGACTGTTCCTCAACGCGTTGATCTCGTTCGTCCTCATCGCCGCGGCGATCTTCTTCTTCGTCATCAAGCCGATGAACGCGCTCGAGGCGCGCCGGCAGAGGGGCGAGGAGCAGGCGCCGACGACCAAGACGTGCACGGAATGCGCATCGACCATCCCGCTCGTCGCGAAGCGCTGCCCGAACTGCACGCAGCCGCAGCCCTGACCGGACTCTCTCAGCGCGCGCTGCGCCGCGATCGACCGCGGCGCAGCGCGGAGATCGCCATGCGCAGCGCCGTGACTGCCTGAAACGTGGGATAACCTCGCTCCGAGGAGCAGGGATGGCAACGACGGTGCGGCGGATCAGGGCGTCCGACTGGGGGCTACTGCGCGAGCTGCGCCTGAGAAGCCTGCGTGACGCGCCCGAGGCGTTTGGCCAGTCGCACGAGAACGCGCTGCGTATCCCCGACGAGGACTGGCAGGCGACGGCCCGCGCCTCGGCCCACGGCAATTCGCGGACGTGGCTGATCGCGGAGGAAGGCGACCAGCCACTGGGCGTGGTCCAGGCTCGGCGACGTGCCCCCGAGGATTGCCTCGTCTTCTCGATGTGGGTTGCGCCGGCCGCGCGCCAGACAGGCATCGGCCGCCAACTGATCGATGCGGTGGCCGAATGGGCGACCGGCTGGGGCGCGCGGCGCATCGTCCTGTGGGTCTTCGCCGCGAACGAGGGAGCGCAGCGTTTCTACATGCGCATCGGCTTCAGCTTCACAGCCGACGGTACGGACGTCGAGTCGGGCCGCTCATATGGCGCGCTGGCCATGACACGGCCGATCGCCGGTGCCGGGCCGTAGGGGCGCCCAACAAAGGCGAAGTTGGCCGGCGCCGGGAGTGCGTTCCGGCGCCGGCCGCACGGCGGAGGGTGGGGGCGAAGCCACCGTCGGGCAGAGTCGGGGCTCCCGGATTAACGGAGGATTAAGCGGCTGCGGCGATCGGCTCGGCGAACTGGCTCTGGTACAGCTCGTAATAGAAGCCGTGCTTGTCGAGCAGCTCCTGGTGCGTTCCCGTCTCGACGATGTGCCCGCGATCCATGACCACGATCAGCTCCGCATCACGGATCGTCGAGAGCCGGTGGGCGATCACGAACGTCGTCCGGTTGCTCATCAGCCGTGCCATGGCGCGCTGGATGAGCACCTCGGTACGCGTGTCGACTGAGCTCGTGGCCTCGTCAAGGATGAGGATCCTCGGGTCGGCCAGGAAGGCCCGGGCGATGGTCATCAGCTGCTTCTCACCCTGCGACAGGTTCGTCGCGTCGTCATCTACGACCGTGTCGTAGCCGTCCGTCAGCGTGCGCACGAGGTGATCGACGTGCGCTTCCTCGGCCGCGGCGACGATCTGCTCCTCGGTCGCGCCCTCCTTGCCGTAGGCGATGTTCTCGCGGATCGTGCCGTGGAACAGCCACGTGTCCTGGAGGACCATGCCGAAGTTGCGGCGCAGGTCTTCGCGCGACATGTCGCGCGTGTCGGCGCCGTCGACCGTGATCTTGCCTGAATCGATCTCGTAGAAGCGCATGAGCAGGTTCACCAGGGTCGTCTTGCCGGCACCGGTCGGTCCGACGATGGCGATCGTATGGCCCGGCTCGGCCACCAGGCTCAGGTTCTCGATCAGTGGCGTGTCCGGCAGATAGCGGAACGAAACGTCTTCGAAGGCGACCTCGCCGCGGACGTTGGTCAGCACGGTCGGCTGTGCCGGGTCGTGGACCATCTCGCCCTCATCGAGCAGCTCGAAGACGCGCTCGGCAGAGGCGACGGCCGACTGGAGCACGTTGAGGATGCTCGCGGCCTGGACGATGGGCTGGGTGAACTGGCGCGAGTACTGGATGAAGGCGACGACGTCGCCGAGTGACATCTGGCCGGTCGCGACGCGCACGCCACCGATGACCGCGATCGCGACGTAATTGAGGTTCGAGATCAGGTTCATCGCCGGCTGGATGATGCCTGAGATGAACTGCGCGCGATACGAGGCCTGGTAGAGCCGCTCGTTCTCCACCTCGAAGCGCTCCGAGGCCTCCTTCTGGCGCCCGAAGACGGTCACGATGTTGTGTCCGGTGTGCATCTCCTCGACATGGCCGTTGAGTGCGCCGGTCGACGCCCACTGAGCGACGAACTGGCGCTGTGAGCGGCGGATGATGAACACGGTCACGATCAGTGACGCCGGGATGGCGAGGACCGATATGAGCGCCAGCTCCACGTTGATGCTGACCATCATGATCAACACGCCGAAGACGGTGAGGACGGACGTGATCAGCTGGGTCAGGCTCTGCTGGAGGGTCTGGCCGATGTTGTCGATGTCGTTGGTGACGCGGCTCAGCACGTCGCCGCGCGGGTGGTCGTCGAAGTACTTGAGCGGCAGGCGGCCGAGCTTCTCGTCGACGTCACGGCGCAGGCGCAGGACGGTGCGCTGGGTGACGCCAGCCATGATGTAGGCCTGCGCCCAGCCGAAGGCGGCGCTGATCAGGAAGATCACGATCAACACGGCCAGAATGTTGGCCAGGCCGGTGAAGTCGATGCCCGCACCTGGCGTGAGGGTCATCGTGTGGAGCATGTCCGCGAACTGCGTCTGACCGCTGGCGCGCAGGAAGGCCTCTGCCTGGGCCTGGGTGGTGCCTGCCGGCAGGTTCTTGCCGATGACGCCGGCAAAGATGATGTTGGTGGCGTTGCCCAGGATCTTGGGCCCGATGACGGCGAACGTGACACTGACAATGGCGAGGATCATTACGGCGACGACGCGGTGCAGCTCCGGCCGCAGCCGGCCGAGCAGCCGCCGGAACGACCGGCCGAAGTCCTTGGACTTCTCCGGCGGCATCCCGCCCATCATCATTCCGCCCGGTCCCATGCCTCCGCGGCGTTGGGCCGGCCGGCCGCCTGGTCCCATGCCGGCGCCGGCCGGCGAAGTGCCCTGTGGCGGCCGGCGCATACCCTGCTGCCCGCTCATGCGGCCTTCGCCTCGGCTTCCGTGAGTTGCGAGTAGACGATCTCGCGGTAGGTCTCCGACGACTCGAGCAGCTCGGCGTGCGTGCCGACGCCGACGACGCGCCCTTCATCCATGACGACGATTCGGTCCGCGTTCAGGATCGTGCCAACGCGCTGCGCGACGATGAGCACGGTCGAGCTAGCGAGCTCGCGACGCAGCGCGGCGCGCAGCCGGGAGTCGGTGCGGAAGTCAAGCGCCGAGAAGCTGTCGTCGAAGATGTACAGCGGCGCGCGCTTGACGAGCGCCCTGGCGATGGCCAGGCGCTGGCGCTGGCCGCCCGAGACGTTCGTGCCGCCCTGATCGATCGGTGCCTCTAGGCCGCCGGGCATCTCGGCCACGAATTCGCTCGCCTGGGCAATGTCGAGCGCGCGCTCGAGCTCCTCGTCCGTAGCGTCGGCATCGCCGAAGCGCAGGTTGCTGGCAACCGTGCCGCTGAACAGGAAGGCCTGCTGTGGCACGACCCCGATCTGGCGCCAGACGTCCTCGCGGAGCATGTCGCGCACGTCCACGCCGTCAAGCAGAACGCCGCCCGACAAGGCGTCGTAGAAACGCGGGATGAGGTTGATCAGCGTCGACTTGCCACTGCCGGTGCTGCCGATGATGGCCGTTACGTGGCCCGGTTCAGCGCTGAACGAGATGTCGTGCAGCACCGGTTGCTCGGCGCCCGGATAACCGAACTCGACGTGGCGGAACTCGACGGTTACGCCCGGGCGCGCTGCAGGCTCGTGGCCATTCGCGGAACCCGGCTGGAGGCCGTTGCCGTCGGTCTGGTAATCGTTGCCGTCGGTCTGGTGACCGTTCGTCGTCGCGGAGGCGTCGTGGGCATTGAGCGGCAGCGTGCCAGGGACAACCGGGTTCTCAGGGTCGGTGATCGAGGGCTGCGTTTCGAGCACGTCGCGGATGCGTCCCGCGGATACCGCCGCGCGGGGCACGAAGATGATCATGAACACGGCCATCAGCACCGAGAAGAGGATCTGCATCAGGTACGCCAGGAACGCGGTCAGGTTGCCGATGGGCATCGCGCCCGAGTCGATACGCTGAGCGCCGAACCACATCACGGCAACCGACGACAGGTTGAAGATGAGCATCATCACCGGGAAGGTGATGGCGAACAGCCGGTTGACGCGCAGGGCCGTGTTGAACAGGTCCGTGCTCGCCTCGTCGAAGCGCTTCTCCTCGTGGTCGACGCGCACGAAGGCGCGGATCACGCGAACGCCGGCGAGCGCCTCGCGCATGACCTGGTTGATCCGGTCGACCTTGGTCTGCATCGCCCTGAAGAGCGGCACGGCTCGACTGGTGATGAAGAAGATGAAGCCGAACATGATCGGCAGGATCACGAGCAGCAGCCCGGACAGCGGCACGTCCTGGCGCAGGGCCATGATTACGCCACCGATGCCCATGATCGGCGCCAGCAGGATCACGGTCAGGCCCATGAAGACGACCATCTGGACCTGCTGCACGTCGTTCGTGTTGCGGGTGATGAGCGATGGCGTGCCGAACTTGTTCATCTCGACCTGCGAGAACGTCTCGACGCGCCGGAACACGGCCAGCCGAACGTCGCGCCCGAAGCCCATGGCGACCTTGGCGGCGAGGTAGACAGCCACCAGCGAGCAGACCCCAAGGACGGCCGTCACGCCGAGCATCAGCGCGCCGATGCGGACGATGTAGTCCGTGTCGCCCTTGGCCACGCCGTTGTTGATGATGTCGGCGTTCAGCTCGGGCAGATACAGGTTGGTCAGCGCCTGTGCAAGCAGAAGTCCGAGGATGATGATGATTGGCAGGCGATAGCGCCCCAGGAACTGGAACATGAGGCGCGTCATCCCCAGTTCCTCGCTTCTTCTGGTACCTGGCTCATCAGGCGCTGGCGCGCATCACCAAAAGCGCGCAGGCCCTGGAGCAGGGCCGCAAGATCCGCGTCCTTGATTTCGGCCAACAGCTGATTGAGACGGACCTGACGCTCAGCCTGCATTGACGAGAAGATCAGCTCGCCGCTCTCATTGACCAGGACCTCGACGACGCGGCGGTCCTCCTCGCTCCGGCGACGAACGATGACGCCCTTCTTTTCCATGCGGTCGACGATGCCTGTTGCGCTGGCGACCGAGACATCGATCAGCTCGGCCAGATGAGTCATGGTCAGCGGGCCACGCGCCCGCAGGAGCATGAGCACATTGAGGTGCACCAGGCTGAGCGTGCCTTCGTGCCAGCGCTTGAGAGCGCCCTGGAAGTCCCGAAAGCTGATCTGGTTGAGCGCCTCGAGCACGTCGCCGACCAGCTCCTCCCGTGACGGCGTGCTATTCAACGATGGGCTCACGTTCAATGTCACGCAATAAGTCTACCTGACATGAAGTATCCGTCAAGCCGCGTAGCGATCGGGCGTAATCCAGCGTGGATCCTGGTCGACGTGGATGACTGTCGTTCGCCGCGACTTGAGAGCGGCGCGGAGGGTGGGCTCGAACGCCTGGTCATCACTGACGCGGACGCCCTCCGCGCCACACGCACGGGCTATTGCCGCGAAATCGATCGGACCGAGCTCGGTCGCGACGGTCGGCAGTTGCGCGTTGACCTGGTGCATCGCGATCGTGCCGAAGCGCCGGTTGTCGAAGACGATGACGACAGGCGCTGCTCCGCTGCGCACCGCCGTCTCGAGCTCGTTCATGGTCATGGCCAGGCCGCCGTCGCCGCACAGGGCGACGACCTGGCGATCGGGAGCGGCCAGCGACGCGGCAATGGCGGCCGGCAGCCCGTAGCCCATCGCCCCTGACGTCGGGCCGAGGAAGCCGTTGCGGCGGCCGAACCGGAAGTAGCGCGCCGGCCAAAGGCCGAAATTGCCCGCGTCGGTGGTCAGGATGGCGTCTGGATCGAGCGTCCGCTGGAGAACGGCCATGACGCGCGCCGGATCCACTCCGTTTCCGTCGCGACGCTTGTCTGGAATGGTCGTCGCGACGACAAATGCGGCACGTTCAGCGTCAACCTGAAGCCGTCGAGATGTGAACCCCGCCGACGGCGCAGCGACCTCGACTGCTCGGTCGAGAAACGCCTTCGCGTCGGCAGCCAGCGCGTAGTCGGGTGCGCTCAGGCTCGCGTGCGCAGTCCGTGGCTCGAGGTCGACGTGCGCCCACCTGGTGGTCGGTGCCGGGAGCTGGTAGTCGTAGCTCGCGACCTCGTTGAGGCGACAGCCGATGACGAGCAGCGCGTCCGCGGCGAGGAGGCGCTCGCGGACGCGCGCCGGCGCTCCGTAACCGGTCATGCCCAGGTAGTTCGGGTGGTCGTTGGGGAACGCGGTAGGTCGGCGCCAGGCCGCGAAGACCGGGACGGCGAGTCGTTCGCTGAGCGCGACAAGCGCGTCCTGCGCGCCCGACGCGACGACGCCGCCACCAGCCAGGATGGCGGGCCGCTCCGCGCCGTCGAGCATGTCGATGATGACGCGAGTGTTCTCAGCAGAGGGTGGCACTGGCCGGACGAGTGCAAGGCGCGCCTTCGAGTTCGCGTTGGCGATGTCGATGACGTCTTCGGGCACCGCGAACAACACGGGTCCCGGACGGCCCGAGAGCATCGCGCTCAGGCCCTCCCCCACGACGCGCGCAGCGTCGTTCGGCTCGTCGATCTGAGCCGCCCACTTGGCGAGCGCGCCGAACGACGCGACGAGGTCCGCCTCCTGGAACGCCTCGCGGCCCAGAAACTGACGCTGGACCTGGCCCAGGATGGCGACCATGGGCGTCGAGTTCGCGCGCGCGGTATGGATGCCGATGCTCATGTTCGCCGCGCCCACCGCGCGCGTGCCGAGGACCGCGGCCGGCTTGCCGGTAAGCTGGCCGATCGCCTCGGCCATGAACGCGGCGCCGCTCTCGTGACGCGTGGCGACGACCCTGACACCGGCCGCGGGCAGCGCGTCGAGGATGCCCAGGAAGCTCTCGCCAGGGACGGTGAACGCCCACTCGACGCCGGCCGCGGCGAGCGCGTCGGCGATCAGGTGTCCGACTGTCGTCAAGTGTGCGGTATTGCCGTGAGCAGCAGGCCGATGATGACGACGGTCGCCAGGATGAGCATCATCCGTCGAATGGCCGGATCACTTGGATTCATAGTGCAGCGGATCCCTTATCGGTAGTTCTGGAACTGGAGCGGGACGGGATAGCCATCCGACTCCGTACGCAGCCGCGTGATGACCTTCTGGAGCTCGTCCTTGCTCTTGCCACTGACCCTGATGGCGTCACCCTGGATCTGCGATTTGACCTTCGGGTAGTCGTCACGAATCAACTTGGTGATCTTCTTGGCCAGGTCGTCGGGCAGGCCGCGGCGCAGACCGACACGCTGGCGCACGGTGTTGCCACCAGCCTCCTCGATCTCGCCCCAGTCGAAGATCTTGAGCGATAGGCCGCGCCTGATGGCCTTCGATTCGAGCAGGTCGCGCATCGCCCGGGCGCGCGATTCGTTATCGGCACGCAGGATGATCTCGTCCTTGCCCAGCTCCAACTCCGCCTTGGAGCCCTTGAAGTCGAAGCGAGTCGCGATCTCGCGCCGCGCCTGGTCGATGGCGTTGACCAGCTCCTGGTGATCGAAGTCGCTGACCACGTCGAACGAGACCTCACCTGCCACTACGCACCTTCCTCAGGCTTGAACGTCGAGTCTCGCCCGACGACTTTCGACACGGCCCACTGCCTGGCGCGCTGGATCAGTCCGGACTCATCGAGCTCGAACGTCGAAAACCCGCGGATGCGAACGCGTTGCGCAGTCGTTCGCTGCGTGAAAGCAGCGTGCCACGAAGCCAGCACCGTCTGGCCGACAGCCCACGTCCGCTCAGCGTCAAACTCCACGTTGACCTGCGTCGCGGCAACATCGTTCCAGACCGCGCGAATCGCGTTCTCACCCTGGGCCGGCTCATCGAACGGATCCACCCGGAACTCGGCATCGGCGCGATACAGCTCCATGGCCAGGTCCGGGTTGCGCGCCTCCCATGCACGCTTGTAGCGCTCGAGCAGGTCCTGGGCGTCGCCCGGTGTCAGCTGTTCTGCCATGTCCAGAGTTTAGGCGTGCGCCTGGCTGCGGACGGCCTCGCCCCGGCCGAGCAGCTCGACGAGCCGGGCTGCGATGACGTACGAGCGGCCACCGCCCATGACCAGCACGACGTCGCCGGCGCGCACCTCGCGCGCCAGGAAGTCCGCGGTCTGCTCGACAGAGCCGGAGGCCACGGCCGCCGGGCCGCCACGGGCGGATACGGCGTCGGCCAGCGCCTGGGCACTCGTGATCGTCGTGTCCGGGTCACGTCCCGCCCAGATGTCGGCGATCGCGACGTGGTCGGCCGTGGCCAGTGCCTCGGCGAAGCGATCGAGCATCGACGCCGTCCGGTGGTAGGTCAGTGGCTCGTAGATAGCCCAGACTGGCCTGCCCGGGTAGCGCTCGCGCACAGCCTGGAGAGTCCTGGCAATCGCGGTCGGGTGATGGCCATAGTCGTCGAGCACGACCACGCCACCGATTTCGCCTTTGAGCTCCAGGCGTCGACCGACACCCTTGAAGCCCGCCACGCTTTCGCGGATGACCGACTCAGGCACGCTGAGGACACGGCCCGCGGTAACGACGGCCAAGGCGTTGCTCGCATTAGCAGGTCCGGCGAGGCCGATCTTCAGGCCGTGCGCGTCACTATCGACGGCGACGATCTCACCGGGCCAATCGGACGACAGGCGCTCGGCGATGCGCATAACGCCCGGGTCGGCGACGTTGGCGATCAGCACGGCTTCGAGTGGCGCGTTGCGGATCCAGCGTTCGAAGGCGGCGAACACCGCCTCTTCGTCGGCGAACACATCGGGGTGATCCCATTCAGCGTTGAGCAGCACCATGATGTGCGGCCGGTAGGCATCAAAGTTGCCGGCATACTCGTCGGCCTCGACAAGGAACACGTCGCCGCTGCCCCAACGCGCGGTGCTTGGCATGCCACCTGCCAGGTGCGCGTCGAGCAGCGCGCCGACGAACGCCGAGGGATCGCGCCCCGCGCGGACGAGCAGGTCGATCAGCCAGCCGGTCGTCGTCGACTTGCCGTGCGTTCCGGCGACGGCGAGCAGGGCCTGGCCAGTCGTGGCCGCCGCATCGGCAACTACCTGTTGCCACGGCTCCGCGGCGATCCCGAGCTCTGCCGCCGCGTGCAGCTCCGCGTTGTCCGGGTCGATTGACGTCAGCGCCTTGGTCACGGCCAGGCGCTCAGGCCGCGCAGCGGGATCGTCCGGCCGCAGCACGTGCTCCGGGGAGTGCCGCCAGTCAAGGTCAATGCCCGCCTCGACGAGCGCGGCGCTGTACGGCGACGGTCCGCCCGGATCACAGCCGCTGACGAGGGCGCCGGCGCGGTGTGCCAGCAGAACTGCCGCGGACGCCCCGGCGCCCGCGGCGCCAAGCACGTGAATCCGCTCAAGCGGCCGGATGGGTCGCGCCTCGCGCGCCGGGGCGAGGCCCTTGCCTATCTCAGCCGCGAGGCGCGTCAAGGCGTTCCAGCACGATCGTCAGCGCCGCTTGTGCGCTGCGCAGCTTGTTGCCGTGGCGGTCCGAGTCCCACACGAAGCGGCGCACGACCTCGCCGTCCGGATCGGCCACGGCGATATACGTCAAGCCGACCGGCTTGGCGTCCGTCCCGCCGATCGGTCCCGCGATGCCGGTCACGGCGACGGCCATGTCAGCGCCGTAGCGACGCCGCGCGCCGTGGGCCATGGCCACAGCCGTCTGTGCCGACACGGCCCCATGGTGCTCCAGGGTTGTCGAATCGACGCCGAGCTCGGCATGCTTCAGCTCGTTGCTATAGCTGACGATGCCACCGACGTAGTAGTCACTCGAGCCGGCAACCTCGGTTATCGCATGGCCGACGAGGCCGCCTGTACAGGATTCGGCCGTGGCCAGCTTGAGCCCGCGCTCGACCATCGCGCCCTGGATGCGCTGAGCGAGGGCGACCAACGGTTCGAGTTCGTCTGCACGTGCAAGGTCGGCCATGCGTCAACCCGTCAGCAGGGCGAGGGCGCCGGCTGCGGGTTCTGGCCGGGCTTCACGATCCAGCTGCCGTTCGGGCTGGAGTTGTCCAAGAGGCCGAGCGGGTTACCGTCGAGCGTGAGCGAGATCTTCGCGGCGTGGTTCGAGCGGACGCAGAACTCGTTAACGGCGGTGACGCTGAACGTTGCCTGGTCACTCACGGACCCGCCGCCGATGCCGGGCACGGTCACGCCATCGGCCGTGACCTTGAGCGTGGCGTTGTTGCCCGCGACCAGGATGTTCAGCGTGTGGATCACGACCGGCGGCGCCTCCACCTGGATCTCTACGTCCTGGGCAACCGGCGCGAGTCCGGTCGCATACGCCGTGATCGTGATCCGCCAATGGCCGACCGGATAAGTCAGCTGCTCTGAGAAGCTGCCCGAAGCGACGGTCAAGTCATCTGACGGACCGGCGGGAACGGTCGGGCTGGCGGGCGGTGAACCGCTGGGGACCGCTGATGGTGAGGGGCTCTGGACGGGTAGCCCGGAAGGTGCTGGCGTCGCCGCCGGCGCGCCCACGTACGTGCTCGCGATCGTGATCCGTGTTCCGCTCGTCTGGCCGCTGATCGTCACCTGCGGGTTGGTGGTCGTGGAGCCGTTCGTCGGAGAAAAGAGAGTCGTCGTGATGGGCGGCGGCGGCGCGGCCGTCGTCGTCGCGCCTGGCGACGCCGACGGCAGTGGCACGACGATCGTGAGCTGGAGCGGCTTGGAGTCGCCCTGCGTGACGGGATCCGTGGCAACGACGGTGAAGTTGTTCTGGCCGCGCGACAGGGGCACATCGCGGTTCCACGCACCGTTCTGGTCGACTGTCGTGCTGTAGATCTGGCCGTCGGGGCCAGTGATCCTGATCACGGCACCGCGACCGGCAGTGCCCTGAAGGGTGACCTCCTGCGCGTCGATCTGGGAGAAGACGTTCGTCGGATACGTCAGCGCAACCTCCGTCACCTGCACGAAGCGCATGAACTGCAGGCCGATGTAGCCGAGGAAGGCGACGATGGCCACGACCAGCAGGGCGGCAACGATCATCCCGGGCGAGATCGTCAAGCGCCGCCCACCGGGCTCCGCGAGGGGCATCGGCGGGGGCGCCACGGCCACGCGCGTGGCAGTGCGCATCTGCTCCATCTCGTCGCGCCAGCGATCGACGATCTCATCCGGCTCGAGACCCAGGTAGATGGCGTAATTGCGCAGGAAGCCCTTGGTGTAGACCGGTGCCGGGAGTTCCTCCCAGTCGCCGTCCTCGAGCGCGGCGAGGTAGTGCAGGCGAATCTTGGTGTCCCGCTCGGCGCGATATAGATCGACGCCTTTTCGCTCGCGCGCCAGTTGGAGGGTCTCGCCCACAGGCGGTGCCGGCGTGGCATCGATCGGCATGCGATCGCGGCCCAGCCTCTTTCCAAGTCGCAGTTGATGGCGAGCGGTCATCTGTGTGCGGCTGTCCTCGTGATTGCCAGACGGGTGACGCCATCACTGACGCGCAGGAGTGAGTCTAAAGGCTCGACCCTATTTGCCGATCCGGGACTGTCGGCAGATTCGGCGCCGACGTCAGTTTGGGTCGTCGATGTCCGATAAACCGCGCAGCCAGTTATCAGGTCCATAGACGGTTCGCGGCGCACCCGGGTTACGCGTGTCGAGCGGGCCGATGATGCCGTGCTTCTCGAGGTCGTCCATCAGCCGCGTCGCCCGGTTGAAGCCGACCCTCAGCTTGGTCTGGAGCATGGACGTGCTCGCCCGCCCCGTCTCGGTGACGATCTGCGCCGCCTGGGGCAACATCTGGTCGCTGTCCGAGGCCATCAGCCAGGCGAACCGGCCGCCGCTCTCCGCTGCCTCATCGTCGACGGAGCCCTGGAGCAGGTCACGGTTGTAGTTGGGCTCTGACTGATCACGCCACAGCTTGGTCACGGCGTGGACTTCGGCATCACTGACAAAGACGCCCTGGAGGCGAACCGGCCGCGGCAGGTCGGCGGGCTGGTAGAGCATGTCGCCGCGGCCGATCAGGTCCTCCGCGCCGTTCGCGTCGAGCACCGTCCGCGAGTCCACGTTGGAGGCCATGGCAAAGGCGATGCGCGACGGCACGTTGGCCTTGATCAGCCCGGTCACGACGTTGACGCTTGGCCGCTGCGTGGCGAGAACGAGATGGATGCCCACCGCGCGTGCCTTCTGGGCGATCTTGACAATCGGATCCTCGACCTTTCGCCCTTCGCGCAGGATGAGGTCGGCCAGCTCGTCGATGACGACGACCATGTACGGGATCGGCTTGCCATGGCGGCGCGGTGACGCGTTGTAGGCAGTGATGTTGCGTTCCATCGCACTGGCCAGGAGCTCGTAGCGCTCCTCCATGAGATGGACGAGGTTGCTCAGCACCGCCCGTGCCTCGTACGACTCGACGATGACCGGCGTCTCGAGGTGCGGCAGGTCGCGGTAGGTGGCAAGCTCGACCCGCTTCAGATCGACGAGCACGAAACGAACCTCGTCGGGCGTCGCGCGCATCAGGATGCTCGTGATCAGCGCGTTGACGCACACGCTCTTGCCCGAGCCGGTCGCGCCGGCGATGAGCAGGTGGGGCATGCGGGCGAGGTCGACGGCATAGGCCTTGCCCGAGACGTCACGGCCCAGGGCGAACGTCAGTTTGCTCGCTGCCTCGCTCATGCCTGCGTCATCGAGCAGCTGCTTGAAGGCGACGATCTCGCTCGAGTGGTTGGGTATCTCGATGCCCACGACGTCCCGGCCGGGGATGGGTGCCTCGATACGGATCGAGCGCGCGGCGAGCGCCATCGCCAGGTCGTCGGCCAGGCCCTCGATGCGCGACAGTTTGATGCGCGCGTCGGGCTTGACCTCATATTGGGTGACCACGGGTCCGGTGTTCGTGGCCACGACGCTGGCCGGAATCTGGAAGCTGGCCAGCTTCTCCTCGATGATCTGGATGTTGCGCTCGTGGTCGAGGTGTTTGCCACGGCCACCGATGTTGGGCGGGTCGAGCAGGTCGTTGGCGGGCAGCTGCCAGATGCGAGCGGGCTCCTCGGCACCGACATCGAGATCCGTGGCGACAGGTGATTCCGCCACGGCCGTTGCCGTCGCTCCGGCCGTGGTCGCGCCGCCGCCCGGGCGGCCGGTCCAGACGGTCTGGCTAAGAGGGACCGACGTCCGCTCAGGTGTCGGCAGGTCGGGCGGCTCGGGCATGACCTTGACCGCACGCTCGCGGCGCGGCCGCTCGCGCGCCGCGGCGGGCAGCGCCGGGTCAGCAACAGCCGCCGCGCCATCGCGTCGGGCGCCAGCACTGGCAACCACGCCCGCCAGCAACCGGCCACCGGCCGTGGCCGGCCGGACCAGCGTGCGCAGCGACGTGTTGAACAGCAACAGCAGGCCGGCAACGACCAGGCCGAGCAGGACGACGAAGGCACCGATCGGCGACACGAGCGTGCTCAGGCCGGACTCGAGACCCTGGCCCAGGATGCCGCCACCGGAGCGCAGCGCGGCGTCGTTGGCGCCGTGGCCCCAGACGAGATGGATCAGACCCAGGCCGGCGACGAAGACGAAGAGGCCGCCGACGATGGTCAACATGGAGCCATAGCCGGCGGCCGGCGGCCGCTCGATGACGATGCCGGCAACGATGAGCAGGACCGCGAGCAGCCACGCTCCCTGGCCGAACGCAGGCCGGAGCAGATCGTCGACGTAGCGATTGAGCAACCCGGCCTGCGGGAAGAGCAGCGCGATCACGGTCACTGCGCCGACGACCAGGAAGAGCAGTCCGATCAGCGAGCGCGCGACATGCGGCGGCAGGGCAAAGCTCTGGGCGATCGATTTCCTGGTCGTTGACCCGGCTGCGCGGCGCGATGATGAGCGCGTCCGGTTGCCATTCGACGGCCGCCGGGTAGTGCGTGCGGCCATGGCCGCTTAGACCTCGACCACGACCGGAAAGACCATTGGTCGCCGCTTGGTCCGCTCGAACAGGTATTGCGACAGGCTGTCCTTGATCTGCGCCTTGAGCAGGCCAACCTCCGAGGTGTGGTCGCCCGGATTCTCGATCGCGGCGGCAACGCGTTCTGCGGCCGCGCCGATGATCGGGTCCTCCGGCCCGGTCACGAAGCCACGGGTCACGATCTCGGGTCGGCCGATCAGGTTGCCGGACTGTTTGTCGACCGTGACGACGACGAGGAACATGCCGTCGGACGCGAGGGCGCGCCGGTCGCGCAGTACCACGTCGCCGACCTCGCCGACGGACAGCCCGTCGACGTAGACATAGCCCGCCTCGACGGGCGTCCCCCGCCGCGCCGTGCCGTCCTCCGCGAACTCGATCGGCTGGCCGTTCTCGATGATGTAGATGTTCTCCGGCGCGACGCCGAGCTCGCCCGCGAGCCGGCCGTGCTGCACGAGCATGCGGAACTCGCCGTGCATCGGGATGAAGTGCTTGGGCCGGGTCAGGTTGAGCATCAGCTTCAGCTCTTCCTGGCTCGCGTGGCCGGAGACGTGGGCGCGCTTGATGTCGTGGTAGAAGACGTTGGCGCCGACTTTGAACAGGTTGTCGATCGTGCGCCCGACGACCTCCTCGTTGCCCGGGATCGGACTGGCGCTGACGATCACGGTGTCGCCCGGCTGGATCTCCACCCAGCGGTGGTCGCGGTTGGCCATTCGTGCCAGCCCGGCCATCGGCTCGCCCTGGGCGCCGGTCGTGGCAATGACCAGCTTGTTGTCCGGCGTGTCCTTGAGGCGGTCCTTGGAGACGAGTTGCTCGGGCGGGAAGGTCAGATAGCCGAGGTCGCTCGCGATGCGCACGTTCTGCTCCATCGAGCGGCCGATCACGGTGACCTTGCGATCGAAGTCGCGCGCGGCGTCGAAGACCTGCTGGATGCGCGCGATGTTGCTGGCGAAGGTGGCCACGATCACGCGACCGTCGAGGCCCTGCATGATGTCGCGGAAGACCTCGCCCACGATCCGCTCCGACGGCGTGTAGCCCGGGCTCTCGGCGCGCGTCGAGTCGGAGACAAGGCATAGCACGCCGCGCGACCCGAACTCGGCCAGCGCGTGGATGTCCGACAGCTTTCCGTCGACCGGTGTGTGGTCGAACTTGAAGTCGCCGGTGTGGACGACGAGGCCGACCGGTGTATCGAGCGCGATGCCCATCGCGTCGGGAATGGAGTGACCGATGCGGAAGGCGGTCGCCTTGAAGGCGCCGATCTCGACCGTCTGACCCGGCTCCAGCGCGATGAGCGGGTTGTTGATCAGCTTGTGTTCCTTGATCTTGCCGCCCAGCAGGCCGCGCGCCAGCGTCGAGGCGTAGATCGGCACGCCCGGGAAGTACGGCAGAACGTAGGGCAGGCCGCCGACGTGGTCCTCGTGGGCGTGAGTGATCAGGAATGCCTTGACCTTGTCGCGCCGCTCGCGCAGGTACGTCACATCGGGCACCACGAGGTCGATGCCGAACATCTCCTCCTCGGGGAACATCAGCCCGCAGTCGATCACGACGATCTCGTCGCCGTACTCGTAGACGTACATGTTCTTGCCGATCTCGCCGACGCCGCCGAGGGGCATGATCCGAAGCGTGTTGGCCATCGTGGGCTAGAAGAGCGACATCTGGTTTTCGTCGACGGGCAGCGCATCGTCGATGACGGCGCTCAGGCTCCCGCCGGCGGCGACGGCGACGGCGACGAGCTCGGGCTCGACGTCGAGGGCGATCGGCTCCCCTTCGACCAGCGGCTCCGACCCGACCAACCGCTCTGCTTGTAACACCGCGACGTCCTCCGATACGGAGCCCCGACGCCTGCGCGACTCGATCAGCGCATCAGGCAGACCGCACATGTCCTCGAGCATCGTCTGCTTCAGGCTGCCCTGGCGCAGCGCTGCTGCCGGGTGGTACATGGCGAAGGTCCAAGCGTTTGGCGCTCCGGTCTGCGGATCGACCGGCCGCAGCGTGCCGTGCGCGACACCGATCCGCGCGCCGGGATTGAAGGTCTGGAGCGAGTGCCGGCCGAGCGTCACGACCACGGCCGGATCGAGGATCTCGAGCTGTCGGCTCAGGAATGGCGCGCAGGCGGCGATCTCGTTCGGCTCCGGGTCGCGATTGGCGGGTGGCCGGCACTTCACGACGTTGGTGATGTACACGTCCTGGCGCTTCCAGCCGACCTGGCGGAGCAGGTCGTTGAGCAGGCTGCCCGCGGCGCCGACGAACGGTCGGCCCTGCTGGTCCTCGTTGTAGCCCGGACCCTCGCCGACGAAGACGATCTCCGTGTCTGGGTGGCCCTCGCCGGGCACCGCCATCGTGTGTGTCTGGTGCAGTGGGCAGCGCGTGCACACGGCCACCTCAGCCGCGACCTGCTCAAGCGCACGCCGACGCTCCTCGGTTGTCACGCTACGTCCTGCGTCCACTCGTGCCCTGACCGCTCCCCGTTGGACATGGCGAAGCTGAATGTTGCTATTCGTTTGGGCACACACAGGAATGATACCGACCCGGCCGCCCGGTCGTCTGTTCCCGGCGACCTCAGGCAGGCACGCTGAACGCGAACGCGGCGCCGCCGCCCGGTCGGTCGGCGTAGCGAATCACGCCGCCGTGCGCACGCACGGCGGCGGCGGCCGTGGCCAGGCCCAGGCCGGAATGCTCGTGGCCCGACCGCGCGGCGAAGGGCAGAAAGAGGCTCGGGCGCACGTCGTCGGGCACGCCCGGGCCGCGATCGAGAACGTCCACCTCGAGTGTGCGCTGCCTGACCTTCCTGTCCCTGCCTCGCGCCGGGCCGGCACTCTCGACGACGGAAACGTGGATCTCGACCGTCCCTCCGCGCGGCGAGAACCGGATCGCGTTCGTGAGCAGGTTGCGGATCGCCTGCTCGATGCGCGAACGATCGACGAGCACCTCTGCCGCGGGCGCCGCGACGTCGACCTGGACGCCGTGCGAGCGAGCAACCGCTGACTGGTCTGCCGCACACTCCTGGACGAGCTCGTCGACCGCCACCGCCTGGCGGACGATGTTGCGGCCGCCCGGCTCGGCCTCGGCCAGGGCGAGAAGGTCATTCGCGAGGTTGCCCAGGCGAACGGCATCGCCATGGGCGCGCTCGATCGCTTCGCGCAACTCCGAAGCCGCCGGGCGGCCGCGCTGGGCAAGTTCGAGCTCGGTGCGCAGCGCCGCAATCGGCGTGCGCAGGTCATGGGACGCCGCGGTCACGAAGGCACGCTGGCGGTGCACGCCGTCATCGATGCGCTCGAGCATCGAGTTGATCGTCCGCGCCAGCGATCCGACCTCGTCGTTGCCATTGGCCCGCTCGATCCGGCGGCCCAGCTCACCCACTCCGATCGATGACAGCTGGCGCGACATCGCCGCGGTCGGTGCCAATGCCCGCCCAGCCAGGAACCAGCCCACAACGAGGCCGGCGAGCGCGCCGCCGCCGGCGATGAGGAGCAGCCAGCGGGCGAGTCCGTCGACCGCACGATCGACCTCCGCGAGCGACTCGCCCGCGACGATGAGCGAGCCGTCGGCGGCCATTGCCGCGTAGAGCGTGTAGGTGTGGCCGCCGATCGTCGCCTCTGACGGACCGGTCTGTGGCGGACTGGCCAGGTCGGGCGCGCCCGGGGTATTGCGCTGCACTGTGAAAGACGGGTCGTAGACGATGGTGAAGACGCCCGGGCGGGCGGGGTCGCGCACCGCGAGGGATACGTTGCTGTCAGACGCAAAGTCGGCGCGGACGTCCGTGACCTGGACCTGAAGGGCATCATCGAGCTGGCTGCGCAGCGAGGAGCCCAGCTGATACCAGGTGACGATGCCCACGACGGCCAGGACGAGAGCAAGCACGCCGCCGTACCACAGGGTCAGCCGAAGCCGGATGGTCATGCGGGGCCGCGCAACGCGTAGCCGACGCCACGCACGGTCTCGATGCGCGGCACTCCGGGCCCCTCCCCGATCTTCTGACGCAGGTAGCGCACGTAAACGTCGATCACGTTCGACGTACCGTCGTAGGCCCAATCCCAGACGTGGTCGAGGATCTCGGTCCGCGAGAGCACGCGATCACTCTGGCGCATGAACAGCTCGAGTAGCGCGAACTCCTTGGCCGACACCGTCACGGGCCGGCCGTCGACGCGAACATCGTGCGTGGCGGGGTCGAGGACAAGATTGCCGACGCTCAGCACGGCCGGCCGCTCGGCCCGGCCCCTGCGCACCAGGGCACGCACGCGGGCGGCGAGCTCGGCGAACGAATGCGGTTTGACCAGATAGTCGTCGGCACCCGCATCGAGTCCGCGGACTCTGTCATTGACCGAGTCGCGCGCGGTGAGCATCAGCACGGGCGTCCAGTTGCCCGCCTGGCGCAGTTCCTGGCACAGGGTGAATCCGTCACCGTCGGGCAACATGACGTCGAATATCAGGACGTCGAACGGGTTCTCGGTGGCTAGCCAGCGCGCTTCCTCGACGGTGCCAGCGACATCGACGGCGTAGCCCTCCGCGCGTAGTCCACGGAGCAGCAGACCGGCCAGACGCGTGTCATCTTCGACGAGGAGCAGGCGCACTTTGGTACCTCTTCGCCGCGATCATGCCGCTTCCGCATTAGCGCAAGATGAAGGCGCGCTGATAGCGCGATGTGGGATCGCAGCGAACGGCTCCGTAGACGAACTCGCCCGTCGTCCGCACCGGGGCCAAACAGAAGGCCGGCGCGCTACGCGGCGCGCCGGCTTGGGAACAAGCTGGAGCCTCGTTCTCGGTCAGCGACGGCCACCGCCTGTCCGCTGGCGGAATTAACTTCGCGTGAGGGTTTTCCTTAATGGCCCGTTAACCCGGCCGGCCGAGGATAGCGCCATGAACCCGTCAGTCATCGCCGAGCAGGTCGCTCATCAGCGCGCCGCGGCCGAGGTACTCCGATCCGGAAGCTCGATTGAAGATGAGCTCGCTGCGATCGCCGAGGAGCTCGCCGCGGCGCGCGACCTGTCCGCCACGTATGACCCGGATTCACCGCCGTGGTCGGCGGAAGGGGACCTGCGCAGGCTGGAGCTGCGCCTTGCATTGCTCATGACCGACGAGCGCCACCGTCCTCCCCCCGGTGGCGCGACGTCCAATCGGGAAGGAAAGCGTCTGCTGACGGCGGCGTGAGCGAGGGTTACGCTCGACGCCGGAATCCGTGCGTGATATATGGCGCCGCGCGGCAATGACCCCGCCGCTCGCTTGCCGCTCACCCACGCAGTAACCTGTCCCTCCCCAAACAGACGACGGCCCGCCTTTCGGCGGGCCGTTCGTTTGTCTGCTGATCGAAGCGGACTACGGAGTTGTCTTGACCAGGTGGCGCTGCATCGCTGCCTTGCGCGACAGGTTGATGCGGCCCTGGCGGTCGATCTCAGTGACCACGACCATGATCTCGTCGCCGACTGAAACGACGTCCTCGACCGTGGGTACGTGGTAATCGGCCAGCTCGCCAATGCGGACGAGGCCTTCCTTGCCGGGCAGGATCTCGACGAACGCGCCGAAGCCCATTATCCGGGTGACCTTGCCGAGATACAGCGAGCCGATCTCGACCTCGCGGGTGATGCCCTCGATCATGGCAATCGCAGCCTTGGCCTTCTCGCCGTCAATCGCTGCGATTTCGACCGTGCCGTCATCCTCGACGTTGATCTCGGTGCCCGTGTCCTCCTGGATCTTGCGGATCGTGGCGCCGCCCTTGCCGATGATGTCGCGGATCTTCTCGGGATTGATCTTGATCGTGATGATGCGCGGCGCGTATGCGCTCATCTCGGTCCGCGGCGCAGGCACGACAGAGACCATCTTGTCGAGGATGGACAGGCGCGCCACGCGTGCCTTCTCAAGTCCCTCGCGGATGATCGCTTCGTTGATGCCGGTGACCTTGATGTCCATCTGGACAGCAGTGATGCCATCAGCCGTGCCGGTGACCTTGAAGTCCATGTCACCGAACGCGTCTTCCTTGCCCAGGATGTCGGTCAGGACGGCAAACTTGCCGTTCTCACCGCTGACCAGGCCCATTGCCGCTCCGGCGACGGGTGCCTTGATCGGCACACCCGCGTCCATCAGTGCGAGCGTCGATCCGCACGTGGAAGCCATCGACGTCGAACCATTCGACGTCACGCACTCGCTCACGACACGGATCACATAAGGGAACTCTTCCTGGCTGGGCAGCACCGGGATAAGGGCACGCTCGGCGAGCGCGCCGTGGCCGATCTCGCGCCGGCCGGGACCGCGCATCGGCTTGTTCTCGCCGGTGCTGTAGGGAGGCATGTTGTAGTGGTGGAGGTAGCGCTTGGACAGCTCGGGACTGATCGTGTCGATGCGCTGGACGTCTGACGACGGTCCAAGCGTGGCGACTGACAGCGCCTGGGTCTGGCCGCGGGTGAAGAGCGCTGAGCCGTGTGCTCGCGGAAGCAAGCCGACCTCGACCGAGATCGGGCGAATTGTCTCGAGGTCGCGGCCATCCATGCGGATGCCCTCTTCGAGCACCAGCTTGCGCACGGTCTTCTTGTGCAGCAGGCCCGCCAGGCTCTTCGAGAAGCGCGCCGTCTTGCGCGCCTGGTCGATCTGGCCTGCCGTCTCCTCAAAGGTCGCGCCGTTGCGCTGAGCGCGGATCGCGTTGGCGACCGTCTCCTTGAACTGATCTATGCGCGCCGGCAGCTCCTTGCCCAGGCGAATGAGCAGGTGAGCGGTCGCCTCCGCGTCCGGCAGAGCGCGGTGATTGGGCTCAACCTCGAGCTCGAAGAAACGCGCCAGGTCACCCAGCTTCAGGTCAGAGTCGGGATAGGCCTCGCGAGCCATGATCAACGTGTCCATGTAGCGGCCGGACTCGATGTGCTTGCCGCTACCGAGTGCCGCCTCGACGAAGCCGATGTCGAAGCCGACGTTGTGGCCGACCAGCAGCGCGTCACCAGCCCAGCTCATGAACTGCTCGGCGGCCTGCTGCGGCGCAGGCGCCGCCTTGACGTCCTCGTCGGTGATGCCATGCAGCTGCCGGCCAACGATCGGCGAGCCGGGGTTGACGAGGGTCGACCAGCGGTCCTCGATCTTGCCATTGTTGACCTTGACAGCGCCGATCTCGACGATCGCACCCTGCTTGGCATCGCGGCTCGTGGTTTCGACGTCGAAGACGACGAACGGATGGTTGTTGTGAACGGCATCGACGAAGTCGAGCACTGAGTCGACGCCCGGCTCGAGATACGGATGGCGCTTGGCTTTGCCGACCTGCGCCCGGAGCTGTTCCTGGAGGTCGATGATCGGCGCCAGCGAGCGGTGGCCGAACATGATCGCCTCGGCCATGACAGCCTCGGGCACGATCTTGGCGCCTGCCTCGACCATCATGATCGCGCCGCGCGTGCCGGAGACGATCAGATCGATCTCCGAGCTTTCGAGCTGGCTGATCGTGGGGTTGAGCACGAACTCACCGTCGATGCGACCGATGCGCACGGCAGCGATCGGTCCCATGAACGGGATCTCGCTGATCGTCAACGCGGCCGACGCGGCGATTGTGCCGATGATGTCCGGATCGTTCTCCTGGTCGGTGGAGAGGACAGTCAGGACGAGCTGAACGTCGTCCTTATAGCCCTCGGGAAAGAGCGGCCGGATGGGCCGGTCGGTCAGGCGCGCGGCCAGGATTGCCGCCTCTGACGGCCGCGACTCGCGCTTGATAAAGCCGCCCGGGATCTTGCCCGCGGCGTACATGCGCTCCTCGAAGTCGACGGTCAGCGGGAAGAAGTCGAGCCCGGGCCGTGGATCCGACCGATTGGCCGTGCCCAGCAGCATCGTGTCCCCGTAGCGGACGGTGACCGAGCCGCCGGCAAGCAAAGCGAGCTTGCCCGTTTCGATCGTGAGCGTACGACCGCCGAGCTCTGTGGAAAGCGTTGTGACTGGCATCAGTCCTCCATTGCGTGGAGGACGGGTGTGGTCGGTTAGCGGCGCAGCCCGAGCCGGCTGATGACGGCTCGATAACGAGCCGGGTCTTTGCGCATCAGGTACGCAAGTAGACGCCGCCGCGTTCCGACGAGCTTGAGCAGACCGCGGCGCGAATGATGATCCTTGGGGTAGGCGGCGAGATGCTCGTTCAGCCCACGGATGCGCTCAGTCAGGAGAGCTATCTGGACTTCCGGCGATCCCGTATCTGTTTCCGATCGGGCGTAGTCCGCCACGATGCCTACCTTGGTATCCCGCGCCAGCGGCACCCGTTCCTCCAACGATTCCTTTTCTCTCAATTTCGCGGCGAGTCTAACAGGCGTTCGGTTTATGCGGGTTTACCGGTCAATGCAGCCGAGCCATCGTGACCGGCACTGATACCTTCCGCGTCGTGAGCTCGGCGCCCAAGCCGCCTGACGAAACCGCGTGGCCACTGGCCGGCGAAGAGGCATTTGCGCGGCTCTCAACGGACTGGCGAGCTCGGCTGGCGGACTCGATCGAGGCGGCGCTGCGGGAGCATGTCCTGCGAGCGTGGTACCCGTTGACGGTCGACCGCACGCGGGGTGGCTTCGGCGCCGATGCCGACGATGCCGAGCACCCCGGCAACGACGGCGGGGATGATCGGGCCGCTCATCCAGCGCGGCGCGCTCAGGTCGCGCTCGTTCAAGCTCCGCCACGACCACACGCGCGCCGCCGCGGACATGGATTCAGCGCGGTCGAGCGGCGAGGACTCTGCGGGCGCGGTCCGCGTCACGCTCCATCTGGGTTACGAGTGCGGCGCCCGATGCGAAGCGCTTCTCGCCCCGCAGCCGGCGGACAAACTCGACGCGCATCCGCTGTCCGTACAGGTCACCTTCGAAATCGAGGACATGAACCTCCAGGACGCGTGCGCCGCGGGGCTCGAAGGTCGGCCTTACCCCGAGCGAGGCGACGCCATCGCGCCGCTCCGTCGGGCTGAGCACGTCAGAACCACCCCAGCCCACTCGAACAGCGTAAATGCCGTCGGGCGGCAGGGCGACAGGATCGTCGAAGCGCAGGTTGGCCGTGGGAAAGCCCAGCTCGTGACCGCGCCCATCGCCGCGCACGACGCTGCCGATGACCGAGTACGGCCGCCCGAGCAGCCGCGCGACATCAGCCAGCCGGCCCTCCTCCAGCAGCCCGCGGACACGCGTGCTCGAGAGCGCCGCGCCGTGGGTTTCCAGGCGCGCGACCTCCAGGACCCGAAAGCCAAGCACCGGACCCAGCCGGCGGACAGCATCCAGACCGCCCTCGCGCTGCCGGCCGAAGGCCGATTCCTGGGTCATGACCAGACCGGCCAGATCGCGTCCCGTGCTGACACGCTCCAGGAACTCGCGCGGCGACTGGTCGGCGAAGGTCGCGTCAAAGTGCTGGACGACGCAGACGTCGATCGTCGACCGGCCGATCCATGCAAGCCGCTCCTCGAGATCGCACAGCGCTGGCGGAGCGCTGCCGCGCAGGATGGCGGCGGGGTGGGGATCGAAGGTCAGCACGACCGACTTTGCGGCAAGGTCGCGCGCTCCGCGAGTCAGCGCGTCGATGACGCGGCGATGGCCGCGGTGGACGCCGTCGAATGTGCCGATCGCGAGCGCGAAGCGCAGCCCGCGCGGGAGCTCGTCGATCTCGCGCAACACGATCATGCGCTGAAGACCTTCTCAGGCTGGAGCACGCCATTCTCGGCGCGGGCGATCGCGACGAGGCGGCCACTCGGGTCGAGCACGCGCACGAGGCTGGGGCCGTCGGCTGGAGATGCGTGGCGCAGCTGCTGGCCGCGCGCGAGGTGCGTCAGCTCGGCCGCGCTGAGTTGCACCTCGGGGAAGTCGAGCCCGGCGTCCATCGGCAGCACCAACTCACTCGCGCGGCCGCTCGACAAGGCCGCGCGCACGGCGTCGAGCGGGTGGGCCTGGTCGAGCCGGAATGGGCCGCTCGCGGTGCGCGTCAGCGCACCTAGGTAAGCGCCACAACCGAGCGCGTCGCCAAGGTCGCGTGCCAGGGCACGGATGTAAGTGCCGGCGGAGCAGGCGATCTCCATCGTGGCTACCGGCCGCGCGGCATCCGAGTCATCCCACTCGGTCAGATCCAAGCGGGTGACCGTAACGTGGCGCGGGCGCAGCTCCGGCTTTTCGCCGTGGCGGGCGAGCTCGTACGCCTTGCGTCCGGAGACACGCACCGCCGAGTAGTCGGGCGGAACCTGCTCGATCTCGCCGCGTAGAGGCTGCAGCGCGCGCTCGACATCTTCGCGCGTCGGCGCAGGCGCGTCCGCTGGGGTCAGCTCGCCTTGGAGATCGTCCGTCGTCGAGCGCGCGCCGAAGCAGACGACGGCGCGGTACTCCTTGGCCTCGGCCCCGTGGTATTCGACCAGGCGCGTGGCATGGCCGATGAAGACGGGCAGGACGCCGGCCGCGAACGGGTCCAGTGTGCCGCCGTGACCGACGCGCTTGACACCGGTCAGCCGGCGGACGAGGCCAACGATGTCGTGCGAGGTCGGGCCAGGCTCCTTGGCGACAACGAGGACGCCGTCGAGCGACTCAGACACCCTCGGCCAGCATGGCGCGCGCGGCCTCGAGAACGGCGCGCATAGCTTCGTCGATGGGCAACGGCACGGTTGCGCCCGCCGCGCGCGCGTGCCCTCCCCCGCCGAAGGCGGTCGTCAGCACGGTTGCGTCGTAGCCGCCATCGCGCGTCCGCACGCTGAGCTTGGTCGTGTCGCCCGTCTGGCGGAACATCATCACGATCTGGCCGCTGGCTGACTGGCTGAGCAGGTCGGAAATGCCCTCTGTGTCCGCGACGGTCGCGCCGGCGGCCGCGTAGTCGTCCTCGTGCAGCGCGGCCCACACGAGACGACCGTCCACGTCGTCGGCGAGGCGGGCAAGGACGAGGCCGAACAGCTTCAGCTGCCGGTCAGGCTTGGTGCGATAGATCAGCCGCGCCGTATCCGACAGCGGCGCTCCGGCGGCGACGAGCTCCGCCGCGACGCGCAACGTGCGCGGCGTCACGTTGGGATGCTGGAAGTTGGCCGTGTCGATGACCACGCCGGCCATCAGCGCGGCCGCGATCGCGCCGTCCGCAGTGTCAAGTGGCAGCCCGAGAGCAGGCATCAGCAGCGTGTCCATCTCGCACGTCGCGGCCGCGCGCGGGTCGATCCAGTCGACCAAACCAAAACCGGTGTTCGAGACGTGGTGGTCGATGTTCACGATCGGAACGCCCGCGAACAGCTGGGCATGGCGGCCTAGCACTGATCCGACGCGGGCCAGGTCGCCACAGTCGCCGACCACGATCAGGTCGTAATCCATCCCATCCTCTGGGTCCTGGCGGAAGCGCTCGATGCGCGGCATGAAGCCGTACATCGGCGGCACCGGGTCGCTGCACACGGGAGTGGCGCGGCCCCCGAGCTCCTCGACCGCGAGTGCGACGGCGAGCGCGGAGCCGAGGGCGTCGGCCTCCGGGTTCTCGTGGCACACCGTCAGCACGCGGCGTGCCGCGCGGATGCGCTCGACCACGGCCGCCGGAACCCCGGCCACATCGCTGGGCGTGAGCGATGTCAGCTGTGGGCCGTGGGAGGTCGTGCTCATCGGGGCTTCCTGCGCTTGCGCTGGCGGGGCTGCACCGGCTCGATGGCGGAAACCCCGGTCGGTGTCGGCAGCGTTTCCTCCAGCTCGGGCACCTGGCCCTGTCCCCCCTGCTCCAGGTCGTCGAGGATCGCCAGCACGCGCGTGCCCCGCTCGGACGAGTCGTCTTCCTTCATGTGCAGGTCCGGGATCCGCTTCAGGCGCAGCTTTCCGAGGCGGCCACGCACGAAAGGCATCGCGTGCGACAGGGCGCGCAACGTCTGCTTCCGTTCGGCGGCCGAGCCTATGACCGACACCCACACGTTGGCGTGGCGCAGGTCGGGCGTTACCTCGACCTCAGTGATGGTCACGAAGCCGATGCGCGGGTCGTCGACCTCGCGCCGGACGACCTGGCTTATCTCTTCGCGCAGGAGCTCATCGAGGCGGGCCGTTCGCTCGCTCATCGCAAGCGTAAGCGTGAAGCGCGGCTCAGCCGCGACTCACGCCGTAGCGCGCAGCAGCGCCGAAGGCGTCTGCGGAGGTTGGACATTTCTGCCTCAGGCGGAGGCGATGCGCGAGACCGTCTGCTGCGTGAAGCACTCGATGATGTCACCCTCCTCGATCTCGTTGAACTCGTCGAGGCCGATGCCGCACTCGTAGCCTGTCGCGACCTCGCGCACGTCGTCGCGGAAGCGGCGCAGCGACTCGATCCGATCCGTCGCGATCAGCTTGCCGCCGCGGTACACGCGCGCGCCGCCACGGACGATGCGGCCTTCCGTGACGTAGGAGCCACAGATGACCTTGCGGCCGGAACGGAAGATCTGGCGCACCTCGGCGCGGCCTTCCACGACCTCGATGTGCTCCGGCTCGAGCAGGCCACGCAGCGCGGCTGCCATCTCGTCGGTGAGCTGGTAGATGATGTCGTAGAGACGAACCTCGACGCCCTCGGCCTCGGCCGTGCGCCGCGCCTGCGGGTCGACCTTGGTGCTGAAGCCGACGACGACTGCGTTCGAAGCCGACGCGAGCAGGATGTCGGTGTCGGTGATGTCGCCCGTGCCTTCGTGCAGGATGTTGATCCGGACCTCCTCGGTCTGGACCTGCTCGAGCGCGTGACGGATCGCACCCAGCGAGCCCTGCACGTCAGCCTTAAGGATGACGCGCAGCTCCTTCGTCTGGCCGGCCTGGATCTGGCGGTACAGGTCCTCCAGCGTCGCCCGGCCGGTCTGCTCGGGCGCGGCATTGGCGCGGCGCTGCTCGATCATCGTTCGTGCCGTCTTCTCGTCGGGCACGACGCGCAGGATGTCGCCCGCGGCCGGCACTTCGGCCAGGCCCAGGACGACAGCCGGTGACGAGGGACCAGCCTTCGTTATCCGCTCGCCGAGACTGTTCTGGAGCGCTCGGACGCGGCCGTACGTGTCGCCGGCGACGACGATGTCGCCAAGGTTGAGCGTGCCGGTCTGAACAAGCACGGTCGCGACCGGGCCACGGCCCTTGTCCATCTCGGCCTCGACGACGGTGCCTACCGCCTTGCGCTTCGGGTTGGCTTTGAGCTCCTGCACGTCGGCCACGATCAGGATCGTGTCGAGCAGGTCGTCGAGACCCGCGCCGGTACGCGCGCTGACGGGGACCAGCGGCACATCGCCGCCGTACTCCTCGATCGTCACGCCGTGCTCGGTGAGCTCGGTCTTGACGCGATCGATGTTTGCGTCGGGTATGTCGATCTTGTTGACGGCGACGACTATCGGCACCTTCGCGGCGCGGGCGTGGTCGATCGCCTCGATCGTCTGCGGCATGACGCCGTCATCGGCGGCGACGACGATCACGGCGATGTCGGTCACCTTCGCACCACGCGCGCGCATGGCGGTGAATGCTTCGTGGCCCGGGGTGTCGAGGAAGATGACGCGCCGGCCGTCACGGTTGATCTCGCTCGCGCCGATGTGCTGGGTGATGCCGCCCCGCTCGCCAGCGGCGACACTCGACGACCGAATCGCGTCGAGCAGGCTGGTCTTGCCGTGGTCAACGTGGCCCATGACGGTCACGATCGGGGGCCGGGGCTGGAGGAGAGACGGATCGTCCTCCTCGAACAGGACCTCCTTGGCCGCCTGGGGCGTGGGCGCGTCGCCGTTCTTGGACTCGGCAGTGCCCGGTTCGGACTTCTGAGCCTCGGCCACCTCGAAGCCCAGCTCGCTGGTCACGAGCGAAGCCGTGTCACGGTCGAGCGGCTGGTTGATGTTGGCGAAGATGCCGCTCTTGATCAGCTCGCGAATCACGTCCGCGGCGTTGACGCCGAGCAGCTCGGCGAGCTCCTTGACGGTGATCGAGCTCGGGATATCGATCGCTCCGCGCGAGGCGGGCTCGAGGGTTTGGACTGATGATGACGACGAACCCTGGTCGGGTCTGCGCGGTGGCTTGCGCGGGCCGCGCATGTTGCGCGTGCCGCTCCTACTGCGGGCCATTGGTGGTTCCTCCCCCGTCACTCAGCGCCGCTTCGCCACGCTCGAGCTCCATGCGCAGCTCGGCCGGCAACGTCACTGATAGCGCACGTTCGATCGACTTCTTCTTCAGCGCATTCGACCAGCACGAGCCGTCGGCGCACAGGTATGCGCCACGACCGGCAGCTTTGCCCGTCCGGTCGAGACCGACACTGCCGTCAGGCCCACGAACGACGCGGACGAGCTCGCGCTTCTGACGTTCAGTTCGGCACGCCACGCAGGTCCGCGTCGGATAGCGTCGCGGTGGCAGTGGCTGATTTGGCCTCTGGATGGGGGCCCCTGTCACTCGTCCCCCTCGGCGACGGCCGTCGCCGACTTGCGCAAGCGGCGAGCAGGCGCGGGAGCAGGCGCGCCGACGGCGACCGCCTCAGCCGGCGCGCGCTTGGCCGAGGCCCCTTTGGCCGAAACTGGCTTGGACGTCTCCGGCTTGGGTGCGACTGGCTTGACCACTGCTGGCTTGACCGCGGCGGCCGTCGCTCTGGGCGCCGGCTTGGCCTTGGCCTCTGCCATCGGCTCGAGCTCCGGTAGTGGCTCTGGCTCTGCCTTCGCCGCCTTCTCAGCTGCCGGCTTGCGCGTGACGCGTTTCTTGGGCGCTGCAGGTTCGTCTGGTGCCTGGGCCTTGGTCGACTGGCCGACGCCATCGAGGGGTAGCTCATCTGCGGTCGTGGGCACCGGCTCGCCTGCCTCGAGGTCCGCTGCCTTGGCGGCCGGCTCCGGGGCCGGTGCCGCGGCCGCTCGGGCCTGGGCCTGATCCGAGCGGATATCGATCCGCCAGCCGGTCAGCTTCGCCGCGAGGCGCGCGTTCTGGCCCTCGCGGCCGATCGCCAGCGAGAGCATCCGCTCGGGCACGGTCACTGCGGCGATGCGGTTGGGCTCGTCGATGTCGACCTTGACGACCTGGGCCGGGCTAAGCGCGTTGGCCACGAAGACCGCCGGGTCCTCGTTCCACGGGATGATGTCGATCTTCTCGCCACCCAGCTCGGCGACGACGGCCTGGACTCGGCCGCCACGCTGGCCAACGGTCGCGCCAACCGGATCGAGTCCTTCCTGGCGCGACGCCACCGCGACCTTCGAACGCGAGCCGGCCTCGCGGGCGATTGCCTTGATCTCGACCGTGCCAGCGTGAATCTCGGGCACCTCGAGCTCGAACAGGCGGCGCAGGAAGTTCTTGTGCGTGCGGCTGACGTAGATCAGCGGGCCCTTGGTCGTGCGCCGAACTTCGAGCACGAAGGCCTTGACATGCTGGCCGATGCGGTAGTGCTCGGTGGCGCTCTGGTCTGTCGTGGGAAGGATCGCCTCCGCCCGGCCGACGTCGAGGATCACGCCGCGTGGCTCAACGCGCGAGACGGTGCCGGTGATGATCTCCGACTCGCGCTGGGCGTACTGGCCGAAAACCTGCTCGCGCTCCACCTCGCGCAGACGCTGGCGGACGAGCTGGACGGCCATCTGCGCGTGGATGCGGCCGAACGACGACGAATCGAGGCTCTCTGTGCGCACCAGGTCGCCAACCTTCGCGTCGGCATCGTGCTTCGTGGCCTCGTCGAGCGTGAACTCAGTCAGTGGGTCCTCGACTTCTTCGACCACGTAGCGCGCTCGGTACGCGTTGAATTTCCCGTTTTCAGGGTCCATCTCGACGAAGACGTCTTCGTTGTTCGGGGTCGCGCGCCGGTAGGCGGACTGGATCGCATCGGCGACAGTGGCGACGAGCTGATCGCGCGGGATGTTCTTCTCAGCGTTCAGTTGCAGAAGCGCGCCGACAAAGTCACGGTTCACCTGCGCCCTCCTTTCACTGAGCTATGTATCCCCCGTTTGCGCGGGCTCCTCCGCATAAATAAACGTGGGCGTCACCCACGTTCACGAGGCGGCCGAAACAGACTCGACGGAAGTATACACGGCACCCCTCTCCCAACCCTCGGGTGATAGCGTCCCGCAATGGCGCTTTCCACGCTCATTGTGCTGCGCGTACTGCGCGCGGCCGAGGCATAGTTCGTGTTCCTGTCGGGCACGCTGCTCAACGCCGCGGCCGTCGCGATCGGCGCGACGATCGGCCTGTTGGTCGGATCGCGCATGCCGGCACGCATCCAGCAGACACTCACTGACGGCCTGGGCCTGTTCACGCTGTGCATCGCGTTCGCGCTGGCACTGACCCTGCTGATGGATCGCACGGCTCCGGCGGGGACGGACCTGATCGTGCTCGGTTCGATCCTCGTCGGCGGCGGGATCGGAGAGCTCCTGCGCTTGACGGAACGCGTAGATGCCCTGGGCGACTGGTTCCAGCGCCGGCTGGCCCGTGGCGACAAGCCGTCGCGCATCAGCGAAGCCTTCGTCACGGCCAGCCTCGTCTTCTGCGTCGGCCCGCTAACGATCCTCGGCTCGATCCAGAACGGCCTCACTGGCGACATCCAGCTACTCGCGGTCAAAAGCGTGCTCGACGGCTTTGCGAGCATAGCCTTCGCGGCCACCCTTGGCGCCGGTGTCTACCTGTCGATCCTTACCATCCTGGTCATCCAGGGTGGGATCGCGACATTGGCCTACCTGTTCGGAGCCAATCTGGATCCCGTGGCGATATCGGCCGCGAGCGCCGTCGGAGGCGTGATCCTCTTGGGAGTCGGGTTCCGCCTGCTGGAGATCAGGCGGGTCCGCGTGGTCAGCCTGCTGCCCGCGTTGGTGCTGGCCCCGATCTTCGTCTGGCTGGCCGCTCCACTGAGAGCTGCTCTGGGTCAGTAAGTGTCGAACGCCACGCCGGCGATCGACGGATTACATATGGCTTACGGCGATCTCTGCCAGTGCCTGGGCACTGGTCTGGTCAGCCGCAGTCAGATCGCTCGAACGCGGAAACGACAGCACGAGCAGATTGCCACCACCGACGTCGACCCACATCGACTGCAAGCCCAGAGTTGGATTCCAGAATGCCGCGTGACCGCCTACGGTCGCATCGACACCACCAGTCCCGAACGAGCTCTTGACGAAGCTGAGCGGCTCGGCCTGTAGGGCGACGACGATGAGGTCACCGGAGTTTGCGCCGGAGGCGTCGGTGTTCCAGTTGCACTGGCCGGCCGCATCGAGCGTGCCCGCGAGGTAGGTCTTTCCGGTCGCGGTCTTCAGATCGGCGGGGGTGATCAGCGAACAGAGGTCGGAGGTACCGCCGCCGGGTGCGGCCGTCTGGGCGGCTGGCGTTGCCGCACCGGGGGGAGTCGTCACGGCGACCGGCACCGAAGTCGGGGGTGCCGTCGGAGCTACTGCGCCGGTCGTCGCCTTCGGCGGGCTTGTTGGGGTAGTCGGTGTGCCGCCACAGGACGCGATGAGCAGCACTGCAATGGAAATTAATCCGGCCAGTTTGAGGAGTCGCACGGGGAACACCTCCTGAGTGTCGTGCCGACAGGGGGAGGCCGATGGCGGCCCGTGGGAGCCTGCTGCGCCCGCCCACCCTAACAGCGCGCCGGCCGCTAGAACGGGTTCGAGGCCTTCAAGGAGAAAGAAAGCGGTAACTGTCCGCCGGCATCTGGCGGCAGACGCCACAGCCCGTCCGAGCCCTGGACGAGATAGCCGAGTTCCCAATCGAGAAAGTCGAACTCGTGCACGAACTCGACGTGCAGCCCGGCCTCTGCCAGGGCGCTGACGATCTCGCCCAGAGAGTGGTCCCAGGAGTGCTCGATCAGGCCCTCCGTCGGCACCTCGCGGTCGGCGTACGAGCCCTTGACCTCGAACGTCAGCGGTCGCTCGTGCTCCCAGTACGGGTAGGCAAGGCGCAGCTCGCCGGGCTGGACGTTCTCATCGTCGAAGACCATCGCGATCGGGTGCGCCTCGGTGATGTAGAAGAAGCCACCCGGCTTGACGAAATGACCGATGACCTGCGCCCAACGCCTGATGTCGGGCAGCCAGCCGAGCACGCCGCGCGAGGTGTAGACGATGTCGAATGTGCCCTCGAGCTGCTGCGGCAGGTCGTACACGCCCGAGACGACGAAGCGCGCGTCGATACCCATCTCCGCAGCGAGCGAGCCGGCCGCGTCGATCGCCGCCGCGCTGAAATCGACGCCCGTGACGTGAGCACCCAGCCGCGACCACGAGAGAGTATCCAGGCCGAAATGGCACTGCACGTGAAGAAGCGACTTGCCGGCGACCGGGCCGACCTCGGCCAGCTCGTAGTCGCGCAGCCGGATCGGGCGCGTCTCGTCGCGAAACGAGGCGACGTCGTAGAAGTCGGAGCCGACGTGGATCTGAGTCCAGGCCTCCCAGGTCTGAAGGTTGTCCGCGATGTGATCGTCGCGCGTCTTTTCGTCGGTCTCTACGTCAGCTCCCAGCGCTCGTCGAACAGGACCCTGCCGCCTGGTGCGAGCTGAGTCAGCGGACCGAGGACCTCCAACTCGAGGAAGCGCTGGTCGGCGTAGACCTCGACGTTGCAGCCCAGGTCGGCGTAGCGAGCACCGGCGATTGGCTTGAAGAGCCTGGTGAGCGCGATGCCGTTGCGGCTGTAGCTCACGCTGCCGCCGGCAACGAACGCTCCGATCTTCAGCGGCGGCCCAGACTCGCCAAGCACACGGCATTCGCCGTCGCGCAGCTGCAGTCGCGCGTCCTGCCACGACGTGTACGGCCACAACACCACCAGGCGGTTTGGTTGCACGACATGCTCGCTCGTAAGACCGGGTTGTGGCAGCGTGACGACGCCTCCCAAGGGCAGCTGCGTTATCGCCCACGGCGCCAGCTCGATCGTGGCTTCGCCGGTGTTGCGCAACTCGTGGCTCAGCTCAATGGCCGCTGCCCGAGGATCGAGCCTGACCGCGATCGAGCGGACGAGGCCGGTGACCGGGTCGGGCTGGCCACGGAGCTCGGCGCCGGTGTCGGTCATGGTGAGCGTCAGGCCGTGCGCGTCGGGTACTGCCACCAGCTCAGGATCCTCCGGGGCGAACCACAAGCGGTGTCCGCCGAACAGCTCGTAACGCCCGTGAGGCGTCTGCCAGCCGGCATCGGGCGTCTCGGCCAGGACGTTGTCAGTGGAGCCACTCAGGCCCAGGCGGATGATCCGCGGACCGGCGGCCGACAGCACGTCCAGCCACAGGTGCTTGTTCTGGATCCTCGCTGTGGGTTGGCCGTGGTAGTCGCCCGCAGCCATCTGTTCGGTCGCGCCGGGCGGCGATGTCATCCGACGGTGACTGCCACGGCGACGCTCTTCGTGCCGGGCCGCGGCAGCGGCACGCACGTGCCCGAGATCGACTCGCCGTCGACGATGATGGCGATCTCGTCGCCCGGGCCACGGCGAGTGACGGTGATCTCGTAATCCGCGCCACGGAAGCGACGGTGTGCGCCGAAGCCATTCCAGTCGCTGGGCAAGGCGGGAGCCACGACCAATCCGTCGAAGGTCGGCCGGATGCCCAGGATCCATTGGCTGATCGCGACGAAGTTCCACGCGGCCGTGCCGGTCAGCCACGAGTTCTTGGCCTCGCCGTGAGTCGGCGCGTCGCGGCCGGCGATCATCTGCGCGTAGACGTACGGCTCGCAGCGATGGACGTCGGAGATCCGTTCGCGCGCCGACGGGTTGATGCGCAGGTAGTAGTCCAGCGCGCCGTCGGCGTTGCCGGCCATAGCCTCGGCGATCATCAGCCACGGATTCGTGTGGCAGAAGATGCCGGCGTTCTCCTTGTAGCCCGGCGGATAGGTCGAGATCTCGCCCAGCTCCAGGGCATAGTGCGTGTAAGCCGGCTGCTGCAGGACGATGCCGTGCTCTGTGGCGAGCATCTCGCGGACAGACGCCAGAGCCCGTGGGGCACGGCCGTCGTCAAGGCCAATGCCGGACATGATGCACACGCCCTGGGGCTCGATGAAGATCCGCCCCTCGGTGTTCTCAGCCGAGCCGATCGGCCGGCCGAAGTAGTCGTACGCGCGGCGGAACCAAGCGCCGTCCCAGCCATCACGCTGAACGGCCGCGACCATCTCCCTGGCCGCATCCCGGCAGCGGCCGCTGGTCGATCCGTCGGAGAGCTGCTCGGCAATCGCGGCCATCTCGTTCGCGGCGAGGACGAACAGGCCACCGATGAACACCGATTCGGCCACTCCTCCGCTCCGGTTCTCCGTCGTCTGGAACGATTCCCCGGGCGTCTCCGAGAAGCAGTTGAGGTTCAGGCAGTCATTCCAGTCGGCCCGGCCGATGAGTGGCAGGCCGTGCGGCCCCAGCCGGTCGAGGGTGTAGTCGATGGCACGGACGAGGTGCTCGTAGAGGCGTGACTCGGTCCCCGGCTGGTTATCGAAGGGCACGGCTTCGTCGAGCACGGCGAAGTCGCCCGTCTCCTTGAGGTAGGCGGCGACGGCCAGCACGAGCCAGGCCGGATCGTCGTTGAAGCCACTGCCGACGGCATCGTTGCCGCGCTTCGTCAGCGGCTGGTACTGGTGGTAGGCGCCGCCACTGGGCAGCTGCGTGGCGCTGATGTCGAGCAGCCGCTGCCGGGCGCGGTCGGAAACCATGTGCACGAAGCCGAGCAGATCCTGGTTCGAGTCGCGGAAGCCCATTCCCCGGCCGACGCCTGTTTCGTAGAGCGAGGCGGAACGCGACAGGTTGAAGGTGACCATGCACTGGTACGCGTTCCAGATGTTGACCATCCGATCGACGTGCTCGTTGCCGGTGTCGACTTGGAAGCTCGCCAGCTGCTCGTTCCAGTGGTCGGCCAGCTTCGCGAACGTCGCGCTCGCCTCTTGAGGTTGCAGGTAGCGCTCGATCGTGTGCTTGACGCGGCGCTTGTTCAGGGTCTGCGAATCGGGCGGATCGAACTTATCGTCGCGCGGGTTTTCGGCGTAGCCGAGGACGAATACCACTTCGCGCGTTTCGTTGGCGTCGAGGTGCAGGCTGACCTGGTGCGCCCCGATCGGCTGCCAGCCGTGGGCGATTGAGCTGTCCAACCGACCACGCTCGACCGCGAGCGGGCGATCCCAGCCGCGGTACGGCCCGAGGAAAGCTTCGCGTTGAGTTTCGAATCCGACCACCGGCTCAGAACACGCGAAGTACGCGAAGTGATCGCGCCGCTCGCGGTACTCGGTCTTGTGAAAGATGACGCCGTCCTCGTACTCGACTTCACCGATCGAGTAGTTGCGCTGCAGGTTAGCGGCATCGTCCTGCGCGTCCCACAGGCAGAACTCGAGCGCGCTGAACAGCGACAGCTTGGCGGCCGTGGCGCGCTCATTGGTCAGCCGGACGTGCCAGATCTCGAGCGTTTCGCCGAGCGGCACGAAGTAGCGCGTCTCGACGGCGATACCGCTCCGGCGCGAGCCGATGATCGTGTAACCGAGTCCGTGGCGGCAGCTATAACCCTCGAGCTCGCGCTGGACGGGCTGCCAGCTTGGGCTCCAATAGCTGCCGTCGTCGTCGTCGCGGACGTACAGATAGCGGCCGCCAAGGTCGAGCGGCGCGTTGTTGTAGCGGTAGCGCGTCAGGCGACGCAGGCGCGCGTCGCGATAGAACGAATAGCCGCCGGCAGTGTTCGAGATGATGCCGAAGTAATCCTCGCTGCCGAGGTAATTGATCCACGGCAGTGGCGTATCCGGCCGCTCTATGACGTACTCGCGAGCGGCATCATCGAAATGGCCATATCGGGTGTGCTCGCGACCCTCTGTCATCTGTCCACGCGGCAGAAGACTACGCCGCGCACGAATTCAGTAGGCGCGCGCGAAGAGGACCCTGCGCTCGGACGGCTTGCCATCGACGAGGCACTTTCCGGGCTCGTCCGGCGAGTCGAACGGGATGACCCGGATGGTCGCACCCGTGTCGGCGTTGATCTGCTTTTCGCACGCGGCGTCGCCACACCAGGGCGCCATCAGGAAGCCGCCCTCCTTGTCGAGCACGGCCTTGAACTCGTCGTACGTGTCGGCGAAATGAGTGTTCGCCGCGCGGAAGTCGAGCGCGCGCTGGAAGAGCATGTGCTGGTAATCGGCCAGCAGCTGCGGCAGCTCGTGCGCGAGCACGGACAGCCCGACTGGCCGTTTCTCCCGATCGACGCGCCTGACAAGCACGCCCTGGTCGGCAGCCACGTCGCGCGGACCTACTTCGAGCCTATACGGAACGCCACGCAGCTCCCAGTGGCTGTACTTGAAGCCGGGCTTCTCGTCGCGCCAATCTGTCTTGAAGCGCAGCGGGCCCGAGGCAGTCTGAACGTCAGTCAGTGACTTCTCGAGCTGCTCGACCGCGGCCGCGACAGCAGTCCGCTCATCGTCGTTCCGGAAGATGGGCACGATCACGACCTGGGTCGGGGCGACGTTGGACGGCAGGACCAGGCCCGAGTCGTCGCCGTGGGCCATGATCAGCGCGCCGACCATGCGCGTCGAGAAACCCCACGACGTTCCGTATGGCGCCTTGAGCTGGTTGTCGCGGTCGAGGAAGTTGATGCCCGCTGCGTGCGCGAAGTTCTGGCCGAGCATGTGGCTCGTGCCGGCCTGGAGCGCCTTGCCGTCGCGCATGAGCGCCTCGATCGCATGGGTGTAGACGGCGCCCGGGAATTTCTCGCTCTCGCTCTTGCGGCCCTTGATGACCGGGATCGCCAGCCAGTCTTCCGACGTCGCGCGGTATGCCTCGAGGCCCGTCGCCACCTCGTCGGCGGCCTCCTGCTCCGTGGCATGGAAGGTGTGCGCCTCCTGCCACAGGAACTCGGCCGTGCGCAGGAAGAGGCGCGTGCGCAGCTCCCAGCGCACGACGTTGTTCCACAGGTTGAGCAGCAACGGCAGGTCGCGGTACGACTGGATCCAGTCCTTGACGACCTCGGCGATGAGCGCCTCGCTCGTCGGCCGGATGGCCAGCCACTCGGCGAGGTCCTCGCCACCGGCGCGCGTTACCCACGCTACCTGGGGATCGAAACCCTCCACGTGCTCAGCTTCCTTTTCGAGCAGGCTGCGCGGCACGAACAGCGGGAAGTAGACGTTGTCGTGGCCCGTGCGCTTGATGTGCCGATCGAGCTCGTCGCGCATCGACTCCCAGATCGCGTAGCCGTACGGCCGGATGACCATGCACCCGCGCACGGGCGAGTAGTCGGCCATCTGGGCCTTGAGGACGACGTCGTTGTACCAGCCCGGGAAGTCCTTCGACTGGGGCGTGATGGATGCGACGAAACGGCTCTGCTGCTCTTCGCTGGACACGGGCTCTCCGCGTACTCGAGGTACCTGACGGGGCCGTAATCCTAGCGCAGCCGATGGACTACGACGTTGCCGACGTGGCCCCGTAGCGCTGGTCGACGTAGTCGTCGAGGATCACGATGAACTCGTCGACCAGACCCTCGCCGCGCAGCGTGGTTCGCAGTGCGCCATCGACGAAAACCGGTGCCACCGGCTCCTCGAACGTGCCCGGCAGCGAGATGCCGATGTCGGCGTGCTTTGATTCGCCGGGGCCGTTGACGACGCAGCCCATGACCGCCACGCGCATGTCCTCGACGCCCGGGTAAGTCTTAGCCCAGATAGGCATCTGGGTGCGCAGGTAGCCCTGGATCCGCTCGGCCATCTGCTGGAAGAACGTCGAGGTCGTCCGCCCGCAGCCTGGACACGCCGAGACCTGCGGCGTGAACGAGCGCAGGCCAAGAGACTGGAGCACCTGCTGCGCGACGAGAACCTCTTCCGTCCGGTCGCCGCCGGGCGCAGGCGTGAGTGACACCCTGATCGTGTCGCCGATGCCGCGGTTGAGCATCAGCGACAACCCGGCGGTCGAGGCGACGATGCCTTTCATGCCCATGCCCGCCTCGGTCAGGCCCAGATGAAGTGGATAGTCGCAGCGGCCCGCGAGCAACGTGTAGACGTCGAACAGGTCGCGCACCTGCGAGACCTTGGCACTGATGATGATCTTGTCGTGGCCGAGGCCCGTCTCCTCGGCCAGCTCGGCTGAGCGCAACGCGGACTGCACCATCGCCTCGATCATCACGTCGCGCGAGTCGGCCGGCACGGGCAGCTTCGCATTGGCATCCATGAGCGTCGTCAGCAATGCCTGGTCGAGCGAGCCCCAGTTGACGCCGATCCGGACCGGCTTGTCGTTCTCGAGCGCGACGCGGATGATCGTGACGAAGTTCTCGTCGTGGCGCTTGGCGCCGACGTTGCCCGGGTTGATGCGGTACTTGGCCAGCGCCGCGGCCATGTCCGGGTACTCGACCAGGAGCTGGTGGCCGTTGTAGTGGAAGTCACCGATGATCGGCACGCCCACGCCAAGGTCGTTCAACTTGCGCCTGATCTCAGGCACCGCGCGCGCGGCGCCGTCGTTGTTGACCGTGACGCGCACGAGCTCGGAGCCGGCGTGGGCCAACGCGGCGACCTGGAGCCCGGTCGCATCGGCATCGGCGGTATCGGTGTTCGTCATCGACTGGACGACGATGGGATGTCTCGAGCCGACCAACACGCCGCCGACGTCGACCGTGGGCGTCTGCCTGCGACCGGGCAGATGGCCCTCCCCCTCGATCGGAGGCTTTTCAGCGACCTCCATCAGCCGAGGCGCTGGATGTCGAAATACGTGATCCAGGCGAGAAGCGCCATGAGCAGGATGAAGCCGGTCAGGTAGACGAGCCGCTCGGCCGCCGCGCCGATGCGGTTGCCCGTCGCGGCCTGGATGACCGAGACCGCCACGCGTCCCCCATCGAGCGGCGGGAATGGCAGGACGTTGACGACCGCAAGGTTCGCCGAAAGCAGGCCGATGAACCAGATCAGGTAGACCGGCGGCAGTGACTGACGGACAACGCCGATGTCGCTGACGATCCCGACCGGACCGGACACGGGCGGGTTGGTGATGTTGCTGACCAGATCGCCCAGGCCGCGCAGGATGAGCGTCGCGGCGTCAACTGTCCGGCGCGCGCCAAGCTCAACGGCCGACACCGGATCGTGGGTGATGCTGGCCTGGACCAGATCGGGCTGGACGAGGATGCCCAGCGTGCCCTGGTCAGGGCTCGCCGGCACGCGCAGCGTTACCGGCACGTGGCGCGTCGAGCCGTCGGCGCTCTGGATCGTCAGCGTGACCTGCTGGCCGGCGTGGGCGCGCAGGTAAGTCAGCGACGGCGTGGGCTGGTCGACCTGGTCGAAAATCGGGAACAACCTGCCGTCGATGGCGGTGATCACGTCGCCTGTGTTGTCAAAGGTCGGGTTGCCCTGGGCGTCCGTTCCTGTCTTCTGGCCACCCACGAGGCCGACCGAGGCAGCCGGGCTGTTTGGCTGAACCTGCGCCACGCGGACGTTGGCCACGGGGTCTGACAGGAGGGCGATGCCCGTGAAGATGACGAACGCGAGCAGGATGTTCATCACCACGCCCGCGAGCAGGATCGACAGGCGCGTTGAAAGCCGCTTGTGGATGAACGCGTTGGGGTCGTCCGACTCGCCGTCCTCGCCTTCCATGCGCACGAAGCCGCCGATCGGCAGCCAGTTCAACGTGAAGATCGTTCCGTGCCTGTCCTTCGCGTAGGTCAGCGCGCGGGGCGGAAAGCCGATGCCGAACTCATGGACGGTGACCCCCGCGCGCCGCGCGACGATGAAGTGACCGAACTCGTGAATGACCACGAGCACGACCAGGATCACCAGCAACAACGCGACATTGATCAGGCCGTTGCCGAGGCCAATGAAGTCGAACATCAGTTTCGAGACGCTCCTGAGGTGGTAACTGTTGCCGCGGCGGCCCACGAACGGACCCGGGCATCAAGATCGAGCAGCTCATCGAGCTCCGGGGCCGCACCGTCGCCGAAACGTTCGACCGCGTCCGCGCACAGGGCGGCAATGCCGTTGAAGCTGAGCGTGCCGTTCAGGAAACGGTCGACCGCGACGTCGTCGGCGGCGATCAATGCTGCGCTCGCACGGGGTCCACGGACGCCAGCCTCGCGGCCGATTCGGAGCGCGGGGAATCGCTCCGTGTCGGGCGCCTCGAAGCTGAGCGGCGGAAGGTCGGTCAGCGCGACGCGCGGCGCCGGCGAAACGAGGTGCGCCGGGTAGGTCAGCGCGTACTGGATCGGAATGCGCATATCTGGTAAGCCAAGCTGTGCCTTGAGCGAGCCGTCCTCGAACTCGACCAGTGAGTGGACGATGCTCTGCGGCTGGACGACCACGTCGACCTGATCGTCGCCGAAATCGTACAGCCAGCGCGCCTCGATCACCTCGAGCGCCTTGTTCATCAGCGTCGCCGAGTCGATCGTGATCTTGCCGCCCATGCGCCACGTCGGGTGCGCAAGCGCTTGCTCCGGGGTCACCGATTCAAGGCGCTCTGCCGGCCACTCGCGAAATGGCCCGCCCGACGCGGTCAGGATGAGCCGGCGGATGTCCTGGCGGCGCTCTCCGGCAAGGCACTGCCAGATCGCCGAGTGCTCCGAGTCGATCGGCCGGAGCCAGTTGAGCGCGCCGGCGGCAAGGTCGTCGTCGCCATGTGCGGCAGCGAGCCGGCGCGCCAGCGGCATCACGAGGTGGCCTGCTGCGACGAGCGTCTCCTTGTTGGCCGTGGCCACGACCTTGCCCTGCTCGAGGGCGGCGAGCGTCGCCTTGAGGCTGACGACACCCGTGGTCGCGACCACGACCACATCCACGTCGTCCCGTGTCGCCACCTCGGCGAGCGCGTCGATGCCGTCGCGTGCCAGGGCCGTCGTCCGTGGCTTGAACCGGGCGATCTGCTCGTTGAATGTTTGCTCGTCGCGCCCAGCGGCGAGGGCGACGACCTCGAAGCGATCCTCGAGCGCGCCAAGAACGTCGAGGGTCTGGCGCCCGATCGACCCCGTGCTGCCCAGCACCGCGACTCGCGCGCGACCCGTCACGTGCGCGCCAGGAAGTACTGCGTCCAGGTCAATGCCACGAACATGGCCGGGCCGGCGAAGAGGAACGAGTCGACTCGGTCAAGAACACCGCCGTGGCCGGGTATCAGGTTGCTCGAGTCCTTGGCGCCCGCGGCGCGTTTTATGACGGACTCGACAAGATCGCCGGCCTGCGCCGTGACGGCGATGGCCAAACCCAACAGCAGCCCAGCAAGTGGCTGCTGTCCGGCACCCCAGACAAGCAGCGTTGAGACCAGCAGCGCGGCCGCGGTTCCGCCCACCACGCCGCTCCATGTCTTGTTGGGTGAGATGTGGTTCATGAAGTGGCCGCGGCCGTGGTACCTGCCCGCTACATAGGCAAACGTGTCGTACGACCACACCGTCAGGATCAGGATCAGCAGCCAGATCCGACCTGCGTCGAGAACTCCCGCCAGCGGCCGACCATCAGGAATCGCCGGCGCGATCAGGAGGATGCCTGCCAGAGCTGCGAGGAGCCCTGCGTACAGGGACCCGAGCACGTTGCCGGCCCACGAGAGGAACCCCGCGCGCGTATCTCGGTGGCGCAAAGCGAGCACACCGGCAATGACCACGATCGCCATCAACGCCGTTATTGCGGCAAAGGCAATGACACTCCGGGGCGGCTCGTACGCGGGAAAGACCTCCGGGAAGTCGAGCAGGAAGCGCGTTCCAAGCACGAGCAGGACGGCTGCGGCGACGACAAACGGGGTATCGGCGTGCAGGCCAGCGGCACGGATCAGCCTTGCTGCTTCCTTGGCCGCAATGCCGGCAAGTGCCGCAATTCCCAGGCTCAGCCACGGATCGCCGAGGACGAAGACGATGACGACGACCGGCACGAGCACGGCCGCGCTTATCAGCCGCTGGCGCATTTGCAGGCCGAGGCTATGGACCGCGCCAGCGGGAGTTTGTCCGAGGCGCGCAGCGGCGGCCGAAGCCCGGCTGCGGAGGTCTTCATGGCTGTGAGGCTAGCGGCCGAAGCGGCGCGTTCGTCGGGCGTATTCAGCAACCGCAGCGTCGAAGGTATCCGGCGCAAAGTCGGGCCAGAGCAGGTCAGTGAAGTAGAGCTCGGCGTACGCCGCCTGCCAGATCAGGAAGTTCGAGATGCGCTGCTCGCCGCCAGTCCGGATGAGCAGGTCGAGTGGCGGAACGTCGGCCGTGTACAGGCGCTCGCTGATCGCCTCCTCGGTGATTTCGGCTGCAGCGAGTCCGTCGACCACCGCCCTCTGCACCGCGTCGACGATCTCCGAACGGCCCGAGTAGTTGAACGCGACGTTGAGCGTCATGCGTCGTCCGCCGGCCGTCGCCGTCAGGGCCTCGGCGATGGAAGCACGCGTCGTGTCTGGCAGCTCATGCAGGCGACCCAGGATCTTGACTCGAACGCCCTGACGGACGAGGTCCGGCGTCTCGCGCCTGATCGCCGCCTCGAGCAGCGAGAAGAGCGTCTCGACCTCCTCATCGCTGCGCGCCCAGTTCTCGCGCGAGAAGGCGTATATCGAGAGCGCCTGGATCCCGCGGTCGGCGGCGTGCTCGACGATCGGCCGGATGGCGTCGACGCCGGCCGAGTGGCCCTCGGCCTCCGACATGCCGTGCAACTTCGCCCAGCGTCGGTTGCCGTCCATGACGATCGCGACATGACGCGGCACCGGATCGGGTCCGTCTCCAGCAGCCTCGGCGCTCCGTGGTTCGGCACTCTCGCCGACGTCCGACGGGCGCCTGACATCGACCGAGGTCATCCGACCTCCATGATCTCCGTTTCCTTGTGTTTGCCCACGCGGTCGACCTCCGCCGTCCAGCGATCGGTCACCTTTTGGAGCAGCTCAAGCTCACGGCGGCTCTCGTCACTGGTCACGCTGCCGTCCTTTTCGCCTTTCTTGACCTCCTCGGCCACGTCCCGGCGATGGTTCCGGATCTCAACCCGCGCTTCTTCCATGCGCCTGTGGACGAGTTTGACCAGGTCCCTGCGACGCTCTTCGGTGAGCGGCGGGATGTTCAGCCGCACGGCGGTACCGTCGACGTTGGGAGTAAGGCCGACATCGCTCTTCTGGATGGCCTTCTCGATCGCGCCCAGAGCGCTCCGATCCCACGGCTGGATGACGATGGAATGGGCCTCGGGAACGCTGATGCTGGCCAGCTGGTTGAGCGGCGTCGACGTGCCGTAGTACTCGACCTGGATGCGCTCGACGAGCGCGGTCGCGGCACGTCCGGTGCGGATCGCCGCCAGGTCGCGCTCGAGGGCTTCGAGCGCCCGGCTCATTCGTGACTCCGCGTCGCGCCGAATGTCGTCGGTCATCGCTTCGCTCCGTTTCCGCCATCGATCCGCGTGCCGATCGGCTCACCCAGAGCCGCGGCTCGAATGTGCCCCGGATGGTTGAGATCGAAGACGACGATCGGCATGTCATTCTCCATGCACAGTGTCACGGCCGTGGCGTCGATGACCTCGAGCCGGTCGCTCAGCATCTGGGCATAGTCGAGCTGGTCGTGGCGCTGCGCGGCCGGGTTGGTCATCGGATCGCTGTCGTACACGCCGTCGACCTTGGTCGCCTTGAGCAGCACCTGGGCGCCGATCTCGACGGCCCGCAGCGCCGCCGCCGTGTCGGTCGTGAAGTACGGGTTGCCGGTGCCCGCGGCGAGGATGATGACCCTGCCCTTTTCCAGGTGCCGTACCGCACGGCGGCGGATGTACGGCTCGGCGACCTCGCTCATCGCGATCGCCGACATGACGCGCGTCGGCGTGCCCTCGCGCTCCAGGGCATCCTGCAGGGCGAGTGCATTCATGACCGTCGCGAGCATGCCGATGTAGTCGGCCGTGGCGCGGTCCATGCCCGTCGCCGCGGCAGCCATGCCCCGGAAAATGTTGCCGCCGCCTACAACGAGCGCGACCTGGACGCCCAGATCGACGACCTCGCGCACCTGGCGAGCGATGAAAAGCGTCATCTCCGGGTCGACGCCGTAGGAGCGGCCGCCCAGCAGCGCCTCGCCACTGACCTTGAGCAGGATGCGGCGATAGCGCAGCTCTGCGGCGCTATCGCCGGCCGCGTCGGTCGCGCCGGGCACGGCGGTGCCGGCGGGTACGGCGGTCACGTCGGAGTGCTGCGCGACGGCGTCGCTCAAATCTCCTCCCCGAGCTGATAGCGCGTGAAGCGGCGTACCCGAATGTTCTCACCGATACGCGCGATCGCATCGACGACCAGGTCGCCCACGGTCTGGTCGGTGTCGCGGAAGGGCTGCTCGTAGAGCACGACCGACTGGTACCACTTGCGCAGCTGGCCCTCGACGATCTGGGTGCGAACGTTCTCGGGCTTCTTCTGGGTCGCCTCGTCGGCCGCCAGTTCGGCGCGCTTCGCGGCCAGAACCTCGGCCGGGATCGAATCGATCGTCACGAACTGCGGCGCCAGACCTGCGACCTGCATCGCGAGCTGCTGGACGAGGCGCTGGAAATCCTCGTTGCGCGCGACGAAATCTGTCTCGCTGTTGACTTCGATGAGCACGCCAAGGCGACCACCGGCATGGATGTAGCTCGCGATGAGGCCTTCACGGGCCTCGCGACCGGCCTTCTTGGCGGCCGACGCCACGCCCTTCTCGCGCAACCACGCGATGGCCTTGTCCATGTCGTTGTCGGATTCCTCGAGCGCGCGCTTGCAGTCCATCATGCCGGCGCCCGTGCGCTCGCGCAGTTCCTTGACCTTCTGCGGATCAATTCCAGCCATTGGTTTCCTTCGTGTTCATCTGGGTGCGCACCGCCCGCTCCAGGGCGGCCGCACTTCTCGGTGTGCTGAGCGGGCGGCAGACCGTCAGTCGGCTGCCTCCTCCTCGTCGTCCTTCTTCGCCGGCGTGACGCGTCGGGCAGCGGCCGGACGGGCCGCAACAGGACGCGCGTGGGGCGCCGGTGCTTCGGGTTCTTCTTCGGTCTCCTCGACCTCGGCGGCCGCCTCGACCGGCAGCAGGTCGTCCTCGTCCGGCTCCGGTGCGAAGCTGAACGTGCCTCCGGCGGCGAGGGCGGCCATCATCTCGTCGCTGGCTTCCTCGTGGTCCTCGGTGGCGGCGGGCATGGGCTCGTCAGCGGGCCGGGTGGCGCGCTCGCGGGCGCCTTCGACGGCCGCGTCAGCTACGAGCTGACACAGCAGGCGGATGGCGCGGATGGCATCGTCGTTGGCCGGGATGACGTAATCGAGCAGGTCCGGGTCGACGTTCGTGTCGCCCGTGCCGATGACCGGGATCTCGAGCTTGCGCGCCTCGACTACCGCGATGTGCTCGCGCTGCGGATCGATGACGAACATCGCCCCGGGCAGGCGGCGCATCTTGCGCATGCCGCCCAGCGTGCGCGCGAGCTTGTTCATCTCCTCGGTCAGCTTGCTGGCTTCCTTCTTGGACAGCCGATCGAACTCACCGTTGTCGTGGCGCGCCTCGAGCTGGTCGAGCAGTCCGAGCCGCTTGCGGATGGTCACGAAGTTGGTCAGCATGCCGCCCAGCCAGCGCTGGTTGACATATGGCATCTCGGCCCGCGTGGCCTCTTCAGCAATCGGCTCCTGGGCCTGCTTCTTGGTGCCGACGAAGAGGATCGGCTCGCCGCGCGCGACCGTGTCGCGCACGAACTCGAGCGCGGCATCAAGGCCGGTGACGGTCTGGGCGAGGTCGATGATATGGATCCCGTTGCGCTCGGCAAAGATGTAAGGGCGCATCTTGGGATTCCAGCGCCGCGTCTGATGGCCGAAGTGAATGCCGGCCTCGAGCAACTGGCGCATGGAAACGACGGGCATAGCCACTGGGAATGAACCTCCTGTTTCGGTTGAACCTCCGCGCGCGTCCGTGTTCCGCAACCTCTTGGCCTGGTGGCCGCTGAGGCACCTCGCGGGGAGCGTCACGCGTGTGTGATCCACGCTTGATGGCGTGTTCGGCAGCTTTCGCGGCCTGCGGCAGTCTACACCGAGGGGCGTCTCGCCCTTCGCTGCGGCCCCGATTTGCAGCGGATGCACAACTTTTCCGAGTTACCCAAGGTGCGCTGGACTCTTCCCCGCCATAAAGCGCCGATTCGGCCCAATCTTGCCCGACCCGGAGGTCGAAGGGACAGCCTCCGCCCAATTTCAGCCCTCCTGCCGGCCCTTTGTTGCCGCTTTTCGAATGCTCCCGCGCTGATTCGGCATGGTTCGACCCCGACCCCCAAGAGATGTGCAACTGAAGCAAATCAGTCCGGCGCCAGACGCGGCAGGTGGCGGACTCGGGGCACGTCGGCCCGCAAGTCGACGATAACCACGTCCACCCGACGCGGCATGCTGGTATCGATATCCAGCCCCCACATCGCCCGGTAGAGGTGCCCGACCTTCGCTCGGTCTATGCGCTCCTCGGGCGTTCCGAAGGCCGGGCTGCGCGCCGAGCGAACCTCGACACACACCAGCTCCGCCGGCGGTCCGGGATCGACCGCGACGATGTCGATCTCGTCCCGCGTACCGACCTTTAAGTTGCGCGCCAGCACGCGCCAACCGTGCTCTTCGAGCCAGGCGACCGCGAGATCCTCGGCGTGCGCGCCGCGCCGCTGTCGGAGAGTGCGCATCGGCAGACCCTAGGCGGGCGCCCTTATCAGCCAGTTAACCGCGGCTATGCCGGCACGGTGACCTCGAGCAGCGACTGGCTGGGCACCTCAATCGGGATCGCCACGACTTCACGTTCGTCATTGCCGAATAGGTCGAGCGTTGTCTGCTCGCCCTCGAGGATCCGCTTGGTCGTGATGAAGGAACGTCGGTGGTGGGGAGTGACGCCCAGCGCCTGCATCCCGGCGCGGTGGCCGGGCGTGGCGTAGCCCGCGTTGTGCTCCCAGCCGTAGCCCGGGTAGCGTGCGGCGAGCTTGGCCATCAGCCGGTCCCGGGCGACCTTGGCCACGATCGACGCGCATGACACGACATAGCACAGCGCGTCGCCGTCGATGACCGCCCTGTAGGGACCGACCTGCTCCTCGAAGCCACGGATGTGGCGGCCGTCGACGATGACGAAATCGTGCCCGCCGGCGCGCGTCACGGCGCGCTTCATGGCCAGCACGGTCGCGTAGTAGATGTTGAGCGTGTCGATCTCGCGCACCGATGCCGCACCCAAACCGATCGTCAGTGCCCTTCGCCGGATCTGCTTGTCCAGCCGCTCGCGCTGCGCCGCGGACAGGGTCTTCGAATCACGGACGCCGGGGATCGGCTTCTTGTTGAGCGGCATGGCCAGGGCGCAGGCCACGACCGGGCCGCAGGACGGCGCGACGCCGACCTCGTCGAGGCCCAGGATGATCTCGTAGCCGTGCTCGCGCGAGAGTCTGAGCTCCAGGCGGCGCGTCGGTGAGATCACGGCCATCGCCCTGAAGGTTAGACCGCTGACGGCCTCAGGTCAGGCCGCGGGAGTCAGGAGGAGCGACGCTCGCGCAGGGAAGCGGCCTTGCCGACGCGCTGGCGCAGAAAGTAGAGCTGCGCGCGTCGCGCTACACCGTGGCGCACGACCTCGATCTTCTCGATGCGCGGCGAGTGGATCTTGAACGTGCGCTCGACGCCGACTCCGCTGCGGATCGAGCGCACCGTGATCGAGCGGCTGATGCCGCCGCCGCGCAGGCGCATGACCGTGCCCTCGAAGACCTGGATGCGCTCGCGGTTACCCTCACGCACGCGCTGGGACACGCGCACGGTGTCGCCCGAGGCAAGCTCCGGCAGGTCGGTGCGCAGTTGCTCCGCGCTGATTTCGTCGATGACGCTCACGATTTGACTCACTGTGTGACTGGGGCGCGCCGTATCAGCGGCCGAAAATCCAGGTCGGGGGCCGAGTATACAACCAGGCTACGATCGACCGGAAATGCTGATCGTCGGCTCAGTTGTGATCCGCGTCGAGGACATGGCCCGCCAGGCTGCCTTCTGGTCGGCGGCGCTCAATTATTTGCCACGCGATGACGCCGACGAGGACTTCACCCAGCTTCTGCCGCGCAGCGGCGTTGGGCCACGCATCTCGCTCGACCGCTGGCACGCCGATCTGCACAACCCGCCGCGCCTTCACCTGGACCTGTATGCCAGAGATCAGGCGGCGGAGGTCGAACGGCTGAAGGCCCTTGGTGCGACCGAGGTCAACTGGCCGCGCAAGCCGCCCGAAGCCGACTTCGTGATCCTGGCCGATCCCGAGGGCAACCGCTTCTGCGTCATCGACGCACCCGATCGCGTACCGGACGACTAGTCGGGCTCACCCAAGAGATCCGGCCGGCTGGCGCGCGTTCGAGCGCGGGCCTGCTCGAGGCGCCAGCGATCCACCGCGCCGTGATCGCCCGAGAGCAGGATGTCGGGAACGGCAACGCCCTCGAACTCCGGCGGACGCGTGTACTGCGGGTACTCGAGCAGACCGTGGGCGAACGATTCGTCGAGCGGCGACGCCTCGTCGATCGCGCCGGGCAGGAGACGCAGAATCGCGTCGATGACGACCATCGCGGGCAGCTCCCCGCCCGACAGGATGTAGTCCCCGATCGAGATCTCGATATCCACCATGGCGCGCACACGGGCGTCGACGCCCTCGTAGCGCGGGCAGATCAGGAGCAGGTGCTCCCGAGAGGCAAGGTCGATGGCCAGCGCCTGGTCGAATACGACACCACCTGGATCGAACAGGACGCGCGTCGTCTGCGGCCCAGACAGAGCGCCAAGAGCGCCCGCGATCGGCTCGACACGCATGATCATGCCGGCGCCACCGCCATACGGATAATCGTCCACGCTGCGGTGGCGCCCGAGGCCCCATTGGCGCAGGTCATGAGCGCGCAACTGGGCGAGGCCGCGTTCTAGCGCACGCCCGGGGATGCTGGCGCCGAGCGGCCCCGGAAACAGCTCCGGGAAGATGGTCACGACGTCGATGCGCAGCGCGCTCACGCCTCGCCCTTGTCGTCCAGGCCGAGCGCCTCGCGGTCGACGACGATGCGTTTCGCGGTCGGGTCCAGCTCGCGCACAATCGACGCAACGGCCGGTATCAGCACCTCGCCACGCGGGCCGCGGACGACGTAGACCTCCGCTTCACCGACACGGAAGATGTCCTCAACGTCGCCCAGCTCCTCGCCGTCGACCGTCGTCACGGCACAGCCGACGATGTCGTGCCAGTAGAAGCCGTCCGCAGGCGCGCTCGCGGCTTCAGCCTCCAGGTACACGTCGCGGAGCGTGTCGGCGGTGGCTCGGTCGGAGATCTCGCGAAAGCGGACGAGCAACCCGGGACCGTCGCGTTGGGCACTGACGATCGTCAGGGGACGCGCGTCGCCCTCGCGGCGGACAACGCTGCCGACGGCGAAACGGTCGGGGTTGTCCGACAGGATCTCGACGCGGACCATGCCGCGCAGCCCGTGCACACCACGGACCAGGCCGACAACGAGGCGGTCGTCGGTCACGACGCTATGCCGGTTGTCAGACGATCTCGAGCGAGACCGACTCCCCTTCGCGCGCGGCCACGACCTTGAGCAGCGTGCGCAGCGCCTTGGCCACGCTCCCGTTGCGGCCGATGACCTTGCCCATGTCGTCTTCAGCGACGTGGAGCTCGATCACGCGTCCTTCCTGGTCGTCGATGGTCTTGACGCTGACCGCGTCCGGGTCATCGACCAGCGAACGGGCTACGTATTCGACGAGCGATTCGGCCGTCATTGCGCTACTTCGCCTTCTCGGCCTGCGCCGGAAGGATGCCGACGCCGCGGAAAAGGCGAGCGACGGTATCGGACGGCTGGGCGCCCTTGCTCAGCCAATCGCGCGCCTTGGCCTCGTCGACCTTGATCTCGATCGGGTCGGTGCGCGGGTTGTAGTGACCGATCGTGTCGAGCGAGCGGCCATCGCGCGGGTTGCGACTATCGGCAACGACGAAGCGGTATGTCGGCTGCTTGGTTGCCCCAACACGGGTCAATCGGATGCGAACTGCCACTGATTCAGAAAGCCTCCCTGGGGAAAGTTACTGAAAGGTTACCGGACGTATAGAAAGCCGTTGATGATGACCATATCGCCGTCGATGTGGCTGACAACGGACAGCGTGTCGAGCGGCGCCAGGAACGGTTTCACATTCTGCGCGTACTGCTGCTTCTGCTGGTCGGTCATGGACGCCTCACGTGCGTCACGCAGCGCAGCAACGTCGAGATAGAGCATGCCCGAGTTCGCCTGCGGCGCGGCCGAAGTGGCCTTCTGATACCTGGCGCTGGATCCAAGCGAGCTGGCCGCGGCCTGGTCGAGCGCGGCAGTCACGAAATCCTGCGTGCCCAAATAGAGCTTGCCGTTCGTCGTGGCGATCGCGAGATCGGCCGTGCCCGCGCCGGGCAGCGGGACGCTTCCGCCGGTCGGGGGCGTGTAGTGGACGACGGTGATCGTCGTGCCGTTGTGCTGAACCTGCTCGGTCGTGATGCCGCTGGCGCCACTGCCGCCGCCGAACGAACCAGCGAGCCCGAGTAGCGATGTCAGCTTGTTGACGCGCTGGGTGGCGACGGCCTGATCGTCGACCGTGGCCACGATCCCGCCGCCGAAACTGCCGTTCTGGTCGGTGACGCCCAGCGCGGCGTCACCGATGAAGTCGAAGTACGTGTCGGGCGTCGTGCCCAGCAACTGCGCGAACAGTGCGCTCGAGCTGCCCATGCCGCCCGGGATGTTCAGGCCGCTGGGTAGGGCCTGATCAGAACCACTGGCGGCCGAGGCACACGCCAGCTCCTGCTTGATGAGCCAGTCAATGTTCGCGCCGGTACTGCGCATCTCCACATAAGCGATCGTGTCCGCCGGCATCCACTGGGCGAGCGTCGTCTGGTTGTTGGCCGGCGGGGCGGGCAGGTTATTGCCCGTCGGTATCTGCGATCGGACCGTGAAGGCCAGGTGGTCGGACTCGGCGCGCACCTCGCCGACGTATTTCACCTTGGCCGCTGACTCGAACGCCTGCATGCAATCCGCCGCAGCACCGGTGAGCGAGGACGAGTCTGGCGTTGGCATTGCGGCCATGGCCTTGCCCGCGTCGAAGTAAACAGTCGCCAACCGGTCGGCATCCAGCTGGCCGAGTTGCTGGGTGAAGAACGTATCGTTGGCCAAAGCCGGCGCCTGGCCGGCGTGAACATCGAGCGCCTGCTTGACGAGGTCGATGTTCGGACTTGCGATGAGCGCGGCGTCGGTGACCGCGTACGAGATCTCGTCGCCGTCCATGGACGC
>Ga0209638_1000046_pt1 | contig 76648 bp, 68 predicted proteins | sample BarGraNGADG00211_FD_184490 | JGI IMG/M metagenome (GOLD analysis project Ga0209638, IMG submission 184490) | Arctic peat soil microbial communities from Barrow, Alaska - Barrow Graham LP Ref core NGADG0002-211 (SPAdes) (version 2) | ecosystem: Environmental > Terrestrial > Soil > Wetlands > Peat... | reverse complement strand
CCGGCGCCGGCACCGGCGCGACCCGCCCAGTCCGCGACGCGGGCAGCCACGCCGGCCGCGATCCCGCCTGCCCTGGCGGCAGTGGCGCGGCGCGGGATCCAGTACCAGGCCGGCGACGAGGCGCCCGCTGCGGCCGGCGCGAGTGCGGGCACGGGCACAGGCACCACTCCCGCTCGTACGGCACCCGCCAGCAGCGGCCCCAAGCTCGGCCGCAACGACCCGTGCTGGTGCGGCAGCGGCAAGAAGTTCAAGCGCTGCCACGGGAGTTGACCGACCGGTCGCTCGCGTGGGAGGGCGCGCTTAACGCCCGAGATGCGGGCGGGCTCGCGACCGGCGACGGTAAGGCTGTCCGTCGAGGTGCCCTGGTTCGCTCCGACATCCCGACTCGACTGACTGTCGCGGGCAGGCAGTCCCTCGCCGCCCACGGAATCAAGACCATCGTCGATGTGCGCACTACCGACGAGGTGGCAGACGACCGGGACAGCTACGCGTTCCGCGAAGGCACCATCACCTACCTCAATGTGCCATTTACGACGGGTCTCGACGACCGATACCAGACTGCGGCAAGTCGCGAGGAGCTCAACCGATTGGACATCGACGTTCACAGGGAAGGCATCGCGGCGATTGTTCGTGCCGTGGCCGATGCTGGTCCGGGCGGAGTGCTGGTTCATTGCCATGCTGGCAAGGACCGGACCGGCATTTCCGTCGCCCTGACGCTGGCCGCAGTCGGGGTTGCTGACGAGGAGATCGCCGACGATTACGCGCTGAGCGAGACGAATCTGGCCGCGCTGACGAGCGAATGGCTCGATGAGAACGCGCGCGATGATGACGATCGCCAACGGCTGCTCCGGCTGGCAATGCCCAGTCGTGAGGCGATGCTCGACACGCTGGCCTACGTGCTCGAAAGGTACGGAAGCGCGCAGAGTTATCTGCGCTCGGCCGGGGTGACAGACGAGCAGCTCGCAAGGCTGCGACAGCGCCTGCTGGAACCGACGCCAGCGGCCGTCGATGCCTGAATTGAACGACATTCCGCGGTTCGCCGGGCAGGAGCGCATCCTCGATTGGGAGGGCGCGCTCAACGCGCGCGACACAGGCGGGCTTCCGACGGCTGAGGGAAGGCGGATCAAGCCCGGCGCGCTGGTCCGCTCGGATGTCCTGACTCGCTTGACGCCGCCTGGCCGCGCGGCTCTCATCGCCCACGGCGTACGCACCGTCGTCGACGTCCGGACAAGCGAAGAGATCGCGCGTGATGTCGACTACCCGTTCCGCGCGGCGCGTGCCGAGAATGATCCGAACTATGTGAACGTCTCGTTCGTGGTTGAACTTGACGAGGAAGAGGAGTTCGAGGTCCGCGCGCGCCGCGAATCGGCGACCGAGCTCAGCGAGCTCAACCGGATGGACCTCGAGGTTCACAAGGCCGGTATCGGCGCCATCGTCAACGCCGTCGCGGATGCAGCGCCGGGTGGTGTGCTCATCCATTGCTACGCGGGCAAGGACCGAACGGGCATGTCAGTGGCCCTGTTGCTGTCCGTGGCAGGCGTCAGCGACGAGGACATCTCCGACGATTACGCGCTGACCACGCTGAATCTGGACGGCCTCATCAGCGACTGGCTCGACACCATTGAGGACAAGTCCGAACGCGAACGAATGCGGATCCTGGCCACGCCGAGTCGCGAGGCAATGCTCGTTACGCTGGCCTACGTGCACGACCGATACGGATCAGCCGAGCAATACCTCCTGTCTGCGGGCGTAGGCATTGATCACATCGCGCGCATCAAGGAACGCCTCGTCGAGCCGAACGGAGAAGGGGTGAAGCCCAATGGATGACATCGCTCGCGAGTACCTGCTCATCGCAATCGCGCTCGGAGAGCTCGAGGACGGCATCGTCGACTCGTACTACGGTCCGGCCGAGATTCGCGACGAGGCACGCGCCGTCAAGTCCACGCCTGCAGAGTTGCGCACGCGCGCACACGAGCTGCGGGCGCGCCTCAGCGATATCACCGACGCGCAGCGCGCCCGCTGGCTAGATCGCCAGCTGCTCGCGCTCGAGACGCTCGCCGGACAGCTCGACGGCAAGCAGCTGCCCTACCGCGAGCTGGTCGAACGCTGCTTTGACGCCGCGCCGGAAGCAACGCCGGCTGATGAATACGAAAGAGTCCGAGCCGAGCTTGAGCGCCTCCTGCCCGGGGATGGCAATGTCCGCGAGCGACTCGAAGCACACGACGCCGCGCTGACGGTGCCAGTCAGCCTGCTGGCAGGCATCGTCGAGTGGCTGACCGACGAGCTGCGCGCGGCTGCCGGCCAGGCGTTCTTCGTTCCCGCAGGCGAGGACCTGACGATCAGCCTGGTCAGAAACGAGCCGTGGGGTGCCTACAACTGGTACGACGGCGACCTTCACTCACGCATCGAGGTCAACACGGATCTGCCGATGCGAGCGCCACGCTTGATGGACCTGCTCGCGCACGAGGGCTTCCCCGGCCATCACCTGGAACATGCGACCAAAGAGGCCAGGCTGGTGCGCGAGCAGCGCCGCTTCGAATCGAGCGTCCAGCTGATCAACACGCCCGAGGCGTACATCAGCGAGGGATTGGCGGACACTGGCGTGCGCTTCGTGGCGCCCGAGGAGCGTTGGCAGGAGCTGCTGCTCGAAATCTGCGAACGCGCCGGCATCCCGATGACCCGAGACGAGGCGCGCCTCAACTGGCAGATCGGCAGGACGCTCCAGGGCCTGCATGGCGCCCAGGGCGATGCAGCTTTGCAGCTCCACGCCGATGGTCGTTCCGTGGCTGAGGTCGTCTCGTTCCTTGAGCGCAATGCGCTGGCCACGCCCGAGCGAGCTCACAAGATGCTCGAGTTCATCACCCATCCGTTGTGGCGCGCATATGTCTTCTGCTATGCCGGCGGGGAGCGCTTGCTCACGGCCTGGATCGAGCAGGCAGGCGATGCGGAGGGTGAGCGCGAGCGGTTCGGTCGACTGCTGAGCGAGCAGCTGACGCCGTCGGGGATTGCCCTCGAGATGGCCGTCGCGGGCTGATCGGAGGCAATTCGGCTCAATTCGGGGTGAGTTCACGCTCAAAAAGACAATTTGCCCCCTTGAGCACGTTCGAATCGGCTGGCATACTCAAAAGCACCCGCTTCCGGAGGCCGTGCCTCCTCCGGTGAATGTGTAGTTACCACGTTCCCGGGGTCGAGGGTGGGCCCGGGCCAAGAAGGAGTTTGGCCGTCGTGAACTCCGAGCCCGCTGAGGAGGCACTCGCCGATCCGTTCGTCGACCTCATTGCGTGTGAGCGTGAATGCCGTTCGTGCAGTTACGCCATGACGCTCGACTGTGACGGAAACTGCGGAGTCTGCCAGCACAACGGATACTGTCCCTGTGTCAACCCCGTCGTCGCCCGGAGCAAGACCGCGCTGCGCATCATTGAGCTGCGCCCGATCATGCTCCAGGAATTGCGCGCCAGAGCAGAGGTAGTCGTCGGCTGATGGAGATCTCCAGCCTGCGCGACCTCGTGGAACGCATCCGCGCGACCTCGGGGCGTCTTTGACCTAGCCGCAAAGAAGGCACGCGTCGACGAGCTCGACGCGCTGACCGCCGCTCCAGACTTCTGGACCGACCAACGTGCGGCGCAGAAGGCGCTGCGCGAGGCCGAGGCCGTGCGCGACGAGCTGACCACTTGGCAGGGCGTCCTGCACCGCGCCGACGACCTGCTCGAGCTGGCGGAGCTCGCCCAGGAGTCAGGCGACGACGAGATGACCGCAGGCATCGACGCCGAGTACACGGCCCTCGACAAGGACTACGAGCGTCTGCGGACCTCGCTCATGTTCTCCGGTGAGTACGACCAGAACGCCGCCATCCTGACGATCACAGCCGGGGCGGGCGGGACAGAGGCAACCGACTGGGCCGAGATGCTGCTGCGCATGTACCTGCGCTGGGCGCAACGCCATCGCTACGGGACCGAGATCATCGACCAGCTGGAAGGCGAGGAGGCGGGCCTGAAGAGCGCGACCGTGGCCATAGACGGTCATTGGGCGTATGGCCATCTGCGAGCGGAACGTGGCGTCCACAGGCTTGTGCGCATCTCGCCCTACGACTCTCAGAAGCGACGCCACACAACTTTCGCGTTGCTCGAGGTCCTGCCCGAGGTCGAGGACGACACGGAGGTCGGCGAGATCCCCGAGGACGAGCTCAAGATCGACACTTTCCGCTCGCAGGGCGCCGGCGGCCAGCACGTCAACAAGACCGACTCGGCCGTGCGCATCACGCATATCCCGACGGGCATAGTCGCCCAGAGCCAGAACGAGCGTTCGCAGCACCAGAACCGCGAGTTCGCGATGAAGGTGCTCCGCGCGCGGCTGCTCGAGCGCCGCCTACAGGAGCGCGAGCGGGAGCTGGCCCAGTTGCGTGGCGAACACGTCGAGGCCGGCTGGGGCAACCAGATCCGGTCGTATGTCCTGCACCCGTATCAGATGGTCAAGGACCACCGCACGAACTACGAGACGAGCGCTACGACAGACGTCCTCGACGGCGACCTGGACGCGTTCATGCTCGCTGAGCTCGAGCGCGAGGCCACGACCGAGCCGGTGGTCGCCGGCTCGTGAGCACCGTCGCCCGGCCGGCTGCCGAGATCGGATATCGCCTGGCACTGCCCGCCGACCTCGAGGCGTGCGCCGACGTCCTCTATGCGGCCGACGACGCGGTCTCGGCCAGCCGCGGCCTACCGGTCAGCCCGCGCAACCGAGAGGCGTTGGTTCGACTCTTCGCGCATATGCACAGGTACTCGCCTGATCGTTGGTGGGTGGCGGAAGACAGCGCGCGGATGATCGGCTTCGGCGGCTCCAGCACCTACCAGGAGATGGTCTACCTGGGCTTCCTCTTCGTTCTGCCAGAAACGCAGGCCGGTGGCGTCGGCCGGCGCCTGCTCGAGCTCTCGATGCATGACTCCTCTTATCGAGCCGTAGCCATCGCCTCGTACCAACCCATCTCCGCGGCGCTCTACTCCTGGTACGGCATGACGCCGCGAGTGCCGATCTACATGCTCAGCGGGAACCCGCGGACGGAGTTTCCGGCACTGCCTGCCGGACTTCGCGTGGGCAGGCTCAAAGCCGCTGCCGCCGAGCCGCTCGACTTGGAGGTGTGCGGCCTGACGCGCACCTGGGATCACGAATGGTGGGAGGCGCTCGGGCGCAACCGCTTCGGTCTGTTCGAGGGCAACGAGCTGGTCGGCTATGGCTACATCCAGGAAGTCGGCCGCCTCGGGCCACTTGTCGTGCGCTGCGAGGAGCACCTCCTGCCCTTCGCCGGCCGGCTCCTCGCGGAGATGCCTGACGTCGAAACGTGGCTGGTCAATGTGCCCGGCGTGGCCAACGAGACTTTCGTCGCGCTGCTTCGGGCTGGCATGCGCCTCGAAGGCCCGCCCGCGATCTATTGCGCGACCGAGCAGCGCATCGACCACCGGCGCTACCTGCCCGTGTCGTACGCGCTTCCCTGACCTGCCCGGCGGCGCCTGAGCGAATCGGGCGGCACCCCTAGACTGCCCGCACTGTCAGTCGAGGTCCTGTTCTCCAGATGTCCGATCCCTCCGCTTTGCCCGATTCGACCGTCGGAGCCGACGCCACCGACACACCCCGTCGGCGCGGCGGTCGGGCGGCAACTGTTCTCGCAGTCCTGCTCATCGTGGCCATCGGCGGCAGCGCCCTGTTCGTCTCCGGTTTCGCGCTCGGCCGGCTCGCCGGATCGACGCCCGGGACGTCGGTCGACAACCAGGAACTGTTCCAACCGTTCTGGGACGCGTACGACGACATCGTCCAGAACTACGTGGGTCCGGTCGATCGGCATCTGCTCGTCGAGGGCGCCATCAGCGGCCTGTTCACCGCGCTCAACGACCCGTTTTCGCAGTACCTGACCCAGGAGCAGTACACCCAGACGCTGAGCGGGCTGTCCGGCGAGTTCACAGGAGTAGGCGTGCAGGTCGCGACGCAGGACGCTTCGGGCGCCTCGTGTGACACCGTCTCGGCCACCTGTCACCTGGTCCTCGTCCACGTCGTGCGTAACTCGCCGGCGCAAAAGGTCGGGATGCAGGACAACGACCAGATCGTCGCCATCGACAGCGCATCGACCGACGGTATGACCGTTGACGACGTGGCCAACAAGTTGCGCGGCGCCAAGGGCACGACCGTATCGATCACCGTCGACCGTGCCGGCACCACCCAGGATTTCACCATCACGCGCGACGTCATCCAGCGTGAGGACGTGACCACCCAGGTTCTGGCCAACGGCAAGGTCGGCTACCTCAAGCTGGCCGCGTTCAGCTCAGGTTCGTCGACGGACTTCCACGACCTCCTCGACCAGCTCGTCAACCAGAACAAAGTCCAGGGGCTGATCCTCGACCTGCGCGACGACCCTGGCGGCTACGTTGATGCCGCGCAGAAGATCGCGTCCGAGTTTGTCGCCGACAAGCCGCTCTACTACCAGCAGACAGCGACCGGCCAGCCCGATCCCCAGCAGCCCATCCCGGGTGGCGTGGCCACCAATCCTGCAATTCCACTCGTCGTTCTTGTCAACGGCGGCACGGCGAGCGCATCTGAGATCGTCTCAGCCGCGATCCAGGGCGACGGCCGCGGCGAGCTCATCGGCTCAAAGACGTACGGCAAGGGCACGATCCAGGAGTTCAAGGAGCTATCCGGTGCCGGTGGCTACCGGCTGTCGGTCTACAAATGGCTGACGCCCGACCTGACCTGGATTCACGGCGTCGGCCTCTTCCCGAACGTTGAGGTCACACCGCCCGACAATCAGCCGGCCGGCCAGGACGCCGTCCTCGACAAGGGCGTCGAGGTGGTGCTCGACCAGTTGGCCAGCCCGTCGGCGACGTTCCCGCCACCGGTCACGCCCGAGCCGACACAGACCCCGGCGCCCTCCGCCTCGCCCGTAGCCGTCACCGACCAAACCAGTGGCCTGCAGCTGTCGCTTGCAGTGCCCATCGTGCTGGGTTAATGTGATGGAGAACGAAAGGAGGTGATGTGCAGTGTTAGATAAGTCAAGCTGCACCACCTCCCGGGGGTCGCTTTAGTTAGCTGACACCCGGGTTGTGGTGTAAGCCGCCACGAAGCGCCGGCCCACCTTGGGCCGGCGTTCGTGTGTCCGGCGACAATCACTACTCGTTCCCATGCGTAACTCAAGGAGCCTGGCCAGGTGGCCGAGACGATCGCGCTCAACCGCAAGGCGCGCCACAACTACTTCATCACCGATACCTTCGAGGCAGGCCTCGTCCTGACCGGCACGGAGATCAAGAGCATCCGTGCGCGCAAGGTCAACCTGTCCGACGCCTACGCTCGGGTCGAGCGGGGCGAGGCCTGGCTGATGTCTGCCCACATCGCGCCGTTCGAGCAGGGCAATCGCTACAACCATGAGCCGCGTCGCGACCGGAAGCTGCTCCTGCACCGCACGGAGATCGACCAGCTCATGGGCCGTGCCGCGGCCAAAGGCCTGACCATCGTGCCGCTGCGCCTGTACATCAACGACCGCGGCCGGGCCAAGGTGGAGCTCGGCCTGGCCAAGGGCAAGCAGCTCCATGACCGGCGGCGCGACATCGCCGAGCGCCAATCTCGCCGTGACATGGAACGCGAGCTGGCCGACGCCCAGCGCGGCCGCCGCTAGCTTCGCGTCCGGAACGCCGCGGCCAGCGCGACTTCGAGAACAGGCTGCTCGAACGCATAGCCCAAGGAGAGGGCTCGCGCCGGAGCTACGCGGCGACTGCCCAGGACGAGCGTCGCCTGCTTGCCGAGGGCAAGACGAATCGGCGTGGCAGGCGTCGGCAGCCAGAACGGCCGGTGCACCACACGCGCGATCGAACGGCTGAAATCGACCTGTTGGCGAGCTTCGGGGGACGCGAAGTTGATCGCGCCACTTGCGTCGTCGTGACGAAGCGCCAGGAGCATCAGGCCGACTACGTCCGTGGAATCTATCCAGCTGATCCACTGCCTGCCGCTGCCCAGCCTGCCGCCGCCGAACAACCTCACCGGCAACGCGAAGCGTTGGAGCGCCGGCGCTTCGCGGTCGACGACGAGACTCATGCGCGTGACGACGACGCGAACTCCGGCGTTCTGGGCGTGCAACGCGGCCGACTCCCAGTCGACGCAGAGACGCGCAAGGAATGTATCCGCTGGCGCTGATTCCTCGGTCGCCGGTTCTGCGTCATTGCCTTCGTAGATGTCGACACCGGAGCCGCTGATGAAGACGGGCGGTCGATCGGAGCTTGGCATCCGCGCCATCGCGTCGACGAGGGCGGCGGTCGCCACGAGTCGACTGTCCACCAGATCGCGCATCCGACGGGCTGTCCATGGCCACCTACCTACCGACGATCCGGCGAGATTGATTACAGCGTCAGCTGCTCGAAGATCCTCGGTCCAGCTGCCCGAAGCGTCCCGCGGGTCCCATCCCTTTACCGTTATGCCTTCGCTGCCCAGCCGCTGCTGCGCCGCACGGCGGCTGAGGACGATCGGCTCGTCGCCGCGGCCTTGAAGAGCCGAGGCAATCCTTCGACCAATGAGACCACTCCCCCCGGCAATGACGACTCTCATTTGACCGCGAAACACACAACTTGCACGTACTGAGTATCGTGCCGATACGTACTAGTGTCAAGTAACGAGTTTTGCCTTGGTCAAGCGTCGAACGGCGGTCGCAAACCGTCGCCATGCCTGGGCCGGACGTCCGCCGTTGGCGAACGGGCGTTCTACTGGTAGACTCACCGGTCTGGGGATGAGTGGTTTCGACAGGGCCGGATCCCCGGAGAACGCGAGCCGAGGTTGCCATCAGGCCTCGTTAATCAGGTGGCAAAACGAAGTAACTGGCAACCGCCAGCCTGCTCTCGCCCTCGCCGCTTAAGGCGGTAAGGTGAGCGTCGAAGCAGCCCCATCCCCGCGGGTTGTGGAAGCGTCATTCAGCGGGGATGCGCTATCGACCAGGTCACGTAGCCGGTAGCAAAGCCCGCAAGGGAACGTGGATGGATCGATCAGTACGCTGTCGATGGCGGACCGGTAGATTGACGATAAATCATCGAACACGCTCGTAGCTGGTCTCCGGCTGATGGTTCTGGACGAGGAGTTCGACTCTCCTCCATCTCCACCAGATTCCCTGCCTCCTTCCCCGGCGCTCCTCGGATATTGTTCGCGCCTGTCCGTCACGACCCGAGGATGCTCACGCATGGCAACCGGCACCGGCACGAAGCAAGACCCCTGGCAGCTCAAGACGCCGCCCGGCACGTCCGCGTACCAGATGTGGCTGGATGAGGCCTCCGACCCGCCGGCAATCATCTGTCAGGTAGGCGGCACGCAGCTCAAGTACCAGAAGCGCGCTATCGACGACCTGCACGCGATGCTCAAGGCAAACGGCGGCTGGATGGACCTGGGCGGCGCCGACGAGCAGAAGCCCGCGGCCGAAGGCACGGTCGAGGCGTGGGGACGCGCAGAGAACAACCCGGTCGGCGGCTGGTACGGGATGAAGAAGGGCCTGCGCGGCCGCTTCGGTGTCTACATGCCGCCGCTGATGGAGGCGCTTGGCTTGGTAGAGCTCACTCACGACCCCAAGAGCAACAAGATGCGGGCGATCTAGGGGTGCGGGTGGTTCGCCCTCCAGACTGACGCGAGCACCTTCGTCCCTGACGCCGGGTCGCCGGGGAAGCGGCCGACCAGCACCAGGCCGGTGATCGTCTTGTAATTCGACGTGAACGTGTCCTGGTGCAGGACGTTGCCCGCCGCGTCCTTGACCGTGCGGACCACGACGGAGTCGAAACCGTTGACGGCAAATTCGACTCGGTTCTGGACACCCGGCCCGAGCGCGTCGGTGTACTGGTACCAATCCTGGGCCGACTGGGCATTGGTGATCACCGGGTCGGAGAAGGTCGTCGACCGACCGTCGGGCACGCCGTACAGCTCGAACGTGACCGCACCCTGCGTGTTGATGCCACGGATGAGGATCGGGTACCCGGTGTCGTTTACGAACGACATCGTCTGCTTGCTGTTCGGCCCGGCGATCCAGACGGTCGCGTCGAGGCCGACCGGGTAACGGCTGATGTAGTAGGTGTGGTTGCGGCGTGCCCTGATGTCCAGCCCGGCGCGCGCAGCGGCGTTGAACATCGTCGTCGAGGATGAGCACATGCCGCCGCCCAGGACGCCGGCCTCGACGGTGTGGCCGTGAATGATCGCCGCGCCGGCGGTGTACGGCGGCGACGTGATCGGGCCGATCACGGCGAGGTAGTCGAACAGCGCTCCGGGCTCAACGACAGTGCCGTTGATCTTGGCCGTCGGAACCTGGATGTTGACGCCGCCGCCGTTCAATGTGCTGGAGATGTAGTGCGTGGTCCACTCGCCGATCTTGGTCACCTTGGCCGAGATGGCGGTAGCGTCGTTGGTCGAGAACTTGGGCGCAACCGACGCCAGCGCGAGCTCGGCGCCGGACGGAGCTGAACCGCCCGTGGCGCGCGCCTGGAGCGCGGCCATGATGTTGTCCGTGGTCGTGTCGACCTGCGTTGCGCGGCCGTCGGCGCTGGGCACGACCTTGACGTTAACGCCACTGCCGCCGTCAAACGTGAACGTCGCGTTGGTCGGCTGAACGTCGGTCTGGAGCGCGTAATTGCTGACGAACTGAGCGATCGGGTCGTGCTCGAGGACGATCTGCCAGTTGCCGTTGCCTGGTCCCGGCTGGAGGTGGACCCAACCACGCAGGACGTCCGACGTGATGGTCGTAGACAGGTCGGCACCGGCGACGGTCAGATCGCTGCCGACCACCCGCTCGTAGCTGTCAGCGGCCGCCTGGGCCTGCGCTATGGTGACGGCCGGCGGCACGACCGACGTGTGGACTGAAATCTGGGAGTTGGCCGCCGACGTGCCGTTGACGGCGTTCACGGCGTCCGTGACCGAGCCCTCGACATCGACCGACTGGCCGTCGCTCGCCGGGCTGACGACATAATGCCCGCCGACGAGACTGAGGCTGGCGCTGACTGGGTCGCGCTGGGCCTGCTGAGCGATCTTGGCCACGGCGGCAACGAGCTGGTCGTTGCTCCAGGTGACTTGTGGCTGCACCGACACGCCGTTGAACAGGATGCGCAGCTGGTCCTGGATCTGCTGTACGAAGTTGGGCGCGCGGCCCAGGTCGAGCGCCTGGTCGAGCATCGCGTTGAGGTCGTAGTCGCGCCCGAAGGAGGAATAGGGAACCGACTCCTGGACGCCGTTGATGTTGACGACGAGGTTGCCGCTCGACAGGCTTGGCAGCGACTGCGTCAGCTTGGCCGCGGCCTGATTGCGGTCAAGGCCAGCGACGGAGATGCCCGCGACGTCCACGCCGGGCAGGACCTTGCCCTGGTTGACGCGGGCGTAGCCCACCGCGAACGAGGCCATGAACACGACGATCGCGATCAGGGTCAGGATGAACGTGAATATCCCGCGCCGCCAGCTGTGGCCGGGCGCAGAGGACTTGACGTATGGGATCGCGTAAGGGTCGGAACGAGTCGTCATTGGTGCCGAATGCTAGCGGCGGTCTCTGCCGCCTGGTGTGAGTAGAAGGTCCCGGCCGCAACCAGCCCAAGTGGTGCATCCGCGCACCGGCCCGAGGCTGCCCGGGAAAACTATGACGGACGCCTCTGACTCGCTGTTACGAGCCTTGGCGACCATTCCGTAATTGTCCTGCAGGCGCGCGGCGCTCGCTCGTTACTGGCGCTTGAGGACGACGACCCTGCGGTGCGGCTCTTCGCCGATCGACTGCGTCGCCACATCGGGATTGCCGCGCAGCGCGAGATGGATCCAGCGCCGCTCGAGGGCGGGCATGGGCTCGAGCTGGATCATCTTGCCGCTCTCGCGCACGTGCTCAGCGGCGCGCGTCGCGATCTCGCGCAGCTGCCGCTCGCGCCGGCCGCGATAGTCTTCGACGTCCACCAGCACGCGCGTCCACGCGCCAAGCTTGCGCGACAGCATCAGGTTGACAAGGTGCTGGAGTGCCGAAAGCCTCTCGCCCTTGCGCCCGATGAGCGCGCCGAGCGCCTCCTTGTCGTTCTCACTTCCGCGCACGTCGAGCTTCGACGTATCGCCTGTCTCGACGCTTACGGTGACGTCGAGGCCCATGTGCTTGAGCAGCTCATCGAGGATGTCGCGGCCGGCCGCGAGCGCCTCAGGGCTTGCCTCTGCCGCCTGGATCTCCTCGCGCTCCACGGACAGGTTGGCGCGATTGGCGCGCACCTCGGCCTGCTCGCTGTCTGAGAGCTGACCCGTGCGCTCTCGAACGAAGCCGGTGCGGCCGTGGGGCCGGTCGCTGGCAGGCCGGCGAGCGCCCTGCGTGTCGCGCGGCGGGCGCATCCCTGCCGGGGCGGCCGGCGCTTCGCTGCTCACCTGGCCTGTTTCAGCCCGGCGCTCGCCACGATCTCGGCCGAAGTCGCGCCGGCCGCGCTCGCGGTCGCCGCGCGGACCACGGCGGTCGAAGCCGCGCTCGCCCTCGCCACGATCCGCATCCGGCTCGCGCGGCTCGCGCGGCGCGACGGGTGGCAGAGGCGCCTGTGCCGCGGCCTCGCGCCGCGGAGCGGCGCCACCGAGCGCTGAACGCGGCGCGGCAATGATTCGCGCCGGCTCGGCGCCCATGCCCAGCACGCCGCGGCTGCCGGGGGTGAGGATCTCGAAGTCGAGCTCGTCAAGGCTCGCGCCGAAGGCCTCACGCGCAGCGCGCAGAGCCTCCTCGACGGTCTTGCCGGTGAACTCCTGGTATTCGCTCATCGCCGTCTCCCTCGTCGGCTTGTGCGCCCTCGCTGACGCGCCGGCTTGATGGTGCCTGCCGCACGGTCTGTTGCTGTGCGGTTGTCTTCTTCGGCGCGGCGCGAATCCGCGCCGCTAGCTGAACTGGATGGTGGCGCGGGCTTCGGCGGCGGAACCGGGAAGCGCGGCTGATGGTTAACGGCAAAGCCCGGTGTCCAGCCAAAGAGCGGGAAGAGAGAACCCCAACCCGCGATCAGGTACTGCTGGACGACCGAGAAGAGGGTGAACACGATCCAGTAGATGAACAGCCCGCCCGGCAGGAACGACCCGTAGACGATCGAGAAGAGGGGCAGCAGCAGGAAGATGCGCTGTTGTGAAGCCTGCTGAGCGTCGCTCGTCCGCGGCTGGGCCATGCGCGTCTGGACCAACTGGAGCATGGCGGAGATGAGCGCCAGCCCACTCACACCGAAGCCGAATACATGGAACAGCACCTGCGGAACGTGAGCGTCCATGTTGAACAGCCAGTGGATGGTCGGGTCGATGCACGGACCAATCGCCTGGCACGGGAATGGTTGCAGGACCGGGATGCTGAAGACCTGGAGCGCCGAGGTGATGTTGGGCGATGCCAGGCCGGTGCTGATGACCGAATAGATCGGGATCAACAGGAACAGCTGGAGAACAGATGGCAGGCAACCGGACGTGGGATTGACACCGCGCTCGCGGTACAAGCGCATCGTCTCTTCGTTGACCTTGGTCCGGTTGCCCTTGTATTTCTGCCCGAGCGTCCTGATCTCGGGCTGGATCATCTGCAGCCGACGCTGCGAGACGATCTGGGCGCGGAAGAGCGGGATCAGGATGGTCTTGATCAGCAGCGTCAGCACGATGATGGCGATACCGACGTCGCCTGTCAGCCGGTAGAAGAGGGCCAGAACCAGGAACAGGGTCTGGAAGATCGGATTGAACAACCAGGCGAGCAGGTCGGTCGGGCTGCCTGACAGCTGCGCCGGGCAGAGCGGGTGAGCCGGACCGGGCGTCGGCGCCGGAGTTGGCGTCGCGTTTGGGTCGGGCGTCCCGACAGGGCTCGAGGTCTCAGCGGGTGTCGGCGTCGGTGTGACCGGTGGCAGAGGACACGGCGCCGCCTCCGATGCTGCTGACGCTTCGGCTGATGGAGCGGCCGATGCATCCGGCGCAACAGACGTGGCTGGGGTGACGATTGGCGCCGGCGTCGCCGCGATCGAGGCCGCGGGCGACTCCGCACCGACGGGCACCACAGAGCCGAACAACGCCACGAACGTGAGTGCTGCAAGCAGACCGGCAAGCACGACACGCGCCGCGCGTCGCGAACGGATCAGGCGGCGGAGGTCAGCGGACAGGGTCGAAGCCCCCCGGATTCCAGGGATGGCAGCGCGCGATGCGCTTGGCACCCATCCAGCTGCCCCTGAATAGCCCGTATTTGACGATTGCCTGCTCGGTGTAGTGCGAGCAGGTGGGCTCGAAGCGGCACGATGACGGCATCCATCCGAATGCGATGCGATAGAGGTGGATGAGACCGACCCCGATCGGCACGGTGATGCGCCTCACCGCGCTGCCTGCTCCACTCGGCCGCCAACGTCAAGCAGCTTTGCGCCATGCAACATCTGGCGCAGCGCGACCTCCAGCTCCGATTGCTTCACGGTCGACGACGCTGGGCGGGCAACGAGCAGGATGTCGAAGCCGGGCTCGAGCGCCGGCTCGAGCGCGCGCAGGATCGTGCGCAGCCGGCGGCGTACGCCATTACGGATGACTGCCGATCCCACCTTGCGGCTCGTTGAGATTCCGTAGCGCGTGCGTTCAAGCCCATTCCTGCGGTAGCGCAGCAGCAGCAGCGGATGCGCTCGACTGCGGCTCTGCGATTGGATGTGCTGAAAGTCGGCGACCGATCGAAGCATCTCGAGGACGGCCACCTCGATCCTCCTGAAGGTACCCTCGCCCTAAGCGGTGAGCTGCTTCCGCCCCTTCGCCCGCCGCGACGCCAGCACCCGGCGACCCGCCTTGGTATTCATCCGGGCGCGAAAGCCGTGCTCTTTGGCGCGGTGCCGCTTCTTGGGCTGGTACGTCTGCTTGGTCATGACTCCCCGAGACTTCTGGCGCCGGTGGGTCAGGACGGCCGGCAAACCAACCGATCTGCTGAGTGTTGGCGACGCGCCCTCAAAGTTGGGCTGGCGCGCTTCGATCGACGTCCGGGCGCCACGGCGCGTCGACTTCGGGCGGGATTATATCCACGCATGACACAACCGACCGATTTGCACTGAGGGGTTCGATGAACAACAGCTCAGCAAGCCACCCCGGCGAAACGGCGATTCGCCCGTTCCGGCCCGCCGGTAGCGCGACGATGGACGACTTCCTGAAGATCGACATGCGCGTCGGCCGAATCGCCGCTGTCGAGTCGTTCCCCGCAGCGCGCAAGCAAGCTTATCGATTGACGATTGATTTCGGACCCGGCGGCATGCGTCGCTCGTCGGCGCAGCTGCCGCTGACGTATCCCGACCCCAACGCACTTGTCGGCCGCCTGATCGTGGCCGTGGTCAACTTCCCGCCGCGCAACATCGCCGGCTTCCAGAGCGAGGTGCTCGTGCTCGGCGCGCTGCCGGCAGATGGTTCGATCCCGCTCCTGTGCGTCGACGCGGGCGCCGCGCCGGGCGACCCGATAGGCTGACTCGGCGGTCCTGGAGAGCGGTTGGTAGATACCCCTGGGGGGTATGCGGAATCGCCCTTGCGGGTGCCGCTCGGCCGGTGCTACTGTTGGCCGCCCAAGGCCTCGCGGGGCACTGGGTAGGGAGGAGAAGGACCGAAGGCGCGACCGCTGGCCGGGAACCCAGCACCGCGTTCTCGGGCCACTGTCGAGGGTAAGGTCCGCTCAGCGCCGTGCGCCGTGAGTGGCTGCCCGTTGAACGTTGTGACTAGTCGGGACGGCTGTATTGATGGACGCGAAGCAGGTCTGGCGCGCGGCCCTGGGCGAGCTTCAGGTTTCGCTCTCGCCCGCGAATTTCGAGACCTGGCTCAAGGAGACCGCGCTCGTCGCCGTCGATGACAACCGCTTCCGCGTCGCTGTTCCCAACGGCTTCGCCAAGGACTGGCTCGAGACTCGTTATCGCCCCTTGATCAGCCAGACGCTGGCCCGGGTCGTGGGCTACAGCGTTCAGGTCGATTTCGAGGTCCGCGAAGGACTGACTGGTGTGCTGACCGAGGACGCGCAACAGAAGGCCGCCATGGACGCAGCGCCGGCCCCGGCGGCAGTTGCGCAGCAGGTCCGGCTCGAGCCCGGCCGGGTCGGGGGCCCGGAAGGCGGCAGCCTCAACCTCAATCCGCGCTACACGTTTCGCAACTTCATAGTCGGCTCGGCCAACCGGCTGGCCCACGCCGCCTCGCTCTCCGTCGCCGAGCGTCCCGGCCACGCGTACAACCCGCTCTTCCTGTACGGCGGCGTGGGCCTCGGTAAGACCCACCTGATGCACGCCATCGGCAACCAGGTCCTGGCGCGCTTCCCACGCAAGCGCGTCGTCTACGCCACGAGCGAGAAGTTCACCAACGAGTTCATCACCAGCATCCAGCAGGGCAAGATCGACGACTTCCGGACGCGCTACCGGCGCATCGACCTGCTGCTCATCGACGACATCCAGTTCATCGCCGACAAGGAACGGACCCAGGAAGAGTTCTTCCACACCTTCAATGCGATCCACGAAGACGGCAAGCAGATCGTCCTCTCGTCCGACCGACCGCCCAAGCTGATCACGACGCTCGAAGAGCGCCTGCGCAGCCGCTTCGAGTGGGGCTTGATCGCGGACCTGACCGCGCCGGATCTCGAGACGCGCATCGCGATCCTGCGTGCCAAGGCGGAGGAGCAGAGCGTCCGCATCGGCTCGGACGTCGTCGAGTTCATCGCGCGCAAGGTGATCAGCAACATCCGCGAGCTGGAAGGTGCGCTCAACCGCATCGAGGCCTACGCCAACATGGGCGGCATGCCGATCACGATCGAGCTCGCCCAGGCCGTGCTCTCGAACGTGCTCTACAACCCGAAGCGCCGGCTCGTCACGCCCGAGCGCATCGTTCATGCCGTGTCGGAGTACTACAGCGTCGAGCTCGAGCAGCTCAAAGGACAGAAGCGCGACCGGGCCATCGTCATGCCGCGCCAGATCGCGATGTACCTGATGCGCGCCGAAACGGACGTGTCGCTGCTGCGCATCGGCCAGGAGCTGGGCGGACGCGACCACTCGACGGTCCTCCATGCGTGCGACAAGATCGACAAGGAAACGCAAGAGAACGAGGAGCTCAGGCGTGATCTCGCCGCGGTTCGGGAGCTCATCTACTCCGACTGAGCGCCACGCGCCGTGCTCGCGCGATGTCCCGGTGCGCGGGTTTCACCTCAAGCGCATGTCAGAGTCGGAGCCCGGGTGGAAGAAAGCGCCTGTTTGTGTGGACCAGTCCGTCTCACAGTGGATATCGCCCAAAGGCAGCCTCGGCAAACGGAGTGCAGACGGTGCGGGTCCTGTGGAGCCTTGGAGCATCGTCCGGCGTCTATCCACAGTGGGGTCAAAAGAATGAACCGGGCGTCACCAGTGGAGGTCGATTCGGTCCACCGCTCCAGGTTGGCAAAATGCCCACTTTGAGCGTGAAACGGCGGTTTCCCACGTCGTCAACACCATGATGATGACTATGGAATGAGAAGATAAGAAAAGAGATTCACAATCACTCGTCGGCCCGCTCGCCGGCAAGACTGCCGCGAGTTGGCGCACCGTGAGAGGAGCTCTTAGGAACGTGAAGCTTTCCGTGATGCAGGAGAACCTGGCGCGCGGCCTGCAGGTCGTCAGCCGTGCCGTCAGCAGCCGCAGCACGCTTCCCGTGCTGGCCAATGTCCTGCTGCGCACGGAGGATGCCGGACTGAAGCTGACCGCGACCAACCTCGAAATCGGGATCACCTCGTGGGTCGCGGGCCGGATCGACACCGAAGGCGCATTGACGGTGCCCGCCCGGCTCTTCAACGACCTCGTGGCCGGCCTGCCGAGCGGCGAAAGGATCGACCTCGAGAGCGACGGCGCAACCACGCTGCGTATCAAGGCCGGCCGTTACCAGACCCAGCTACGCGGCATCGAGGCGGATGAGTTCCCGGTCATTCCGTCACCCGGCGAGCGGCCGACGACGCGGGTCAGCCAGAAGGAGCTGCGCCGGGCGCTGTCGGAGGTCGTTTTTGCCGCGGCCACGGACGAGGCGCGGCCCATCCTGACCGGTGTCCTGACCCACCTTTCGGGCGACAAGCTGACGCTTGCCGCGGCAGACAACTACCGCATCGCGGTCTGCACCATCCCGATCCTGGACCCGGTCGAGGACACGTCGCTGGTCGTGCCGGCGCGCTCGTACGCAGAGCTGATGCGCGTCCTGACCGACACGAACGACCCGGTCGACTTCATGCTCGCGAGCTCCAAGAGCCAGGTGCTCATGCACGTCGCTGACGTGGACATCGTCAGCCGCCTGATCGACGGCCAGTTCCCGAATTACCAGCAGGTGCTGCCGTCATCGCATTCGACGCGCGCCGTGGTCGAGCGCGACGAGCTGCTCAAGGCCGTGCGCATCTCGGCCCTCATCGCGTCCTCAGCGGCCAACGTTGTTCGGCTCAAGGTGGGCGAAGAAGGCACGGGCACGATCAACATCGCGGCCGCTGCTGACGTGGGCGAGGCGCAGACCGATGTCGAGGCGGCGATCGAGGGCGACGCCATGCAGATCTCGTTCAACGCCAAGTACCTCCAAGAGGCCCTGGCCAACCTCGACTACGACCAACTCGCGCTCGAGTTCTCCGGGCCGCTTTCGCCCGGCGTGATCAAGCCCACGGACGCCGCCGCCGAGTACGTCCACGTGATCATGCCCGTGCGCACGCCGTCCTGAGCAGGGCCGCACATCGCGCGGCGTGCTGAAACGATGCGCGTCGAGAGACTGTCACTCACCACGTTCCGTTCGTACAGCGCCCTGGACGTGTCGTTCGCGGATGGACCGCAGGTCGTCGTTGGCCCCAACGCGACGGGCAAGACGAGCCTGCTTGAGTCGATCCTCGTGCTCGGGACGGCGCGGTCCCATCGTGCCGGCCAGGATGGCGAGCTGGTCAGCTGGGGTGCCGAGTTCGCCCGGCTCGAGGCGGAAGTTGTTGGAACCGCGCAGGGCAGCGACAAGGTCGAGCTGGTCATCGTCAGGACGGCCACGGGCGGCGGGCGGAAGCGGGTCCTGGTCAACGGGGTCGCCCGCCGCCCGGCGGCGCTTGCCGCGACGCTGCCGGTGGTCCTTTTCGCTCCGGAGGACATGCTCCTCGTCGTCGGCTCACCCGGCCTGCGCCGCAACTCGCTCGATACGCTGATCGCCCAGACGGTCCCGGCATCGGCGACGACGATGTCGACCTACGCGCGAGCGCTGACGCAGCGCAACAACCTCCTCCGCCAGGTGCGCGAGGGAATGGCCGCGCCTGACGAGCTGCGCTATTGGGACGAGGTCGTGATCAACGATGGCGCGCAGATCGTCGACTGGCGGCGCGCGGCGCTCGCCCAGCTCAGCCGTCCGCTGTCGGCCGCGCACCAGGAGATCGCTCCCGGGGAGGAGCCGCTCGAGCTGCGCTACCTGACGAATGCCGAGCCGCAACCCGGGGAAACGACACGCGCCGCGCTGCGTCGCCGTCTGATCGATACGAGTGAGAAGGAGATGTGGAACGGGGCGACCTTGATCGGACCACACCGCGACGACATCGCGTTCGTCAGCGACGAGCGTGAGCTGGCATCGTCCGCGTCGCGCGGTCAGCAGCGGACGGCGATCCTCGCCTACAAGCTGGCGCAGCTCGACCTGCTCACCGACAGCGTCGGCCAACCGCCACTGCTTCTGCTCGACGATGTCTTCTCGGAGCTCGATCCCGATCGCCGCGCCCACCTTGTGCGGCGCATCGGTGCCCTCCCGCAGGCGTTCGTGACCACGACCACGACTGACGACCTGGATCCGGCTCTGGTGGCCGCGTCGACGGTGTGGACCGTGTCTCCGGGCCAGCTGCGGCAGGGGAACCGATGACAGCCAAGCGCCAGCCCACGCGTGTGGGCGACATGCTGCCGCGCATCGCCGCCGAGATCGGCATCGAGGACGAGCTGCGCCTGGCGCGGCGCATGATGGCCTGGCAGCGCCTCGTCGAGGAGCTGCTGCCCGCGGCCCGCGGCGCGTCAAAGCTGCTGGCAGTGCAGCCACCAGCGTTGATCGTCAGCGCCACGGACAGCCTCGTCGCCCAGGAGCTTCTCCTGCGTCAGGCTGAGCTTCTCGCCGCGTTCGGGGACATGGCCGACGGCGCCCATCTGCTCGAGCTGAGGGTCGTTATCCGGCCACCGGGCCGAGCCTTCTCCCCGCGCTAGACTGGCCTGCGATGGCTTCCCGGCTCGCGCTCAAATATGGGCTCGTCTCTGAGGAAGAGCGGCTATCCAACTCCGCCGACGCGATCGTCGTCACCGAGCCGACGACCGGCTCGAAGGCGCGCACCAAGGGCAGCCTGTATCTCATCGTCTGCACCAAGCAGACCGGCGGCAAAACGCGCGACGCCTGTCGCCTCGTCGTCGACACGATCCGGCGCGAGTACTACTACGACGAGTCGGCGGGCATCTCGATCGTCCTCGAGAAGGCCGTCCGCGCCGCGAACCGCAAGCTGCGCCAGTCGCGTGAGGGCGGCGGGCTGTCGGCCTACTCGATCGGCATAACGCTTGCCGTCGTGCGCGGCAGCGAGCTCTACGTGGCCACTGCCGGCGATGCGAACGCGTACCTGATCAGATCGGCGCGGCTGCTCATGCCCGAACACCACTCGGGCGTGGGCCTGCCTGCCGCGGACAACCTGCGCCTTGGCGTGTGGCGCGGTGACTTCGCCGTCGGTGACTCGCTCGTCCTGTGCTCGCGCAACCTGGTCGAGGTCGTGGGCACGGAGGAGCTCAAGAACGCGGTCGTGACGCTCCATCCCCAGTCGGCGGTGGAGCACCTTCATCACCTCTTCGTGGCCGCCGCGGGCGAGGGCTCCGACGCGGTCATTGCCCTCGAGGCGACAGAGGTATCACTTTCGCGCGTCGAGCACCGCCTTGTGCCGGTGTCTGTGGCCGAGCCGCTCGCCGGCGCGCCCGAGCACTCGCCCATCCCGCTCGCGGACCAGGTCTCAGCCTTGGGTAGCGCCGTGCGCGACCGCGCCGGTGCGGCACGAACGGGCGTCCGCGACGGGATCTCCGGAACAGTCGGCCGGATCCTCGATCTGATGCCGCGCCGGCGCGCCGGCTACCGACGCATGCGCACGGCCGCCGAGTCGACCGAAAGCCGGCGCCGTGCCTCGATAGCGGCCATCGCGCTCGTCGCGGTCATCGTCGTGCTCGGCGCACTGGTCTGGTACCTCGGCCCGTTCCGGACCGAGAGCCCTGTCAACAACACACCCGACGCGGCCGCCGCGCTGGCCGACGCAACGAGCAAGGCGAACCAGGTCTTCGGGTCGGCCGACCTCCTTCACTCCGATCCGACGAGCGCGCAGCAGCTCCTCCAGACAGCGTGGGACGACCTGGTGAGCGCCAAGAACGGCGTCGACGCAGCCACCTGGAACCGAGTCGAGGCACAGGTGGCCAACGGCCTCGACACGCTCTTCAACACGACCGCGGTGAGCGGCTCACGCTTCTACAGCGCACCAGCCGGCGAGCTGATCACGGGCCTCGTCGTCGGCCCCGACGCCGCCGCCTACGCGATCGTCGGGACGGGCGTAGTCCGCGTCGACCCGACGAATGGCTCCGTGGCGACGATCGTCCAGACCGGCAGCGGGTCCGCCCAGGGCATGGCCCAACCGCGTCTTCTCGGTCTGGGCGGGCCGGACCTGCTCATCGTCGACACCAACGGCGGGCTGTGGCGCTGGCGGCCGTCGGGCACGCTCGGCCAGGTCCGGGTCGCGGGCGACCAGGTCTGGGGCGCGGATGTAGTCGACATCGAGACCTTCGTCATCAACGCCGACCGGGGCCTGTATCGGATCTACGTGCCCTACCCAACGGCCCAGCAGATCCTGCGTTATGAGCCAACCGCCGACGGCAGCGGCTTCTCCGCCCCGGCGCCCTATTTCGTCGGCACGACCGAGAACGTCTCGGCGTTCAAGCAGCTGATGATCGATGGCGATGTGTACGCCGTGACCGAGCCGGCGCTGACGCGTTACTTCAACGGCCGCGACTCGGGCTTCTCGCTCGACCCGGCGCCGGACGATAAGAATTTGCGTCCGGGCCACCTATACGAGATGCTCGCCGCGACAGGCACCAAGGGCAGCGGTGACCTCTACCTGTGGGACAAGCAGTGGTCGCGCATCCTGGTCTACGACAAGGACCAGGGCACGTACCAGCAGCAGTACATAGCCGCCAATGGTGCGCCGCCCTTCTCTGACCTGACCGGCATGTACATCGTCGACCGTGGCGTCACCCAGCCGCCGATCCTCGTCTGGGCCCGCCCGGACGGGCTCTACCAGGTCCCGCTGGTGGCACCCCAGACACCCATCGGCTCGCCGGCGCCGTCTGGATTGCAGACGGCCGTGCCGACTCTGCCGCCGCCGGCCAGCTTCATCCCGACTCCTTCGCCCACGGTGACGCAGATCCCGGCGAGCGTCGAGCCCACGATCAGGCCGCGGCGAACTCCCCAGGGAGCGCCCGGCACACCCACCGCCGGGCCGTAGGACCGGCAGTAGAATTCTCGCCATGTCCGGCGGGGACGCCCTGAGCGAGGGCAATGGCGCTGCAAACGGTGCGCTCAACGAGATGGTCGTCGAGAGCGTCCGCGTTCACATGATGTCGTCGCAGCACGTGGTCATCCTGCGCGACACCGGGCACGACCGTTACCTGCCCATCTGGATCGGCCCGTGGGAGGCGAACGCGATCGCGATGCGCCTCCAGGGCGTGGTTCCGGAACGGCCGATGACCCACGACCTCTTCTCGCAGACGCTCGCCGAATGCGGTGTCACGCTCAAGCGGATCATCGTTTCGGACCTCGCCGACGACACCTTTCGGGCGCGCATGCAGCTCCAGATCGACGGCCGCGAGGTCGACCTCGATGCCCGCCCGAGCGACGCGATCGCCCTCGCCGTGCGCGCCGGCGTGCCCATCTTCGCGACGGACTCCGTCCTCGACCGGGCCGGAGTCATTCCGGAAGGTGCCGCGGACGAGAAGCTCAACGTCTTCCGCGAGTTCGTGAACTCACTCAACGTCGACTTGCCCGACGAGTCGGGCGAGGGGCACAAGCCCGACTAATCTGCCGTCGCTGAGGCACCCGACAGCACGGGCTCGCCACGCTCGAGCGCCCCGGCGCGGTTGGTCCACAACCGGATGCGCAGGCGCCAGAAATCGCGCACCGCGCGGAAGATGACCGATGGCTTGGCACCGGTGGGGCTGCCCGCCGTGCGCGGGTAGTGCGGCACGCCGACCTCGGCGATCTTGCGGCCGCGCTGCTTGAGCTTGATGAGCAGCTCGGCCGACATGAACGCGCCGCCCGATTCGAGGCGGATGCCCTCGAGCGCTGAGCGCCGGAAAAGCTTGAAGGCACAGTCGACGTCGCGCACTCCGAGCCTGAAGAAGAGGTTCAGCGCGAGACGGTAGGCACGCGCGTATGCCGTGCGGATGAACGGATCGGCGCGCTTGAGGCGGTAGCCGACAACGACGTCGGGCTGGTCCGGTTGGGCCAGCCGTGCGAGCAGCCGGCCCAGATCGGCAACCTTGAACTGGCGGTCACCGTCGGTGAACGCGACCAGGTCATAGCGCGCGGCGCCCAGGCCGCTGCGCACGGCCGCGCCGTAGCCCTTGTTGGTTTCGTGATGAACAACTCGGATGCGCGGGTCAGAGGCCGCCAGTCTGTCCGCGATCCGGGGCGTCGCGTCGCGGCTGCCGTCGTCGACGGCGATGATCTCGAACTGCTCGGCCAGCGTCGGCAGGACCTCGAGTGCTTCGGCGATGAGCGCCTCGATGTTGTCTGCCTCGTTGTGGGCCGGGAAGAAGAACGACAGCTGGCTGACGCGCGGCCCTGTCACCGGTCGGCCCTTACGGCGGTCGCCTGGAATCCGGTCACCTGGTAGACGGCCACGCCACCAACGATGCCGGGCAGGTTGACCATCGTGTAGCGCTGCATGTAGCTGGGATAGTCGCCGGGAACGCGGATCAGGTACACCGGCCGATTGCCGAGGTTGCTGTCGATGACCTGCATCGCGCTGCCCAGGTTCTGATCGAGGATCGTCCGGTCGTCGATGATCGTCACGTCGGGCCGCCAGCCCTCGACGTACTGGCCGTACCACATCGGCGTCGAGTAACTCCACCAGCTGATGATGACCGCGTTCTGGCCCATCACGGCGCCGAGCGAATCGAGCCACGTTCGCGCCGCGTGATCGCTCGACTCGTCGAGGCTTCGGAAGCGGACCGGCACGGCCACGAGCGCGGGCACGACGAGGACGATGCCGATCAGCGCGGCCACGGCCCAGCGCATGAGCGACGGCCGGGCGGGCGCGACGCGGGCCCGGAGCGTTTTCGCCGCCTCGACGATCGCGCCCACGCCCAGACCGCCGAGGACCGCGACGCACATCAGCGGCACAAGGTAGTAACGGCCGATGTCGGCATTCTCGTAGCCCAGCGCGAAGTACCACGTCAGCGCGAACCAGGTGAGGAGCATCAGCACCAGTGCTGCGCGGCGGAGCAGGCCGGCGACCGTACCCAACAGGGCGAGGACCGCCAGCAGCCCAAGCTGATCCCAGTTGTAGCGCGCGATCTGAGTGATGGCGTCAAAGAGCGGCGGCCGTGCCTTGAACGTGCCGGTGAACTGCTGGCCGAAGACGAGGTAGCTGAAGTTGGCCCACGTCTGCGGGTTGGCGTAGTCGAGCGGCGGGTTCATCGCCGACCGTATCGGCAGGTAGGCGTAGAGCACGACGGTGGTCACGACCAATGCCGCGCCACACGTCGCCACGAGCCGGAAACGGCGCACGATGCCTGGGTACGTGATGAGCACATAGAGCGCGATCCCAGGTGCCAGCAGCAGCGTCAGCGCATGGTTCGCGAGCGCGACACCGAACAGTGCCGCCGCGGCGATCAGCAGCCGGTCGGCGTGCAGGCCCGCACGCTGGCGCTGCGCCCAGACGACGAGCAACAGGACCATGGCCGCGACGAGGAAGAGGTGGAACGCGTGCGGGTCGGCGTGCAGGCCGATCGCCCACGTCTGCGCGGCCACGGCAAAGACGATACCGGTGGCTATTCCGATCACGAAGCGGCGTGTCAGGTAGGCCACCGTGATGCCGACGAGGCCGCACGCCGCCGCGGTGAGCAGCGCCGACAGCAGGTTGGCGCGGTACGCCTCGTCGCCGAATGGCTGGAGGACGACGGAGCCCAGCCACAACAGGAGGGTGTAGGCGGGGTACCCGGTTGGATGGGCGATTCCCAACACGGGTCCAACAGCCTGGAACTCGCCCGTGTCCCAGAAGCCCATGTCGGGCATCAGCGTGCGCATGTACAGGAGCAGCGCCGGGACGGCGACGAGCAGGAAGCAGGCCGCGAAGCGGACGCGCGTCGAGACACGCGCCGCGGGCAGCGCCGTCATGCGCGGCGCGGACACGGGCTGAAGCACAGCCAGCGCGCCTGGATCGGCGGCCTGCTCTTGGTCGGTGGCCTCAACGACGTCCGGGCTCACCAGCCCAGTGTGACTCCCCAGTAGACGCCCCACGCATTTATGAGCACCGACAGCGCGACCAGGCCGACGGTCAGCTTGCGCACCCCGAGCCACGCGATGGCGAGAGTCACGAGAACGAGCGCGAAGGGCGCAAAGTCGTTGCTGAAGCGATAGCCGAACTGAACCCAGCCCTGGCTGAAGTGCATCAAGTTGACGAAGGCCACGGCGACTACGGCCAGCGCCGAGCCAAGGACGATGCCGCGCCGCCAGTAGCGGATGACGAGTGGCACCGCGAGCAGATAGGCCGGGCTGGTCAGGAGGACGCTCATGCCGATCTGGTCTGGTTTGATCGCGGCGCAGGACAGGATGGAGGCCAGGTTGCAGTCGGCCGGGATCGATGGCGGCCAGGCGAGCATGATCAGCGCGTTGAGCGGTACGTGGCCGATGTCCTCGATGCCCAGGCTGCGGTTGATCTCGAAGCCGGGCGGCATATACCCGACGAACTCGGTCTGGTAGAGGTAGTCGTAGGCCGGATTGAACAGATGACCGCTCGACAGCTGGTTGTAGATGAGCAGGAGCGCGACTGGGATGAGCGCGCCGAGCGCAGCCGAGGCGCCGCGCCGCCAGACGGACCCGCCCGCGCCCACGAACAGGAAGAACGGCGCGGCGAAGATCACGGTCAGTCGGGCCATCGCCGCGACGCCGAACACGAACCCCGCGGCAAACTGGATGGGCTCGAAATGGGGGCGCACGCGGCGGTACCAGCCAAGGAACAAGCTGTTCTCGGCGAACGTGGCTGCGACCTCGTTCGCCGGGCGCTGGCCGCCCATGGGTCGGAGGGCGCGCAACGCGGCCAGCGCCTGTTCGCGGCGCTCACCGTCGAGCGCGAGGGTGATACCCAGGACGGTGAACGTGATCGCCACGACATGGGCCAGGAACCACGTCGACGAGAGCATCGCCGCATACCAGTGAACCGTGCCGAAGGCGAAGAAGACGGTGGCCAGTACGGCCACTGCGCGACGCTCGGTCAGGCGTGTAGTCATGCGCCAGACGAAGCCGACGTTGATCGCGCCGAGCGCCACGCCGACCAACTGGGCGTTGGTGGCCAGGCCGAAGACAGCCACGAACGGCATGAGCACGACGGCCGGCAGTGGCGGGAACGGCAGCAGCGCGTAGCTCGGGCCCGAGGGCGGGCCCGGCAGCGGCATGACGTCCTGGAAGTAGCTGTTGACGAACGGCCCATCGGTGACCGGATAGGCGATCGCGAAGCGGCCGTGCAGGAACGCGTCGGCCTGCCAGACGAAGTGGTTGTACAGGCCGTTGCGCGATTGGTCGGAGAAGTAATAGACGGCCAGCGCGAGGACGACGAAGAGCAGCCCGATGAGCGCCGGGTCGACACGCTCGAGCGCCAACTCGAAGCGCTCGCCGATCGTTGGCCGGGTCGTCGCCGGCGGCCGGGGCCGATCGAATGTCGTTGCTATACTGCGCTGCACCTCGTCACCCTCTGGAGGTTGGGTCGGTTGTGACAGCGCCCCGCCCGGATGGGGCCGACCGGATCTCCGGAGTCTCGCAGAGTCCGCGTGGTGCGGGTGCGGCCGTCTCCGGCATTGCGATCCTGCTCCTCGTCGGTCTTCTCCTTCGACTCGTACTCGCGTACGTCCTGCTGCCCGGCTCCGGTTTTGCTTCGGACATCGGCACTTTCACCGCCTGGGCTTCCCAGCTGGGCCAGAGTGGACCAGGCGATTTCTATGCCACGGCGGGATTTGCAGACTATCCGCCCGGCTACCTGTATGTCCTGTGGTTGCTCGGCGGGCTGGGCCACATTCTGGCGCCCCTGGCAGGCGGCGATGCCGGCTCGGTGATCGCAGCGCTGATCAAGATCCCGCCCATCCTGTGCGACGTTGCCATCGGCTACGTCCTGTACCGGATCGTCAAGTCCTGGCGCGGCGAGCATCCCGACGCGCAGCGCCTGGCGCTGATCGCCGCCGCGATCTACCTGTTCAACCCGGTCACCTGGTACGACTCGGCGATCTGGGGCCAGACCGACTCGGTCGGCACGCTGGTCACCCTGCTCGCTGTCCTCGCCCTTATCCGCGGCAACTCCGAGGGTGCCTCGGTGCTCGCCGTGCTCGCCGTGCTGGTCAAGCCGCAGTTCGGGGTCGTCGCGCTGCCCGTCGTCGGTATCGTGCTCCTGCGCCGTCACCTCTTCGCGCCGGAGACCATTCCGCACAACCCGGTCCTCCTCCCTGCTCGTCTGCGCGGCTGGTTCGAAGAGGAGGGCGGCTTCTGGCGGCTTGTCTCGTCGGCCGTCGCGGCGCTGCTCGTGCTCGTCGTGCTTCTCGTCCCGTTCTCGCTCGACATACCGGGCTTCGTGCAGCTCATCGTCAAGACCGCCGGCGGATACCAGTACCTGTCGGTCAATGCCTACAACCCGTGGGCGCTGATCGGCGCGGGGGGGCAGGCGCCGCTCGCCTTTGGTGGCGGCTGGTCGCCCGACACCGTGCCGCTCATCGGTCCGTTGCCCGGCGTGTTGATCGGTGGCCTACTCCTCGTCGCCGGCTTTGGCCTGGGCGCGCTGCGCCTGGCGTGGCGCGACGACAGGCGCAGCATCATCGTCGTCACGCTCCTCCTCGCGCTGGGCTTCTTCATCCTGCCCACGCGCGTCCACGAGCGTTACATGTTCCCGATCTTCGCCTTGCTGCCGATCCTCGCGGTCGTCGACCGGCGCTGGCTGGCGGCGACGATCGTCCTCTCGATCGGCGCGTTCATCAACATGCACGGCATCCTGACCACGCCGCTGTACGCGACACCGAACGTCGCCAACCTGCCCTTGGGCGAGCTGTTCCGCGACCCGATCGGCATCCTGACCAGCATCGTCCTGAACGTGGCCGGCTTCGTGTTCGTCGCCTGGATGCTCCTGCCCAGTGCGGCGAGCGAGCCGGACTCGTACGACGAGCCGGCGCCGGCCGAGGAGGCCGGGCTTGGGCCGGACGAGGAATACGGCACCGAGGGCTACGTCGGGCCGCCCACAGCGCCCTGGTACGCGCCCCTGGCCGCTCTCGTGCCGCGCTACTCGATCCGCCGCGACCGAAGCGCCGAGCTGGTCAATGAGCTGGGCGGGACGCTCGGCAGGCGCGATGCCGTGCTCTTCGTGGTCATCTTCTTCGCTGCGCTGCTGTTGCGCACCTACAACCTCCAGCAGCCCTTCGACATGCACTTCGACGAGGTCTACCACGCGCGGACGGCGATGGAGTTCCTCCAGGACTGGCGCTACGGCATACCCCACTCGATCTACGAGTTCACCCACCCGCATATCGCCAAGTACGGCATGGCGATCGGCATCGAGCTGCTCGGCGACGACAAGGTCATCTCGACCGCGGATCTTGGTGCGGCCGTCGATTCAGCGGTCATCGAACAACGCTGGGCGCCGACAGATGCGCCCGACGAACACCTCGGCGACCGGCTGTACATCGCCACGGGCAGCGACGTCAACGCGTACGACCTCGAGGGCGCCGGTCCCAGGTTGGTAGCGACGATCCCGGGCGACTACGTTGCCGTTACGGTCGATGAGGACTCCCACATCCTGTACATGGCCTCGGCCGATGGCACGGTCAGCCAGCTGCCCACCTCGGGCCTCGATGCATTGCGCCAGACAGGCTCGACGGACACGTCGGGCGACCTGAGCGCGGCGCCGTTCGGCGCGCTGACCGGGCTCAATGGCAGCCTCGAGCGGCTCCAGGTCATCGGCGGCAACCTTGTCGGGCTGTCGAGCGGCGGCACGTTGGTCAGCGTCGACCCTAGTACCGGTGCCGAGACAGGGCGAACGCAGATCACGGGCGTCGCCGACTACACCAGCGCACCGGCCAACTCGGAGGTCATGGTTGATCCAAGCCAGGTCACCGACCGAGCCGGCGAGGCCCAGAAGCTGGCCGACCTGCTGCACGACGACCAGACGCGCATCGAAGGTGTCATTGCCGCGGCCAAGGGCCCGGTGCCTATCGCGGGCTACATCGGCGACAAGAAGGGCGACGTCCAGAACGCAATCGACGGCGGCGACCTGACCGGCGTGAGCATGACCGACGGCACCGCGGTTGCCGTCGCGACGCCGAGTGGCGTGACCCTGCTCGATTCGACGACGCTTTCGACGCTCAGGCAGGTCGACATATCGATCCCCGCCACTGGACTGGCGTTTGCCGCACGCGGCCCGGACGTCCCGACGCTGTACGTCGCGACCGGTCGTACCTTGACCACGATCCGGCTGGCGACCGACTCAGCCGTGGGGGTGAGCCTCACGCTGCCCATGCCCAACGTCGTCACGAAGGTCTACTGGGACGAGGCGACGACCAACGTCCACGCTCTGGGTACGACACAGGACGGCAGCTCGCCGACGGTTTATGTCATCGAGCCGCGCGGCAACTCCGTGTTCGCCGATGCGCCACTGCCGTTCCAGCCACAGGTCGCGCTCATGGACGCCAACCAGCTGTATCCCTCCGAGGACCGCAACGACCTCCTGGCGCTCAGTCCGAGCGGCCAGCTGGCGACGATAGACACGGGCAACAACCAGTTCGCCTACCGCTTCCCGGGAGTGCTGCTCGGGGCGTTGACCGCCGCGCTCATCTTCCTGCTCGCGCGCTTCCTGTTCCGGCGCCGGACGGTCGCGGTCATCGTCGCGATCCTCGTCCTGGCCGACGGCATGTTCTTCGCCAACTCGCGCATCGCGATGAACGACACGTATGTGACGTTCTTCATCGTCGCCGCGCTTACCGTCTTCGTGCCACTGTGGATTGGCCGCTGGCGCGGCCGCTGGGTTACTGCGGGCGGCCTGCTCACCGTCGGCATCCTGCTCGGCCTCGCCCTGGCTTCCAAGTGGGTCGGCGCTTACGCAATGGGCGCAGTGGGCCTGCTCATCCTGCTCCGCTCGTCCCTCGGGCGCTGGGTCGCCCTGGCGGCGATGATCCTGTTGACCGGTTTGCTCGGGTATCTCGCCATCACGCCGAATCCGACGGTCGCCAACCCGCAGATCAACTACGTCTTCTTGGGCATCATGGTCGTGCTGACCGTGCTGCTCGCGATCGGCATGACGATCCGTCGCGTGCGCACGTCGCGCGACGAGTTCCGCTTCGCGGTCGGCTTTCCGCTGCTGCTCGGCGTACTCGGCGTGCTCTACGGCCTGTTCCGCATCATCACCGGCCCGCCGCCCGCGGCGGGCGCTCTTCTGCCGCCCGTGCGCGTGCTGGAGCTCGGCATTGCCGGCGTCATCGTCGGGCTCGCGGTCCTGGGCGTGGGCTGGTACCGCGGCCGGCGCGGCCACGGCCCGTTGGCTAGCGCCGCGACCGTCGATCCGACGGCAGACCCAGGCTCGCCGCCGCCTGACCGTGGCTGGCTGAGGCCGGGCTCGGGCCTGCTCGGCCTTCCTTGGCTGCTGGCCCTGCTCGCGATCACGGTCGTGCCGCTCGTCGTCTATGTCATCAGCTACATCCCGTGGATCAACCTGGGCAACCAGTGGTTCACGGGCTACCCGGCGGGCCACACCGGGCAGACGTTCCTGGACCTCCAGGTGTCGATGTACGACTACCACAACTACCTGCGCGCAACGCACCCGGCGTCTTCGCCGTGGTGGGCCTGGCCGCTCGACCTGAAGCCGGTCTGGTTCCAGCAGGAGGACTACGCCGGCGGCACGACGTCGGTCATCTACGACACGGGCAACATCGTCATCTTCTGGCTGTCGATTCCGGCCGTCGCCTGGGCGTGCTGGCAGGCGTGGAAGCGCCGCAGCCTGGCACTCACGTTCATCGCCATCACGATCTTCGCAATGTGGCTGCCGTGGGCGCGCATCGACCGCGCGACGTTCCAGTACCACGTCTTCACGATCCTGCCGTTCTCCTTCATGGCCCTCGCGTACATGCTCGGCGAGCTGTGGCACGGCCCCTCACCACGGACATGGGCGCTAGCCAAGGCATCGGCCGCTCTGGCGATCATCGGGGCACCCTTGTTATGGCTCTTCCGGCTGCCCCTGTGCGGCCTGGCCAACACCCAACAGGTCAACAAGGGCACCGAAGTGTGTGGCAGCCTGTCGCGTGACTTCCAGCTGACGAGCTTCCAGCTGATCGGCATCGTGCTCGTCCTCGGCGCGCTGATCGCAGCTGGCGTCATCGCCTACAGGGGCCTGCGCAACAGCTCGACGATCAACGGTGGCATGAGACCGTTGCTCCTGCCAATCTCGTTCTCGGTCGCCCTGTTCGGCGCGGTGATCGTCATCGTCGGTGCCGGACTGCCCGGCGATTCGGTTTTCCATGCGTCGGTGACGGCCGAGATGCCGGCTTTCATCGCCCTGCTCCTGCTGTGCGTGCCGGCCTACTTCGTGCTCCAGGGCAGGGACCCCAAACGCTACGTCGTCGGCGTCCTGGTCGCGGCAGTGGTCTGGTTCGTCGCCTTCTACCCGAACTTCGCCGCGCTACCGGTGCCCACGCCGCTGTCGCAGGTCCATCTCGGCCTGCTGCCCACCTGGAACTGGGGCTTCCAGTTCGGGGTCAACCTCGACGAGCCCAATCGGAATCCGCTCGATTTCACATCGATCAGCCTGCTCGTGATAGCCACGACCGCCCTGTGTATCGCGGCGATGTACGCCGTCCGTAACTGGAACAGCGCCAGGTCGGACCCCGCCGAGGTCAGCCCTCCGCCCGAACCGAGCTGATCGGCTGCGGGTCGCGCGTCCCGAATACGAGCGCCGGGTCCGTGTGCTCGGGCAGGATGCCCTGCGCAGCAGCGCGCCGCGCGACGAAGAGGTAGTACTCCTCGACCTTGGCGGCGATGTTGTCCCAGCCGAACTGGACGGCGCGCTGCCGCGCCGAAGCGCTCATCCGAGCGCTCATCTCCGGGTTGGACAGCAGCTGGCCGATCGCGTCGGCCAGAGCCGTGACGTTGCGCGGTGGGACCAGCAACCCCTGCTCGCCGCGCCGGACCACGCTCCGGTAGCCGTGAATGTCGCTGCACACGATGGGCGTCCCCGACGCTAGCGCCTCGAGCAGCACGACGCCCATCGATTCCTGGCCCGTCGCGGGTGAGACGTAGACGTCGGCGGTCGCGAAGTAGCGGATCTTGTCCTCGTCGCTGATGCGGCCCAGGAGCTCGACGCCGCCAAGGCGCCGGGTCGCGATGTAGCGCCTGATCTCGCGTTCCTGTGGCCCGGCGCCCGCGAGCAACAAGCGGCAATCGTAGCCGCGCTGACGCAGCTGGCGGTACGCCTTGAGCGCGTACATCACGCCTTTGCGCGGCTCGAAGCGGCCCAGGAAGAAGATGTTGGCCGTGCCGTCCTTGTAGCGCGTGATCGCCCGGGCGTTCTTGAAGCGATCGAGATCGACGCCGTTGGGGATGACCTTGTAGTCGCCCGGGAAATAGCGGTCGGCGAAGTGGCGCGCCGCCGCGCTGACGGCTATCCGGCCGTGAAGGCGGCGCGCGAATCGGCCCAGCATGCGCTTGCCGAACTCAGCCGCCGGGCTCCAGCCGGCATAGGCGTGGAACGTGGCGATGTTGATGCTCTTCGACTCGCGCAGGAGCACGAGCGACAGGAAGGGCACGAACGGCTCGTGGAAGTGCAGGATGTCGAAGCGTTCCTCGTCGAGCATTTTGGCGACGATGCTCGTGTAGCGCGGCGAGAAGGTAAGCGTGCCGACGGATCCGTTGGCCGGCACGGAGAAGCCATAGCCCAAGCGGATGATGTCGCCCTCGCTCTGGCGCTGCGGGCCATGGACGCTGCTGATGATGCGGACGTCATGACCGCGCGTGACGAGGTGCTCGTACAGGTCGTGGACGTGTGCGTTGACGCCACCGGGCAGGGGATAGATGTACGGCGTCACGAGGCCGATCTTCATTCGCCCCTCCGCCGCGCGCCCAGGCCAGATTCATCGAGCCGTGCCGGCCGCAACCTGCCGCCCGGATAGCCCAAATCCCGACCTGTTCCGTCGCGCAGCAGCTTGCCGCGCACTTCGTCACGGACGGCGAGCGCGTTCTTGCCCATCTGGCGCCGAAACGTGGATACCTGCGTCTTCCATTCGTGTGTCGATCCTTCCCAGCCGGTGGTCCGCTCCACAATCGCGCGTCTGACGTCCTCGGCCGAGCTGCCCGGGAAGGTCGTCAGCGCGTGACCGACGTGCTCCGCACGATGGGCGTCGCTCGCGCCAAGCGCCGCGACGCCCATCTCAGCGATGAACTCGGGCGCCCGTCTGGACCAGCGCATGCTGGCCGTGGTCGGGTTGAACGCTTCGATCCCGTCCGGGTGGAAGATCGGGTCGGGATCCGCCATCAGCTTGCGTATCGACCCGGCGCTCGCGCACAGCGGATATGGCACGAGCGGATGGGCGATGATCGCGAGGCCGCCTTGCTCGTGGATCTGCCTGACCGTCGAGCGGAGCGATCCCCACGGCCGAATGCGCTCGTTGATGTACAGCGCCACGACGTGGCCGCCGCGCGTGGTGACCTCTTCACCGACGACGACCTGGACATGCAGGCCGCGCGCCTCGGCCATCGCCTTGGCGGCGTGCGCCGCGTCCACACGCTCGTGGTCGGCAATCGCGATGACGTCGAGGTGGGCGCGGTTCTCGGCGTGGTCGAGGATCTCAGCCACGCTCGACACGCCGTCAGAGGCCAGGCTGTGGATGTGCAGATCGGCGCGGCCCATCAGTGGCTCGCTCCGCGGGCATCTGCCGCCAGGTCGTCCCAGATCGGAAAGAACATCGTCCACCACTGTTCAGGCGCGTCGGCGATGGCGCGCTCGAACGCTCGCGCCTGCGCGTCCATGAAGCCGGCCAGGCGCTCGCGGGTCGTCCCCGTCGCCGGCATCTCCAGGCGTTCGAGGCGCGTCGGGTAGCGGGCGCCGGCGCGCCGCGTGGCGACGAGCCATGTCGGCGCGCCCGTCTCGAGGGCGAGGACTGCCGGCCCCGCCGGCAGGCGCGCCGGCGCGCCAAAGAGATCGACACGAACGCCTTTGCCGCCGATCTGTCGGTCAGCGACGAGGGCGACGGTCTCGCCCCGGTCGAGCGTGTCGCGCACGACGGTCGCGGCACCGGCGAGCGGGATGACGCGCAGTCCGGTCTGGCCGCGCGAGCGCTCGAAATAGGCCTGCAGGTCCGGATCAGCGATCGTCTCCATGGGTGCGGTGATGGGCACTCCCCGTGCGGTGGCCCACAGAGCGGGGATCTCGACCGCGCCGAAATGCAGACCGACGACGATCGTCGGGCCGCGCCGGCCGGCAGGAAACGCCTCGTCGGCCAGCGCAGGCACGTCGGGCTGGACGCGCGCGAGCTCAGCCGGCAGCGCGAAGCGGCGCACGGTTGCGTTCTCGAGGTAGCTGCGCACCCAGTGTCCGAACGCATCACGCACGAGCCGGTCGAGCTCGCGGGCATCGCGCGCGGCGGCAGCTGTCCGTGGCCCGCCCATGTCGTGAGCGGCGAGATAGGTGCAGACGCGTTCGAGGTTGGCGCGCACCAGCCGCCGCCGCGCCGGCCGGGTTCGGTACAGCACGCCGCCCCACGCCCACGCGAGGCCCACGAGAGGGCGCTCGGGAAGCCGCGTCAGGAGACCGGAAAGCACGGACAGGCCGCGCACGACGAGCCTGCCGCGTAGCGACTGGCGACGCTTGGGTGCCGGCGGCCGGGTGGCGCGCGCCCCTGCGTCGTGTGATTCGACGCCGGGTGACTGTGGCTTGGCCGCCACGACCGTCGTCATGCGCCGGCCCCAGAGATGCTCAGCGCCCGCTCGGCGAGCGCCTGCTTCTCCTGCGCGGTCTGGGGCCAGATGGGCTTGAACGAGTACCACTGCTCTGGCGCGGTCGAGATCATGTCCTCGAGCGCGACCGCGATGAGTTGAGTTGCGCGTTGCATCTCAGCGTCGCTCGTATCGGCGACGTCGATCGGGTCGTAATGGCGGGCGAGGTACGTGCCGTCGTCGAGGCGGCGACAGACGACCGGCACGATCGCCGCCTTGGTCTTGGCCGCGAGCATCGCCGGCCCAGCCGGCAGCGTGGTCCACTCGCCGAAGAGTCGAACGGGAATGCCGTCGGGTCGGTAGCCCCAGTCAACGACGAGGCCCAGGATGGCCGGTTCACGCAGTGCGCTGAAGACGCGGCGCAGGTTGCGCCAGGGAATGATCTCGATCTTCCAGCGTCGGCGCTGGGCGTTCATCTCCTCCAACAGCTCGGGGTACGCGGAATCATCGGCCAGCCCGTAGGTCGGCAGCCCGCGCAGCGCAAAAGCACCAGCCAGCAGGTCGATCGACCCGACGTGGCCCGAGACTGCGATCAGGCCGCGCTTCTGGGCGCGTAGTCGCTCGAACAGATCGATGAACGACTGCCCGCCGTGATCGCCGTCGAGTTGGGCGAGGAGCCGCGTTGGTTCATCGGCGGGCAGGTATGGCAGGCGCATCAGCTCGATCACGAACTGGGCATAGGTGGCGTAGATGCGCTGAGCCAGGCTGCGCACGCGCCGGTCGGCCGGCGGCAGGCCGAGCACGTGCGACGCGTTCGAGAGGATGATCCGGCGCTTGACCGGCCACGCGAAGTAGCTGCCGACGAACAGCGCCCGACCGACGGGCAGACTGACCCGCGTCGGGACATGCGCGATCGCGGCCGAGGCAGCACGGTAGCCACGTACGGCGGAGCGCTCGCGCGCCCGCCGTACGGCTCTGCCGACCCGACTGCCGGCCTGTTCTCTACGGTGCGGCGCGTAGTTGATGCCGCTGTCTGTCTCGCTCAGCTGGTTGGGACCTCGCTTCAGAGGTGTAACGCTAGGCGACGGTTGCCTTGGCCGCCTGTGCGGCCTTTTTGCTCGCTGATGGCGAAGCGTGGCTGCCGAGTCGTCGTCGCTTGAGAGCAAGCGCCTTCTCGGTGCCGACGAGTGTCTCGTTGTCCTCGCCGCGGATGAACGCCTCGACGCGGTTGAACGCGATGTCGTCGTGGATCTGGATCGGCGGGCTCTTCATGAAGTAGCTCGAAGGAGCGACGAGTGTGCCCTTGAGGCCGCGATCGAGACCGAGCTTCAGGCAGCGCACGGAATCAGTGATCACGCCGGCGCTGTTGGGCGAGTCCCAGACCTCGAGCTTGAGCTCGGCGTTGAGTGGCACGTCGCCGTAGGTCGTGCCCTCCATCCGGATGTAGCACCACTTGCGGTCGAGCAGCCACGGCACGTGGTCGCTTGGGCCGACGTGGATGTTGTCCGGGTCGATCTCGTAGTCGAGCATGCTCGTGACGGCATTGGTCTTGCTGATCTTCTTCGACTCCAGGCGTTCGCGCTCGAGCATATTCAGGAAGTCGGTATTGCCACCGAAGTTGAGCTGGTAGGTGCGATCGAGACGGACGCCGCGGTCCATGAACAGGCGCGTCAGCACGCGGTGCGTGATCGTCGCGCCGACCTGGCTCTTGATGTCATCGCCGATGATCGGCAGGCCTTCCTCGGCGAAGCGGCGCTGCCAGTAGGGCTCACGACCGATGAACACCGGGATGGCGTTGACGAAGCCGACGCCGGCCTTGAGCGCCTGCTCGACGTACCACTTGGTCGCCTCTTCCGAGCCGACGGGCAGGTACGAGACCATCACGTCGACCTGGCGCTCCTTGAGGATGCCGACGACGTCGACCGTGGGACCGGGCGCCTTCTCGATGATCTGGGAGAGGTACTTGCCCAGGCCGTCGTGGGTCATGCCGCGCTGCACTTCCACGCCCAGGTGCGGTACCTGCTGGAACACGTACGTGTTGTTCGGCTTGGTGTAGATCGCCTCGGACAGGTCCTTGCCGACCTTGTTCTTGTCGATGTCAAAGGCAGCCACGAAGTGGATATCGCGGATGTGGTAGCCGCCCAGGTTGACATGCATCAGACCCGGCACGAACTCGTCGTCGGCCGCATTCTCGTAGTAGTAGCGGCCCTGGACGAGGCTGCTGGCGCAGTTGCCGACGCCCACGATCGCGACGCGGATCTTGCCGTCGTTGCGCTTCGGGCCGCGCCCGTTGCCGTTCCCGTGGACCTTTGCGTCCGCGTGAGCCTTGCCGTTGCCACTGCCCTTGGCCATGGTTACTTGTGAGCCTCCTGCCTTGTTGACTGTGACTGGCGATAGACGAAATAGATGCGTTGGATGGTCGTGATGGTTGCGAGGAGCACGATCAGGCCGAGGCTGCCGAACATGGCGATGTCTCCGGCTGTATTCGGCCAAAACATCTCGCCTGGGCCTCCGGCCAGCCCGGTAAGCACAAGTCCGACCACGAGGATGCCGAGTCGAACCTCGCGCGGCGCCAGCCCTACGTTCGCCATACCCGTTCCGGAGCTGAAGCCGAGGCTTTCTGACTTGGCGCGCGTGTAGCTGACCATGAACGATGCGGCGAGGGCTGCGATCGGAAACATCTCGTGAAAGCCGATCGGGCCGCCTTCGACCGTCCAGCCGAGACCCCACGCGATCCCGATGTAGACGATCCCCTCGCCGGCGCGGTCCATCGTGCTGTCGAGGAAGGCGCCGAACTTGCTGGTCTTGCCCGTCGCCCTGGCCAGCGCCCCGTCGAAGAGATCGAAGACTGCCCCGAACGCGACAAGTAACCCGGCAACGAGCCACGCGTGCTGGGCTGCTGCCACCGCGGCAACCACGGCGATGGCGAAGCCGATGAGCGTCAGCGCGTTGGGCGACAGGCCGGTGCGCACGAACACGCGTGCCACGGGTGCCTCGATGGTTGCCCGGAAGCGCTGGCGGAACGACGCCGAGATCACGGCCGTCAGCTCGCGAGGCCGAGCATCTCGCGCTCGCGGGCGCGGAAATGGGTCAGGACATCCCTGCTCAGCGTGCAGATCACCTCGCGGCCGGCGCGGCGCGTCTCTACTACTCCGGCCGCCTTGAGCCGGTGCAGGTGCCACGAGACGAGTGGCTGGGACAGGTCGACGTGCGCGGTCAGCTCAGTGACCGTCGCCGGACTTTCTGCCAGGCGCTGCATCAGGCGCAGGCGGGTCGGGTCGGAAAGTGCCTTGTGATATGCCGCGACCAAGCGCAGCTCCTCGGGCGGAGCGGTCAGCGCGGCGAGAGTTGATCGAATGTGGGCGGGAGAGGGCAAGTGCGTCCTTCTGGGCTGCGTCGGGCTGGGACGACGACGCCTAATACATAAAGCAGTGTTGATATTAGGCACGGCCGTCACGACATGTCAACAGGCCGCGTTCCATACTCGGCGGATGTCGCGCAGCGCCAGGCTCGTCGTCCTTGCTTCGCTGGGCCTGGGCGTATTCCTCGTTGGCGTCGAGCTCATGGTCACGGCCGTGGCACTGCCGCAGATCCTGAACAGCCTGACCGACTGGACCCAGCTCCGCCACGCGGCGTGGATCGTCAACGGCTACCTCGTCGCGTACGTGGCGGTCATGCCGCTCGCCGGCCGTGCCGCGGACAGGTTCAGCCTTGCCACGCTGTACGGCATCAGTCTCGCGACCTTTGCCGTTGGCTCGTTTGCCGCGGGCACGGCGCCGAGTCTCGACTGGCTGATCGCGGCGCGGGTCGTGCAGGGCGCGGGCGCGGGCGCTGTCTTTCCGCTCGCCACGGCCGCTGCGGGGCATCTCTTCGAAGGCCCGGCCCGCGCCCGCGCCATCGGAGTCGTGGGTGCGCTGTCCTTTCTGGGCATGGCGTGCGGGCCGTTCGTCGGTGCCACCATCCTGCAGACCTTTCAGCTCGCGGGAGGTGCGCTGGTCACGCCCAGCTGGCGCTGGGTGTTCTATCTCGGTGCCCCGTTCGCCCTCCTCGCCGGCGTCTACACCTGGGCGACCGCGCGCAACTGGCCCCGTCCGACCGGTGGCGGCTCGCTCGACATCGTCGGCGCCACGCTGTTCACAAGCGGCGTGTCTCTGGGCCTGATCGCGATTAGCACGGTCGGCGGCGACGATCAGACACTGCCGCTGGTGCTGGGCGCTGTCGGGCTCGGCGCCTTGATCGCGGCCTTGGCCTGGTTCCGACGCCGGCCCGATCCGTTCTTCGACCTCAACCACTTCCGCGATCGGACGTTCTCCGGGGCGGTGCTCATGAGCCTGCTGACCGGTTACGCGTTCGCGACCGCAATCATCGGCGCGGCCGTGTTCGTCGATCGCGTGCGCTATGCCGGACCCTCCGAGCAGCAGCTCGCGCTGGGCGCGCTGGCCGCGGCAACGGCCCTGGGTGCGCTGGCCTCGGGCTACATCGTGCGGCCGATGGGAGTGATGCTGCCCAGCGTGTGTGGCCTAGTGGCCCAGGTTGCCGGCCTGCTCGTCGTGGCCACGGCCCGGCCCGAGACTGACCTGGCCGTGCTGTGCGCCGGCCTCGCGCTGATCGGCGCCGGTTTCGGGGTGACCGTGACCGCGCGCACGTCGGGTGCCCTTGAGACGCTCGGCCGGCGCGCATTCGGCGTCGCCAGCGCGACCCTGACCGTCGGCCGCATGCTCGGCATGGCCATCGGCGTGAGCGCCCTGACCGTCCTGGGCTCCAACCGGATCGAGTCACTTTCCGTGGTCCTGACCGACCAGGCGGCGCGCGACGCGGTCCTGCCGCCGGCACTCCAGGGCCGGCCACTGCAGGATTACCTGGTCGTCGACGCGCTCGAGCGCTGGGCCGCCGGCCAGGCCGCCGACATCCTGGGCACGGTATTCGTTGTCGCCGCGATCGTGACGGCCATCGCCATTCTGCCTACGCTGGCAATGCGCAACCGGCCGGGTGCGCGAGTCCGGCAGGAAGCAAAGCAGAGGTTCCAGGACGACCCAGATGGCACAGCGGACCAGCAGACGTCGGCGCTCGGCTTCTAGCGTTCATCAAACGCGATCAACGCCGCTGTGGGCGATGGCCTGGAGCCCGACAGAGGAAACGCGGACGCTCGCGACGTTCGACGAGCTCGTGGCCGCATATGCGAAGCCCGACACACGCCTGTGGATCGACCTCGAGAACCCCGACCGCGACCTGCTCGATGAACTTGCCAAGCTCTTGGGCCTGCATCCTCTGATCACGGAGGACATCCTCGAGAGCAACCAACGGGCGAAGGTCGAGGTCACAGGCGATGACCTTCACATCGTGATCTTCGCGCTGCACCACGACGACGATCGCATCGTCAACCACGAGATCGACATCGTCCTCGGCCAGCGCTTCCTGCTGACGGCGCACGACCCGTCGGTGAAGCCTCGCGAAGCGCCATTCATGCGACGCAATTCGGGCGCCCACCTTGAAGGGGGCGTCGACTACACGTTATGGGCGGTCTGCGATTGGATCGTCGACGACTACTTCCCGGTGTTCGACACGATTGGCGACGAGATCGACGAGCTCGAGGACGCGGTTATGCGTGCGGCCAACCGATCCATCGTCGAGCGCCTGTTCGACCTGCGCAAGGATCTGCTCGTCATCCGCCATGCCGTTAATCCGGTACGCGAGATATTCAATCAGCTGACCAACCGCGATCTCGGCCTCGTCGAGGAAGAGCGCATCGTCTACTTCCGCGACATCTACGACCACCTGATCCGGCTGAACGATGAGCTCGACAGCTACCGCGAGCTGGTCAGCACGACGCTCGACATCTATCTGTCGCAGATCAACAACAACCTGTCCGAGATCATGAAGCGGCTCACCGGGGTGACCGTCGTGCTGGCAACGATCGGCGCGATCGGCGGCATCTTCGGCATGAGCGAGGCCGGCTCCGCGTTCAACTTCACCGAATCGTGGGGCTTCTGGGCGGTCACGCTCGCGGCCATCGCGATCGCGATCGCGATCCTCCTGTTCTTCCGCCGGCGCGGCTGGATCTGATCGCCGCCTAAGGTTGTGCGCTCGGCGGCAGGCAAACACGCGGCGCGGCTGAAGGCATAGCTACGTCGCTCGCCGCCGGGACCGTCGAGACCGGCAAGGCCGCGACCTGGAGCTTGGGCACGGTTCCCGACGGACCCTCGCTGGTCTGAAGCACGAGCTGCTGCGTCGCGCCGTTGTGGGTCGCCAGCGTCAAATCGGTCGCGTGCTGTTTGACGGTCGAGATCTGGTACAGGTGGAGCTCGTCGGTCGTCGTATAGACCTCTACGAGGGCTCCGATCATCGCCGCGCCGCTGTCGACGAGCGAGGCACGCAGGAGCGGCAGGAACATGCCTTTCTGGGCGTGGGCGTAGATGTAGGTCGTGCCCGGCTCGCCGGGCTGGACGAAGCCCGGCATGTACATCGCCACGTCGCACAGCGGATAACCGTCGGCGTTGCCTTGGATTTGGAGATCGCCCGCGACGATCGGCAGGTCGATGTCGAGCGAGGGGATGACGATGCGTGAAGCGTAGCCAAGCGGACCGGTGATGCTCGCCGAGGGCACCGGAGTCGGCGATGGCCCGATGGCGATGGGCGAGTCTGCGGCAGTTGGCTGCGGCCGCGTCGACTGCACGGCCGGCGACCCGGCGAAGAGCGGGTCGCCGGCCCCTCCGCCGGCGGGTGTCGCGGCCGTACCGTTGAGCGCCGACGGAGAGTAGGCGAGCGCGCCTGCGGCCAGGAGCATCACGCCACTCGCCATCAGCAGCGACGGCAGCAGGCGGTCGAGTAACACGATCAGGCGCGACATGGCCCACCGATCGTAGATGCGCCCGCTTCGCGGCGCCGTAGTACATTCCCCGGACATGCGCCTCCCCGATCTTCTCGGCGTGCTTGGCGCGTTGGTCGTTGGGGCCGTGCTCGCGGTGTTCCTGATGGCGACCGCGCTGGGCACGCAACCGCCGCTGCCTACGCCCCTGCGGCCGAGCATCCCGCCGCTGCCGACACTGGCCCAGGTCAGCCTGCCGCCGTCGACCATCCCGAGCGGTGCGCCGCTCGCGTCGGGCGCCGCGCAACCGCTGGCGATCGGCTCCACCGCACCCGGTCTTCAGCTGACGCTGCTCGACGGCAGTGTCATGAACACGGGCGACTTCCAGGGCACGCCGCTGTGGGTCACGTTCATGACGACCTGGACGCCGCAGTCTGTGGCCGAGCTGGCCATGGAGACCGACTACGCCAAGCAGCTCGCGACCGAAATGAACGAAGTCGTGGTCGACGTGGGTGAAAACGCGCAGACGGTCAAGACGTTCATGGAGGCGCAGAACTTCAAGCTACCCGTCGCGCTCGACCAGGACGGCTCGGTGCAGGCCGCATGGGGCGCCTATGGACTTCCCGTGCACTACTTCCTCGATGCCAACGGCGTAGTCCAGCAGGTCGTCTACGGCGGGGCGCCCGTCCAAGTGTTCATCACTGCGATCACAGCCGTTGTGCCCGACTTCTCCGCGGAGGCACCGACCACGAAGCCGACTCTGCCGCTGAACCTCCCGACCGAGACGCCCGGCGGCAACCCCAGCCCGGAGGCTTCGGCCACTCCGTGACCGCGCCCGTCACTGTACGGGCGGCGGTCGAAATGGCCGCGCACCACCTCGAACGGCGGCCGCTGCTCGTAGTCAGCGACTTCGACGGCACCCTGTCGCGCATCGTCGATGACCCTTGGGGCGCGCAGATCCTGCCCCTCGGCCGCCGCGCTCTGCGCGTCCTTGCCGGGCTGCCGGACGTGCATGTCGTCGTGCTATCCGGCCGGTCCGCACCGGACGTCGCCGCGCGCGTCCGTGTCGGTGGGGTGACGTATCTGGGCAATCACGGCATGGAGCGCGGCTTCGTCCCTCGCCACGGCCGGCCGGATCGGTTGCGGGCGAATGTGGACGAGTCGTCGCACGAGGCGGTCCACATGGCCGAGCGGCTCGCGGACGAGGTACCGCGGGTGGTCGGCTCGCCGTGGCTCGCCGTCGAACGCAAACCACCCGCGGTCGCGTTCCACTACCGGACTGCGCCCGATATCGCCGCGGCCGCAGCTCGAGTGCGCGCCGCTGTCGATGGGTTGGATCCCGCCGGCGTCCTGGAGCGTTTCGCAGGCCGGCGCGTGCTCGAGCTGCGGCCGTTCGGGGCCGTGGCCAAGGGCGAGGCGCTCACGGCGCTCGTCGACGAGATCCGGCCGGGCAGTGTCTTTCTGCTCGGCGACGACGTCAGTGACGCGATGGCCTTCCGTGCCCTGCGCTCGCTGCGTGCCGCAGGAACGACCGATGGAGTCGCAGTCGCGATCCAGGCCCGCACGGAGGTGCCGGCGGAGGTCCTTGCTTCGGCCGACATCGTCCTTGCCTCGCCAGTTGATGCGACGCGCTTCCTGTCCGCGCTCTATCGCCGGTTGAGCGCGTGATCAGCCTGCGGGCGGTCGAGGAGGCAGACGTCGACATCTTCTACGAGCATCAGGCAGATGCGGGCGCCTCCGCAATGGCGGCCTTTGCTGCCCGCGACCGCGCCGCGCATTTCGATCACTGGTCGAGGAATGTCCTAAGCAACCGGGGCGGCGTCGTCCGCACCGTCCTCGTCGACGGCGTGGTCGCGGGCAACGTCGTCTCCTGGGTCGACGCTGACATCGGCCGGCTCCTGGGTTATTGGATCGGGCGCGAGTTCTGGGGCCGTGGCGTCGCCACGGAGGCTCTCCGGCTGTATCTCGCGGAGGCATCCGATCGGCCTATCCATGCTTTCGTCGCGTTGCACAACGTCGGCTCGCAGCGCGTGCTTGACAAGAACGGCTTCACCCGCGTCTCTGCCGAGCCGGAGATTGGTGCCGACGGAGTTGCGGAGCTCCTGTTCGTCCGTAACTGAGAACCTGCGAACGAAAGGTTCCCGATCGGAATGGACGGGCGCGGCACCCGTTCACGATGCGCGTGGCCCTGCCAGCCACCCGACGTCGCGCAATCAGGTGGACATCGGCCTGGTTCCCCTGAGGAAATAGGCAGGACGTAGGCTCCCATCGGGGATCGATAGCAGCCTTCGCCACATGGGCTATCCCAGATCGCAACGGTTACTGGAACATCGGGCGTGCTTCCACCGGACCACTCGACGCTCGCTCCTGGCGCAATTCGTCCGACAGACGAGTCATGCCCGATCACGCCTCTGCCGCAAACAAGGTCGTCGTCAGTCACCCAGGTCGTGACTCCACCGTAGTAGGACTGAGTCGTGCCATTCGTGATCACGAAGTGTCCTTTGTCGATCGCTCGGACCGAGACGCCAGGGACTGCTCGGAGCATGTCATACGGAGGCGAGGTGAAGAAGTCAGCGCATTGCTGTGGCGAAACGTCCGGAGTCTCGGAAGGTACTGTGGACGCACGCACTGAGGACGAGGCAGTCGGGCCAGGAGTGGGAGTTGGCTGTTCGCTGCCGGTCGGATGTGCCGCACACGCCGCGACCAATAAGGGTGCGGCGATCAAGAGCATTGCGGTACGCACCATGTGGCTGTTCGAATTGTGCGCCAGCGGTGACTAGTCGCGGAGGGCGGGCTCGAAGGTTCGGACCATGTCGCGCAGGGCGCGTGACGGCGGGCGGCCGCCCTTGGCCACGGCAGACAGGTCACGCAACTGCCGTGCCAGCCACCAGGCGAGATCTTCGTTGCGCACCGACGCGCGCAGTCGGCGCAGCCGCTGCGCGCGCTCGTCGGCCGGCATGTCCAGCGCCCGTTCGAGCATCTCGCTCGTGCCCGCGACATCGGCTGCGGCGACCATCAGCGCGTCCGCGCCGAGCTGCTCGGCCGCACCGGCCGTCTCGGACAGCACGATCGCGCCGCGGCCGACGACGACGGCCTCCTTGGCGACGAGGTTCATGCCGTCGACGACCGGGTTGACCAGGGTCACGTCGGCAAGCGACAGCGCGGCGATGGCCAGCGCGTAGTCCTGGCCGTCGAGCAGCCAGATCGGCGCCTGGTCGGGATCGGTCAGACCGTTTATCCGTGCCACGACTTCGCGCACGGCCGCGGCGTAGCGCGCGTACTCGGGCACGCTCTCGCGCGAGATCGACTGGATGGCAAGGAAGCGCACGCGCTTGCGCAGCTCGGGCCGACGCTTGAGTAGCGCCTCGAAGGCGAGGAAGCCGCGCAGGACGTTCTTGGACGGCTCGAGCCGGTCGACACGCACGATCAGCTTTGGCTTGTCGGCGCGCTCGAGTCGGTCGGACAGCTCCTGTCGCCGGCGGGCGACCTCGGGTCCGCGCGCGAAGTCGGTCAGTGAATCGGGGTCGATCGAGATTGGATAGGCGCGCACCCAGATCGTCCGTCCGCGCCAGCGCACGTGGCGTCCCGCAGGGTCGACGCGCGCATCGCGCACGAACGCCTCGACCGTGTCGAGGAAGTTGCGCGCGTAGCGGTCGGTCTGAAGGCCGCAGATGTCATTCGCCAGCAGGCCCTCGCAGATCGTCCGTCTCAGCGTCTGGGGGAGCACAAGCCACGAATCGACCGACGGCCACGGGATGTGGTTGAAATGGAGCAGCAGGCTCTCCGGGCGCCGCTCGCGGATGTATCGCCCAGCGAGGTAGAGGTGGTAGTCCTGGAGCATGACCACCGGGCGGCGATCGGCCGCGGTCTGCTCGAGGATCGAGTCGGCAAATGCGCGGTTGACCGTCCGATATCCGGTCTGCCAGGCGTGAACGAGGCTGTCGTCGATATTCGGCTCGTACGGCAGCGTGTACAGCTGATGCTGCATGAACCACAGGAAGGGGTTCGCGACGACGCCGTAGTGAGAGCGCCACGCGTCGGCCGGGATGTCGCGCATCACCAGGCGCAGGTCCTGTCCGGGCAGCTGCTGATCAACGCGCGCGAGCAGCTCCTGGCGTTGCGCGCCATCCTCGCCGGCGAGCAGCTGCGCGGCGTCGCGATCGGGCTGATCCATGGCCGCGCTTACCCACGTTATGGGCGCGAGCCGACCCAGCTCGGCGAGCGCCGTGACCAGACCGCCGGAGCCACGTTGCGCCTGCCACGCGCCGTCGCGCTTCCTGTCGAACGTGAGTGGGCCGCGATTCGAGGCGACGACCAGGCGCTGGTCAGCGGGCAGCAGCGTGTCCAGGTACGGCCCGAGGCGCGACGCGCCGCGCTCGTGAGCCGACCGACTGTCGGTCAATGGCGAAGGCCGGTGACCGTCCCTCGCCACCGCCATTTCTAGAGCAGCGCCCGCGCCGCCTGTTCGGCCATCGCGATCACGGCGATGGTCACCGGCGGCACAAGCCCGATGGCGATCGTGCCGATCGCCGCGATGCCCAGACCGGTCGACGTCTCGCGCCCGATCGTGACGGCGCCGGCGTTTTCGGCCGGGTCGCGCATGTACATGTAGACCGCCACGCGCAGGTAGTAGAAAGCCGCAATCGCGGCATTGATGACGATCAGCACGGCAAGCAGCGTCAGCCAGCCGCCCACCTGGAGCGCGGCCTGGATCACGTACCACTTGGCCCAGAAGCCAGCCAGTGGCGGGATGCCCGTCAGCGACAACAGGAAGAGCAGCATCAGCGCCGAGAGCAGCGGCGCGCGCCGGCCCAGGCCGGCAAAGGTGGAGATCTGGCTGGTCACGCCCGGCCGGCGCTGGAGCGCGGCGACGACGGCGAAGGCACCCAGGTTCATGAACGTGTACGCGACGCTGTAGAAGAGCACGGCCTGCAGTCCGGCTTCCTCTGCCGGCGAACCGACCACGGCCGCGCCGAACGTGGCGAGGCCGACCAGGATGTAGCCGGTGTGCGCGATCGAGCTGTAGGCAAGCATGCGCTTGATGTTGTCCTGGGTCAGCGCGACGAGATTGCCCATGGTCATGGTCAGCGCGGCGAGGATGACGATGAGCGGTGTCCAGTCGGCCTTGAGGGGGCCGAGCGCCTCGACGAACAGGCGCAGGATGAGCGCGAAGGCGGCCACCTTGGGACCGACGGACAGGTAGCCCGTGACCGGCGTCGGTGAGCCCTGGTATGCGTCGGGCGTCCAGTAGTGGAAAGGCACGGCCGCGATCTTGAACGCGGCACCGGTGGTCAGCAGGGCGAGGCCCATGAGCAGGCCCGGCGCGAGTGACAGCACGCCGCCCGAGCCGATCGTGGTCGTTATCTGCGCTGCGACCTCGCGGACGCCGGTCGTGCCGGTGTAGCCGAAGACAAGGACCAGCCCGAACAGGAAGATCGCGCTCGAGAACGAGCCGAGCAGGAAGTACTTGATCGCACCCTCGGTCGACAGGCCGTCGCGCTTGGCGTAGCCGGCGAGCATGTAGCCGGGCAGCACGAGCAGCTCGAGCGCGAGGAAGAGCAGGAACAGGTCACGTGCGCCGCCGATGAGCATCGCGCCGGTGATCGCGAACATGAGCATCACCGAGAACTCGCCCGCGGGCAGGCCACGCGGCCGCAGATAGTCGGGCCCGAACAGGATCGTCAGCAGCGCGATGAACAGGAACAGCAGGTCGAGCAGCGCGGTCAGGCCGTCGCGAACGTACGCGCCGCCAAAGACCTCGGTCGGGCCGGACAGCAGGCCAATGTGCCCGCTGGTCAGGTCGAACGGGCCGATGATTGCCACGAGCGCCATGAGCACGACGATGCCGACCGACGCGACCAGGGTCACGTGTGAGTCCTTGCCCGGCCAGGCCAGGTCCACCGCGACGACGATCATGGCCAGGACGGCCAAGCCGACGACCGGCAGCAAGGCGAGGATCGTGTTGCTGTCGAACTGAATCATCGGCGGGTTCTAGGGCACGCCCGCGGCGAGGCGGACGGCGGGCGCAACGCGCGACAGGAAATCAGCCACTGGCACCTGCCAGAGCTGCGTCAGCAACCCCGGGAAGACGCCGAAGCCGATAGCGAGGACGACGAGCGGCGCCAGCGTGGCGACCTCGATCCGATTCATGTCCGTCAGGTGATGGCCGATGCCCTTCAGGAAGTCGGACAGGTCGCCAAAGACGACGCGCTGGTACATGAACAGCAGGTAGGCCGCGCCGAGCATCATGGCCAGTGCCGTGATCGCCGCCAGCACCGGCCAGAAGTCGAAGGCACCGACGATGACCAGGAACTCGCCGACGAATCCGGCGAGTCCGGGCAGGCCGAGCGAGGCGAGCACGAAAAAGCCGAAGATCGCGGCAAACACGGGCACGACCCCGGCCAGGCCGCCCATCTTGGCAATAGTCCGGTCGTGCGTCCGTTCATAGATCACGCCGACGCACAGGAAGAGGGCGCCGGTGATGATGCCGTGGGCAATCATCTGCAGCACGGCGCCCTGCAGGCCCTGCTCAGTGAACACGAAGATGCCCAGGGTCACGAAGCCCATGTGGCTGACCGAACTGTAAGCGACGAGCTTCTTGAGGTCGGGCTGGACGAGCGCAACGATCGCGCCGTAGACGATGCCGATCAGCGACAGGACGATGATCAGCGGCGCCCACTGATGCGCCGCGTCCGGGAAGAGCGGCACAGCGAAGCGCAGGAGTCCGTAGCCGCCCAGCTTGAGCAGCACGCCGGCGAGGATCACCGAGCCCGCGGTCGGTGCCTCAACGTGCGCGTCGGGCAGCCAGGTGTGGAACGGGAACATGGGCACCTTGATCGCGAAGGCGAGGAAGAAGCCCGCGAAGGCGAAGAACTGGAGGGTCGGGTCGAAGCCGAAGCCGCGCAGCGTCTCGTAGTCGAAGGCGTGTGCCCATGATCCGGTCGCGGCCTGGTAGCTGAACGCCGTCGCCAGGATCGCGACGAGCATGAGCAGCGACCCGACGAGCGTGTAGATGACGAACTTGAGCGTCGCGTAGATGCGGTTCGAGCCACCCCAGATACCGATGATCAGGTACATCGGGATGAGCACGATCTCGAAGAAGACGTAGAACAGGAACATGTCGAGCGCGAGGAAGACGCCGACCATGCCCACTTCGAGGATGAGGAAGGAGACCATGTATCCCTTCACCCTCGTCTGGATCGGCCCGAAGCTGGCCAGGATGCTAATCCAGGTCAAGGTCGTCGTCAGGACGACCAGGGCGAGCGAGATGCCGTCGACGCCGAGCTTGTACTGGATGCCGAACGCGGGCACCCAGTCGGCCTGCTCCTTGAACTGGAAGCCGGCGGCGCCGGAGTCGAAGCCGGCCAGGATGAGCAGTGACGCTGCCCACGCGAGGAGCGCGGTGATCAGCGCTGCCCAGCGCACCCACTTGACGCGCTCGCCGGGAATGAAGGCGATGACGATGGCGCCGACGAGCGGGATGAAGACCACCGCGGACAGGAGCGGCAGGCTGTGCAGGAGATCGGTCATCTGACGACGAAGATGTACGTCACGGCGATGAGCAGCAGGCCGGCGGCGATGCCCAGCGCGTAGTTCTGGACTCGGCCGGTCTGGATCTGGCGGATGCCACGGCCGGTGTCCTGGGTCAGCGCGCCGATGCCGTTGACGGTGCCGTCGACCACGCGCACGTCGAACCACCACAGCGCTCGTGCGACGAAGCCGCCGAAGCGGACGAAGATCAGGTCGTTCAGGTCGTCAAACCACCACTTCGCAACGGAGGCGCGGTACAGCGGCCGCAGCGCGTTGGTCAGGCGCTCAACCTGCGAGCGCTTCTCGCGCATGCCGAACAGGCCGAAGAACCAGATGCCGAAGACGACGCCGAGCGCCGCCGCAGCCGCGCCGATGATGATCAGCGTGCCGTCGATGCCGGCGAAGTTGAACTGGCCCTCGGTGATGCCCAGCGTCTGTGTCGCGCCGGCGAAGATCGGCTCGAGCCACTGGTGGATCTGGCCGCTGTCGGGCGGCCAGCCGATGGCGATACCAAGCAAGAGCGCCGGAATGGCGAGCAGGATCAGGGGCAGCGTCATCGTCCATGGCGATTCGTGGATCTTGGGCTCGACCTCCGGGTCCACGTGGCTCTCGCCGTAGAACGTCTTGCCCATCAGCCGGAACATGTAGAAGCCGGTCATCACCGCGACCACGACGCCGATGATCCAGACGACGAGGAAGCCGTTCTTGAAGGCAGAGCCCAGGATCTCGTCCTTGCTGAAGAAGCCGGCCAGGGGCGGAATGCCGGCGAGGGCGATCGAGCCGATGAGCATCGTCCAGTGGGTGATCGGGATCTTGCGCCACAACGCGCCCATCTTGTTCATGTCCTGTTCGTCGTGGACCGAGTGGATGACCGACCCCGAGCCGAGGAACAACAGGCCCTTGAAGAAGCCATGTGTCATCAGGTGGAAGATCGCTGCCGCGTAGGCGCCGACGCCCAGTCCGGCGAACATGTAACCGAGCTGCGAGAGCGTCGAGTAGGCCAGCACGCGTTTGATATCGCGCTGGGTGAAGGCGATTGACGCGGCCAGGATTGCGGTGAAGATGCCGATCGCGGCGACGACGACCATCGCCTGCGGTGCCTGGCTGAAGATCGGGTTGGCCCGGGCGATGAAGTAGACGCCCGCGTTGACCATCGTCGCCGCGTGGATCAGGGCGCTGACCGGGGTGGGGCCCTCCATCGCGTCGGGCAGCCACACGTGGAGCGGAAACTGGGCGCTCTTGCCGACCGCGCCACAGAAGAGCAGCAGCGCGATGCCTGTCATCTGCCACGGTTGGATCGCGCCTGACTGGAGCGCCTGCGGCAGGAGCTGGAAGACGCCAGGGCCGGCGGTCGTGGTCGTGAAGTTGAAGGTGCCCACGGTTGTCCAGACAGCGGCGATGCCGAGCGCGAAGCCAAAGTCGCCGACACGGTTGACGAGGAACGCTTTCTTGGCGGCCAGCGCGGCGGAGCGGCGGTTGTACCAGAAGCCGATGAGCAGGTAGCTCGACAGCCCGACCAGCTCCCAGGCGGCGAAGAGGAGCACGAAGTTGTCGGCCAGAACGAGCAGCAGCATGCTGAACATGAAGAAGTTCAGGTAGGCGAAGAAGCGCCACCGCCCCGGGTCGTGAGCCATGTAGCCGATCGAGTAGACGTGGACGAGCATGCCGATCGTCGTGACCACGATCAGCAGCACGGCGGTCAGGTTGTCGACGGCGAAGTTGAAGTCGACGTGGAAGGCGCCCGCCGGGATCCATGTCCCGAGCGTGAAGTGCAGGCCGCCGTCGCCGAAGGTGCCCAGGAAGAGCGTCTGGTACACGAGGTACATGGCGATCAGCCAGGTGACGATGAGCACCGGCACGGCCACGATCCATGCCCGCGTGTACAGACGCCGGCCGATGAGCGCGCTTACGCCAAAGCCGGCGAGCGGCAGCACCAGCAGGAGCGTTACCAGCAGCTCGTTCGTCGTCAGGTTCATGGCAGGCGCGCGCTAATCGCGCATGCTGGCGTACTCGTCGACCAGCGGTGTCCGTCGGTTGCGATAGATGGCGATGACGATGGCCAGGCCGACGGTCGCCTCGGCAGCGGCGACGGCCATGACCAACAGCGCGATCAGCGCGGCATGGGCCTGCAGGCTGGGCGTGAACGCGCCGAAGGCGATCGCGGCCAGGTTGACGGCGTTGAGCATGAGCTCGATCGACATGAGCATGGCGATCGCGTTGCGACGGGCGAGGAAGCCGAAGACGCCGATCGAGAAGAGCAGGCCCGACAGGATCAGGTAAGCGTCGAGGGAGTGGCTCATGCCGGCTGATCCGCAGTGGCTGCCTCGACCGGCGCGCGCAGCCGATCAAGGGTGGCCATCTCGGGCTCACCGGGGTCGCTCGACACCTCGCGCTTGGCTAAGAAGACGCCTCCGATCACAGCGGCGGTCAGTAATACCGCCACGACCTGGAGGGCGAAGATGTAGAGCGAGTCCTGGAAGAGGAGCATCGCGATCGCGCTCGTCGAGGCTACGAGCCGGTCGCTGCCGGCGAGCGGCCACTGCGTGTTCACGACGCTGACAATCAGCAGCAGGCAGAAGCCGATCGCGGCGAGCGCTCCCGCCCACGCCTGGTGGTGGAAGACGAGCTCCGACGGGCCGGACTTGGTCTGCGTGAGCATGATCGCGAACAGGATCAGGACGCTGATGGCGCCGATATAGACGAGCACCTCCGACGCGGCGACGATGACCGCTCCGGCAAGGACGTAGATGCCGGCCAGGGCGGCGAAGCAGCCCATCATCGCGATGCCTGAGCGGACGATGTTGCGCCCCAGCACGACGAACAGCGCGCAGCCGAGCATCACCCCGGCGAGGATCAGGAAGAGCAGGTCATCCCACGCCCAGCCAAGGATCGGGATGTTGGCCGGCAGCGCCAGGTCCGCCAACACGGGCAGCGGCGTCATCAGTGGGTGTGCTGACCGTTGCCGCCATGCGCGCTCGCGTGGCCGTTGCCGTTGTGGCCATTGCCGGCCACGCTCGCGGGCAGAACCGGAAGCATGCGGCCGGTGTCAAGGAATCGGCCCTGCTGCTCCGCCCGCTCGAGCCAGTCGCGCTCGCGGCGGATGTAGCTGATCTCCGTGTCGCGCTCCATCGCGCTCGTGGCCAGCAGATCGATCGCGGGCTCCGAGCGGTCGGTGTGCGAGAGCTCGAAGTCGGGACCGCAGCGCAGGGCGTCGTACGGACAGGCATCGACGCAGATGCCGCACAGGATGCAGCGGCTCTCGTCGACGTCGTACTTCTCCAGCACCCGCGGCTTGGGCATCAGTGCACCGGTCGGGCACGTCTCAGCGCAGCGCCCGCAGCTGACGCATGGCGTGGTGTTCAGGCTCATGTCGAGCGGAGTCGTCACGAGCGTGTCGAAACCGGTGCGCATGAAGTCGTAGCACGCGGCGCCGACGATCTCCTTGCACACGTTGGCGCACCTGCCGCAGTCGATGCAGCGTGCCGGCTCACGCAGGATGAAGGCGTGGCTGTCGTCGCGGATGTAGTCATGGTTCGTGCCGGTGAAGCGGTTCTCGGTCACGCTGCGGTGCGAGAAGCCGGTCCGCTCGGGTTCGAGGGTGGCCAGCGTCGTGCCGTACTCGATACCCTGGCGGCGCAGGTCGCAGTAGCCGATCGCCTCGCACGTGCACTGCAGGCAGCGCTTCGACTCGGCCATCGCCTCTGACTGGCTGTACGGGATCTCGTACTCGACGTAGCTCTTGTTGCGCACATCGGCCGGCATCGACTTGAGCCGGAGGCGCGGCTCCTTGACCTCGCCGCTGTACGGGACGATGTTCAGGAACTCGGGCTGCGGCTCGGCCAGCGTCTGGCGCGTCTTGAGCGCGTCGAGATCCTGGCCCTTCAGGAACGCGTCGATCGCGTAAGCGGAGCGGCGACCCTCGGCCACCGCCTGGACCACGGTCGATGCGCCGACGCGCACGTCGCCCGTGCCGAAGACACCGGCACGGCCGGTGGTGAATGTGACGGCATCGGCGGCAAGCCGCCGGTTCTTGGTGGCCTCGACTCCGTCAGCGCCACGGCTCAGCCAGTCGAGCTGCGGGCCCTGGCCGATCGCAAGCAGGACTCGGTCGCACTCGATGACGAACTCCGTCCCTGCCACCGGCTCGGGGCGCCGCCGGCCGGACGCATCGGGTGCGCCCATCGCCATGCGCTGGAACTCGACCCCGGTGACCGTGTTGTCCTTGTCCGTAACGACGCGCGTCGGGGCGGCCTGGAAGATGGCCCGCGCGCCTTCCTCGATCGCCTCGTGGACCTCGTTGGAGGCGGGCATGTCCTTCATGTCGCGGCGATAGACGAGCGTCACCTGCGCAGCGCCCTGACGGACCGAGGTGCGCGTGCAGTCCATCGACGTGAAGCCGCCGCCAATGACCACGACACGCTTGCCCGCGTGGCCGGGGTAGGGCAGGCCGAGCGTCGCGATGCGCAGGTACTCGAGGCCGTCGAGCACGCCGTCGGCATCCTCGCCGGGCACACCAAGCTTGTTCGTGTCGTAGCAGCCGATCGCCACGCAGACCGCGTCGAAGCCCTCGTTCTGGAGGTCGTCGATGGTGAAGTTCTTGCCCAGCTCCATGTTGCAGACGACCTTGCCGCCGAGCTGGGTGACCGAGTCGTATTCGGCCTCGAGCACCTCGACCTTTGGCAGGCGGTACTGCGGGATGCCGTAGCGCAGCATTCCGCCGGGCGCTGGGTCGCGCTCGTAGACGGTCACGTCGTGACCGGCGATTAGCAGGTAGTACGCCGCGGCCATGCCCGCAGGCCCGGACCCGATCACCGCCACGCGCTTGCCCGACGCCGGCTGAACCTGGAACGGCACCGGTGCCGCGGCGCCGGTCGCGGCCTGCAGCTTGAGCACCTGGTCGCCGGCGTAGCGGTGTGAGTCGCGGATGGCGATCGCTTCCTCGACCTCGTCGCGCCGGCAGTGCTCCTCGCACGGTGCGGGGCAGACCCGGCCGAGGACGCTCGGGAAGGGAATCGTGCGCTTGAAGATGCGCGCCGACTCGACGAAGTTGCCTTCCGTGTTGGCCTTCAGGAATCCCGGAATGTCGATGTGACTGGGGCACTTGTTCTGGCACGGCGGCAGGCAGTAGGCGTTGTGGTCGGAGAAGATCAGCTCGAGATTCGTCTTCCGAATCTCGCGCAGGCGGTGGGTCTGGGTCTGTACGACCATGCCCGGCTCGGCAGCGCGCGAGCAGCTGATGGGCGGGGTGTCCTCGCCCTCGACCTCGACCACGCACATGCGGCACGCGCCGAAGCCGGGCAGCTTGGGCTCGTAGCACAGCGTCGGGACGTCAATTCCGTTGTCGCGGCAGATCTCGAGGATCGTCTGTCCGGCATGGCCGGTGAACTGCCTGCCGTCAACCTCGACCGTGAAGGTAGGCGCAGACAGCGGACGCTGAGGCGACTGTGTCTCGAGCAGGCGCTCGACGGTCATGTCGGCGGCGTCTGACTCACGCAGTTGCGGCAGGGTGTCTGTCATGCGCTCGTCGCAGGTGTCATGGCTGGGCTGGCGACACGCACCGGGTTACACACGCCGGCCGGGCACGTGCCATGCGTGAAGTGTGCGTTGAACTCGTCGGCGAAGTATCGCATTCCGGTCAGCAACGGATTTGGCGCGCAGTATTCGAGTCCGCACAGCGCGGCGTCGCGGACATCCGCGGCCAGGTCCTGCATGTTCTGGACGTCTGCCGGGCGCGAAAGGCCGGCGGTCGCGCGCATGCCGATCTCGTACAGCCGTCGCACGCCGATGCGGCACGGGATGGTCTTGCCGCACGACTCGTCGGACAGGTAGCGCTCGAGCGTCGTGGCCATGTCGACGAGGCACGTCTGCGGGCCCACGACGACCAGCGATCCGCTGCCCCAGATCGCGCCCTTTTCGTTGAGCGCGGTCGCCGTGTACAGCGTGTCAAGCTCCGCGGGCGGCAGGAAGCCACCGGCGGGGCCACCGACGAGCACCGCCTTGGCGTCTCCAAACCCACCGGCAATGTCGAGCAGCCGGCGCACGCTCATGCCCAGTGGCACCTCGACGATGCCCGGGCTGGCCACGGCGCCCGTGATCTGGATGAGCGTCGTGCCCGGGCTGTCGCTGTCGCCGATCTCGGCGAAGGCGGCTGAGCCGTTGCTCACGATCCAGGGCACGAGGCTGAGCGTCTCGACGTTGTTGACGACAGTCGGCCGGCCGTACAGGCCCTTGTCCGTTGGATACGGCGGCCGCTGCTCGGGCTGGGCGCGCTTATTCTGGATCGCCCGCAGGAGCACCGTCTCCTCCCCGACGACCATGCCGCCGGGCACCGCGACGACCTCAATGTGGATGTCGACGCCCGTGCCCAGCGCGTTCGAGCCGATATAGCCCGCCTCCTCGGCCAGGCGGATGACGGTTTCGAGGCGCTGCTTGGCGAGCGTGGCCCGTTCGCGCACGGCGACGAACGCTCGGCGCGCGCCGATTGCGTACGCGGCGATGGCCACGCCCTCAACGACGGCGTGCGGATCAGTCTCCATCAGCGTCCGATCGAGGCGCGCGCCGGGATCGGCCTCGAAGCCATTGGCAACGACATAGCGCTCATCGGCGCCGTTGGCCGCGGCGGCGCGCCACTTGTCACCGGTTGGGTAGCCAGCGCCGCCGCGGCCGCGCAGGCCGGAGTCGGCGATCAGCCGGACGAGCGCGGGTGGGTTGGTCGAGCCGACGGTCTTCTTCCACGCTTGCCACGCGCCCGCCTCCTCGGCCACGGCCAGCGGCCCGTCGGGCTGGTACTTGCCAAAGCGCGCGGTCAGGATCGTGGGCATGCCCTTCGGCGACGTCAGGATGTTCATGCTCGAGTCCGCCACGCCCGTGCCGGTCGCGCGGCCTTGGCGCGCAACCTCTGGGCCAGCCGGCTCGCTTTCTCGGCGGTCATGCCCTTCTGCGCCTGACCATCGAGCGTCACGAGTGGCTCGGCGCGGCTCTCTCCGCCACAGTCGGCGGCCACGAAGCGCACCGCGCCGTCAGCCGTGACCCTGCCGATGTCCGTGCCCAGCGCCGTGACGAGTGCCTCACGGATACGGCCGGAGCCGAGCATTGCGCACGTCGCGCACTGGCACAGCCCGATCTGCGACACCCATCCGGGCTCGAAGATGAGGTTCGGGTACGAGCTGGCGATGCCGTAGATCTCGCTGTACCACGCGCCGGTCGAGTGGCTGATGTGCTGCAGGGCAGAGACTGGCAGGTGGCCGTACTGGTCCTGAGTCTGCTCGAGGATCGTCAGCATCCGGCGTGGGTCGTAGTCGTTCTTGACCAGGATCTGCTCGAGTGGACCGAGATCGATCGGCAGCCAGGCTTGGAAGGACCTGTCGGCGACCGGGCGTCCGGATCGGCGCAGCGCGGATTCCTCGCGTCGCTCGGCGTACTGCTCGGCGGGACCCCAGTGCACGTGGAAGCGGTTCTTGGTGTCCACGCCGCCCATGTCGATGATCTCGAGCGGGCATGCCGCGGCGCACTGGAAGCACGTCTCGCACTTGAGATTGCCCGCTTCGTCATAGAGCAGGATCAGCCGTCCGCGGTGGTGTGGAGAGATGTCCTGGCGCTGCTCGGGGTACTGGATCGTTCGCTTCGCCTGGGTCATGCGCGCGAACGTGTGGACCATGCCCATGGCGATGCCCCAGCCCGGGACGCGTGACATGATGCTCATCTGCCGGTCACCTGCTGGACCACGAGGATCGCGCCGGCAGTCACGAACGCGTTGACGAGCGAGATCTCAACCAGCCACTTCCAGGCAAAGCCCATCAGCTGGTCGATGCGCACGCGCGGCAAGGTGCCGCGCATCCAGACGAAGACGAACGCGAACGTGAACGCCTTGACCAAGAACCAGAACAGGCCGACGACGACCTCGAACGACACGAAGGCCCAGATCAGGACGACGGCCGCGGCGATGACGTTGAATAGCGCGAACGCGACGACGAGCGATTTGATTAAGCTCCAGCCGCTCTTGAACGTCCAGATGACGAGCGTCATCAGGAAGACGACCAGCGGCACGCCGAGCACGACCGCCCAGAGCAGCCAGATGCCCATGCCCGCCAGGTCGATGGCCGGGTTGATCGTGACATGGAAGAAGTCGAGGATCGGGCGCGGGTCGATGGGCGAGTTCCAGCCGCCAAAGAAGAGCACGGTCGTCAGCGCTGACAGGACGAAGACGCCCACGTACTCGGCGAAGAAGAAGAAGCCGAAGCGCATGCCGCTGTACTCGGTCGCGAAGCCGGCGACGATCTCGCTGTCGGCCTCGGTCAGGTCGAACGGAGTCCGGTTGCCTTCGGCCGTCGCGGCGATGAAGAAGACGACGAACGCGAGCGGCTGCTGGAACACGTACCAGTCCCAGAACCAGCCCGCCTGGTGCTGGACGATGCCATTCAACGAGAGCGTGCCGGCGAGCATGATCACGCCCACCGGGGCGAGCACGAGCGGCAGCTCGTAGCTCACGATCTGGGCCGCGGCGCGTAGCCCGCCGAGCAGTGAATACTTGTTGAAGCTCGACCAGCCGCCCATCATCAGCCCGACGACGGACAGGCCCGATACCGCGAAGAAGTAGAGCAGGCCAATGTTCATGTCGAGGCCCACGAGGCCCGGCGCAAACGGGATCACCAGCAGCGTCAGCACCGACGCGAGGTAGGTGATGATCGGCGCGATCGTGAACACGGCCGCGTCCGCGCCGGTCGGCGTGTAGTCCTCCTTGGCGAGGACCTTGAAGCCGGCGACGACCGAAGCCAGCGTGCCCCACGGGCCGGTCCGGTTGGGGCCGATGCGCGACGCCAGGAAGGCGATCGCCTTGAGCTCCATGAAGATGATCACGAAGGCGGTCGGAATGGTGAAGAGCAGGATCGCCGTCGCCGCCAGCAGGAAGCGGACGATGTCGATGTTCGACGTGACGACATCGGCAACGACGCCGATCAGCCACGGGATGATGCCGACCTCCCACAACACGAGCAGGAGGACCGTGAGCACCGCCACCAGGATCAGCAGCGGGATGAGGATCTTGCCGGCCAGCGTCATACGCTGGAACGGCCTGGTGATGACGCTCATCGGGTGGCCTTGCCGTGGACTTCGTGAGTCACTACTTGTCCACTCCGCCCATGACCGGATCCAGGCTGGCCATGATCGCCATCGTGTCCGCGATCAGGTTGCCCGGCACCATCTCGCCCACTGACTGGAGGTTCCAGAACGACGGGTCGCTGATGCGCAGCCGGAACGGCTGGTCGGAGCCGTCGCTCATGGCATAGCACGCGTACTCGCCGCGCGGGCTCTCGACGGCGACGAAGGCACGGCCGGGCGGGATGCGGATCAGGCGCGGGATACGCGCCATGATCGGGCCGTCGGGCATCTCGTGCAGGCACTGGTCGATGATCTTGATGCTCTCGCGAATCTCGTCGACGCGGAGCATGTAGCGCGCGTACGAATCGCCCTCGCTGCGCGTCGGGATGTCGAACTCGAGGTCCGGATAGGCGGCATAAGGATGGGCGCGCCGGACGTCAAAGGGCACGCCGCTGGCGCGCAGGTTGGGCCCCGTGACGCGCATGCGCAGGGCCATTTCGGGCGTCATGACGCCCATGCCCCGCGTGCGCCGGACGAAGATCTCGTTCTCGTTGAGCAGCCGCGTTTCCTGCTCCAGCTCGACCGCGGCACGACTCATCCAGTCGCCGAGGCGCGACAGGAAGTCGTGATTGAGGTCGCGGTTGACGCCACCGATGCGCAGGTAGTTGAAGAGCATGCGCTGGCCGGTCAGGGCGGCGAGCATCTCGACGATCTCGTCGCGCTCGATGAAGCCGTACAGCAGCGGCGTCAGGCCGCCCAGGTCGAGCGCCAGCCAGCCGATGAACAGGCCGTGGCTGGCGATCCGGTTCAGCTCCCAGACGAGTGTCCGGATGTACTGCGCGCGGCGCGGAACCTGGAGGTCGAGCAGCTTCTCGGCGGCCATGACCGGCATCGCCTCGCTGAACAACGAGGCCACGTACTCGAGCGGGTCGCACTGGCTGATCGCGATGTGCCAGTCACCGACCTCGCACAGCTTCTCGACGCCCCGGTGGAGGTAGCCCAGCACCGGGTCGAGGTCCGTCACGCGCTCGCCGTCGACCTTGAGCACGACGCGCAGCACGCCGTGCGTCGACGGATGCTGCGGGCCAAGATTTAGCAGCATCTCGCCATCGCGCAGGTGGTAGAACTCCGCCTCCCGCTCGGTGCGCGGCGGGTAGGGCGGGATGGCGTCGTAGATCGTCGCCGGCGTCTCGACCCAGATGTTCGGATCGTCGAGCGAGCGGACCTCCGTCTTCGTGTCGGTCATGTGGGTGGTGCCTCGGTTTCCTCTGGCAGCTGGCTCAAGGTGCTGATCTGGTTGTCGCCCAGCTGCGGCGCCTGCCGGATGACCGGCTGGCGCATGTTCTCCGCCGGCTGGTGCATCTGCTCGACATGGCGGAAGCCCTCGCCCGAGGAGCGCGCCGAGTCGTCGGCGAGCAGGAAGTCCTTGCGCAGCGGGAAGCTCGTGTAGTCGGGCGGCATGTAGATCCGGCGCAGGTCGCGGTTGCCTTCGAAGATGATCCCGAACATGTCGTAGGCCTCGCGCTCGGGCCACTCCGCGCCCTTCCAGATGAAGGTCACACTCGGCACGCGCGGATCATCGCGGCTGAGCCCGGGCACGATGACGCGCAGCCAGTCCGGCGTCCGCGGCGACCAGAGGTGGTAGACGGCCCACATCTCCGTGCCGGTGTCGACGCCGCACAGGTCGGCCAGGATCTCGAACTCGAACTGCTCATCGTCGTGCAGCCGGCTCATGACCGCGGGCAGATCCTTGGCGTTGACCCAGATCTCGGTCTGATCCAGGTTCTGGCGCAGCGGCGCGGCGAGCTGGTCGGCGAATGCCGTTTCGAGGCGTCGTTTTAGCTGGCTGTCCGTTTCTCTCGCTCCCGGTAGGTAGGGCTAGATGCCGGCCGGAACCGTTGGCCCGATATTCCGCTCGGCCCAGTGGCCGCGACGCTCCTTGATCAGCTGCTGCAGTTTCATCATGCCGTAGATCAGCCCTTCAGGTCGCGGCGGGCAGCCCGGGACGTAGACATCGACGGGCATGATCCGGTCGATGCCCTCGACCGTCGAGTAGCTGCGCTTGTAGCGGCCGCCCGACACGGTGCAGTCGCCCATCGCGACACACCACTTGGGCTCCGGCATCTGCTCCCACAGGCGCAGCAGCGGCCCGGCCATCTTGGTCGTCAGCGTCCCGGCGACGATGAGCACGTCGGCCTGGCGCGGGCTGGCCCGGAACGGGAACATGTTGAAACGGTCCATGTCGTTGATCGGCGTCGCCGCGGACATCATCTCGATCGCGCAGCAGGCGAGGCCCGACGTCAGCGGCCACAGGCTGTTGAGCCGGATCAGGTCGATGATGTAGTCGGCCTTGGTCGGGATGATGTCGAGCAACTGCCAGCGGCCGTTGTCCGAGTGATCGCCATGCAGCTCCTCTTCGCGCAGGTGGGTGATCTGGGGCGCCATGCCACCGCCATACGCCTGCGGGTTGACCGATGTCCAAAGCGTGTTCGGGACGACGATCGGCTGGATTACTTCGCTGTCGGGAGTCTGCGTGGCGGTCAGCGCCGCGTCACCGGACTTGCTCACTTCCACGTCAGAACGCCCTTTCGCCAGGCATAGCTCAGCCCGACCAGCAGGATCACCACGAACAGCAGCATGGCCAGAAAGCCACCGATCAAGACATCACGGAAGACGATCGCCCAGAGGTAGATGAACACGACCTCGATATCGAAGGCGACGAAGAGCAGCGCGTAGATGTAGAACGACAGCCCGACCCGACCCCACGTGTAGCCGTAGGTGTCGATGCCCGACTCATAGGGCAGACCCTTGTGCCGGTCGCCCTTTGAGCGGTGGCTGAGCAACCAGGCGGCACCGATTGTTATCAGCACGAAAGTCGCGCCCGCGAAGGCGAACCCGACCACGTACCACAGTCCGGTTGTCACAGATGCCTCTCAGGCGCCACGGTCCGCAGTAGGTTCGGTGGGTTGCTGGGTTGGACCGCAGCTCACAACGAATTCTACGCTGCGCGGCCTGTTCCACACACCGCGGAGCCGGGCGCGCTGTTGCATTTCCTCCAGCCCTTCGCCGTTCCCTGAAACCGACTTGCGAACCTGCCTGCCTACCGTTTGGCGCAGGTTCATGGGCGCTGAGCTCGAGCGCAAGCGCGCGGGCAAGAAGACCCAAACGGGCATGTCCGAGAAGGAGATGGCCGGCAAGAAGAAGAGCTGATCGTTCCGGGCTGACCGGAAGGGCTGCTCGCCGCCTGTCTGTGCTGATTCCTCACTGGACAGCACTATTCGCAGTGTCGGGACTATTCGCAGTGTCGGGCGCCTAGCGGGTCATCGCGGCGGTTGTCCACGCTCAGCAACCCCCAGGAACACCCCGGAAACCGTCCGATTCCTGAGTTAGTTCAGCCCCGGGCGGGATTAGTCCAACTGGCGGCCGCCCTATCCTCCGTCCGTGTCGACGCGGCGGGTCAGGGCGTATGTCGGACTGGGCGCGAACGTTGGGGATGCACGGACGAACCTGCGCAACGCCGCACGGGCGCTGTCGGCGCTCCCCGGTGTCTCGGTGCGCGCCGTCTCGTGTTTGTACTCCACCAAACCGGTCGGCGTCCTCGATCAGCCCGATTTCCTCAACGCGGTCGTGGCGCTCGACGTGCCTGCCGGACCGGAACCCGATACCGGCGCACTCGCGCTGCTCGCGGCCCTCAAGTCGCTCGAGCAGGCGCTCGGCCGCCAAGCCCGCCAGCGCTGGGGCCCGCGCGAGGTAGATCTGGATCTGCTGCTGTTCGGCCGCCACGTCATCAACGTCGAGCGGCCGGACGGGCGCTGGCTCGCCGTCCCCCATCTGCAGGCGCACGAGCGGCTGTTCGTCCTGGCGCCGCTGAGTGACCTCGCTCCCGGGTTGCGGCCACCCGGCTGGCACGAAACCGTCTCAACCGCCCGGCGGCGCCACGAATCGGCCGAGGGCCCGGACGCCGTCCGCGTCGTCGCCGGCCGCGACTGGGAGGTCTAGCGAGAAAAGTCGGGCGTCGGCGTGATCCACATCGCGGCGTTGGGACTCCGGTTGAAATCGAGACCGTAGCCGGCGATGTAGTCGCCCAAGGGCAGGAGAAGGTCGATCTCGCGGCCTTCCCCCGGCTGTCGGACCTTCTGCCAGTTCTCGCCGTCAGCAGAAACCCAGCTCTCGCCGGTTACGGCATCTTCATACTGGATCCCAGTTCCTTCGGTCGGGAATCGGCCACCGACGCCCACAAAGCCCGACCCGACCCCGAGCAGGTCGTACGGGCCCCATGGCGCACCTGGTGTTCGGGTCCAGTTGAACCCGTCGGTAGAGCTCCAGGCCATAGAGACTTCCTTGTCGTACCCGGAGAAGAGGTCGTGGCCCGAGACGGCGACGAACTTGTCCTCACCTTGGACGATCGCGACACCTTCCGTTTCAGCGGAATCCGGCATGTCATTGACGTGCGTCCAGTTGGTGCCGTCGCCCGATCTCCAGATCTCGATCCCGTTGGCGCCATACGGATCGCCGTTCTCCGCGACAAATGCGACGAACGCGCCGTCGATCGCGGTCAGGTTCATCAGACCCTTGGCGATGTGCTGCACGGTGTTTCCCGCGATGGGATCCCAATGCTCGCCATCTTGGGATCTGAAGAGCCCGTACTCGTCCGTCGGGCCGAAGTTGAAACCTGAGCACAGGATGATGCCGTTAACGACCACCAACCTACCCAGCGACCAGCCAGTGAGGTCGTCATCCTGGATTGCGTCCCAATGGCGACCGTCCGGGGACACGACCGCGAATTGATCCCCTGCCGAGACCAAGCCAGGGCCGGCCGCAACTGCTTGGCCCATCGCTGCACCCACTGTGTCATCCAGGACACCCGCGCTGACGTTGACTTCGGCTGCGACCCAATCGCGTCCGTTCGTCGACGTCCATGCCATCGGGATCATCGCTTCGTAATCCGCATTCCCGATTGCCCCGGTCATGACAAGGAGTCCGCCGAACTGGATGATTCCATTGATAACTCCCGCGCCCAAGCCGGTGACATCGACCGACTGCCAGTCGATCGTCGATGTCCGTCGCGGCGCATCGGGTAGCCACGACAGGTCGAGATCTCCAGCGACCGGAGTCGGCGCGGGTGTGGGGATGATTTGCGTGGGACTCGCGGTGGCGGTCGGTGGCTGGAAAGTCGGCGTGGCTGTCGGCGCAGCTGAGACAAGCGCCGTCGGCGAATCCACAGCAGGCGTGGGCTGCACAACCGTGGGCTCCAGCGAGGGGGCGACCGACGAGGCAGGCGACGGCGTTTCAGACGGCAGCAGAGCGGTGCAGCCGGCCAGCGTTGCCGCGAGTGCGAGCGACGTGATGGGGTGGAGCCTGGGCACGGCCCGATTCCCTCCTGCTGCGATTCGTATGTCCAGACGAGTGAGCGGCTCGCCGCGATCTGGCGCCTAGAGCCGAAGGTCAAGTCGCTGCAGGCGGTTCTTCTTGAGGTTCTCGCGCACGAGCCACGCGACGTCGGGATCGTCCCGTTTCGACCAGGCTACGAAGCGCGGCCAGCCACGGCCGGGATCAGCAGCGATGACGACGCTCCAGGCGTAGCCCAGCGCCTGGCGCAGGACGCGCACTGGCTCGGCACGCCGATCGGAGGAGCCGACCACGAGCGCGGTCGCCGCATCCACTACGTCCAGGGCGGCACCGACGGCTGCCGGAGTACGGAGCAGGCGCGGCTCGGCGACGGCTGCCACCGTCGCGCGGGCAACGAGAGGATCGCCAGACGCCGACCACTCCATAGCGATTCGGGCAAGCTCGTCGGGGCGGTCCTCGCCGAGTCGCTGAGGGCGATGGCCACTGCCTCGCGGATGCGCCACTCATCGTCAGCCGCTCGGCGGCGTAGGCCGTCTTCCGCGCCGGCTTTCCCGGCCGCGGCGAAACGGCCAAGCGCGACCAGCGCCACGGAGATCACGAACACGTCGGTCGCATCCACTCCCGCGCGAGCCGCGGCCCACTCGGACGCCCAAGGCCGGTCTACCTCTTCGGCGGCCGCAGCGAGCAGCTCCAGGTTGGACCGCGGACCGGGCAGGTGTGAGTTGATGCGCAGGTAGCCGACGCGATCCGTCGCGGCGACAAAGGCATCTCTCTCGGCATCAACTCGAGTCATGCCGGGTCTTGGCTGTTCGGCGTCAGCAGCCCTGCACCGGCGTTGGCGCAGGTGTTGGACTCGGTGACGGCGCTTGGTCTTCGGCGGAAATGGGCAATGGGAAGACCCATTGGATGCCGCTGTCGCCGCTGTTGAAGTACACCTTGAAGTCCACTCCCAAGCCGATGAGATCCGTGCCGTTCTGCGCGACGACCTGGATCTCGCGTGCCTTCCACCCCTTCTCGGGCATCTGACGCCACTGGATGCCGTCGATTGACGACCAGGTCACGCCGACGTCGTTGGTTTCATCGATGGCACACCCGCCGACTGTGTTGTAGTGGCCCACGGCGACAAAGCCCGCGGCCGTGGAGATGACATCCGTGATGTTCGACGGATCGTGGCTGGCTGGCTGCCAATTCGTGCCGTCGAGGGAAGACCAGGTCGGCCAACCCGGCGTGTTGTGCCGGTACGTGTTGGCGATGACCACCACCCCGGCGGGCCCGCTGGCGACCCAGGCACCGGTGGCGCCCGCAGAACCGTCGAGCGAGGCGACCTGGGACCAGGTCGCCGCGTCGGTCGAGCGCCACACCTCGAGCTGGCCGGCCTTCGACTGGTCCTGGTTGTCGCGCACCGCCCAGAGCGCTGTTCCGTCACCCTTGAGCGCCATCAGGCCCTTGGCCACGGTTGCCGCCGACGGATCGGATGCAGCCTGCCACGTCTGTCCATCAGGCGATGTGAATGCGTGGTTGTCGTCGCTGAACGCGACAACGGCTCCGTTGACGCCGCCCACCCAGGTCAGTGACTTGCCGGCCAAGACGTCGGAGTCGATGCGCGTCCATGAATGGCCGTCTGCCGAGAGATAGACCAGGCCGGCTGACGTGGTGAAGTCCTGGCCGACGATCACGAAACCGGGACCAGCCGCAGCGACCGCCGACAGGCCCACGCTGCTCGCCGCCGCGTCCGGGAAGTCGGCCGCAGTCCATGTCCGTCCGTCGGTCGAGCTCCAGACGCCCGTGGTCAGGTCCTGGCCTGCCTCGCCGATGGCGACCATCGTCCCCCCGGCGCTCGCGACACCATCGAAGCCGTAGACCACACCTAAACCGGGATTGTCGACCGTCTGCCAGTTGACGATCAAGCCGTTCGCCTGGCCACTCGAGCCGGAGGTCGCGGTCGGCGTCGCCGACGGCGCCTGTGACGGCGTGGCGCTCGGCGTAGATGTCGGACCCACGCTCGGCGGCGCCGTGTTCTGGGACGCAGTCGCGGTCGCAGACGCAGTCGCTGTCGGGCTGCTCTTGTCCGTGGTGGACGGTGTCGGCAGGGCTGCCGTCGGGGCCGCGCTAGCGGACACAGGCGTTGGCGACGGTGTTGTCGTCGCGCTGATGCAGCCGACGACGGCGATGGCTGCGAGTACAGCGAGGATGGATCTTGTCAGCGGCATCTCGGCTACCTCCGCTCATCTGGGAGCGTTGCTCCCGATTGGCGCCGTGCTGCCCGCCTGGAACAGTCGCCTTGCTACAGACGCACGCTCGGTGGACGGTCGCGGTCGAACATATGGACAGTGTCGACAAATCTGACTTGCTTGGCTTGATATCCCATTACCAAGGAGTGCGTACGCGCACCACCACCGAAAAAGCGTACGCCGTTGAGCAGGTCGCCTTCGGTCACTCCGGTGGCTGAGAACACGAGCGTCTCGCCCGGCGCCAGGTCGGTGGTCGTGTAGACCCGCTCCTCGGATGGGTCGATGCCCATGCGCTCGGCGCGTGCCCGCTCCTCGTCGGAGCGCCACCGGAAGCGGGCCTGGATCTCGCCGCCGAGACAGCGCAACGCGGCCGCGGTGAGCACCCCCTCCGGCGCCCCCCCAATGCCGATCACGGCATGGACGCCCGTGCCCATGACGGCGCACGAGATCGCGGCCGCCACGTCGCCGTCCGAGATGAGCTTGATCCGGGCGCCGTTCGAGCGGATCTCCTCGATGAGCGCCTCGTGACGTGGCCGGTCAAGGCAGACGACGGTCAGGTCGGCGACCCTGCGGCCCAGCGCTTCCGCGATGCGGCCAAGGTTCTCGCCCACGGGTAGGCGGATATCGACGTGGCCCGAGGCAACGGGGCCGACGCACAGCTTGTCGAGATAGGTATCCGGTGCGTGCAGCAATCCGCCTCGTTCAGATGCGGCAAGGACCGTAATGGCGTTGGGCAGGCCCATCGCAACCAGGTTCGTGCCCTCGAGTGGATCGACCGCGATGTCGATCTCCGGCTGACCGGGAAGCGCGATGCCCACCTGCTCGCCGATGAAGAGCATCGGCGCCTTGTCGCGCTCGCCCTCGCCGATGACGATCTGTCCCGAGATCTCGACGTCGTCGAACGTCTTGCGCATGGCTTCAACCGCGGCACGATCAGCGGCGTCTCGCTCGCCCCGGCCCATGAATCTGGCCGATGCGATGGCCGCCGCCTCGGTCACGCGCACCATCTCAAGGGCGAGCAGTGTTTCCATGGAACTGCCTTCGCCCATCGTCAGTGCCGGTAGTGGCGGCGGCCGGTGAAGACCATGGCGATGTGATGTCGGTCGGCTACCTCGATCGCCATCTCGTCCCGAGCTGATCCGCCGGGCTGGATGATCGCCGTGATGCCGCGCTCCGCGGCGAGCTGGATCGCGTCGGCGAACGGGAAGTAGGCGTCCGATGCGAGCACGGACAGCGGCGCCCGATCGGCCGCCTTGTGCAGCGCGATCTCGACCGCGGTCAGGCGCGATGCCTGGCCGGCGCCGACGCCGACCAGAGCGCCATTGCGGGCAAGAACGACCGCGTTCGAGGTCACGTGGCGCACGGCGCGCCAGGCGAAGAGCAGGTCGGTCAGCTCCTCGAGGGTCGGCCGCCGATGTGTCACGACCTTGAGCTGTGACCTGTCGAGCTCCGAATGGTCGCGCGTCTCTACCAGCAGTCCGCCGTCGATGCGGTGGAAGTCGAGCTTGGCGATGCCGTAGTCGATTAAGCCCGCGAACGGCTCGCTGCGCACGGCCAGCAGCGCTAGGTGCTCTTTCTCGGCCAGGATCTGCCGTGCCGGCGCCGAGAACGCCGGTGCCACGATCGCTTCGTAGGCATTGCTGACGATGCCGTTCGCGGTTTCTGTGTCGATCTCGCGGTTGAACGCGACGACTGCTCCGAAGGCCGAGACCGGGTCGCCCTCGAGCGCCTTCTGGTAGGCCTCCGCGAGGCGGTCGTTCGAGGCGAGACCGGTCGGGTTGGCCTGCTTGACGATGCAGCAGGTGGGCGCGGTGAAGTCGGTCGCGATTCGGTACGCGGCGTCGAGATCGAGCAGGTCGTTGAACGTGGGCAGGTCGCCCTGGAGTTGCACGGCGTCGGCCAGCGAGCCAGAACGATGGGTCGATTCGCGGTAGAAGGCGGCCTGCTGCTGCGGATTTTCTCCATAGCCAAGGTCGCGCACCTTCTCGACGACCACGGCCAAACGGTTCGGGAAGCGCATACCAGAGATGTGGTTGAGGTAAGCGGCGACCTCGGCGTAGTAGGCCGCGACGTCGGCCAGGGCATCCGCGGCGAGACGCTGACGGAAGTCCGCCGACAAGGCGCCGAGCTCGCGAATCTCGGTCGCCACTCGCTCGTAATGCACCGGCGACGAAACCGCAGCGACCGACGCGTAGTTGCGCGCCGCGGCCGTCAGCAGCGCAGTGCCGCCCACGTCGATCATCTCGATCGCCTCGTCGAGGGGCACGGTCCGTTCGCCGACCTCCGGCGCGAAGGCCTTGACTGTGACCACGACGAGATCGATCAGCTCGATGCCCCGCGCAGCGAGCTCCTCGAGCTCGGACGGCGACTGGCGCCGGGCAAGGATGCCGGCGTAAACGTTGGCATGGAAGGTCTTGACCTGGCCGCCGGCGAGCGATTCGCTGCGCGTCAGGTCGCTTACCGGGTGCGTCTCGATGCCTTCGGTAGAAAGGGCGGCGCGCGTCCCGTCGGTCGCGTAGAGCTCTACGCCCAGGGTTTGCAGCGCACGGGCGAAGTCGGCAATCCCGTCCCGATTAGCGACCGAGAGCAGGGCTCGCACGATCTCCTCCAGTGCCTCTCGGTGGAACTCGCGCGCGGCTCGTCAAGAAGAGCGCTGCACGGCCGTCCGAGTATAACAACGGGACCGATGCCGGCCACTGGCCGGTCATCGCCGAGACGCTATGCTCAGCTCCAGAACACCCTGCGGTCACGAGGAGCTGGCGGTGCATCTTTCGCCGAACGAATACTTGATTCCAGGCGTTCAGTTCACGCCCGACAACTTCCCCGACCTGTGGTTCCCGGTCTGGTTCGCGTCGCTTGTGCTGCTCATCGGCACGATCGTCCTCTACAACGTCCGCGTCCGACAGCTGCACCGCCACGAGATTCTTCGCTCGATGCAGGAGTGGCTGCTCTGGACGGGCATCATCACCTTCGGCGTGGTCCTCGTCGGGACCGTCTTCAACTGGTATTTCCTGTTCATCTTCATCACCCTGGTCATCGGCATCAGCGTCCTGATCTGGATTCGCTTCTTCCGCTTCCCGCCGTATATCGATGCGTACAACGAGCAGCTCCGCCGGGCGCGCTTCTTCAGCCAGTCGAAGTACAAGGCAGCTGAGGCGACGGTTCGTACACGGCGCACGCGCGGTAGCCAGCGCCGTCGCCGAGGCTAGCGCGAGCAGGCCGGCGCCCAGCGCGCCACAGGGCGGCTGAGAGGCGTCCGTAGCCGTGGAGATTCTCCGTTTTGGCCCAGGCTATCGGCGGCTTGGCGGGCCACCCGGCACGAAGAATGTCGAGGGCCAGGTGATCATGCACGACGACCGTGCCGTGGTCAGCGAGCTCGCCTTCGGCCGCTACGCGATGATTGCGCCGCACACGAACCCTGAGAACACGGCGCTGTTCATCGTCATCAGCGGCGCCGGCTGGGTCCAGGTGGGTGACGAGCGGGAGCGCGTCAATCACGGCGAGGCGGTCGTCTGGCCGGCGGGCGAATTGCACGGCGCATACACCGACGGGACCGAGATGCGCGCGATCGTCGTCGAGCTTTCCGGCACCGAGCCGCGCTACATCGAAAGCGTCGCGCACGCCGCGGTCGCCGACGTCTCCGCAACGCCCGCGGAAGGGTCGCTCGCCGAGCGCCAGCTGAAGCGCGATGAGTACGACTCGTCCGAAGGCGAGCCCTGGTAGGTCCGGCCTCTCCCGGACGCGTCGGCGCTAGATGTGCGCCGCGCCACCCAGGTAGGCGCCGAAACGGCCGAGCATCATCGCCGTCGCGCCCCAGACGTGGTGTCGCCCGATCCGGTATCCGCCGTAGCGCAGGCGGAAGCCGTCGCGCTCTTCGGTCACCGTCTCGATCGGTGCCCCGGGCAGAAAGGCAGCGAGCCGCGCAGCGATGATCTCGACGACCTCGTAGTCGTCCTTCGCGAGCAGCGGCTCGCGCTCCGCGAAAGCGACGACGGGGTGGACCAGAAAGCCCGACACCCTGACGTCGAAGATGGGCAGGACACCGACAACCTGTACGCCAGCCTGCTCCGCGTCCAGCCCGACCTCCTCGCGTGCCTCGCGCAGGGCGGCCTCTTCCGGTGATGCGTCCGTCGCATCGATGGCGCCGCCGGGCAGGCTGACCTGCCCGGCGTGGCGGTGGCCGCCTTCGGCGCGCTCGGTGAGCACGATTTGCGCCTCATCTGCCGCATCCGGGTAGATCAGGATCAGGACCGCGGCGTCGCGGCGCGGGCCATCGAAGCGACGCGTTCGCAACAGCTCATTGCCGGCCTCGTCGATGACGAGCGGAATGATCTCCTGGGGAATCGGCGGCAGGTGCGCCGGGAACGGGTTCAGCCGAGCCCGGACGTCTTCGACTCTCAACGCTTGCCGGGCAGCTTCTGGAAGCCGCTCAAAGGCGGGTCGCCGGGTACGTTCCTCGCGAGGACCGAGACCTCGTAGCCGCCGAGAGCATTCGGGTCCAGCAGCCGGCTGATTGCGCCGCGCAGCAGGAGCGCTTCGTCCCAGCTGTTCTCGGCGCCGCCGCGCGCCTGCTCATAGACGTCGTCGAGACCGGCGGCGAGCAGGTACTCGTTGGTCCGGCGACGTCCCACGATGTCGAAGCCGCAGGCGCGCGCGTGGCCCTCGAGCGCGTCGAAATCGATGCTGGCGGTAATGTCGCGCGAGCCCGGTTCGCTCAGCACGTCGCTCGACACGCGCTGGCGCGCGAACGCGCGGATCGTGCCGGTCGGATGGTCAGGGCCGTACAGCTGCGCCGCGCCCGCGCCGTAGTCGACGATGAGCACGAACCCGCGCTCCATTTCCCGCGCCAGCTCGTCGATCCAGGCGAGCATCGCGAGGTTTGCTTCCGCGCGCTGGCCCTCTGCCAAGGTCACACCTGCGTTCGTGAACCAGCGCGCGACGCTCTCGTCGCTGATCGGCCCGGCAACCTCCGTGAACCGCTCGTTGCGCCACGCGACGTATAGCTCGCGCAGCTCGCCGGAGAGATTGATGACGCGATGGACGGGCAGTGCGTCCAGGTACTCGTTGGCGATGACCACCCCGGCGTGGACAACGTGATCGTCGGCGACCCGGACCAGCTGCGCCGCGCGTCCCGCGTCGGCGAGGCGATGCTCGATGAGCGCGCGTTGCCGAGCGAAGTCGATCGGGTCATAGCGGACAGTTGCCGCGAGCGGCGAACCGAGGCGCACCAGGCCGTCGAGGATGGCCGCGAACAACGCGCCACTGCCGGCACCGTATTCGCGTGCGACGAATGGCTCAGGCTGGCCCATCAGTCGCCACATCTCGTCGATCTGGCGCGCCAGGGTGTGGCCGAAGATCGGGTGCAGCTCCGGCGCGGTCAGGAAATCACCCGACCTCGTTGGACGATCCACGGCGGACACGTAGTAGCCGAACGCCGGGTCATACAGCGCACGCTCCATGAAGCGGGCAAAGGTGATCGGGCCGGCGGCTGCTATCTCGGCGCGGATCGATTCGGCCAGCGCCGCGCTCGTGCGGGCCGCCGCGCGGTCCTGCGCCGGAGAATCATCGCGGCGCCATTCGACATGCATCGAACCGACGCCGCTGACGTGCCTAGTTGGGCCGGGTGCCAGAGTCGCCGGCCGGCATGGCCACTAGCTCAGGCGCTGCCTGGCTGGCACGGCCGCGGACATCGCGTCGCTCGTCCGCGGCCGTGGTCACGATCGTCTCGCCACCGTCCGTGAAGACGAGCGTGCCGCTGACCGGGTCGGCGTCGACCTTGATCCGCGTGCCCGGCTTGAAGCGGCCCTCCAGCAGCGCCCGCGCGAGCGGGTTCTCGACCAGGCGCTGGATCGACCGGCGCAACGGCCGTGCCCCGTACATCGGGTCGTGGCCCTCGCGCCCGATGAGCGTCTGTGCCGCGGGCGTGACCTCGAGCGCGAGGTCGTGATCGGCAAGGCGCCGTGCCAGGTCGTCGAGCAACAGTCCCACGATGTGCGCAAGGTCCGCCTCAGTCAGGGAGTGGAAGACGATGATCTCGTCGATCCGGTTCAGGAATTCCGGCCGGAACACCTGGCGCAGTGTCTCGGTCACCTGCGCCTTCATCTGTTCGTACGACTCCTCGTCGCGGCGGCCGGCGTAGCCGCTGATGAACTGGCCGCCCACGTTGCTGGTCATCACGATGACCGTGTTCTTGAAGTCGACCGTGCGGCCCTGGCCGTCAGTCAGGCGACCGTCGTCGAGCACCTGGAGCAGCACGTTGAACACGTCTGGGTGAGCCTTCTCGATCTCGTCGAGGAGGATGACCTGGTACGGCCGGCGCCGGACTGCCTCGGTCAGCTGGCCGCCTTCCTCGTAGCCGACGTAGCCCGGAGGAGCACCGATCAGGCGCGATACGGAGTGCTTCTCCATGTACTCGCTCATGTCGATGCGCGTCATCGCCTGCTCGTCGTCGAACAGGAACGCGGCAAGCGCGCGGGCGAGCTCTGTCTTCCCGACACCCGTCGGGCCCAGGAAGATGAACGATCCGATCGGCCGGCGGGGGTCCTTCAGCCCCGCCCGCGCCCGTCGGACAGCGTCCGACACGGCGGCGACGGCCTCGTCCTGGCCGACGACCCGCTTGTGCAGCTCGTCCTCCATGCGCATCAGCTTGGACTGCTCGCCCTCCACCAGGCGAGCGACCGGCACGCCCGTCCACGACGAGACGATGCGGGCGATGTCGTCGGCATCGACCTCTTCCTTGAGCAGTCGCGCTGCGCCGCTCTTGGCCAGCGCCGCCTCCTGCTCGGCCAGCTGCTTCTGGAGCTCTGGCAGGCGGCCGTACTTCAGCTCGGCGGCACGACCGTAGTCGGCCGCCCGTTCGGCCTTGTCGATCTCCAGCTGGATGTCCTCGAGCTGCTTCTTGGTCGCACGCAGCTCGCCGATCTTGGCCTTCTCCTGCTGCCACTGCGTCTTGAGCGCGTTGGCCCGCTCGCTGATGTCGGCGAGCTCCTTCTCGAGCGCCGCCAGGCGCGCCTTCGACGCGTCGTCACGCTCCTTGCGCAGCGCCTCGCGCTCGATCTCGAGCTGCACACGCCGGCGTTCGAGCTCGTCGAGTTCGACAGGCATCGAATCCATTTCCATGCGCAGCCGGCTGGCCGCCTCGTCGACCAGGTCGATCGCCTTGTCGGGCAGGAAGCGCTCCGTGATATAGCGGTTCGACAGGACCGCGGCAGCGACCAGCGCTGAGTCGGTGATGCGCACGCCGTGGTGGTTCTCATAGCGCTCGCGCAGGCCGCGCAGGATCGAGATTGTCTCCTCGACCGTGGGCTGGTCGACATACACCGGCTGGAAGCGACGCTCGAGGGCAGCGTCCTTCTCGATGTGCTTGCGGTACTCGTCGAGCGTCGTCGCGCCGATCGTGTGCAGCTCGCCGCGCGCGAGCATCGGCTTGAGCAGGTTGGAGGCGTCCATCGCGCCTTCTGCGGCCCCCGCGCCAACGACCGTGTGTAGCTCGTCGATGAACAGCACGACCTGGCCCTCGGAGTCCTTGATCTCCTTGAGCACGGCCTTCAGGCGCTCCTCGAACTCGCCGCGATACTTGGCGCCGGCGATCAGCGCGCCGAGGTCGAGGGCGACGACGCGCTTGTCCTTGAGGCCCTCGGGCACGTCGCCACGGACGATGCGCTGGGCGAGGCCCTCGACGATGGCCGTCTTGCCAACGCCCGGCTCACCGATCAGGACGGGGTTGTTCTTGGTCCTGCGCGAGAGGACCTGGATCGTGCGCCGGATCTCCTCGTCCCTGCCGACGACTGGGTCGAGCTTGCCCTCACGCGCGTCGCGCGTCAGGTCGCGGCCGTACTTCTCGAGTGCCTGGTAAGTCGTTTCGGGGTTCTGCGAGGTGACGCGCTGGCTGCCCCGGACCTTGGTCAGTGCCGCGAGGATCTGCTCACGGCCGGCCCCGGCGCTTTCGAGGATGTGCTGTGCGTCGCCACCTGACTCGGCCGCCGCGATGAGCAGGTGCTCGGTCGACACGTATTCGTCACCCAGCCGGCGCGCCTCGTTCTCGGCATGCTCGAGCAGCTGCCGGGCGCGCGCGTCGATCGACATCTGGCCGCCGGCAATGCGCGCGCGCCTGCTGAGCACGGCCGCCAGCTCGACCTCGACCTGGGCCGGATCCGCCCCCAGCGCGCGGAGCGTGGCGGCGGGCACGCCCTCCGGATCCTGGAGCAGCGCGGCCAGGATGTGCTCTGCGTCGAGGACGGGGCTGTTTGCCTGAGTCGCAAGGCGCTGTGCCGCGACGATCGCCTCCTGCGCCTTCTGTGTGTATCGGTCGAGCTTCATCGCGTGATGGTTCCTTTGTCGGGGAGGCGTGGGTCTTGTTGCTGAACGAGGTCGAGAAAGCGATCTGCGGCCTGCTTCGCGTCCGCAGAAAGGTTCGTGGGCAGTACGAGCCGGACCTTGACGTACATGTCACCGCGCCCTTCCTTGCGGAAGTGGGGCAGGCCCTGGCCCTTGAGCCGGAACGGCTTGCCGTTCTGCGTTTCGGGCGGGATGCGCAGCAGGACGCGGCCGGTCAGCGTTGTGACTGGCACCTCGCTGCCCAGGAGCGCCTCGCGCAGCGTCATGGGCAGCTCCCGCTCGAGGTTCGCGCCGTTGCGGGTGAAGACCGGATGAGGCTTGACCTTGACCCGGATGTACGCGTCATGGCCGGCGGCGACCTTCGAGAAGCGGATGCGCTGGCCGTCGGCAACGCCGGCCGGGATGTTCACTTCCAGCCGACGGCCGTCGATGTCGAGCAGCCGTTTGGTGCCCGTGGCGACCTCGTCGAGCGTTACCTCAGCGTCGGCCTCGATGCGTGTCGGCGCGACGGTTGCGGCGCGCGTCCGGCCGTTTCCGACCGCTGGCTCGTCGTACGAGCCAAGGTTGCCGAGCAGGTCCTCGAGCGAGCCAGTCCTGACTCGCGTCCGTGTCTGGCCGCGGCGAGCGGTCGCTGCTCCACGGTCGTCCATGTCCGCGCCGCTCGTGAAGAAGGTGCGGAAGAAGTCCGAGAAGCCGGCCAGGTCCTCCGGATCGCCGCGGTACTCGAAACGGACGCCGCCACTGCCCGGGTTGGACCCGGCGAAGCCGCCGTACGGCTGGCCCCGGCCGGCGTTGGGTGAGGCGCCCGCCTGCTGGTACGCCTGCCAGTTGCTGCCGAGCTGGTCGTACAGCTTGCGCTTCTCTGGATCAGACAGGACCTCGTTGGCCTCGCTGACCTCCTTGAAGCGTTGCTCCGCCTTGGCGTCGCCCTTGTTGACGTCGGGATGGTGTTGCCGGGCAAGCTTGCGGAAGGCCTTCTTGATGTCGGCCTGGCTCGCAGCGCGCGGCACGCCGAGCGTCGCGTAGTAGTCCCGGTACTCCATCGTGCGCTCAAATGTGTGCGGCGGGGTTCACCCGCCGCACAGAACCTCCATTGGCTGGCTTAGTCACGCCCTCGGGCGAGCGGAGCCACCTCCGCAAGCGCCATTAGGGCGCTGCTGCGCGCTTTGGCGGCGTCCCACTGAAGTGGGCTACCGCCTCCGCTTGCGATCGCCGGCGGCTGTTCGGTACCCGGGAAGCCACGGCGGATCTTGTCCGGCGCAGCGGGCGTGCCTTCGTCGAGTGGCTCGCCCTTCTCGACGATCTCGGCCGGCTTGGCTTCCAGGCGCTGGGGCTTGCGCACGAGCGCCTGCTCGAGCACCTGCTCCATCGAGCTGACGAGGACGAGCTTCATCTGCTTGCGGATCTCCTCGGGGATATCCGTCAGGTCCTTCTGGTTCTTCAGGGGCAGGATCACGACCTTGGCACCAGCGAGGTGCGCGGCCAGGATCTTGCTCTTGAGACCACCGATCGGCAGGACGCGCCCACGAAGCGTGATCTCGCCGGTCATCGCGATGTCCTTATGGACCGGGATGCCGGTGTAAGCGCTGACCATGGCCAGGGTCATGGTGATGCCTGCAGACGGGCCATCCTTGGGGATGCCGCCGGCCGGCACGTGGATGTGCAGCGTGTTCTTCTCGAAGGCCTCGCGCGGGATGCCCAGCTCGTCACTGTGGGCACGGATCCACGACAGTCCGGCTCGCGCCGACTCGCGCATGACCTCGCCCAGCTGGCCGGTCAGGATGAAGTCCTCCTTGCCCGGCATCCTCGTCACCTCGACCGAGACGACGTCGCCGCCGACCTCGGTTACGACGAGACCCGTCGCCGCGCCGGTCTGATCCTCAGATTCGAGCTCGCCGTACTCGTAGCGCGGCGCCCCGAGGAGCTCCTCGAGCTTCTTGATGTCGACGACCGTCTTGCGCTTGCGGCCTTCGGCAACCTGCCGCGCCGTCTTGCGCATGATGTTCGCGATCTCGCGCTCGAGATTGCGGACGCCGGCCTCCTTGGTGTAGGCCTGGACCAGCTCGACCATCGCTTCATCGGTGATGACGATGTTCTTGCCCGTCAGGCCGTGGTTCTCGAGCTGCTTCGGGATCAGGAAGCGCTTGCCGATCTCGATCTTCTCCTGCTGGGTGTAGCCCGGCAG
>Ga0209638_1000044_pt1 | contig 80318 bp, 74 predicted proteins | sample BarGraNGADG00211_FD_184490 | JGI IMG/M metagenome (GOLD analysis project Ga0209638, IMG submission 184490) | Arctic peat soil microbial communities from Barrow, Alaska - Barrow Graham LP Ref core NGADG0002-211 (SPAdes) (version 2) | ecosystem: Environmental > Terrestrial > Soil > Wetlands > Peat... | reverse complement strand
TGATCGGCGTGTCGGTCCTGATCGGCGCGGGGCTGTGCTTCCTGCTGCTCCTGCAAGCCACCCGGGAGGCTGCCATCCTGCGCGTGCTGGGGACAACGAGGATGTCTGTCCGGCTGGCGTTGATCATCGAGCCCCTGGTCCTTTCCATCCTCGGCGTGCTGCTCGGGCTGGGGATATCCCGTTTATTATGGATGAGCTCGGATCTTGTGTCGGCGATTCCATTATTGGTCAGCGCGGGCCTGTACCTGGCCGGGGTTCTGGCCGGTTCGGTGACCGGGTCCATATCGGTTACCAATAAAAAACCGATTGAGCTCTTACAAGTCAAAGAGTAAGGAGGAAATAATGCCCGGGCTCAGGTTGGAAAACGTCTGTTATCAATACAAAAACGGGGACCGCAAAGTGGTCAACGCAGTAACCTGCCTGTTTGAAGGCGGCAAGTTGAACGCGGTCGTGGGACCTTCAGGCAGCGGCAAGACCACGCTGCTCTCGCTCATGGCCGGGCTTGACCAGCCCACCCAGGGACAGATCTATATCGATGCTGAGCCCCTGGCCGACCTGGACCTGGATCGCTACCGTCGCGAGCGGGTCTCTATGATATTCCAGGCTTTCCAGCTTTTTCCCCTTTTGACCGCCCTGGAAAATGTCTGCTTCCCCATGCAACTCAATGGCGTTCCCAGGGAGGAGATCCCGGAAAAGGGGAAAAGCCTTTTATCTTCCGTGGGGATCACGGAAGATAAGTTCAAACGCTATCCGGCTAATCTCTCAGGTGGGGAGCAGCAGCGCGTCGCAATTGCCCGCACCCTTGCGACCGGCGCCCAGGTCCTCTTAGCCGATGAACCCACCGGGAATCTGGATAAGGCCAATGGCGATAAATTGATCGAGATCCTTGGACAATTGGCACATGCACAGGGGTATTGTGTCATTATCGTCACGCATGATCCCAGCATTGCCGAGCGTTCCGACAAAGTCTGGCGCATGTCCGATGGTGTGTTAATAGAACATCAACTCGCTTCAGCATAGACTACCAGGATATTAGTATCTCAATGCGATAAGGAATCTGACGCATTGAGTCCATCGAAGCAAGGACGAGGAAGCACCTGGTTGGACTGCGCTTGCGATGTGGTGTGTATATTCTTACGTTCGCTGTTTTCTGAGGAGAATTGCACATGCGTAATCGATGGCTGATTTATGTAGCTATCGGCTTGTGTTTCGGATTTGCGGATTGGTATTTTCTCGATCTGTTGGCTTCGCTTGGTCAAAACCAGGCCCTGAACGGGAACCTGCTTCAAGCGCCTGGGTACATCCGTATAATAATTGTGATGGTCTTCGTCATTTCAAACTATGGGGTTTGGCTTATACCGGTAATCCCGACCGCCATCTATGAAATGAAACGCCTTCAGTCACTGCGTCGGGCTGCGATATCGGCAGTCATCGTTTGGAGTTCGGCGATGTTGAGCTACTATGCTTACTACGCATTTATGTTAATGTTTGTCGGCCTGCCAAACATGGATTTCATGTTATTCTCAAATCGCCAATCTGCGACATATTGGGCTGACTGGTGGCCTCCATTTCAGCGAGTTATTCTGGCGCAATTCATTGACTGGATTGGGATCGCGGTGATAGGTGGGGTGATAGTGGGAACATTGAGCGCATATGTGTTTAACCTCGCGTCGAAGAGACGTAGGCAAAGAGAGCCGCTTTGATCCAATGGCAAAGTCGCAATTTCGAGTGCAGCCCAACAACGCAATATGGAATTTGACTCATTGAGTCCATCGAAGCGATGGCGGCTGAGAACCTGGTCAGGCCGTTATGCGCTCTCTGAGATTTGGTGTCTTAGGTAAATTCAATGAACCGAAATTATAAACTCGAGTGGATCAAGATAGCTGGAATGCTGCTGGCAATGGGAATAACGATCGGCATTGATGCCCTGGCCTCAACAATTGGCAATTATGCAGCTTCCACGTTCAAAACTACCCCTTCTTTTGTTTTCATCGTCCTGTCGCCTATTACCCGAGGGGCCATTTACCTTGCATTGGCGTGGCTATTCTTTTTCAAAGGGCGACCCGGGTGGTTGTCATCTGCGGTCTACACCGCCCTTGGTCTTCTGGTCGTGACTACGCCGGTCTGGTTTATCATCCCAGACTTCATTTGGGCCTTCATCCGCCAAGGTCCGCTAGGATGGCTTCGAATGACCACCTTGGCAGAAGGCACACGCTCTTCGCTTCTCCAATTGGGAGGTTTCCTTTTAGTAGTTGGCATGGTTGGAATTGGGATGTGCATCCGAAACCATCAAAAGCGAAACCCATAAGTGCATAATGGATGCTTCGTAACAGAGCATCCAGCGGACAACGGCTCCGCCGCTTCTACTGAGCCCATCGGCTAAGAATCGCTACTCATGAGGATCTCAATGCGATAAGGAATCTGACGCATTGATTCCTGCATAGTTTGATGAGAAGGAATCAGGGCGAAATCATCCTCCCCCATTTTCAAGTACGAAAAATGGGGGAGGCAGGAGGGGGCAGGTTTTGGCGCAAGATGTATCAATCCCCTGGTTTTTAACTGCGACCGGTGGATTGTATTACCTTTCTGATATTGCTATACTAGATTAAGTTTATGGTCGTATCTGCAAGCCGTCGATAATCAATTTGCTTCCCAAACGACGGCTCAACACATAGTTAGCCGCTTGCCTTATGACGGTTCTGAACATTGCCAACGAGAGATCGCGTGATCAAGAAACTTTTACTAACATTAATTGCGGTCATGCTTAGCGTGAGTTGTGCATCACGACTCTCAACGCCAACTCTGCTGATGACGGCTCAACCACAGGAAACTCCTCAAAGCATCATAGACACTCAAGTCTTGGAGAGTCGATTGGGCTTAGTTTTTGTCCCTGCAAACCCTTCTGATATTATTCAGGCGATATTATCTAAAGAAGAGGCAATTGCTAAAGCACAAGAATCGGGGGCCCCGGTCAAGGAAGTCACCAGCATAATCGCTGAACTAGGGTATCTTAACAGTCCAAGTTTAGAGTCAGCAGCCGCAAGCGGAGAGAAGGTTGACCCTACATTACTTGCCCATCCACTTGTTTGGATTATTAGTTACGAGGGAGTGGTAATTCCGTCATCCGGGCCGCCGGGCAGTGAGCATCATATTGCTCATGAATATAACGTAGTGATTGACGCGACAACTGGCGCTTACGTAATGGGATTTGTGTATCGTTGAAATAGCATCAGACCTTCAACAGGCAAAATAATTATGGCACTTGGTAAACGAAAAATACAAGCAGGATGTTCAAAAAGCAATGCAATGCCAACGTTAGAGTCTTCATATAAAAACGCGCCCACCTAGTGCAGTGGACGGTTGCTAACGCAACCGCTAAACTGGCGTTATCCACCTGTCCGTAACCCCGACTAACGCAAACCGTTAAGGATCGCTAACGATGAGTATCTCAATGCGATAAGGAATCTGACGCATTGATTCCGGCATAGCACGTTGCCCCCGTTTTCTTTCCCCCTCTTGACTTAACAGAAAATATGTTCTATCATTAGTGTGGCAGCATTCCATCACTGAAATCTATTGCCCTGCCCTTGTTCTTTACCAATTGACCAGATCATATTGAGCCTCCATGGTCGCCATTGTATTTCTGTCGCCAGCCCTCTTGGTGTGCCTCCGTCTCCTCCTGCTTGGATTTGCCGGTGAGGGAAATGCTTGATCATCAACAATCATCCATTTCCCCTCAGCCTGCAGCCACTGTGCCAGCGAGAAAACCCGTGTCCAAACCGGGTGTGTGGGGGAGCCCTTCCATTTGAGAAGAGCTCCAGAGCCTTAAAATCCATATGGGAAGTTCAGCAAACGCGACGTGCCTTCTAAATATCGAGAATTCGTGGTGAACTGGTTGGCTAAATAATAGAGATTGGCATGAAATGCTCTGCCGATGGCAAAATGTTTCACACAGGCATCATCTAAAATTAACGACCCAAATCCTCTCATTCGTTTGTGTTCGTTCTCGCGCGTTTATCATGGTGAATGGCATTGTTTCACGACCTAGGCAGCTTCTAGCTTCCATATGTTGCACCGACGACACCGCGTAGCGTCACCTTTGGGGGATGAGTCGTCGATGCTCTTGGCATCAAGTTGTCATTCATCGCATCGGGTGAACGAACAGACAGTGTCCCCCTGGGGGAGGCGGCTTCGTGATCAATATTCCGTGGAATACTCGCCCATTTGGCTGAATCGGACCAGGAATGACAACAGGAGGTTGTTCCTCAGGATCAACCCCCAAATCAACCTCCCTCGCCGATTTTTGGAGCCCATATAATGAGGAACCTCTCGATGAGAATTGGGTTTTCACAGGAAAGGGGTTGTTCCTCTTCGCGCAACCATCGGGTCGTGCGCGTGGGGCGCATCCAGCGCCCACACGCCACACCGACGATATGAATCGTCGGTGTGCGCTTCCGGCCGCCATCCGCCACGGCTTGCGCTTGTGTTATGATTACCGTCTGTTTCCAAAGTGATTGTCCTTTGACCGAATCAACCCCCTCGGTTATAATCACTCGTCCACAAAAACCCCGGCGGACTAACCGCTGTTTGGTGGTTTAATTCTTAATTTTGGAGTCAGTAGATGCCAAAGCGTACTTATCAACCCAAGATCCGGCGGCGCGTGCGTGTGCATGGCTTTCGCCAGCGCATGTCAACTGCGGATGGCCGCATCGTTTTGAAGCGGCGCCGCATGAAGGGCCGCCTGCGCCTTACCGTTCGCAGCAATCAGCATGTCAAGCACGTCCGTTGGTAGGATTATTTCATCACGGCTCTTGATTTTTTGCACCGGAGAGGCCAGCCGCAGGTGAAACGCAGTTTTCGCCTGACCCGGTCAGCCGATATCAAGAGGGTGCGGCGTTCCGGCAAGTCGTACGCCCACCCGCTTGTTGTTTTATACGTGCTAAAATCGGATTTGCCTGGACCGTTGGTGGGGGTCAGCGCCGGGTTGGCGGTCGGGAACGCGGTCAAGCGTAACCGGGCCAAGCGTCTCCTGCGGGCAGCCATGAACGACCTGCTCCCGGCAGCCGCTCCCGGGATGCAAATGCTGCTGATTGCCCGTGCACCGCTTGCTGCGGCAAATGTCTTCCAGACCCGTGCAGCCCTTTCCATCCTGCTGAAACGAGCCGGTCTCCTTAACCAGGCCTATGAGTTTCGAACACCTGCCTCATGATTATTCAGACGAACCGCGTGCCCGCGATTTACCCCGCACCGTTTGGAATTGGCCGCGCCTGGCAGTCCTGGGACTCATCCGTTTGTACCAGGCCAGCTTCGCCAAAACCCTGCCGCCCGATACCTGCCACTTCTACCCGTCCTGCTCGCATTATGGGTACCAGGCGGTTTATAAGTACGGGGTCTTTAAGGGCGGCGCAATGGCCGCCTGGCGCGTGCTGCGCTGTAACCCCTTCAACCCCGGGGGTTATGACCCCGTTCATTAGGAGAAACACGACTTCATGAAGACAAAATATCTGCTGTTGATTGGCATGGCACTCGTCCTTGTATTGGTTTTGGGCGGGTGCGCCACCGGTCTGACAGCCTCTTCCTGGCCCGGTGTTACCGCCGACAAGAACAACGCCTATGTTGCCGACGGCCCGTTCGTATATGCCGTCAATTTGCAGACTGGCACTGAAGTCTGGCGTTTCCCGGCCAAGGCAGCTACTTCCACCCCGTTTTACGCCACCCCGGTGCTGACTCCGGATGGTGGGCAGTTGATCGTGGGCAGTTTCGACCACAAACTCTATAGTCTCAACCCGACAAGCGGCGCTGAGAACTGGCGCTTCGAACAGGCCAGGGACCGCTGGATCGGGGGAGTGCTGATCACCGCTGACACGATCTATGCAGCCAACGCTGATTACAATCTTTACGCAATTAGCTTTACCGGGACGCTGAAGTGGGTCACTCCCTTCACGGCTGACCAGGCCATTTGGGGCGCCCCGGTGACGGACGGCACGAATGTGTATTTTGGTACCCTCGGCCGGCATGTATATGCGGTTAACGCCCAGACCGGCCGGGAAGTTTGGGTGCAAACAGTGAACGGCGCAATCCTCGGTTCGCCGGTGCTCGGCCCGACCAATATTCTCTATGTCGGTACGTACGGTGGAGAATTGGTCGCGTTGAACACGGGTAACGGGCAGATCCTCCAACAGCAAACCACCTCCTCCTGGATCTGGACCGGTCCTGCGCTGGATGGCTCCAACATTTACACGGGGGATGCCAATGGCAAGGTTTACGCATTTCCAATGTCCGGGACTGGAACAGCCTGGACCCAGCAGTTGAATGGTGCCATCTTCGGTTCTCCACTGGTCATGGACACCACAATTATCGTGGCAACCGAGTCGGGAAATATCTATTTCATCGATAATACCGGGCAAAACATCAAATCCGTTACTCTTACCGGTAAGATCTACGCCTCTCCCGCGGCTGCCGGGACTCTCGTCCTGGTTGCTCCCACCGGCGGAGATAACACCCTGGTGGCCCTCGATTTAACCGGGGCCATCAAGTGGTCATATACGGCTAAATAAGGAATTTACCCATGTGGGAAACCATTATTGTCGACCCCTTTACGAACGTGTTGCTGCTGATCTATAAACTGATCGGCGGGAACTTCGGGATTGCGATCATCCTGTTCACCATCCTGATCCGCGTGATCACCCATCCCCTGATGGCCGCGCAGATCAAATCCAGCACCAAGATGACCCAGTTCCAGCAATCGAAGCAGTGGCAGGATATTCAGAAGAAATACAAGGGAGATAAGGAGAAACTGGCCCAGGAGCAAATGAATCTCTACAAGGAACTTGGGATCAGTCCTTTTGCTTCCTGCCTGCCATCAGTGATACAGATCCCGCTCATTTTTGGCCTGTATCAGAGCATCATGCGGGCCCTGGCGGCTTCTCCTGCACAACTGCTTATTTTGAGCCGTGTCGTCTATTCCTTCTTCCCCATCTCCAATCTGGTTCCGCTCAACAGTCAATTCCTGTGGATGAACCTGGGACAGCCGGAACGCGTTTATATGTTTGGCTACGGTATCCCTTTGCTGGCCATTATCGTGGCGCTCACCACTTACGTCCAGTCCAAGGTGACCATGCCGGCTTCCACCAACCCCGGCGACCAGGGTGCCATGATGAATAAAATGATGGCGCTCTACATGCCGCTCCTGCTTGGTTATTTCGCGCTGACCTTTGCCTCGGGCCTTTCCATCTATTTCATCACCGGTAACCTGATCGGTATCGCCCAATATGCCCTGCTGGGCAAAGTTAACTGGCGGGCGATCATTCCCGGTTACAAACCTGAAACCACCGTACTGGCGAGGAACAAATGAACGAACGAACAACTCTCGAAAAAATTGCTCCGACGGTTGATGACGCTGTCACAGAAGGATTGACCGAACTCGGGCTGGGTGCTGACGCCGTGGACATTGAAGTGCTCGACAACGGCAGCCGCGGCCTTTTTGGCGTTGGCAGCCGCCAGGCGCGTGTCCGCCTGACAGTCAAAACTCCCGGTTCCGGACCTGAAGCCGGTGCTGAAAAACCCATGGCTGTGCAGGCGAAAACAACTCCTGCCTCCCCTGATTCAGGATCCGAAGAGATATCGGAAGAGGCTTTTGCCGTCCTGGACGATAACCTGCTGTTCGTTTCCCGGCAGACCGTGGCTGAATTGCTGGAAAAAATGAAAATCCCCGCTCACGTTGAAGTCCGTTATGGTGACCTCGACGAGGAGGGGCAGCGCCCGGTCCTGGTGGACGTTCAGGGGGATGACCTGGGTGTTTTAATCGGACGCCGGGCAGAGATCCTGAATGCCTTGCAATACGTCACCAATTTGATCGTTAGTAAACAGGTTGAACGCTGGGTGCAGGTGGTCATTGACGTGCAGGGTTACCGAGTACGCCATGAGCACCAGTTGCGCCAGATGGCGCAGCGCATGGCCGACCAGGCCATGAAAGCCGGCCGCCCCCAGGTGCTGGAGCCCATGTCAGCCAGTGACCGCCGTATCATCCACCTGGAACTGCGCGACCATCCCAGCGTGACCACCCAGTCGGTGGGCGAGGAGCCGACCCGCAAAGTGACAATTGTGCCCAAAGAGTGATTTTTCCTGGTTGCGGAAATAAAAACGCTTGAACAAAGGTAATCCTGAATTTATTTATTACATTAAAACCCATGCAGCATTTGAGTATTCCAAAGCCCCTTTCCAATATGAGAGGGGCTAATATTATTGCTGGATAGATCGACTTTATTTTTCCGAGTAAAAAAATTGAAATCCACCTTTCCAATCAGGCATGATTGAAAATGGTTGAAAACGCCCGGAAATATTGCCAAGTGGGAGCATGATATAATCCTGAAATCGCATCCCGAAAAAAACTTTATGAATTGGTTGAAACATGCCAGAGGTCAACAAAGAGGCACTGTTTAAGGAGCGGATCGAGATTGTTCTGGATGAGTTATCCCTGGGAATCCGTTGGGACCGCCCCAGTCTCATTTTAGCGATATATCGCTCAGAACATATCAAAAAAGCGGTTCAATCCCATCTAATGAATTCTCTCAAAGGTTTGGGGCAGGCAATTTTCCATTATTCTGTGGATGAGTCCCATTACGATATTCCCATCGATTTAATGAATCACCCCGCTCACGGCAGAGCTGTTTATTTTGTCACCGGCCTGCGCTGGGGAGGCGGGCGTGGATATTCAAATGCCTACCGGGCATTGAATATGCACCGGGAATATTTCGTTGAAGCGAATATCAGGGCAATCTTTTGGCTCTCTAAATATGAAGCAAAACAATGTTCCCGCTTCGCTCCGGATTTCTGGGCCTTTCGTCATAAAGTCGTGGAATTTCCCGAACTTCCTCCCCGAAATAAAAAAACCAGGACTGAACCTTCGAGCGGTTCCATTCTTAATCTTTACACCCGCGAAGGGATTGATTTTCAGGAGCGGATGGAAGCAGCCGATCGGTTTTATGCGCTTGGATCCATCGATGATGCCATCCTTAATTATCGTAAAACACTGCGAAAGTACCCGGACCAGGTAGCGATCAACTTGCAGATCGCTGAAATTTATCTTGCCATGGGGCGGGTGACCACCGCAAAGCGCCTCCTTGCGAAAGCGGCCAGGGGGAAGGGTAAAAAAGGTGGTTTCTTAAGAGAGTTAACCCGTCTAACCCAGACTGCCAGCACGATCAAACTCCGCCACGGTGGATTATACGAGATAGAAGTTCGAGAATAAAATGTCTCCTGCAATTGTGATAGAAGCCGTTATCTCCCTCTGTGCAATTATCATCGGCGTATTGCTGATCACGTTTCGCCGGCAAAAGGGAATTGGATATGCCAGCACCATCGCATTTTCGGTCTGCCTCAGCCTTGGTTCAGTTTCCATGTTGGTTGTCACCCCGATTCATAATTTACAAGTCAGCATTGTATTAAAAATAATTTCGAACCTGCTGATCGGTTATTTACCCGCCTTTGTATTTACCTACATTCTTGGATACATCATCCAGAGCCAGCGTTTATCCTACCGGATTTTCATTGTTTTGGCGCTCGTCCCTGCATTATTGTTTGCACTGGTAGCAATCAAATTAGTCCCGGGAGTCCTTTTTTCGACACTAATTTCTCAAAATTCCGCTGGGATATCTCCACTGGATGTTTGGGGGTTGTTGTTGATGATTTATTCCATTGGGCTCCTGGTGGCATCCATTATCCTGACGATATCCAAATCCAGTAATTCACTGAAACCATTAAGAGTGGGGCCGCTTATCGCCCTGGACGGTGCAATTTTTGTCAGCATTATTCTGGATGGGATCAGTTTTTCCAGCCTTCTACCGAAGGTGACAGCCTATGACCTGATGCTAATCGGTTTCTCATTAGTTGGGGTGGCGCTGCTATTTAACAATTATAAAATTCTCGAAACGAACTTGCTGACCCGGGACGAATTATTTGACAGCATTAACGATGGCATCATTATTTTGAATAACCAGGATAAAATTTTAGATCTAAATCCGGCCGCTGAGCAATTAATAGGTATTCCAACCCACAAGGTATATGGAAATTCTGTCGAAACAATCCTGACAAACTGGAACAGTATTTCCAACTCCAGCGATGCCAAGGAAAAGGAGTTCCGAGGCAGCATTAATCTAAACCAACAATGGCATCACATCAGTGTCAGGATCAATAAATTTGATGACGAACGGGGGAAGGTCATTTTCCTTCGGGATATTACAGACCGAAAAGATACAAATGAAGTACGCCAGCAGGCGCGGGAAGAGATGTTTAATCTTCTCCGATCATTTTTCAAATCTGCCAATACCTCCCAATCCACCAATGATTTTTTCAGGGATGTACTGTTTCAGATCGCTTATACTTTCCATGCAGAAAGCGGTGCTATTTGCCTGGTGGACCCCCTTCCCAAATCCAAGAAATTCAAATTTTCATTGATGGCAAAGTATGGCGAACTGATGGAGGATAAGGATATATTATCGAACCTTCAGGAGACTTTGGTTTCTTCCAAGTGGATACTTGGAAATCGGGAACCGCTCATAATTTCAGATGCAAGCCAAAATCCTCAGTATGCCAAAATTGCGGAAAAAATTGAAGCTTTCACCGTTGCAGTATTTCCATTGCTGTATACAGAACAAATGATGGGGGTTTTGATTCTTGCTCGGACAGAGGCGGCCGGTTTTATTCCGGATGAAATCGTCCGCTTGAGCGTAGTGACCGAAGAGCTGGCCTCCTTTATATACTCAGACCGAAAAAGAAAATCCGATATTGCCCTGGCTGAGCGTCACCGCCTTGCCCAGGATTTACATGATTCAATTACTCAAAAGTTGTACGGTCTGGTAACATTAACTGAAGCCGTCAAGTTGGGGTTGGAATCGGGGGCACCGATTGATGAAAACAAAATGGTGGATAGAATTGGCGATAATGCCCGCCAGGCTCTCCGGGAAATGCGGCTTTTTCTGTTCGAGCTTGAGCCGGTGGATATTGAAAGAGATGGCCTGGTTTCCACCATTCAACAGCGTTTGGCATCGGTCGAAGGTCGCTCCGGAATTCAAGCCCGCATGATCTCGGATAATGAGATATTATTATCTGTGGAAAAAGAAACGGAAATCTACTATATCGTGGAAGAAGCTTTAAATAACATCCTTAAACATGCCAATGCGAAATCGGTACTGGTGAAATTGAAACAGCGGAAAGAATCAATATTTCTTGAGATCGTGGACAATGGTTGTGGTTTTGATTCAGACAAGGTCAAGTTTGGCGGAAAAGGACTGGGAAATATAAAGGAGCGGGCAAAACGAATAAAAGGTAAACTAAAAATCGATTCTTCCCCTGAGCATGGAACGAAAATTACTTTGACCGTTCCGACGTAGTAACTATTAGGAAGGAACTCCAATGAAAAATACAAAAAAAATCCGTGTACTTATTGTTGAAGATCAGGCGGTTGTCAGGGAAGGCCTGGCGGCGATACTGTCATACCAGGCTGACATTGAAGTGGTCGGGCAGGCCAAGGATGGGATTGAAGCTGTGGAAATGCTGGAAGCTGCCAAACCCGATGTCATCCTCCTTGACCTGGTCATGCCGCGCCAGGACGGGTTGACAACGATCCCTATCCTAAAAGAGAAAAAGCCTGATGTTCATATCCTGGTGCTGACAAGTTTTGCGGATAATGACCGTGTTTACCAGGCAATTAAGTTTGGAGCACAAGGTTACATGCTCAAGGATGCGACTCATACCCAGTTGTTGCAGGGTATTCGGGATGTATCCCAGGGTCTATCAACGCTATATCCCTCAATAGCAATGCGGGTTATTCGAGAGTTAAATAACCCATCGGACCTTATGTACACCACTGAACCTCTGACACCCCGGGAACTCGAAACTTTACGCTTGATATCAAGCGGGCTCAGCAACCAGGAGATCGGTCAGAAATTATTCGTCCAGGAATCCACGGTTGCAAAATATGTCAGTAATATATTAGACAAGCTTCACCTGGCCAATCGTACCCAGGCAGCCTTGTACGCCGTCCGTAAAGGATTAACGGAATAGAAAAAGCTTCAGGAAGATCAATAACGAGAGCCCCCCAAATGATTGGGGGGTTCTTTATATTTCGTAGTTTCACCAATCAAAAATCACCTAAATGAGCATAAATGTTGTACTCAATTTGAAAATAGCCTTCCCCCACACTTGTAAACCGTAAATTATCCTTGTTTCAAGGGGAACACACCCATAGTGTGAAAAAGGGTGGTGACGACGCAAGTTTCTTGTGATTAGAAGCTCATTTTAAATCCTTCGATTCTCGTTTTTAACTGCACAACTTTTCCGTTGACGAACACCCCAGATAGACACCACAAAAACATGATGATTCCTCCCCATAATACTTCCCAAGGCATATTCTTATATCGTCTAAAGAAATAAACGGGTTTCTGCGGTTTCCCGTTCAACTGAATAGCGGGAAAATATGATTGTTCAAATGAAAACACGCCGCTAAAGATGCAGGCAAAATTGCATCCATTGAATTCCCGGCGCAATGGAATGTATCACCAGGACTTTAGTTTACGCCCTCAAGGAAAAAGATGTTTTTCGGAAAATGCACCCTACCACTAAGTGAAAATTGTCGACTGACCCTGCCACCCAATTATCGGGAAGCAGGGATTAATACCGTTTATATAACTCAAGGTTTTGACCGGAATCTCATCCTCTTGTCTCCCCAAACCTTTCATTCGATCTATTCCCAGGTAAAAAGTACCAGCATTTCCGACCCACTGGCGCGTCTCCTTAACAGGTTGTTCCTTGGATCAGCAACCGCGGCATCTATGGACGACTCCGGTCAACTGGATCTCCCGGTCAACTTGTGTGAGTACGCTGAATTAGGGAATGAAATAGTAATTGTTGGCCAGGGTGAGTATTTGGAAGTATGGTCGCCTGCTCATTGGCAAAAACAAATGGATAGTATGAAAGATTTTGAAGCAAATACCCATCGATTTGAGAAATTCCAAATTTCTCTTTCTTGAAATCGATGCTGGGTGCGGGATGATCTTCAGTTAAGAAATTTTGGAGAACTACCATGACTATTCTAGGTATAGACATTTCAAAATGGGATGGCAATTGGGACGCTGAAAAGGCAAAACAGGCCGGGGCAACCTTTGCTTTTATTAAAGCATCAGAGGCCACGTTTACAGACCCCAATTTCCTGGTGAATTGGAAAAAAGCAAAGGATGCGGGATTATTGCGTGGGGCTTACCACTACCTGGATTACACCAAGTCAGGAATTGAACAAGCCAATTACTTTGCCGATCTTCTGCAAAGTGACCCAGGCGAATTACCTCCGGTTATCGATTATGAACTTCGGCGTACGGATAACGATCCGTCGGCCGCGATCGGGTTTCTTAGGGAATGCCTGGATCAATTGGTCAGCCGCTCAGAGCTGTTTGAGAATTCAAGTAATAAGCGACCGATGATTTACACCGGTCCAGGTTTTTGGATGGAGTACGGCGACCAGACAAAACGCGATTATTGGATCCAATTTCCGCTTTGGAATGCCCACTGGACTTCTTCCAATACCCCCAAAATTCCGCCACCCTGGACCATGTGGCACTTTTGGCAGTTTACTTCCAAGGGGCCGGGCGAAGCTTTCGGTTCTGAATGCCTTTCCATGGACATGAACCGGTATAACGGGACATTAAACGAGTTGATGGAATTCGCTGGAATGAATGTTCCGGTGGTAAATCTTAACGAAAAATATGAATTATTGGATAGTAAAGTCAAAAAATTGGAAGGCGCAGTCGCTTCCATAAATCAAAATGGAAATGCTGCTGTCTCTAAAACATTGGATCGGGTTGATGCACTGGAAGGGCAAATTACTAATCTCGGTGGATCAATTGCAGATTTATCGTCAGCACTAACCCAACGAATTGTAGCAATTGAGAAGACGATCATCGGCCTCGGGAATCCTGCCTCTACCCCAGCCATTCCCAGCGATCCATCTGCCTATGTTGCAAAACAAACCGTTTCTTCTGTTAGCGTACAAAACCAGACTGATCTAACTTTGAATCCGATTTCACAAAACGATGTTCCTTCGAATATGACCGATTCGACTGATCTTCCACAAGACCAGCCAGTCTCGGCAAAACCTCCCTCTGATACTCCCATCTCGAGCAATCCTGCATCAAGTATTTCCCCCAACGCGATTTGTATTACCTCCGCGCTTAATGTTCGGAGCGGCCCAGGGTCGTCCAATCCAATAGTGGGTGGATTGCGATACGGTCAACGAGTAAAGATCATTAACCGCCAGGGTGGTTGGGCACAAATCCAGGATCCAGCCGGGTGGAGTCCTGAGGCATATTTATCATTTGAACAAACCAGCACTCCTGCCCAGGGAGTAACCTCACAACCAGCGACCGCTTCCGACAGCTACGGCATCTGCAATACCAATGGTCTAAACGTCCGTGGTGGACCCAGTGTGACGAATTCGATCGTTGGAGGTTTGATTTATGGTCAAAGGGTAAAGATCCTCACCCATAAAACCGGTTGGGCACAAATTGAGTCTCCTGCAGGATGGTGTAACGAGAGTTACCTGAGTTTCGCATAACCATATTTTTTTAGTCTAACTTTATTCCGAGTCTGGTCCAATAATATCCAAATAAAATAAAAAGTGAGCCAGGAAACGCCATGACAACTTACGAATATATTAAAGCAATGGATTTCGACCGGGCCTGGTTGAATTTTGAGCTGGACCTCCCCCTGGCACCCGGTAAAAATGGCCAGCCAAACCCATTTTATATTTCACGGCCGGGTAATCCGATCAACGAACTGGCAGATGCAATCATGGCACCATTTTTTCGCCCCCCGAAGTTCTTTTTTTCCGGCCATCGCGGGTGCGGAAAGAGCACCGAACTTTTACACATCTTATCGCACGCTGAAATCCATAAGAAATTTTGGCCGATCAATTTTAGTATTCGCGAAGAGACCGATATTGTTGACCTGGATTTTCATGATGTTTTACTGGCCATTGGCAGTCAGATGTATCGGAAATACCGGAAAAACGGTGGGGAGATACCAGAACGATTATTGAAGCAATTAAACAGTTGGAAAGGGAAAGTGGAACAGGAAGTAAAAACCGTATTATCGGGCCAATCATCTTATGAATTCGGTGGCTCGCTTGATGCGTTTTTCTTGAATGCCGGCATGAAAATGAAATTGGAACCAAAAACCCGCATCGAATTGCGACAGGTATTTGAAAAAGATATTACCGGGTTAATCGATGTCATCAATATGATCGCGGCTGCAATCTATGCCAAAGAGAAAAGGATTCCACTCATCCTGATAGATGACATGGATAAACCCGACCTCAATAAAGCTACTGCCATATTCCACGATCGGCGCGAAATCATGATGCAGCCCAATTGCGCCATTATCTATACCGTCTCGAGTGCACTATTTTACAGCAAGGAATTTGACGCCATACGAGACCAGGCTATATTTTTACCGAACATTAATTTACACCCATGCCAGGAACCTGAAAGACACATAATCGAAGGGTACGATGCCATGCGCCAATTTGCCCATGTCAGAATGGATCAATCCCTAATCGATGGACAGGCGCTGGAAGATGCGATCACCTACAGTGGGGGGGTGTTCAGGGAAATGGCAAGAATTATGCGCTCTGCCATAGGTTGCGCCAGGCGTCGTAAGGCATTGAAGATAAATCAAGACGACATTGAATGGGCTGCAACAGAAATTCGGAACGAGTACCGGCGCATTCTGGATAAAAATGATCTGGCGTACTTGAAAAAGATCAATGAGCACAACAGACTTGAGTATAACGACCGGTTGAGACCATTACTCCAGTTGCTTGCCATCCTTGAATATCGCGATAGTGAAAACTGGTGTGACGTCCATCCTGTTCTAAAGAGACTAGTAAATGAACAATGAATCTCATCACCAGGAACTAGATATCAGTCTGCCGTTCCAGGACCGGATAGATATTCTATTCCGTGAGATTGAGTTGGCCGTGCGATGGGATCGTCCATCCATATTATTTGCCATTTACAAATCCGATATTACTCGAGACGAAGTTAATTCAGTATTACGGGAAAAACTTGAAAGTATTTCGCAGAAAACACACCTTATACAAACCAGCTTTAATAACCAATTTGATTTCCTGGATCAAATTTCAGAACTTCCAAACCTCGCGGAAACGGTTTTGATCATAGATGGATTTAATTGGGAATGTGGGCCCGAAGGTGTGCGTGTATTTCAGGAATTTAATAAAAACCGGGAATATTTTATTGATAATAATATCCGAGCAATATTTTGGCTGTTTGAAAATGAAGTCTCAGATTTTGCTGCAAATGCAACAGAATGCTGGGTCCTCCGTCATCGTGTTGTCGAATTTGTTGATCTCCCACAACTGGAACAAGAATCAATCCAGTCCCTGGAATCACTGTGGCAAGGTTCAGATAAACCTTCTACCGGAGATCTAATTCCCGAAAGCTTGCCCAGGGAAGAATTAAATATACAGGATGATGAAAAAGCAAATAACTCGCGTGCCAACGCATTCCTTAATCTGGGAATTCTTTTTTGGAGAAAAGGAAATCTAAAGAGAGCTTTAAAGTACGTGAAAGCATCTGAAGAAATTTCCATAGAATTCTCCAACCAATCCCTCCAGGCACAGTGCCAGAACGCACTTGCCCTGGTTCATACAGAATTGGGGAACGTAGATGAAGCCGTTGCGGCTTACGAACACGCCATCTCTCTTTCCCCAGAGTCCGAATATCTTTGGAACAATTTAGGACAATTACTTGCAAAAAACGAGAGAAATGGAGAGGCAATAAATGCTTTTAATAAAGCGTTGGCGATCTTTCCCCGAGATTTTCTAAGTTGGAATGGTGTGGGCCAGGTTTATTTAAAATTAGGTGCATATCAGAATGCAATCTCAGCATTTGATAAAGCGCTTGAAATTGCCCCGAACTATGATTCTTCTTGGGAAGGAATTGGTAAGGCATATCTTGAATCTGCCCAGTTGGAAAAAGCGGAAGAAGCGCTCCGGAAAGCCGTTGAATTAAATCCCCATTTAACGGATGCCTGGGAAAACCTGGGGAAGTGCTTTATTCAACACAAGCGGGATGTCGATGCGATCGCTGTATATCACAAGGCAATTGAAATTAACCCGCAAAATGCTGGTTTATGGAATGAGCTGGGAAAACTCCTCTTTCAAAAGCATATGTACGTTGAGTGCATTTCGGCATTCCAAAAGGTAATTTCCATATATCCCCAATGCTGCGAAGCGTCAATCAACCTGGCAAATGCGCTTTTTCAAATCGGAGATTATGAAACTTCGGCTTCGATTTATGAAGAAAACATTCCACAATTTGAAGATGATGTAACCCGTGCGGGTCTTTTTAATCGACTGGGAGATGCATATTTATACATGAAAGATTACGAAAAGGCAATTGGGGCTTACAAGCATTCAGAACAATTGCAAAAGGAAAGTAAAAATATTAACGATGAAAACACCGGAGTGACTGACGATATTCCAGAAACGCATCCAGAAATTGATCAAAACTTGGATGAAGACAATTCCGGACAAGAAAGAGGTGAAGAGATGATCGAGGCCAACCAGGTATTTGACTTGAAAACCGCGGTTGAATGGAATGAACGCGGTAATGCGCATTTGAAAGCGGGCGATTATAACGATGCAATTGTTGCTTATACCAAGGCAATTGAATTGGCTCCCGATGCATGTTGGCCTTATATCCAAAACCTGGCACAAGTTCACTATCAAAAAGGAAAGGCGATAGGGAAAATGAATATCGGGAAAATCGATGACCCCGATGTTTGGGAGGGGGAAGATGAGGCAGAACCAGCCTCCATCGTCAACTATGATTCACTCATTAACCCGGACCAAACCGATGATAGTGAAGAACCGAAACTGGAAAAATCAACCGAGACGAGTGCTGCAGACTTACCGCCAGCCGCTAAAGAAATAGAAAACCCGCAAGATATGATGCATGATCAAGCTAAAGAAAACACAAGTGAAATAAAAGAACCGGTTAAGGAGCAGGAAAAAGAGCCGGACAGTGCAGTGACAAAAACTTGCTGCGCAAAACTCGAAACCACGCAGTCCAGTGATTCCGGATTAAACATCGCACAGGACCAATCTTCTCCATCTCAAAGCGATGGAAATCATCCGCACACTTCAAGCGATTGGAATGAATTGGGGAATTCGCTAATCAACTCCAAGAAATTTAATGATGCCATTGAGGCTTATAAAAAAGCCATCGAGATGGATCCCAAAAATGGTCAACCTTACAGCAACCTGGGTTTCATCTATTATCGCATGGGTAAGTATGATTTCGCTGTCTTGCTTTACAAGAAAAGTATTGCCCTTTTGAGGTCACCTGAGGATAGGGCTATTTCCTGGAATATGCTGGGCGATGCCTATCGACGCCTGGGAGATTATGGAAATGCCCTGGAGGCATACAAAAAATCTGGTGAGAATAAGCCCGCGGTGAGCCCCGTAATGGCCCGTGCCAGGGCGGCATTGTTGGAGAATATTGTTGCGGGTTAATTTAGAGGCCGAAATGAGCGATGAAATACTCTGGAACGAGATTGGTAATATTTACCTGAAATTTGGATCCCCCAAGGATGCAATTGTTGCTTTCACAAAAGCAATAGAAATAAATCCTGGATCCGGATGGGGTTATAGCAGCCTCGGGAATGCATATCTCCTGACGGGTGAATTCGGTCACGCCTTATTCCTATTTCGAAAAAGCCTACAACTAATGCAAACACCCGAAAATCAAGCAACTGTCTGGAATAAAATCGGTGATGCCTATCGAGCTTTGAAAGATATGGATAATGCGATTCAAGCTTACAAAAAAGCTGACGACCTGGATATGGGAACATCCCCCGCTGAACAAATGGATGATAAGAAACCCGGTGAGGTTCCAAGCTTTCGTGAGGTGATCAAAAGAGAAAAGAAGGATCGAATTTTAGATATTCTGTCACCTGACCCTGTAAAAACTGCACCCCTCGCTGAGCAAACCATAGAGAGTCAGGTGATTGAAGATGGGTTTCAACCTGTTATAGATGAAAAAGAATCTGTGGAGGAATTCCCCAAATCAGATCCGACAGATACCAAGCCCATATATTTACCCAAACTAAGAATGGATGATGACCCAATTTATAATCCTTCGATTGATAATAATAAACAGACCGTCTCTCCACAAAACAAAGTTGTAGAAGATTTTTCCTATCCCAAAGAAAAACCACTAATTGTGATCCCTGAACCAACTGGAATAGTCGATACCGCTTCAAAAGAAGGTCAAAATCATTCTGGACCACCGCAAATAAAGAACTCTGTTCAAATTACCGCAGATGGAAAAGGTAGGGACGGAAAATCAAAGGCTCATTCGAATATTGGACCAGGTACTGATGATTTGGAAGAAATTCTGGCGAAGGTAAATATCTACGAAAATATTACCCGTGTCAACCCCACAAGCGACCGTGGTTGGGATACCTTGGGAAAATTGTACAAAGCACTTGGCAGGTATAAGGATGCGATTGGAGCATATCAGAAAGCAATAGAAGTAGCGCCAGATAAGGAAGTTTATTATTATTATCTGGGTCTACTTTTCTCGGTTGAACAACAAAACGAAGAAGCAATTCAAGCTTTTCAATTTGTTCTTCGAAAAAATCCGGATTACGTTTTAGCCCACAGTGCCCTTGCGGGTGTTTATCACCGAATGGGCCTTGAAAACAAGGCAAACCACCACATCTCCATCGCTTTGCCAAAGATGAATAATGAAAGCACTTACAATCGGGCATGTTTTTATGTTATTTGTGGAGATCAAGAACTAGCATTTGAATTTCTCCAGCTCGCGCTTTCTAATAAAGAAACAACAATTGATTGGATAAAGTCTGACCCAGACTTGGATCCAATCCGGTCCGATCAGCGCTACCTGGAATTAATTTCAGAAGATGCCCTGCCCGCACCTGAACACGGAAAAGAAAATTATTTTTCTTCAGAGTTGGAGGGCAGGCATAACAAGCTGCTGCCAATATTGAACCATTCCTTGACGAGGTGAACAAGATGTCCATTACAATAATACTTAATGTTTTACTTGGTCTTTTTCTAACCTGGTCTTTGCTCAGCCTCGCTTCCATGCAAATACAGGAATGGACGGCTACCAAGTTAAAGTGGCGGTCTCGAATGCTGGAGGAATCTCTCGAGAAATTATTGACAGATTGCACAATTGTGGATCAATTTTATAACCATCCCTTGATCAGAAGTTTATACACCGGGAAGAATAATGACAACAAACCTTCCTACATTCCCGCCAGCCAATTTTCCCAGGCGATTATCGATATCCTCTCGGCTACGGGAACAGAAGCCTCTCTGCTTCAACAACAGCTATATAAACTTTACACCGAAACCCAGAGACTGCCAAAAAAGAAACGCGACGACGCACGCGCTCGCGTAGGCTTGATGCTGGGTATGATTCGCAAGGCACTTGTATCTGAAACAGGAGAAGAAGCTTGTGCGGAAATCCTGGATACTGTAAAAAATGACCTGTTAATTTTGGGGCAGGATATTCCCAAACTGCAAGTTTTTGTGGATGCCTTATTCGATGCGATAAGAATCCAAAAACAACAGATTAATGATGCCTTGATTAAATTGTCTTTTAAGGTAAATACATCTGATGATGAAACCATGACAAGAATTCGGGCTGGCGTCACTGCTCTTAGCATCACTCACCCACAGTTAAAACAAACCATGTACGCAATCATGAATAGCACCCCGCAAACCTTGTTACAAAACCAAAACGAACTGGAATTGGTACGGGGCAACATCGAAGAATGGTTTAATAATGCCATGGATCGGTTGACCGGGTGGTATAAACGCCGCAGCCTTATTACCACCCTGCTGGTGGGGACGATATTGGCAGTGATCGTAAATGTCGACTCAATTAACCTCGTTGGCCGATTGTGGAGCGAACCAGATTTGCGTTTTGCGATCCTGAATAATATTGAAAGCATTCTTACGCAAGATAACACGACGACACTTAATGTTGGACAACTCTCCATCATACAGCAACAATTTTCCCAAATAAGCCTTCCGGTTGGCTGGGTGGGATCTCCGGTCCCTCTAACAAGCAGCCAGGAAACAAGCGGGGCAAAGCAATGCACATTGTTCCCAAGCTCTGATAATGATATGTATGGGATTTTGGTCTCGGGTCAATGTTACCCAATCATCAATTCCCCCCAGGCAAAAAACTTGACTGGGTGGCTGATAAAACTAGCAGGGATTCTCATTTCGGGGGTCGCGGCCAGTCCTGGAGCCTCTTTCTGGTTTGATATGTTAAAAAAGATTATTAATGTGCGCCTGACTGGAGTAAATCCATCTGAAGTACAAACCGGGGCAGCCACCAATTAACGGGGGGATACAAATTTCCCCGGAAAATATAACCAGCCCCAAAGAACCTCAATCCTGAATACTGTCCAAGAAAAATATCTTGGACAGTATTGTTTCGTCTAGAAAGACACCTTTCTGAGAATTCAACAATCAGATTTCAATGCACATGCCTCATGGCGTTGAAGAACATCCCTTTATCTCTCCTCAGGTATAATGGGTTCATGGCTTCACTAGTTCAACTCGAGCCGGTGGATTATCTGATCATCGGTAATCTTTCGTGTGACATAACTCCCGATGGTCCTCGCTTGGGGGGGACGGCTGCTTTTGCTGGACTGACAAGTCAAGCCCTGGGTTTGCGTGTTGGCGTTGTGACAGCCTGGGGCGGGGAAGTTTCATTAGATTTACTGAACGGAATCAAAGTTCAAAGTATTCCTGCTGAATACAGCACAAGTTTTGAAAACATTTATTCTAATGAAGGACGCATTCAGTATATCCATCACAACGCGCCAGATATTACTTCGATAAATATTCCTGAGGTCTGGATGCATACACCGATTGTCCACATTGGACCGATCGCGGGCGAAGGTAAGTCTTTAGTGAATGGGAATTTTCGGACATCATTGGTCGGGCTGACCCCACAGGGCTGGTTGCGGAAGTGGGATGGTGCGGGGCGGGTCGGTAATGGTGAATGGCCTGAGGCTCGTGAAATGTTAGCCAAGGCTGGAGCTGCTGTGCTCAGCATTGAAGATGTTGGGGGAGATGAAGACCAGATCGAAGCGATGGCAATTGAATGCCGTGTACTCGCGGTAACCGAGGGACCGGCCGGGGCGCGACTTTATTGGAATGGTGATTTACGACGTTTTCGTGCACCTCTTCTGGATGAAGTGGATGCGACTGGTGCAGGAGATATATTTGCTGCAGCTTTTTTTTGGCGGTTGTATGTGACCCGCGATCCTTGGGAAGCAGCCAGGTTTGCGACTCACCTGGCTTCATTCTCGGTCAAGCGGAAAGGTCTGGATGGCATTCCAACCCAGGAAGAAATACGTACTTGCCTGATGGAGGTTTTATAGTGGGACGCGTTTATACACTGGTGAATCAGAAAGGCGGGGTGGGGAAGACTACAACAGCCATCAACCTGGGTGCCTATCTTGTGCAGTTTGGTCAACGTGTTTTAATTGTGGATATTGACCCGCAAGCCAACGCCACCTCCTCACTCGGAGTGGATAAGCACACAGTAAAGGGAGGAACATATGAGGCGCTCATGGGGGGAGCACCAGCGAACACACTTATATTACAAAACCCACGCTTGAAACTGGCGATTTTACCATCCTCACCCTCTTTGGCAGGGGCAGAGGTGGAACTGGTAAACGAACTTGGGCGGGAAGGTAAATTAAGACAAGTCATTGTCCCATTAATAGAGCGATATGACTATATTCTGATCGACTGTCCCCCGTCATTGGGGATGTTGACGATAAATGGATTAGTAGCTGCGCAGGACGGGGTCCTCATTCCAGTGCAATGTGAATACCTGGCATTGGAAGGGTTGGGTGAATTGACTCATACCATCCAACGTGTTCGGTCAGCCTTATTCCCTGCACTCAAGGTGCGTGGGGTAATCCTGACGATGTTCGATGGCCGCACCAACTTATCAGGTGACGTGGTTGCCGAAGTTCAAAAGTATTTCAGTGAGCAGGTCTTTGAAACTATCATCCCCCGGAGCATCCGGCTGGCAGAAGCCCCCTCATACGGGCTGCCTATATCGGCGTATGCACCGGAATCGAATGCAGCCAAATCTTATGAATCATTGGCGCGCGAACTTCTTTTGGGTGATGGCATACCAGTATTGGAAAGTGCTTAGCAGGAGAAGCTTATGGCACAAAAAACCGGACTAGGGCGTGGGTTGGGAGCGTTGATCCCCGGAGGGGATAATGTCCAAATGGGAAATGGTGTAATTCTAATTCCGGTGGATAAGGTGTTGCCAAACCCACGCCAGCCGCGGAATATGATGCACCCAGAAAGCCTGGAAGAACTTACCCAATCGGTGCGCGAGCACGGTGTACTCCAGCCATTGATCGTCACACTCGGCGAGTCGGATGATCTTTATGTTCTTATTGCAGGGGAGCGCCGACTTGAGGCTGCCCGCCTGGCAGGCTTGGCTACGGTTCCGGTACTCGTGCGTGAAGCCACCGATCAGCAACGATTGGAATTGGCAATAATTGAAAATGTCCAACGCTCCGACCTTTCTGCACTTGAAGAGGCCGAGGCCTACCGTCAACTAGCCGAGGATTTCGAACTTTCCCATGAAGGGATCGCCGCCCGCGTGGGAAAAAGCCGGGTTGCGGTGACCAATACCTTGCGTTTACTCCGCCTACCCGACTCGGTTAAAAATGCATTGATAGAAAATCGCATTTCGGAAGGTCATGCGCGCTCTCTCCTGGCACTTTCAACTCCGGAAGCTCAGACTGCTGCCCTGCATACAGTCCTCGCACATGAACTCAATGTGCGCCAAACCGAGGAACTTGTGCGGAAATTATCCGGAGAAAGTTCCCGCCCAAAGCCAAAACCCGCAGTTCCACCAGATATCCTGGTACTGGAGGATCGTTTGCGGTCCAGTCTCGGTACGAAGGTCACACTTCGTTCCGGGCGGAAAGGCGGTACCTTGACCATTCATTATTATTCCAACGAGGAATTGGATACATTAACAGCACGTCTTTTAAAGGATTGATTTCAATCTGCACCTCAAAAATGTCGCAGCGAATTCGATATGAAGCTCCTTTTCAACGCCCGCATTCATACTTTTGACAATTCTATTCCCCTTGCCTCGGCAATGGTCATAGATAACGGGTGTATTTTAGCAATAGGCGGCGATGACCTCGCGGGGGAATTCGAACGAGGAGAACACGAAAACATGCGTGGGCAGGTTATCCTGCCCGGTCTGGTCGACGCTCACATTCATCTCCAGGAGTATGCTCAAAGCTTGCAGAATGTTGATTGCGAGGTTGAGGTCAAGGATGAAATCCTTCGCAGAGTAATGGAGCGGGTGCGACAGACTCCACGCGGGGAATGGGTACGAGGTCATGGATGGAACCAAAATACATGGGGAGGGGAATATCCCACATCCAGTGACCTGGATAGTGTCGCGTCGGAAAATCCAACCTGTTTAACTGCCAAATCCCTGCATGCTGCATGGGTCAACAGTACCGCGTTGGACCTGGCAAGAATCAACCCTTCCACACCGGATCCAATAAATGGTAGTATCCAGCGGGATACTCACGGTAATCCAACCGGCATCCTTTTTGAGGCGGCGATCAACCTGGTCGAGGCAGTAATCCCGGAGATAACACCAGAAAACCTGGCGAAAAATTTCCGGCAAATTATACCCAGCCTATGGCGCATGGGATTGACCGGTGCTCACGATTTTGATAAACGGACATGTTTCCAGGCGTTACAACTCCTTCATGATAGAGGTGATCTACAATTTCGGGTTGTCAAGTCCATCCCGTTTGATCTTCTCCCACAAGCAACAGCGCTTGGATTACGAAGCGGGTTTGGGGACGATTTTCTCCGAATTGGTTCCGTGAAATTCTTTTCAGATGGTGCCCTGGGTCCCCATACCGGGGCAATGTTTGATCCATATGTTGACGAACCCAAAAATCGTGGTATTCTACTAATGGATCAAGAACAACTTTTTGAGCAAGGTGTCCTGGCTGTCAAATGTGGGCTTGGTTTGGCGGTTCATGCTATTGGTGACCGGGCTGTCCATGAGGTCTTGGATGGGTTTGCCCGCTTACGTTCATTTGAACGTGAATATGGATTACCAGCGGTTCGGCACCGGATTGAGCATGTACAAACAATTCACCCTGATGATGCCGGGCGGTTGGCGGAGTTGAATATCATTGCCTCGATGCAACCTATTCACGCCCCTTCAGATATGCTTATGGCGGAACGGTTCTTGGGTAAGCGGGCGAAATATTCTTATGCCTGGAAGACTCAATCAATGCATGGGGCACGGTTAGCTTTTGGATCGGATGCACCTGTTGAAAATCCGAACCCTTTTTGGGGATTGCATGCAGCCGTAACAAGACGACGCGCAGACGGTTCTCCAGGGCAGGAAGGTTGGATACCCGAGCAGCGGTTGACAGTCAGTGAGGCAATAGAAGGATTTACTCAGGGACCAGCATATTGCTCAGGTATGGAAAACCGCCTGGGGAAATTATCCACTGGCTTCCTGGCAGATTTAATTGTTGTTGACACGGACCCGTTCACCTGCGATCCAGCCGACCTTTTCCGGATCCAACCAACTAAAACGATGGTTGGCGGAGAATGGGTCTGGCAGTTGTGAGGAGCATCAGATGACCATCCCTCTGACCCCCGAAGTCCTTGTCCCCCGTTTGGGTGAAACACTTGTCCAAAACGGTTTGATTTCTGAAGAAGAATTACAGAAGGCCCTGGCATACCAGAAAGAAAAACAACAAGCAGGCGAACGTTTACTATTGGGACAAGCGCTGATGGAGCTCCATCTTCTCACCCGGCTGCAAATTGACCATGCCGTGACCGAGCAGATTATTCAACTTCGAAACGCGCTGGAAGACGCCAATCGATTCCTTGAGCGTCGTGTCGCAGAGCGAACCGCTGAATTACAGGAAGCCCTGCGCAAGCTTTCTGAGTTAAGCCAGATGAAGGCAAATTTTGTGGCGAATGTTTCCCATGAGTTGCGGACACCATTGACCCATGTTAAAGGTTACTTGGAGTTACTGGCGACCGAATCCCTTGGATCCCTGAGTTCGGAACAAAAAACGGCATTACAAGTCAGCCAGCGTGCTGCAGGACGGTTGGAAAGCCTGATAGACAATCTCATCCTTTTCTCGCTGGCGGCACGCGGAGAAATGACATTATCACTTGCTCCAGTTAACCTAAATAAGGTCGGGGGAGAAATAATCAGCTATTCGCGCACGAAGGCAGATGATCGGAATGTGGCTCTGCATTTCGATATAAAACCAGAAATACCATTGGTTCAAGCAGATGAAGAAAAGATCTCCTGGGCAATACTCCAGTTGATCGATAACGCAATCAAATTCACCCCTTCCGGGGGTAAAGTAACCCTAACCATCCAGCCAGAAGCGGATACGTTGATCATGGTATCGGTGACAGATACTGGGATTGGCATTCCGGCCAATCGGATTAGCGAGATATACGAGCCTTTCCATCAATTAGATGCTTCGTCAACACGTCGATACGGGGGTACTGGACTGGGACTTGCTTTGGTTCGAGAAATTATTACTGCGCATGGTTCGGTGATTGAAGTGCAGTCGGAAGATGGAAAAGGAACAAGATTTTGTTTTCCATTGCTTACTGTAAATAAAAGTTCTTGATTTGGGGAGCGGAAAATGGACGACGAAACGCTCGATTTCTTCACCCGCTTGAGTAGTCCCATTGTGAGGGATGATTGGAAAAAATCCCTGAATGCATTGTTCGTTTTACTCCGCAGGAAATTTGTTTTTGATAATTTGGCAATTTATCTGGTTGAGGGAACGGGGAGTACTCCAGAAGTTGTATATGCCCGGGCTGTCGGGCGTGGACGTAATAAGGAGGCTGAAGCCTCCTGGGGAGAAGAGATTGCCAACCAGGTAATCAGCAGTGGAAGAGTAACCGAGGTCACCCCTGTCAAAAAACGCTCCACTGATCGAACTGCCATGCCGCATCTGCTCGGTTTGCCCCTTATTCTTCCAGAGCGAAGAGGAGCGTTGGTTTTTGTCCGTTTCGGAGGTCCCAAATTTACACCTGAACAAATGCCGCTGGCAACTTTGGCTGCTACCCATGCCGCGAACGCACTTGAACAAAATATTCTTCGGGAAAGCCTGACCCAACTGGAACATGCCCGGCATCGTGCCCAACTCCAGGACGATTTTATTGCCACCATATCACATGAGTTGCATTCTCCCCTGGGATTCATCAAGGGATACACCACGTCTCTATTACGCTCCGATACCACGTGGGACAATGCCACGCAGCAGGAATTTTTAACAATCATTGACGAAGAATCCGACCACCTGCTTACTTTGATCGATCATATGCTTGATTCCGCCCGTCTGCAGAGTGGAAATATGAGCATGGATTTCCAGCCAGTACGACTGGACTCTCTTCTGCGAGACTTGGCCCAAAGGGTTCATGGTCGTCATGAAGGTTTGGAAATTATCCTGAATTTGGCGTCTGTACCTCCCATCCAAGCAGATACTGTCCGCCTATCCCAAGTATTTGATAACCTGTTTGATAATGCCATCAAATATGCTCCCGGTTCGAAAATTACCATTTCCCTTCAGGTAAAAGATAGTTGGCGGATTATCACGTTCGCAGACATGGGACCTGGAATCCCACCAGAGCACATCCCGTTCCTTTTCGAGCGCTTCTACCGAGTACCAGGTCAATTCAGTAAAAGCGGAACGGGGCTAGGGTTGTTCATTTGCAAACAGATTGTGCATGCTCACCATGGGCGAATTTCGGTCAAAACAGCCCCAGGAAAAGGGACTGCGTTTCGAATCGAACTTCCCCTTCGTCCTGAGATAGTGGAATAGGAGGATTAAGCCGTGTCCACCCGTATATTGGTCGTTGATGATGAACCACGCTATCTACGTTTGCTTGAAGCTAATCTACTCACAGAAAAGTTTGAGGTATTTACAGCTACGGATGGGGAGAAAGCTTTGGAATCTTTTGCTGCAAACCCAGTGGATTTGGTATTGTTGGATGTTATGCTGCCCCGGATGGACGGGTTTGCGGTTTGCCAGCGTATCCGACAATTCTCGAATGTGCCCATTATCATGTTGACTGCAAAAGGTGAGGAACAAGATCGGGTTAAAGGTTTGGATGTTGGCGCTGATGATTACCTGGTAAAACCATTCTCAGTTATGGAATTGCTTGCAAGAGTAAGGGCGGTGCTCCGGCGTGCCCAGGTAACCGAAACCGAACAAGACCGATTCTTCACGCATGGAAATCTTCGTATCGACTTTGCGCGGGCCGAGGTTTGGCTGGGCGAACAACCCGTCTATCTGTCCGCGACTGAGTACCGCCTCTTGTTGCAATTCACACACAATATTGGTAAAGTTTTATCCGCAGAAGAGCTTTTGACCGGTGTATGGGGACCGGAATATCGTGACGATAAGGAAATCTTGTGGGTCACAATTGCCCGATTACGCCAAAAAGTGGAAGATGATCCGCATGTTCCCATCCATATCGCCACCCGTTCCGGCCTGGGTTATTTGATGACTCCAATCGAAGATTGATTTTCAACAGGTGCAAATGAATACCAACCCGATTTCAATCCTGGTTATTGACGGGGACGCTGTCAGCCGCAACTACTTGACTGTAATGCTTCGAAAAAGCGGTTATGCTGTCCTTTTGGCTCCTTTGGGTCGAGAGGGCTTGATATCAGCATGGAAAGACCGGCCAGATATTGTTGTCCTGGATCCTGAGCTGCCCGATGTCCCGGGTTTGGAAATTTTAACCCGCCTTCGTCAGGATCGCCGTACATCCAAAATCCCAGTGGTGGCATTAAGCAGTCGGCAAGATTCACAAGATAAGAACGCACTGTTGTCAGCCGGTTGCAATAATTACTTGACGAAATCCAGCCAGGCTTTATCGCAGTTATTGGAACTCATCCCACGATTATTGCGCGAAGAATCGACTATTCATGGAAAACGCGGTATTCTCGAGGTTTTTCTAAGTGCAAAAGGAGGAACCGGAACCTCTTCCTTATGCGCCAATATAGCAATGTGCCTGGGCAGCGAGAAAATCGAGACCCGGGTTGCCGTGATGGATCTGGTACTCCCGATTGGTTCGATTGCCGATATCGTTGGCTACACATATAAAATGAACCTGGTTACGGTGGCTAAGGATAGTCCTGACCTCACAACTGCCGCCTACTTTAAAGACAATCTCCCGCGGGTATCAAATTGGTATTTCCATCTGCTTGCGGGCTCGCCAGATCCAGAATCTGCAAACCAGCTGGATGTAAACCGCCTGGATGGGATCGTAAACGCGATAATTGAATCTTATGATTACGTACTGGTGGATTTAGGTCGAGGCCTCTCTCGTATCAGTTTGCCAATCATCCAGAAGGCAGATGCTGTGGTCCTGGTCGTTGGTTCAGATCTGTCCACAGCAATATTAACCCGCACTGTTTGGGAATATTTGAAATCACAGGGGATAGATCAGAAGCGTTTATACCCACTTCAGAACCGGGCAGTGGGTTTGGAAGGGCTAACAAAGAGTGAACTCGAGAAGATGACTGGGACCCAAATCCGGCTGACATTGCCATACATGAGCGGTAATGTTACCGTAGCGAATAATCGGCATGAACCTTTAATATCGAAATTTCCCAATGACTCTTCAACATTTACATTGAAAGAGGCTGCGAATCAAATTGCCGAATTGGGCCAACATTCTCATAGGTGATGATTTTATAGTGGGGCAGGAAACGAATTTATTGCAAGTTATCAGGAGAATCAAATGACAATTGAATTTGATGATAATGGTAAATTCTTTACAGATATTATTTCAAAAACCCCCGTACCTGTTTTAATCCAGACGGTTATTCACCAAATTCATGGGAATATCCACATAGGGCAGGATCGGCGCCTCAAGGATGAGCTGGACCTTCCAGAAAAGTTTATTGCCATCACCGATGCCATTATCTCTTCACCTGACGGTCAAGTCCTATATCGAACCCACTTCCTGGCTGTCCAGCGCGACGAAATCATATGGGTCATGCCAGATAAAGAAATTGCGAATTCGACAAACGGAAGCTGAAATGATTGAATCGCAAGAAAATACGTCTAGCGTAATATCTCCTAAGGAGTTTTCGAAATTACGGGAGTATCTTATTGCTTCCGCCTCTCAAGATAGTGGGGCAACTATTTTGACACCTGAGCAACACAAGCATAATATCCAGCATCGTTTAGCAGAAGAGTTATCCAGGAGGAATTTGAATTTCCCCGATTCTATCCGTGACCGGTTAATCCTGGATATCTTCGCTGAAATTACCGGTTACGGTCCTCTGCAGCCATTGCTCGATGACCCTGAAATCACCGAGATCATGGTCAATGGCCCTCAAAAGGTTTACGTCGAAAAACAAGGCCGGCTTGAGCGAACGAATGTGGTTTTTGATGGTAATCTCCATATCCTGAAAATCATTGACCGGATCGTCGCACCATTGGGGCGCCATATTGATTCCGATAGCCCCATGGTGGATGCTCGTTTACCCGACGGTTCGCGTGTTAATGCCGTAGTTCCTCCATGTGCCGTAGATGGTGCTTCCCTTACAATTCGGAAATTTAGTAAGGAAAAATTATCAATTCAACAAGTAATTGGATTAAATACATTGACCCAGGGGATGGCCGATTTCCTGCGTGCGTGCGTCTTGGGTCGATTGAACATTATTATTTCCGGAGGCACGGGATCTGGAAAAACAACTTTTCTTAACGTTCTTTCCGGATTTATTCCCAACGATGAAAGAATAGTCACAATTGAAGATGCGGCAGAATTGCAACTTCAACAGGACCATGTAGTCCGTTTGGAAACCAAGCTAGCCAATGTTGAGGGGCATGGTATGGTAAGTGTGCGGGAATTAGTTCGCAACTCCCTGAGAATGCGACCGGATCGAATTATCATTGGTGAATGCCGGGGAGGCGAGGCTTTGGATATGCTTCAAGCTATGAATACAGGACATGACGGTTCGCTCACCACCGTTCATGCCAATTCCCCCCGAGATGCAATATCGCGTCTTGAAACCCTCGTGCTTATGGCAGGAATGGATCTCCCGATAAAAATTGTCCGGCAGCAAATTTCCTCAGCAGTAGATGTCATTGTCCAGATGTCGAGATTGCGAGATGGAACCCGGAAAATTACTGCCATAACAGAAGTGGCTGGTATGGAAGGGGACGTGGTCGTATTGAGCGATATATTTAAATTCAACCAGAGCGGGGTGGACGCAGAGGGTAAAATCATAGGGCAAGTTAAGCCTACGGGCATCCGACCACTGTTTGGTCCAAGGTTGGAAGCGGCTGGATTTAAACTTGGAGCCGAGATCTTTGGCGCGACAGCTGCCGATATTCTGGCTACCCGCCAACGGCGATAATACTGGTTGTCTATCTGCTATAATGCCATTGTATTTTCCGCCTATTTGTGAGGAATCATATGACCATTCAAGCCCAGGTTAACCTTCGTTCCAGAAAATTAGGCGTCTTGATTCGTGATGCCCGCTTATCTGAGCGGAAAACGATTACGGAATGTGCGCGGGTGGTGGGAGTGACAGCAGGGATATTCCGTGCTTGGGAGGAAGGTCGTATATCGCCGTCGCTGCCGGAACTTGAAGTATTGGCATATTCCATGCGCCTGCCGTTGAATCAATTTTGGAGCAAGGATGCCACTTCTGAAGACACGCCACCAAATGAAACTTTGAACCTGCCAGCATTTGTCAGTATCCGCCAGCGGTTAATTGGGGCGCTTTTACGCCAGGCTCGAGAGAAAGCAAATATATCCATCCACGCTCTTTCGGAAATGTCAGGAATATCCACCAACCGGATCAAATTTTACGAGTTGGGTGAACGTCCGATCCCCTTACCCGAATTGGAGGGGTTGACTACTTTGTTGGGTACCCAGATTGAATCGCTTTTTGACCAGACCGGTCACATAGGTTTATGGATGGTCCAGCAAAAAGCCATCCAGGAATTTTTACACCTTCCCAATGATTTACAGAATTTTGTGAGTAAACCAGTCAACCGCCCTTATCTCGAGTTGGCAAAAAAGCTTAGCGGAATGTCAACCGATAAGCTGCGGTCATTGGCTGAAGATATACTGGAAATTACATTCTGAAATGGTCAACAAATCTACACCACAAGAGATAGCTGATCAAGCTAAAGGTTCTTATCAGGCCGGTGACTATCAAGGAGCAACACAAGGCTACGCAAAGGCCGCGACTGCTTACGCAGATGATGGCGATGCGCTTATGTCAGCTGAGATGAAAAACAACCAATCCGTGGCCCTGTTGCGTGATAAACAGGCCTTGGCGGCTTTTGAAGCCTCGCAGGGAACCGAGAAGATTTTCTCAGAAAACGGAGATGATCGCCGGCAGGGAATGGCACTTGCCAACCAGGCTTCGGCTATGGAAGCTCTTAAGCGATTTAAAGATGCGATAGAATATTACACACGGGCTGCAGAGGCACTTGATAAAGCAGGGGAAACCGAGTTACGACTAGAAGTAATGCAATTACTTGCTGCACTGTATTTACGCCGATTTAAGTTATATGATGCGATCATTGCCTTGCAATCGGGGTTGATAGCACTAAAAAACCCTACACCAAAACAGCGCTTCATGAAGAAGCTGTTGTTCTTTAGACTATGATTTCCAGCGGGGATCTCATGGTGCGCCCGGCTGTTCAGACGGACCAGCGTCAGATTGGCAACCTGATCCATTTCAGTACGAATGTTCACCGTCACCTGGACTGGCGCGGTCCACTTGAGTGGATTGGGAGTCCACCATTCCATGTACTCGAAGCCCGAGGAGAAGTTATCGCGGCGCTTGGTTGCCCGCCAGAACCGCCCACCGTGGCATGGATTCGCTTATTTGCAAACTCTGGATTAATACCTGTTCAAAAATCCTGGCAGTTACTATGGAGCAGGGCGTTTACCGAGCTCTCGCAAAAAGGGAAATTTATCATAGCCGCCATTGTTGTACAGGATTGGTTGCGCGAATTACTAATATCTAGCGGGTTCACCAGTCACCAATCCATTGTCATGCTCGAGCGGGATGGTGGGGCACCATCAACAAAATCTTTACCAACAGAAATCACTCTTCGTGCGATGATGCCCTATGATCTGCCTGCAGTAGCTGAAATTGACGCATCAGCGTTTGACCTTCTGTGGCAGAATACCTTTCCAATATTGGAAAAAGCTTATCCGCAAGCCGTATGGGCAACCGTGGCAGAGATGGAAGGTCAGCTGGTTGGATACCAGCTCAGCACCCGCAATCCACTGGGGGTGCATCTTGCCAGACTTGCTGTCCGACCAAAAATGCAAGGGAAAGGCTTGGGATTTGCCCTTGTGGCAGACCTTGTCAAGCAAGCCGGGCAACATGGTATAAACCATCTGACGGTAAACACACAGAGTGACAATACCATATCGCTCACTCTTTACCAGCGCTTAGGTTTTCATGAAACGGGGGAACATTACCAAGTTTATGAAATGCAACCTTCAGATGGGTAATATGCATAAGACGAGACCTCATTCTATCCAACAATAATCCCTAAATGAGATGTGGATTAGAACAACCCTGTTTAGTTTGATAATACGGTGTTGTAGCTGGACAAACCTACCTGATTATGGGAAAATTCCAAGGGGAGAACTTGTGGATTTAACAATTATTTTGAGCAATCCTTTCCCAAAAATCTGAATAATCATGAATTAAGCATACATTTTTTATGTTGCACCCTGTAAAGGAGAAATGAAATGAGTAAACGTCAAGAAGTCCGCGAGCGCCGGCAGCGGGAGAGAACTCGCAACCGAATCCTGGTTATTGGCCTGGTGGCCGCGGGGGCATTATTAATCGCATTTGCTTTTATCAGGCCATTAATCCTAAGTAGTCAAGCCACAGCCAACGCCACGCAAGTACCGGTAATTGCGATCACTCCGAGAGCATTTACTACAACGGTGAATGGAGTTCATCTCGGCGACCCAAATGCCCCAGTTAAGGTGGATGTATACGAGGATTTTCGATGCTCTGTCTGCTTATATTACACGCAGAATTTTGAACCCCAAATCATAAAAACATACGTGGATACGGGGAAGGTTTATTACACTTTTCACTCTTTCATTGTGATCGATGGGAATGATGGCACGGACGCGTCATACCGGTCAGCCAATGCCGCACTATGTGCCTCAGAACAAGGTCGGTTCTGGGATTACCATGACACGCTTTTTGCCAACCAGGTCACTGAAGATGCCTCTCTTTTCACAGACGCACGCCTGGTTTCCATGGCTCAGAATCTAAACCTGGATATGACGGCGTTTAACCAATGTTTCCAGGCAAAAAAATATGCAAGCGATATCCAGGCTGATATCTCCCAAGCCCATACGTTAAATCTTACGGGCACTCCAAGCATAGTTGTTAACGGAAAACTATTACAGATTCAAACGTTCAATGAAGTATCCACCGCCATCGAAGCTGCACTGGCAGGCAAATAGATTTAAGAACACTTTCCAGGGACGGAACCCCGTCCCTGGATTTATTTAATTCCAAGAATTGCGAGGATGGCTACAATCAGTGGGGCAATAGCGAGCGAAGGCAAAAAACTTCCCACCCGAATTGGTTTGATTTCCAAAAGACTGCTAACGGCAATACCTAGCAAGAGAATCCCACCAACAGCAGTCATTTCAGCCATCATGGCTGGAGAAATGACTGCATTCAACTGGGCCGCCAGCAAAGTGAGACCACCCTGAAAAACCAGGATAACTATCACAGAAAATAAAACTCCAACTCCCAGAGTCGATGCAAAGGCGAGGGCTGCGAACCCGTCCAAGACTGACTTGATTGCAAGCAGACTATAATCTCCATTCAGACCGTTCTGGATGGACCCGAGGATAGTCATGGGTCCTATGCAAAAAACCAACGACGCAGTAAGAAAGCCTCTAACGAAATCCCTGGATGAAATATCATGATTAGTTGGGATGATAGCCGCTGATCTATCGGCATCATTACCAAGAAGTTCATGCTTTTGTCCACCAAAATGATACTCCAGCCACTTTCCTGCGTTTTGCAGACCCTCTTCGATCTTCCACCATTCACCGAGAAGAGCCCCAATCAACAAGCTCCCCAGGACGACAAGTGGATTTTGCATCTTAAGGAAATTGGAAATGCCATAGGCAAATGTGAACAACCCCAGCCCGGCAATGACTGTCTTCCTCAGGCGGTCAGGCAGGCGCGAGCCAAACAGCAGGCCGAGTGACCCTCCAATCAGGACGGTAGCAATATTGAGGAAGGTTCCAATCATATTTTTGCCAAAGTGGTCTTGTGCCCGGTAGTTTGGTTTTCGAGAAGTTCCAGTGCAAAGCACAGTGATGATAGCCGGTTCAAATATTGCAAAATATACGGGTTTTGGATTTCGCAGGTATTATATAATTCCACAACCCGTCGTTCCGCTCGGCGGACGATTGTCCTGCTGAGCGCCAGGGCAGCACCTGAAAGGGAATCACCAGGCAAAATAAACTCTGCTGTCAGCGGTAACTGCGTAGAAAGGTTGTCCACCTGGGATTCCAACCATTGGACGCGCGGCATATCCAACGTTTTAAACCTTTCCAGGTTTTCCGGGGTGGCGGAAATTCCAGCCATCAAAGTGTAAAGGTCGCGTTGGATTTCTATTAGGATGGGTTTGGTTTGAGGAGATTGGCAAAGGGCGCGCGCGAGACCCAACGCAGCAGAGACTTCATCCAGTGTCCCAAGCGCCTCGATACGTGGATGATTCTTTGGAAGGCGACCTTCGCCCAACTGACCTGTGCTACCATCGTCACCTTTACGAGTATAAAATGGGGACATATTAAGATTATATCCAGAATGGGGAAAAATGACGCTGATTTGTTGTGTTGTTTTATACTTTCCTCGATATTCTATTAGATCGTAAAATTCAATATACTGGCGCAATGAATAAATAAATTTGCTAGGAATTTTCATTAAAACATTTGGTCCTACTTTGGGTTGACTTTTTATTTACTCTCCCGAGAACATTTCTTCCCACGAGGTATAATGAAATCATGGACTTAAAATTACAACTCGAGACAGCACTAAAAGAAGCCATGAAAGCGGGCGACGATGTGGGTAAACGCACTATTCGGATGGTGCTGGCAGCGATTAGACAGGTGGAAATTGACCGGCAAGTGAAATTGGACGATACTGCAGTGGTTTCCATCATTCAGAAGGAAATAAAAACACGCAAGGAATCAGTTGAAGAGGCACAGAGAGCCAACCGTCCTGATATCGTTTCTGCGACTGATGCAGAGATTAGTGTCCTCAAAGGTTATCTACCTGAGGCTTTAAATGAAGATGAACTTAATGCTCTCGCGAAAGCTGTCATAGTTGAGACAGGTGCTGCCTCCCCATCAGACATGGGGAAAGTAATGAAATTGCTGATCCCGCGCGTAGCGGGTCGAGCGACGGGTGACCAGGTTAGTAATGTTGTCCGTCAACTATTGCAGAAATAATATGCGTTCTGGCGACTTCAATTTGCCTCTGACCGGATAATCGGATGGATTCCCCTCGATCCCCAAGAATTTTCTCCCTCCGGACCATTCTTCCCATCCTTGTGCTGGCTTGCACCAGTGTCTTGGTCTATGGTGCCATAATCCAGCCCTGGTCATTGCGTCAAATCAGTCTCCAGCTTTCAGTGGGAGATGTAGCTTCGCAGGATTTACGCTCCCCCCGAAGTATCCAATATTCCAGTGAAGTGTTGACAGAAGCGGCTCGCACAACTGCTGAGCGCGCGATTGCTCCCATTTATAATCCCCCTGATACCACCATCGCCCGTGCTCAAAATGAGGCGCTTACTTCCATCCTCGGATTCATAAACACTATCCGGATAAACCAGGTAACCACTTTTGACCAGAAAAAAACCGAAATCGCAGCAATAAGAGGCCTGACCCTTCAACCTGCCTCACTCGATTTCCTGCTTGCTTTAACTGACTCACGCTGGGAGTTAGTCCAAGCCGAAGCTTTTAAGTTGTTGGAACAAGCCATGCAAAACCCTGTCCGGACTGAAGACCTGGCGGCTGTTCGCCAGAACCTTTCTTCGCAGGTCAGTCTCACGTTATCTGAAAATGAGGCTGCGCTCGCTGTCGAAATAGTTGCTCCCCTGGTGGTGGCTAATAGTTTTTATAGCCCCGAACTGACTGATGCAGCGCGCCAGGCTGCGCGTGAAGCGGTTGAACCGGTAACTCAATCCTACATTGCTGGGCAGACGGTAGTTTCGCGTGGACAGGTAATTACGGCAGTTGACCTGGAAGCCCTGACCTCGCTTGGCATGGTTACTCCTAATAATCCGGCTTATAACTATTTGGGTGCGGCGGCGATGGTGGTGCTGTCCGCAATATTTGCAGGATTATATTTCTTCCGAAGAAAACCTATAGCGATTTCTGACCTTCGCAGCCAGATTTTATTGGCCATATTATTCGCGATTTTCCTAATTGGAGCTCGAGTCAGTAATCCTAACCGGACAATTGTGCCTTACCTTTTTCCAATTCCGGCGTTCGCTCTGCTGGTCTCGGCACTCTTTGGTATGGAGCGGGGATTGGTCTTTGGCTTGTTGATGAGCCTTCTGGCTTCTTATGGTATGCCGGATTCTCTCGGATTACTGCCATATTACACGGTGAGCAGCTTGATTGGTGTACTCGCTCTCGGACAAGCACGCCGGGTGGGACAATTTATGTATGCCGCGATCGCCATTGCCTTCGCAGGAGCTGCAATTGTAGCGGCATACCGCCTTCCATTTACTGACACTGATTGGGTGGGGCTGACCACCCTCATGGGCGCGGCGGTTTTTACCGGAATTGCATCAACGAGCATCGCCTTACCGATGCAATATTTATTAGCCCAATTTTTAGGCTTAACAACTGCCCTGCAATTACTTGAAATTTCCCGTCCGGATTCACCTCTTTTAAATTATTTCCTTCAACGTGCCCCGGGGACCTACCAGCATAGTCTACAGGTGGCGAACCTTGCTGAGCGGGCAGGTGAACGGATCCAAGCTGATACTTTATTATTAAGAGTAGGCGCGTTATTTCATGATGTGGGAAAAGCTGCCAACCCGCTTTTCTTTATAGAAAACCAGCCGCCGAACCAGATAGACTCTCATGACGATTTGGTTCCTGAAATTACCGCCGAGGCGATTATTCGCCATGTGGAGGATGGACTGAAACTGGCCCGGAAATTTCGACTTCCACGACGTTTGTACGATTTTATTTCGGAACACCATGGAACGCTCGTAACTCGCTACCAATATAACCTTGCCCTCCAATCTGCTAAGGGTGATGCTTCGAAAGTGGACGAAAGCAAGTTTCGATATCCAGGTCCCTCCCCCAGATCAAAAGAGACTGCGGTGTTGATGTTGGCGGACGGCGTCGAAGCGAGAGCCCGCGCTGAACGGCCTCGCAACGATGATGATGTTCGAAACATTGTAAGGAATGTGATAGATCGTTGTCAGAAGGACGGACAACTCGATGATACCCCTCTATCTCAGCGCGACCTAGCAAGCATTAGCGGATCGTTTGTAGATACCTTGCGTGTAACGTATCATCCTCGCCTTGAATATCCTCCAGAACAACTTGCACTCCAAAAATCACTTTCCGGGGAAAACTCGCCTTTGCAAGTTCCTTCTCTTGATAATAAGCAAAAATGATCAATATCGAGATAATCCCGGAATTCAGACGCGTGTTTATGCCCAGTATCCTCGAAAGAGCAGCCAAAGCGACACTTCATCAACAGTCTGCGCCAGACGTGGACTTGTCCCTGGTTTTGACGGGGGATTCGCAGATTCAAGCACTTGACCGTGATTTCCTGAAAAAAGATGCCCCCACGGATGTCTTATCGTTTCCATCATTCGAAACTGATCCTGAAACAGGGCGCCGGTACCTGGGAGACATTATTATTTCTGTGCCACAAGCCGAAGCTCAATCGGTCGCGGCGGGGCATTCCCTTGAAGCTGAATTGTCGCTATTGGTGATCCACGGGGTACTCCACTTGTTGGGCCACGACCATGCAGGGGTGCGAGATAAAGGACGCATGTGGGCAGCCCAATCAGAGATCCTTACCATCCTGGGCATTCCTCCAACTATTGTATATGAGTAATAGAACTCAAAAATTTTTTATCTCACGTGCGCACGCTTTCAGGCATGCATTTCGGGGATGGTGGTATGTGTTGCGAACACAACATAATGCCTGGCTGCATGCAATTGCCTCCACCCTGGTTATGCTAATAGCATGGTGGCTGCATTTATCGATGAGTGATTGGGCAGTGCTGCTTTTGACAATTGCACTCGTTTGGACGGCGGAGTTCATCAATACCGCATTGGAGGCAGTTGTGGACCTGGCAAGTCCCCAGCAACATCCCCTGGCGAAGGTTGGCAAGGATGTTGGTGCTGCGGCTGTTTTGATTGCTGCGTTTACGTCGATTTTGGTGGGTCTACTTATCCTGGGACCACCACTTTGGGAAAAATTGAAAATTATTTTTTTGAAATAGTGGTTTATTCCCAAAATTATTCGAAGATGCGGGGACCATTCTCAGACAGCCATGATGACATATTATAGAATGTTGAAAAGGTAGAAAAATGTCTTTCTCATTTCGATTTGGCACGGTTGGTTCTCCGAAGGCAACTCCTCCCAACCCCGGCGGGACAGTGGGTGGGATTAAATACTCAGCTTCCATTGGTTTGGATACGCTTGAACTAGCGTGGGTGCAGGGCGTGCGTGTCAGTGAAGCCACTTGTATGGCTATAAAGCAAGCAGCTGTGGAAAATGGCATGGCTCTTTCAGTTCATGCACCCTATTACATCAACCTCAACGGTGATGAAGAAAAATGGCCGCGTTTACGGAAATACCTGATAGATGCTGCTCATTTCGGTAACCTGGCTGGAGCAACTGATATTATCTTCCATCCCGGCACGTACTTTGGACGCCCACCGGAGGATGTTCTCAAGGTAGCCATTCCCCGGTTACAAGGTTGCATCGAAGAATTACGTAAGGATGGCAACCCCGTGATCTTGCGCCCAGAGATCAGCGGTAAGGCTGCCATGCTTGGATCCCTTTCAGATGTGCTTGAGATGGCGAAAACCATCCCCGGTGTCATTCCATGTATAGACTTTGCTCACCTGCATGCCCGTCTGGGCGATGGGGCGATGAATTCTTATGAGGAGTGGACACAGGCACTGGATTTATACAGCCAATCCCTTGGAAAAAAAGCGTTGCACAATATGCACATCCATCTTTCGGGTATCAATTATGGTCCAAAAGGAGAAATGAATCACCTTATCATGGAGGAAGCTGACCTGGATTTTGGTAACCTGTTCAGAGCCCTGAAAGACGTTGGGGCAAAAGGGCGGATCATGTGCGAAAGCCCGGTACTGGAAGTGGATGCGTTGAAATTCAAACATATGTGGATTGAAGTTAGCGGAGAAAGAAATTCAAGCAAGTGAATTTGGTAAATGGTTGTTTTCTCCTTCCTTACAAAACGGTTATATCCCTGGTTTGGGACGGGTGCACATTATTACCCATTTATGCGATAATTCAATTTAACTTGCCAGGGTTTGAGTTTGTGACAATCAGATATCATATATAATCTCAAGGAGTCCATATGGATATTTATCTTGCTGCGGAGCGTGCCTTCCACCTTATCCCACAAATTTCTTTGGAAGTCGCGCGCGATCGACTCGAACAGAAAAAGACCAGCCTCGTGACTGGAACCCTGGGAGCTTTACTCGCTCGTCCGAAACCCGATGACATCCAAATTGTGTCATTTGAAAACCGTTTGGAAGCATTTTGGTTGATCAACGTTGTTGTTCACACGGTTTTTGAGAGAAACCAGACTTACACCATTCCTGTAAGTGGGAAGGAAGTCGACCATGTAACTGCGCTTGGTCAGGACTTGCCCGTAAATGTCACCAATAAAGGAGCAGTAAATTTTTTATTAGTGGGAGTCGAGCATTGTGTTGAGGAGAGCAAAGATTGTTTTACCTTTGACGGGTTTGGGAAGAAGGTTGACCTTAGCAAATACAAATCATTTGCCAGGACGGAAATTTCAGACCTGGGAAAATTTGCACCTGCAGGAGTTTTGGTCGTTCCGCCCGAAGCACATGCATCCACGATTGTACGGGCGGTATTAGCAGATGTAATCAAGCCAGTTCAAGCGCAAGTTATCCATGAAGAAAAAGTGACTGTGGAAACCCTCGAAATTAACTTTCGACCCGTGTATGCCCTCGAGTATGAGTGGGTGACCAAAGGAAAACGTGTTGTGCTGGAATTTGATGGGCTCACCGGCGAAGTACACGCGGGTGGGAAAAAACTGAACGATCAGATAAAGGGCATGGTTACGCGCGACCTAATCTTTGACGTGACCGCAGATGCAATCGGTTTGCTTGTCCCAGGAGGAAGCATCGCTGTAAAACTAGTGAAAGCTGTTGTGGATCGCGGAAAATGAAATGCTGTTTTTGATCGAAGGAACAAGAAAAGTAATGTAACCATTGTCCAAATCTTTCCCAGATATTAAATGATGCCCCCGCATTTGCAAGGAGGGCATCATTGACTTTATTAATATCACCGGTATTCAAAATGTCTCATATTTAGGGATTATTCGGATCTGATCAATGATCCGCAAAAGTCGCACTCGATCGTTTGATCATCAACCCAGTTGGCATCACTTTTATGGATTGGGGCACCGCATTTCGCACAGTTGGTTGGAAGTTGCCTCTGATGCGCAGCGGCTGAAGTAGGTTGAGCGGCTATGGGCCCAATCTTTGGACCGAACTTAGCGGTTATCGTATCTGCTGCGGATTTCATCCCTTTATTCGTAAATTTGCGGGTGATGTTCCCGAAAAAGATGGGAGTGCGGTTGACCATTTTGGATTGAATGAATAATGTTAGCGCACGGCGAGCTTGATCCAAAGCAGGTTGCTCATTATTGCTGTCGGCATATGCGTGGGCGGCCTGGGCATGCAGGTTTGCCGCACGTCGAGTATGGGCAGTGGTTTCGAGTTCGCTGGCAAGAGAGGCGAAAAGGGGGCTGCCTGCCCGGGGTGTCCGCTGGCAACCAACTGGTTGGCTTTGGCCAATGATTGCATTTGGATGGGGTTAATTGAGTTGGCTTGAAAAGCAGCTCTACGAATTCGTCGGAACATAAGAGCCTCCATTGTCAATAATTTTATATAAAGGAATTGTAATCCATTTAATGTGGGGGTAAAAACAATTGGGATCAAATAAACAAAAATCTCCGGATCTTTCAAGGACCCGGAGATTGATATTCTCTACGCAGGTTTCAGAACCGGCCTAAATTTATAGCCATAAATCAACATGCCGCGTTCGTCGCCATCAGAGCGGAGGCGGCGAGTGACCATTTCCACGGGCATGCCAATTTCGGGATGCGCCTCCCCGAGGTCGGTTAGCTGTGCGGTCACCAAGGGACCTTCTTCCAGTTTCACCAGTGCCACCGTGTAAGGGGCGGTTTCATCGAATCCAGTAGGAGCTTCATAAATAGTGGTAAACGAAAATACAGCACCGCGTCCACTAAAAGCAAATGTGGTTTTGGCATCCTGCCCGCAGGCGGGACAAATATCCCGGGGTGGGAATATTTTGGTATCGCAGTGTGGACATACTTCACCGACCAGTCCATACCGTTGTTGATTTAGTCGCCAGTGGCGGGGAATTTCCATAATTTATCTCCTTGATAGAACTAATTAAAGATTCTACCCACTCCGTCTATCAGGAACTATCAGGCTTTTCCCCTTCCGGTTTGTCCCCCTTTAGAGCATGGTTTCCAGGATATGAGTTACTGCGATAGAGGCGGGACCGCCCAAACATTGGATGAGGGCAAGCCGGGCTCCTTCGATCTGATTTTGGCCAGCCTGACCTCTTAACTGCGCAGTTGCTTCGACCGCCTGGTAAACGCCCGTGGCGCCTCCCGGGTTTCCGCGAGCCTTGAGGCCACCCAAGGTGGCGCACGGGAGTTGTCCAGTCAAGGCGATGGCGCCATCCCTGGCAAGTTCCCACCCTTTTCCCCGACCGGCAAACCCAGCCGCTTCCAAGGACAGGGCGGCGAAAATGGAAAAGAGGTCATAATATTCAAACAAGTCGACCTGGTCGAGGGTGACCCCGGCTTTTTTTAAGGCCTGCGCAATGGATGCCTGTGCGGCGCTGAACCACAGCATGTCGCCACGCTCAGCCAGGGCAAAGGTGTCTGAGGCGATGGTGGAAGCCGCCAGGCGGACGACCGGATGTGGAAAACCATTCGGCAGCAATTCCCGCCGGGTGAGAACCAGGGCGGCTGCACCATCAGCGTTGGGGGCAATGTCATATATGTTCAGAGGTTCGCACACCGGTTCGGCTTTCGTATAGACATCCAGCCCAATAGCCCTGCGATACATGGCGAACTTATTTCCCACACCATTGGCGTGAGCGGTCAACGGAAAATTCGCCAACCCACCCGCAGGGATTTGATTTTCATAAATATACCGGTTAGCGAGGAGCGCTGCCTGGGAGGTGAGCGTCATCCCGTGAACCGACTCGTAGTCAGAGTCTGTCTGGGAGGCGAGAGCAGCCTCCAAGTCGGGGCCGATCACATCAGTGAATTTCTCCACCCCAACTACGAGTGCAACGTCCGCCAAGCCGCTGGAAACGGCAAGATAACCCTGTCGCAAGGCAGCTCCCCCGGAAGCGCCTCCAGCCTCGACCGTGGAAGCTTCAATACCGGTCAATCCGGCGTAATCTGCTAGCAGGGCCCCCAGATGCGCCTGGCGGGAAAGGGAGGTTGCAAGCATGTTGCCAACATAGAGGACCTGTGGTTTTAATCCCCCGGAATCCTGCGTGGCAGCCTGGATGGCATGCAGCGCCAATGTACGCAGAGAGGCGTCCCAATGTTCTCCAACAACCGTTTGTCCAATTCCTGCAACGATGATATCTGTCATAATCATTTCATCGCGATCTTGCCGCGGAAGCGGGAATATGTTGCATAATCAATTTCCGTGCGGCGAGCGATGTAGTCCTGGGTTTTAAGAGCTTTGTCACGACGCTCGAGCAGTTTTTCGGTGACGGTGATGTCAAAAGCATCCGAGCCTGCCCCGGAGCCAAATGAAACCATTAATATTCGATCTCCCGGCTGGGCTATATCCAGCGTGGCAGTCAGCCCGATGATGGCGGCACCAGCATAGGTGTTTCCGATTACCGGAGATAAAAGCCCGGGTTTGATCTGCTCCGGGGTGAACCCGAGCAGGGAGGCAGTGCGTTGGGGGAATTTTGTATTGGGCTGGTGGAAGATGGCCCATTTGTAATCGGCGGGTTTTGTGCCCATTTCTTCCATTAAGGTCTTCCCGGCGGTAGTACTATGCTTGAAATATGCCGGTTCACCGGTGAAGCGGTTGCCATGTTCAGGGTAGCGCTGGTACTCGCGACGCCAAAAGTCGGGGGTATCCGTTACGAAGGAGTAGGAGGCGTTTATAGTTGCGAGACTTTCCTCTGCGGGACCGATAATAAAAGCAGCTCCACCTGCCGCGGCAGTGTATTCCAGCGCATCACCGGGTTTTCCCTGGGCGGTATCCAGACCGGCAGCCACGGCGTAGCGAGCCATCCCCGATCCAATCAGTCCCATCGCCATGACCATGGCTTCCGTGCCAGCCTTGCAGGCGAATTCCATATCTGCGGCCTGGACGTGGGGGGCAGCGCCAATCGCTTCGGCGACAATTGTGGAAGTTGGTTTGACCGCATAGGGGTGAGATTCCGATCCGATCCATACAGCGCGGATCTCAGCCGGATCAATCCCGGCACGTTTCAAAGCGTTCCGCACCGCCTCGAGAGACATTGTGACCACGTCCTCATCCAACCCAGGAACAGCCTTCTCTTTAATGGGCAACCCGGAAGTGCGACCGCCGACCCAAACGCGGGCAACTTCCCTGGCAGGTAATCGATATCGAGGCACGTAGGCTCCATAGCCAATTATGCCTACAGGTTTGGCGGGTATAAGTAATTTAGTATTTGGTCGGGTTGTGGTCATGAATTTACCTTTTATTTAGTTTAATAGAAGGGGTGACTCAGGCAAACTATTGTCAACGATAATCATGAGTTGAAAATAGTTTATTTGAATCAGGCCGCGCCCTTCACGAACAGCTTCAAACATGACAGGGTAGCATTGAGGTCCGCGAATCGACCCGTTCGAGATGTAACCGATCAGTCCAGCCGGTATCGATTTTAATAAATCCTGAAGCGGATATATTCTATCATCCAGGTAGATCCAAAACCGGGTGGTGACGTGGACGATCAAACTTTTCCCATTATCCTTAATCGTGATGGACCTATTAATAAAATCATTTAGTTGACCGGGCTCAGGAGTCGAACATGGTCCTGGCAGGGGAGTTAAGGTTTGGATTGAATCGAGAGTTCCTTGATATTGCTGTGTCTCTGTCAGCGGGGTTTCTGAAATGAGCGTATTTTGAACAGTTGATTTTTCCTGGGTGGTATTAGAAATGGGTTGTGATTTTCCACAAGCAGACAACGAAACGGCAAACAGTAAGCAAACAAGAATCCTAGAGTGCATGATTATTTTCGGTCTTTCAGGAATTGTTCCGCTCGATCAATCCTTACCGTCTTTTCAGCCACCATTTTCGCAGCCACTTCATCCACCTGCGTGCCAGTGGCTCCGGCGGCAATTGCCACCTGACGAGCATGAAGAGTCATGTGCCCGGACTGGATACCTTCAGTAGCGAGGGCGCGCAAGGCAGCCATATTTTGCGCCAGCCCAACCGAGGCGATTATCCCTGCCAATTCTCCGGCGGTTTTAACACCCATTAATTTCAGCGCGGCGATGGCTGCCGGGTGAACCCGGGTGGCCCCACCTATAATACCAACCGCCATCGGCATTTCCAGCTCACCGGTCAGATTCCCATCCGCATCCCTGCCCCAAGTACTCAGACTGGTATAGCGACCGTCACGGGCAGCATAGGCGTGCGCTCCAGCCTCGATGGCGCGCCAGTCATTGCCGGTGGCGATGACAACTGCATCCACGCCATTCATGATGCCTTTGTTGTGTGTGGCAGCACGGTACGGGTCAGCTTCGGCGAACGCCCAGGCTTCGATGATCCCATCACGAACCTGCTCGCCTGTGTACATATGGCCGGAAGGATCCTTGAAAGCCAGATCATCAAGCAATACCGTACATCTGGCTTTTACCAAGCGCCTGTCCGCAAGGTTGGACAGGATCCTTAAGTGGACACGACCCCCAGTGATACGGGCGATGTGCGGGGCGAGTTTTTCACAAGCAGTGTTGACCGCGTTGGCACCCATAGCATCCCGGACGTCGTAAATTAAATGCAGCACCAGGAATTGACCGATGGGAGACGCCTCAATCACGCGTATTTCCAAGTCGCGCGCCCCCCCCCCAACCTTGGTTAATACCGGGTCCAGCAAGTTGGCCTCAGCAAGCAATTCGGATTTGTGTTCGAGCAGTTTCATGCTGGCATTCATCAGATCTTTTACATCCAAAACCTGTATCTGACCGATCATTTCCGGGGCGGACGTGGAGGCAGTAAACCCACCTGAAGCACGAACCAATTTTGCCATAAAAGAGGCTCCAGCCACCACTGAAGGCTCTTCGATCACCATTGGGATGAGCACCTCCCGTCCATTAACAATAAAATTCATCCCCATCCCGAGCGGAAGTCCAAATACTCCCACTGCATTCTCGACCATATCATTAGCCTGCTCCGACGAGAACCCGGAAACCTGGAAAGCGGCAAGGTCCGCAGGATCAAGCCCGGCGGCCTCTGCCAGCTTCTCAAGCCTTTCTCCCAAGGGCAAATTGTAAAATCCAGCGATTCGGGAAGAGGTCATGTTTCCATTTTATCAGGGTGGGCTGGCAAAATCTATCAAACTTGTCATAAAACGTATAAGTAGAGTAAAATTATCTATATTGAGGTATCCGAATGCTCCTGACGCGCGAAGAGTTGCAAGATAGGCTGGTAGGATTACACCGGGCGAGCCTGGAACTGGTAAAAGAAGTCTCGCTGGAAACGCTATTGGAGCGAATTGCATCGCTGGCATGCGAACAGGCGGGCGCCAAATACGCGGCGCTGGGGGTATTAGACGAAGAGGGAAAACTCAAGCAATTCATTACTGTCGGAATGACATCTGAAGAAATCAAGAAAATAGCTCACCCCCCACGTGGATTGGGATTAATCGGCGCATTGATGCATGGTGACAGCGGTAACATCCGAATCCCGGAGATCGAAGATGACCCGCGTGCGGTGGGATTCCCGAGCGGGCATGCAGAAATGCATTCTTTGCTGGGGGTGCCCATCCGAATCGGAGGAAGGCAACTAGGCCAGTTATACCTGACTGAAAAGATCGGTGATATAGAATTCAGCTCGGATGATGAAAAGATCATTGAAATATTGGCTGCATATGCAGGTGTCGCAATTGAAAATGCCCGCCTTTACGAGCGATTGCAGGAACGTGAGAGCACCCTTACCAAGCGAAACGATCAACTGGCTGTCATCAACCAGATTGAGTCAGCCCTGGCATCCTCGCTGGAACTCGAAGAAATCCTGAATAAAACCCTGGCACTGTTAATGGCTCATTTCAGGGTAGAAGCCGGTGAAATATTCCTGGTGGAAGAAGACGGTGAGACTTTACGACTGGTATTGCACCGGGGAGAAGCCGCTCAAGCCTTCTGGACTCGCAATCGATTCAAGATCGGTGAAGGTATGGTGGGCAAAGCTGCAGAAACACTAAAGCCGGTGATCAGTACCCATCTCGACAGGGACATGCAGGGCACCCGCCAGGCAGTGGTGGATGCAGGCTTCAAGCAGATTGCCTGCATCCCCCTGACCACTCATGGGGAAGTCGTCGGTGTGCTAACCATCGCCACCCGCAGCCGCAGGGTGATCTCACAAAGTGAAATCCAGCTGTTGGTGTCAGTGGCTGCCGGAGCGGGCACGGCTATAGAGAATGCCCGCCTTCATTCGAATGTGCGCCGCTTGGCAGTATTGGAAGAACGCGAACGGATCGGGATGGACCTTCATGATGGCATCATCCAATCAATCTACGGGGTTGGCCTGGCCATGGAAAATGCACGATCATTGCTGCGGGAAAATCCAAGTGATGCCGAGGAACGTTTGCAAAAGGCAATGTCTGACCTGAACCACACCATCCGCGATATTCGAAGCTATATACTCGACCTGCGCCCACGACAATTGCAGGGGGAGAGCCTGATCGAAGGCTTGGGGAGGTTAATTTCCGAGTTCCGACAAAACACGAAATTGGATGTCAGCCTGGCAGCACCCAAGGATCCTTTAAATGACCTGCCACAGATGCATGCAATGTCCTTATTCCACATCTGCCAGGAGGCTCTCGCAAACATCGCAAAACATGCCAAGGCCTCAAAGGTCACGATGGATTTGTGGACTACACCCGACCGGGTCCTCCTGGAAATATCTGATAATGGACAAGGGTTTGATCTGGATAAAACCAACAAGACAGTAGGTCACGGTCTGGCAAATATGTTGACGCGAGTCCAAAATGTGGGCGGGGATGTGGATATCACGTCTGCACCAGGGGAGGGAACGTCCATTCTCGCCTGGGTACCGCGTCTTCCAGCACAACCCGTTGCTTGAAAAATCCCCCAACGCGCAACGAAACGCCCGTTTGAACGTTTCACGTTTCACCGCAGTAGCCGTAAGGCACTCGGAGATTCTTTAAGGTTAGGCTGTGGAAACCCGACAACCCAGAAAGAGTTCCGAATATACCCCCAGCCATGGCTAGTAATGACATTCCTCCGGCGGCTGTGGGGGGTGGGAGAATGTGCATTCCCAAGCAGGGAAGAATCTATTCTGAAAGGTTCGTTAAGGTTAGATATACCTTAAAAAATGGAATGTTTTTAAGCTAGCGTAGGTTTGGCGTATGGAATAATTACGGAATCTCTGCTAGAATACTTTCGTGAAGGATAGAGGGCACTATCCTCCCCCCGTGAAAGAAAGATAGTCCGAATCGAATAATAAAATAGCCACCCACTGCGAAAGCAGTGGGTTTCTATCCCCGTACCAAATCGCCGGAAATCAGGAAGTTTGGAGGAAGAGATGGACGCCGAGCAAGCCTGGCAGTCAGCATTGGGGCAACTCCAAATGGAGATGCCGAAGGCATCTTTCGATACCTGGGTGCGAGATACCCAGATATGTTCGTATGACAATGGGTTGTTTACAATCGGCGTTCGAAATGCCTACGCCCGGGATTGGTTGGAAAGCCGTCTTGCCAGTACGGTCACACGCCTGTTGATGGGCATCATGAACCGCACCGTGGACGTTGCTTTCATTGTCAACGCCTCCGCAAGCTGCGAATCCATTTCAGAACCCGCCGGTGTAAAAGATATTTCCCCTGAACCGGTGGATATTCCACAAGTGCAGCGCAGCGTTTCCCTTAATCCCCGCTATACGTTCGAAAATTTTATTGTTGGTCCGAATAACCGTCTGGCGCATGCGGCTTCTCAAGCTGTGGCAGAGAGCCCTGCCACAGCGTATAACCCGCTGTTCCTTTATGGCGGAGTGGGCCTGGGAAAGACACATTTATTACATGCCATTGGGAACTATTGCCAGGAGCATTATCAGCGGGTGCTGTACGTGTCATCGGAAGAATTTACCAATGACATGATCAACGCGATTCGATCGCATACCACCCAGGCATTCAGGGATAAATATCGATCGGCAGATGTTTTACTGGTGGATGATATCCAGTTCATCGCCGGCAAGGAATCCACCCAGGAAGAATTCTTTCATACGTTTAATACATTGCATGGTCAAAACAAACAAATCATTGTCTCCTCGGACCGCCCTCCCAAGTCGCTGGTAACACTGGAAGAACGGCTGCGATCGCGTTTTGAATGGGGACTGACTGCTGACATCCAGCTGCCCGACCTGGAAACCCGACTGGCAATTCTGCGCTCGAAAGCGGAACGATTAGGGCACGTTGTGCCATCCGAAGTAATGGACCTAATTGCCAGACGAGTCCAATCGAACATACGCGAACTGGAGGGGGCACTTAACCGCATCGTGGCATTCGCCGACCTGAGCGGAATGTCCCTTACCCCACAATTGGCTGAAACAGCCCTCGCCGATCTGCTGCCTCAGCGCGGCGACGTAAAACCAGGTGCAGTCGTAGACATGGTTGCCAAAACCTTTAATTTATCAGTGGACCGCCTGCTCAGTCCCGACAGATCCAGGGATGTGGCCCTGCCCCGCCAGATTGCCATGTACCTGATGCGTGAGACCAATATTTCCCTGCCACAAATTGGATTAGCCCTGGGAGGCCGAGACCATACAACAGTCATGTATGCCTGTGAGAAAGTGGCCGATCTGCTGGAACGGGATGACAAAGTGCGCAGGCAGGTGGTACAAATCCGGCAACTACTGTACGCGTGAACCAAGACTATATTTAATTCAAAAAATCATCCCGACGATGATCAGTCGGGATGATTTTTTATCATGTCGAATCGACTTAACGAAAAGGAAAAAATATTTGGGTGCAGGTAAAGACTATCACTCTGATGAGAGGAAGGACATCTAATGTCAATTACTTGTTTCAACGAAAGTCCCCCCGTTGATCTCGCGCTCAAGAACATGGTGGTCTTCATTGAACCTGATAACCACTTCAATTTGTTGAAAACAGTGCCCATTGCCGATCAGCACCTTTCGGCAGGTGTACCCGGGCTTACCAGCGGCGGAAAAATCCAGGCTGGGTTCGTTGCTGAGATTAACCTGCCCCCGGATGGTTTCGCCACAACGCTTGCACCGAACCGAGAAAAGATAATATGTTCCACGACGTTGAGGAGGGAAAAAGAGTTTTTTAAAGAAGTTCATGGTGTTCACCAGTATGAAAAAAAGATGCCAGTTTACCTGGCTGTACGCGTCTGCGGCAGGGGAATTGAAAAGATGCCAAACCATTGCCGTATTATCGATGGCTGAGCCTCCCTGAGAGGGGCGAAACCGACCCCCAATTGGTGCAACCGGACAAGGAATTTTTCCAGTCTACGAAGGAAATCCTCCTGGTCTTTTTTGTCCTTCGAAGTCCAGCCAGTTTCAGCCATCGCAGTCAGCCGGGGATAGACCTGATAATCGAGACGAGGGCGGTCCGGCACCCACTCGGACCAAAGCGGGAACTCAAGACCGAGGATGGAGCCTGCGTGTTCCTGTTCCAACTCATCCGGAATTGGTTCATATTGGTACGCCAAAGATAAAGGCATGAGGTTGTAACCATGGTCCAGGTAAGCGCTGAGATAGGAAGACATAACGACGAAGCGGTTTTGGTTGCAGACGGCTTCAAATAATCGCTGGCGACCGCCTGCCCAATACTGGATAACGGCGCTTTCCACCAGCCCTTCCTGAAGGATCTCGTTCCAACCGATGACCTTGCGTCCCTTAGAATCAAGATAGGCCGCTATTCGATTGGTAAAATAGCCCTGTAGCGCCTGTTCATCCATCAATCCCTGCTCGCGGATTCGCTGCTGGCAATCAGGGCACCTTTTCCAGCGTTTTTTGGGCGCTTCGTCTCCTCCGATGTGAATATAAGGGGAAGGGAAAAGAGTAAGGATTTCATCAAGGACATCCTGCAGGAAGTTAAATACCCTGTCCTTGCCGGCACAGTAAATATCGGGGAAGACCCCAAAGTGCGTGGCAACCTGGAAAGGACCTGCATTGCAAGCCAGTTCGGGGTAAGAAGCTAGAGCAGCCAGGGAGTGACCAGGCATTTCAATCTCCGGCACAATGGTAATATTTCGCCTGGCAGCATAGGCAACAATTTCCCTGATTTCATCCTGGGTGTAAAAGCCAGCATGTGGGATTCCATCGTGCGTTCTTCCCAACATGGTTTTGCTCGTCCCATCCCGATGGGAGCCGACCTCAGTCAGCGCGGGATATTTTTTTATCTCGACCCGCCAACCCTGGTCTTCGGTCAGATGCCAATGAAAAATATTTAGTTTTTGCAGCGCCATAAGGTCGATGGTTAAATATACGATTTCCTTACCATGAAAATAGCGACCATCATCAAGCATGAAACCACGCCAGGAAAAACGCGGTTTATCTTCAATTAACAGGCAAGGGATCCGCCAATCCGCACCGATAACCGAGACGCGTTCTTCGATTTCAACCGGAAGAAGTTGACGCAAAGTCTGAATGCCATAAAAAACTCCTGCTATCCCGAATGAATCTATGAGGATAGCATCAGGGGAGATCTCCAACCGGTAGCCTTCATGACCAAGCGGCTCAAGACCGGGGTTTAGAACCAGGTGGATGCCATTTTTAACAATCAACCGGTCAGACTGAATCTCCAGCGGCAAGCCGGTTGAAGGCGCAAGCAAATTCCGCAAATAATCAGCGTTCCATAGGTTGGGAGTATCCGCGTAAATTTCAGATTCTCCATCCAGACAATATTGACCGGAGCGCCTCTCAATTTTTTCCGGACGTGGGATAATATCCACAGTTGGGACGATCGTCTTATCGCGTATGCCATCCATGAAACTATTTTACATCGCCTTCGATCGAATCGTGGTATACTACCGCCGCTTCCTTTGTGGAAGCACATTCTGCCCGGGACGGGCATCAAGCGTCCCTGAGCGGGTTTGTGAACCCCGCTAAACTTTCAGGTCCGGCAATGTCAGGACCAAGTTGTAAGGAGAAAAAATGGCTGTTGTAACCATGAAAGCGCTGCTGGAAAGCGGCGTCCATTTCGGCCACCGGACCAACAAGTGGAATCCCGGTATGAAGCCGTATATTTTCACAGAGCGCAATGGCATCCATATCATTGACTTGCAGCAAACTGTAAAGGCAATCACCAATGGATACAATGCAATCCGTGATTGTGTGGCCGGCGGTGGCGTGGTGATGTTCGTTGGCACCAAGCGCCAGGCCCAGGAAACTGTGCACGATGAAGCCATCCGATGCGGGATGCCCTATGTCACCGAACGCTGGCTGGGTGGGATGATCACCAACTGGCAAACGATGCACCAGCGCATAGTGGAACTGGAACGAATGGAGAAATTATTTGCCACCGGTGATATCGAAAAGCTGACCAAAAAAGAAGCCCTGCTCATCCAGCGCCAAATTACCCGCCTAAATATTCATCTATCCGGTGTGCGCAACATGGCACGCGTGCCGGACCTGGTTTTTGTAGTGGACGTAAGTCGCGAATATGCTGCTGTCCATGAAGCCAATTTGATGAAAATTCCAGTAATCGCCCTGGTGGATACGAACTGCGACCCCAACAACGTGGACTATGTAATCCCATCGAATGATGATGCAATCCGCGCGATCAAATTACTTGTGTCCAAGATGGCAGACGCCGTCGAAGAGGGCAAGGCGTTACGCAAGGACGAGGAACTTGAAGCGGAAGCAGCTGCTGCACGAGTGCCTGAATCAGATTTTGAGGCTGTCAAGAGGCTAGCCCACACAATCGATAGCGATGAAGAACTCAAGGACGATGAATTGTTGGGTGAAGCAACGCTGGCGAAGCTTGCCCCTGTACCTGCAACAGAAGAAACCGCGTCGACGGATAAGGGGGCAGAAGCAATTGCACCCGAAGAAGCTGTCGACGAAGATGCCGGGAAAGAAAAGAAAGAATAATTACAAAGGAATTGGCATGGAAATAACTACTGAAATGATCAAAATGTTAAGAGAAGCCACCAAGGCGGGGGTATTGGACTGCCGAAAAGCCCTGGAAGCTTCGAATGGAGATTATCAAAAAGCGGTGGACTTCCTGAGAGAGAAAGGCCTTGCTACCGCGGCGAAACGCGCCGACCGCCAGGCATCCAATGGGATTGTTGAACTTTATTCCCATGGTGACGGCCGCGTGGGTGTAATGGTGGAAGTAAATTGCGAAACGGATTTTGTAGCCCGTGCTGAACAATTCCGCAAGTTTGCCCATGAGCTCGCCTTGCAGGTGGCTGCCGCAGCGCCGCAATATATTAAAGAAGAAGATATTCCTGAAGATGTGCTCGATCACGAAGTTGGGATTGCCAAGGCGCGCGCCCTTGAAGAAGGCAAACCCGAAGCCATCCTGGAGAAAATCGCGCAGGGACGGGTTGAGAAGTTCAAGGATGAGGCCGTGTTAATGCGCCAGGCATATATCCGAGACGACAAGGTCACCGTGGGGAAACTTCTGCTCGAACAGGTTGCCGCGCTCGGTGAGAATATCGTGATCCGGCGCTTCGCGCGCTGGGAACTGGGCGAGATCAGTGAGTAATTAAAAAGCCAACCATTCGGTTGGCTTTTTTCTTACCGGGTGACAGGAGGAGAAAATATGGTGGACCTCAAGTTCAAAAGGATTTTGCTCAAGCTTAGCGGGGAGTCGATTGCAGGCGCGAACGGCTACGGGATCGACCCGGAGCAAGCCGAAGCGATCGCCCAACGCGTAAAGACAGTCCATGAAATGGACGTGGAGGTGGCGATCGTAATTGGGGCAGGGAACCTATGGCGCGGCAAGCAGGGCCTTGACCGGGGGATGGACCGTGCCACCGCGGATTATATGGGAATGCTGGCTACCGTAATGAATGCCATGGCGTTGATGGATGCCCTGGAACGGAGCGGCGTTTACACGCGCGTCCAATCTGCCATTGAAATGAGGGCGGTTGCCGAACCATATATCCGGAGACGCGCGATCCGCCACCTGGAAAAGGGACGGGTTGTAATTTTTGGAGCGGGAACCGGAAACCCATTCTTTTCCACCGATACTGCGGCGGCTTTACGGGCGGTGGAAATCGACGCGGGTGTGTTGATAAAAGCGACCAAAGTGGATGGAGTGTACGATGCTGACCCGCAGAAAAACCCCGGAGCCACCAAATTTGATACGCTCAGTCATATTGAGGTGCTCAACCGCCGACTGGAAGTAATGGATAGTACAGCCATCTCCCTGTGTATGGACAACCACCTGCCGATCATGGTTGTCGACCTATGGGACCCCACGGCCCTTGAAAGGGCTGTGCGTGGAGAGAAAGTGGGCACACTGGTAACCACCTAAATCTTGATAATTGAGAGGCATTTGAGATGTTATGACAGGATTGTCCGAGGAAAATTAACGGCGATCCTGTTTTCTTTCTTTTCCACAAAAGTTATCCCAAGCCTTGGATATTATTGGCGTTTTTCAAGGTTTTAAGGTATGCTTATGGAAGTTATTTTTTCCATCCCAGGAGGCCGACGTGATTAAAGACATTCTTAAAGAAGCCGAAACACGAATGCACGCCGCAATCCAAAATTTGGATGATGACCTGGCAGGCATCCGCACAGGTCGCGCCACCCCATCCCTGGTAGAAAAACTCCCGATCGAATATTATGGCACGCCCACACCCCTGGTCCAACTCGCATCCATATCGGTACCGGAGCCGCGCGGACTGCTGATCAAACCCTTTGATCCAACCTCATTGAAAAGCATCGAACGGGCGATCCTTGCTTCAGACCTGGGACTTACCCCCAACAACGATGGCAAACAAATCCGCTTAAACCTGCCGGCACTCACAGAAGACCGGCGTCACGAACTGGTGAAAGTTGTTCATGGCCGGCTTGAAGAAAGCCGGATTGCCGTTCGAAATGTCAGGCGGGACCAGCATAACGACATGCGCGATTTTGAAAAGGAAAAACTCATCTCCGAGGATGACCTTAAACGGGGTGAAGAAGAATTGCAGAAAATTACAGATCGCAACATCGAAGAGATCAACAAACACGGCCTTCATAAAGAACAGGAGATCATGGAGGTGTAGCAGCGATAAATTATCGCGGCTTCCATGTTTATGGCAAAAAAAACCAAGACCTCTACTGTGCGAATCCCCACTCACGTTGCAATTATCATGGACGGGAATGGGCGCTGGGCAATTTCGCGCGGCCTTCCACGCCTGGCAGGGCACCGGGCGGGAACGGAAAATTTACGGCGAATAATCACTGCCTGCGTCGAATTCGGCATCAAATATCTCACCATCTATGCCTTTTCCACGGAGAATTGGGGACGCCCGCGCGAGGAAGTTGACGGTCTGATGCACATCCTTGAGGACGTGATCGATAAAGAACTGGCCGAGTTGAACAAGGAAGGGGTCCAGTTGCGCCATATTGGACGACTGGAACGGCTTGATCCCAAGCTTCAGGAAAAGGTCCTGGAAGCGATCGAGTTGACCAAAAATAATGATCGCCTGATATTAAATGTGGCCTTTAATTATGGGGGGAGAGATGAAATTGTATGTGCAATCCAGCGGATCATTAAAGATGGCGTAAAGCCCGAACAAGTAAACTCCGACCTGGTCAGCCAATACATGTTTACTGCGGGGGTGCCGGACCCGGACCTGATCATCCGTACTTCGGGGGAATTGAGAGTATCAAATTTCATGATCTGGCAGGGTGCATATTCCGAGTGGTATGTAACTTCCGTATATTGGCCGGACTTTAATAAGGAAGAGCTCCAAAAAGCATTGAATACATTTGGCCAACGAGATCGACGTTATGGTGGTATATCCCAGCCCGTAGAGGAATAATCCTTTCATGTTGATGAAACGAATAATTGCCGCTCTCGTTCTGGCGGTCATCGGTATCCCTGCCATGATCATGGGGGGTCTTTTTTATTATGCGTTGATTATGCTCTTGTTGGGGATTGCCACCTGGGAGTATGGGAATATCTTCCGCACCGCCGGTTACAACGCCCCCACCGTGTTTTTAGTTGGTGGTGTTGTTTTACTGGTCGGACTGAGAGCTTATTCCCCAATTCTGGCGCCGGCGTGCCTGACTTTACTGATCCTGGCAGCCATGACCTGGCATCTTTTCGACTATGAAAAAGGCCGCAACCTGGCAGCGGCTGACTTCGTTGTCACGGTCGGCGGGATCGTATACCTGGGCTGGATCGGGGCTTACCTAATCGATATTCGAAATTTACCAGACGGGATTTGGTGGCTGGCGCTCGTGCTACCCACGGCGTGGCTGGCAGATACTGCAGCATATTTTGTCGGTAAACGATTTGGCAAGCACCAGCTTACCCCGCGACTTAGTCCTAAAAAAACCTGGGAAGGTTATTGGGGCGGAATCATTTTTGGTACCGCAGGCACCGCAGGGTTGGCGTTACTGTGGCACAGCCTTGGTGGTCTGGAAGTGACCTGGTGGCAGGGAGCCATTCTGGGAGCTGCGCTTTCCACCCTGACCACGCTAGGAGACCTGGGCGAATCCATGTTCAAACGTCAAGCGGGGATGAAAGATTCCAGTCAAATCATTCCCGGGCACGGCGGGATATTGGACCGAATGGATTCGTGGCTCTGGGCAGGTGCGTTGGGATATCTGCTAATTATTTGGTTCTTCATTTAGATAGGCGCCTTCCAGGAGGTGAGAAATGATCACCGAACCAACACGAAATTTTGCCCTCGAATTAGTGCGCGTAACCGAAGCTGCGGCGCTTTCTGCTGGACGGTACATGGGACGCGGAGATAAAAATGCAGCCGATCATGCCGCTGTGGAAGCCATGCGGCTGATTTTAAATACGATAAACATGAATGCTGTCATTGTTATCGGGGAAGGGGAGAAAGATCACGCCCCCATGTTGTTCAACGGTGAACATGTTGGAAACGGGAATGGTTTGGAGATGGATATCGCCGTCGACCCAATCGACGGGACGCGTCCGTTGGCAAATGGGACATGGAGCGCCCTAGCGACTGTGGCACTTGCCCCGCGTGGCACGATGTTTGACCCCGGCCCGTTCCTATATATGGATAAAATTGCCGTCGGTCCACTGGTCAAAGGAAAAGTGGATATTAATGCCCCAGTGAAGGAAAACCTTGGGGTGATCGCAAAAGCGGGCAGCAAATCCATAGAAGACGTAACGGTGATGATCCTGGACAGACCACGGCACGAGCAATTGATCGCCGAAGTGCGCCATGCGGGGGCGCGTATCCGCTTGATACCCGATGGGGATGTTGCCGGTGCGTTAATGACTGCCTGGCCCGATTCCGGAATCGACGCCCTGCTGGGAATTGGCGGTACGCCCGAGGGGGTGCTCTCCGCTTGTGCACTCCGGGCTATGGGAGGGGAGATCCAGGGCAGGTTGTTTGCAAGAAACGACGATGAACTTCGTAGAGGACGCGAGCAGGGATACGACTTTGAAAAAGTGTTAACTGTGAATGACCTGGTCTCTTCTGAAGATGTGTTTTTCGCGGCGACCGGGATAACTGATGGTGAATTTCTAGATGGAGTAAAATACACAGGAACGGGGGCTCGAACCGACAGCCTGGTGGTGCGCGGCTTAACCGGCACAGTCCGCCAGATTGTTGCCACCCATCGCTGGGATAAACTCAACCAGTTCAGCGCAATCAAGTATTAAGTGGAAACCTGCCCCTCAACCTGGAATTTAATCCAACCTGCAGCATTGTGATACAATGCCCTTTCGAACACTCTAGCCGGAGGAAAGACAACCCATGGCCAAACAACGTATCTTACTGGTAGATGATCACGAAGTGGTTCGGTTGGGGTTAAAATCATTGCTGGAGCGCCACCCGCAATTTGACGTGGTTGGCGAGGCCTCTTCTGCACGCGAAGCGATAGAAATTGTCAATAACACCCACCCGGACGTGGTGGTAATGGATATCCGCCTGCCCGGTACTTCCGGCATTGAAGCCTGCGAGGAAATAACGGGGCGTTTCCCGGAAATAAAGGTTATCATGTTGACTTCTTATGCCGAGGACGAGATGCTTTTCTCGGCAATTCGGGCCGGGGCATCCGGGTATATCTTGAAGCAAATTGGTGGTGAAGATCTCGTGCGGGCACTGGAAGCCGTGGGGCGTGGGGAGGCCATGCTCGACCCAACGGTAACCCAGCGCGTTTTCCAGGAAGTTCGCCGGGCGGTCAAGGAAGAGGAAGCCTCAGCTTTTGCACATCTCAGCCAGCAGGAGAAACATGTACTGCTGCTTGTTTCGGAGGGGAAGACCAATCGTGAAATTGCCAAGGCGCTGTTCCTGGGGGAAGGAACCGTGCGCAACTATGTAAGCAGCATCCTCTCCAAATTGGGCGTGAACAACCGCGCCGAAGCTGCCGCTTATGCAGTAGGGCATAACTTGCGCGAATACATTGCAATGTAGGGTAAGTTGCATCCAGGTTGACAAAATCTTACTTTCGGATAAAATACAACCCGCACGCCGAAGTGGCGGAATTGGCAGACGCGCTAGGTTCAGGGCTTAGTGGCCTTACGGTCGTGAGGGTTCAAGTCCCTCCTTCGGCACAGCAAACCCGCATAATCGCGGGTTTTTTTATTACACCTGGAATGAGGATTAAGTCTTAAGCGTTCAATGTGCAGGAAACATGGTACCAAAGGGTGAGTTTCATGTAACAACGACCAGCTTGTCAAACCGGCTCTGACAGGGTAAGATACGGTCATGAAGATGAAATGGCGTAACATATTGATCGTTATCGGGCTCATCGTTGCCGTAGTCCTGCTGGTGGATTTTAACCACCGCATGGAAGAACTGGACCGCCTGTCCACCCAATTAAATTCAGTACGCGCCGAAGCCACAGCTATTATTGCAACTCAAAACGCCCTTGCCGGCCAGGTCGCTTTTGCCACATCGGATGGCGCGGTGGATCAATGGGCCTACGATAATAAAATGGTGCGCCCAGGGGAACATCCAGTGAGCGTGGTGCCAGGCGCAGAAACCACAGCGACTCCCGGACCGACGTCGACACCGCCAGGAGGAGAAGTGCCGATCTGGCGGATCTGGTGGGAATTGTTTTTCGGAAATCATCAATAGTAAAATGAGCCCGGACATCTGTCCGGGCTCATTTTATTTATCTTATATGGGGTGGTTAAGGTGCAACGATCACGATACCTTTTTGTCCCTGTTTCGCCTTGTGTTCGGCATTGTTGGCGCGATCGATCAACGCAGAAAGATTAGGTCTATCTTCTGATAAGACCGTCACACCAATCGAGATAGTCACATTTAATTCCCCAAAAGAGGTATTAATCTTACTGGCAGCAATCTCTTCAACCATGCGCCGGGCGACGATATGGGCGCTGGAGATATCCGTTTCAGGAAGGAGGGCAACGAATTCATCCCCACCAAAACGGGCAAGGACATCAACGGTGCGCAAGATGGCGCGACACCGCTCTGCGATGGATTTAAGGATCACGTTGCCGGTGGCATGATTGTATGAGTTGTTGAAGTTTCGAAAGTTGTCGATGTCAAAGAATAGAACCGAGAGGGGGCGGCTGAACCGATTGGCGCGTTCAACTTCGCGGGCACCCAGTTCCTGCAAGCCGCGATAGTTATAGATGCCGGTCAATTCGTCGACGATGGCAAGCCGCTGAATTTCGGAGTACAACCGGGCGTTTTCAATTGCAATTGCTGCCTGGACTGCAATCCGTTCCAGGAGCCGGATATGGTCATCGGTATAAGCATCCGCGCGATAATTTTGGATGGACAAGACGCCAATCACCCTTTCCCGAAGCGTGAGCGGAATCCCGATGTATGATCTGGAAGTTTTCTCGGGGGCATTGGCAGAAAGCTGCAAAGGATGAGTGTCGGATAAAACATTATCATTGTTAATATTGTTCAGGTAGAGAGTCTTGCGCGAGCGGATGACAGCCCCCAGGGTGCCAGGCCGGTCATCGATATCGCGTGACGGTCCGACCTGGTAAAGGCCAGCCTCATAAAAAATCGGTACTTGTATCAGGGAGTTAGTTTCATCAAAGAGGGCAACGTAGAAAATATCGATGGGCACCAACTGGCTGCATTGTTCATAAAGGGTTTTGAGGACATGCTCCATATCGAGACCCGAGGTGACAGCCAGGCCGATCTGGTTAATAATCCCCAACTCTTTTATGGTATGCGCCAGCTCCGCCTCTGTCTGATGACGGATGGAGACATCGCGCAGAACAATCAATCTGCCGGCGAGCTCTTTTTGTTGACCGTAAAGAGGGGAAACGGAAAGATGGAAATAGCGGGGAGGGTTGGTACCCCAGCGAACCTCGGTCTCGCCTTTATCCTCATTTTCGCGCAGGCGTTTGGCCAACCCCGGCCAGAACTTGAGGACCTTTGAAATCGGCTGACCCTGACTTTGATTTGCGGTGGTATTAAGAATACTTTGTGCAACCGGATTGATATCCACCACGCGGTTTTGCACATCCAACACAAGAATCCCATCGTCCAAATTTTCGATAAGCACGTGACGTGCGAGGGGAGCGAGATCGAATAAATGAAACCGAAAAATACCATAGGCGATCACAAGACCAGTAAGAGAAAAAGAGACAGGCGTCAGGTCCAGGCCGAGAACCAAGTTCGGGAAGAGAGTGTAAACAAGCCCGCCGACAAATGGAATAAGGGACCCAATCAGAAGAATACTGACCTGGCGGCGATACGGTTTCTTTACACGATTAAATTCCTCCAAAAGGAAAAAGATACCCGTTGCGATGACCAGGTAATCGTAGGCCACCAAGAAATAATATCCGGCCCCGTGTCCATAAACCAGGACATTGGGCAGGACATGGCTTAATGAAAAACTGGTCCAAACCAGGTGGTGACTTTCGTTTGTCAGCGTGAGAATGAACCCGGTGATTGGAACGATGGCAAGCAGGGCCAGGTAGACTGGTTTCAGCCATCGATTTTTTTGGCAATATTGAAAAGTGAAAACCAGGAACAAGGTGGGCGCACTGAGGGCCCCCAGGTATTCCAGCTTAGACCATATAATCTTGTATTGGATCCCGACTACCGCCGCCTCGAACCCGGAGGCAAAACCCCACTCGGCAACTGCAAACATCAAAAAAGCTAATATACCCACACCTGGAGATTTGCTGCGCCGGAGCACCATAAAACCCACCAAAACGGAGGTGATCGCAGAAATGTGCAGGATCGCCGCATAAAGCGTATAATTCCAAATCATGTCCCTCTCCCTTGCGGACAAATCAGCCTTGATAACAATATTATTTGTATTTCCATTAAATCACTATAATTGCAGTATAGCATAACAACATCGTAATTGATAAGCTTCATAAATTTGTAGGTTTTAAGTCAAGATACCATCTCAAAACGGGATCGGATTATCTCAAGTGGGTCAGGAAATAAATATTCCGGGAAAATGGAAGGCACACTCATCAAGAAAGTAGCGGGGAAGGTTAAGAACGAGGCTGAACAGGTTTCGTTCTTGCTGGAGCATCGATAAAATGGTCGTGAAGAACGACTTTCTTATGCTATTACTGCTTCACACAATTTGAGTTGGATGAAGCAGTTATGTAAAAAACGGGGGATAGCAATTGAAAACGAAGCAGTTTTGATGTCAATTTTAATTCGCAAAATGAAACAAAACTGATCTTCTTTAAGGTCAAATTACTTATTCTTGTATTGCTGTGCAAAGTGTTGACCAGCCCCAGAAAAAAATATATTGGCAAAACAATGCTAGGCTTAACAAATTCCGTCAAAATATCACCAAGTTTGGGCGAAAATAATGGCAAATTTATTTCGACGTGGAATTCCGGAATTACACCATCGACAAAGACGCTAACGAAAGAAATGTGGTTCGAAGTTTTTTTCTTCAAGAAAGCTTTGAATTCATTCTCCTAATTCAGTATTAATATTTCAGGATAGAATTTGGATAAATAAGAGATACAATAAAAAATATGATGGTCAGTTATTTATAATCACTTTTACTTAGCGATATCTTTGGGAACTTTCACAATGCCATACATAAAAGTAAATTGTACAAGTTGTGGTGGTGACATCCAGTTAGACGATGAAAGAGAATCTGGAGTCTGTTTATATTGTGGTTCGAAAGTAATCTTCAAAGATGCTATTCAAAGGAATGATTTATCAGTTTCACATAAACATGAGAATTTTATGAAAATTGCAACAAATGCTTATAAAGTCAAGAATTATCCTGAGGCAGAAGAATATTTCAGAAAGGTTCTTGAATTAGATGCTGATAATTGGGAAGCAATGCTATATAAAGAATTTTCTAGATGTTGGACAGAACCTGTTAGCAAACACCCTTTGCTCAAAGATATGGAAAATTCGAAAATCGTACTTTCAATTGCGATTAATAAACAAAATAATAATGACGAAATAAATACTATAAAGGATAAAATTTATTTTGAATTATGTTATTTGGTAGCAGGAACTATCAAAGCTGATGACCTGTCTAAAATTTCATATTTTAATGATATGGAAACATACGTTATTGCATTAAATAATTTTCTTAATTGTTCAGCGGTCTACGAATATTGTGCTTATTTAATTATTGATAATCCGAAATTCAAACCTGATCTGATTCGTTTATATGAGTGGATTATCTGGCTTAACACAGAAGCCGCAGAATTTAAGAAACTTTCTAATTCTCAAAATGTTGGGGCTGATAGGCAGTCTCGAAGAATTATTGTTGAGCGATTTGATGCATATGTTTTCAAATTAAAAGCACTTGTTCCCGATACAAATATTAAAAAGTATAAAATAGAAAAGAAGTACGTAGAAAACTATTGATTTTAATTGTTGCATAGAAGAACCACATCCATTCACACACTTTACAATTAAAGGTATCCAATAAAAACCAAAGCTGTCAGAATTACTTCCGTTTTTTATACGGAATATGTAATAGGCTAGTGGCTTTCCATTTTGCGTCTTCTGGACGACGGTCATAACGCGCAGCTGCGGATTCCGGTTAGAACCTTCCTTTGAGATCAGGGACTTCTGAAAACCGACCAATCCTATATATTTTTGCCTTGTAAGGTGGCCAGCTTCCCGGATGGTGATGAGGGTGGGGTCAAATCTCTCCATCCCGTGAATGAACCGCCCGCCGCCGTCGCCGTGGCAGGATGAACGGAGCGGCTATCTGGGATGCTTTTCGGCGAATCCCCAAGTATGCAAACCAGCCCGACAGCGCCCGCATTGAGTTCCGTCCGCCTGATGCTTCATGCAATGTCTACCTGGCCCTGGCAGGAATGCTCCTGGCCGGCCTGGATGGTATCCGCAATAGAATCGACCCCACAGATGCCGGGTTTGGTCCCATCGACCAGAACGTTTTTGCCTGGACAGATGAGCAGCGGTCCAAAATCAAATCCCTGCCGTCCTCGCTTAACGAAGCCCTGCATGCCCTGGAGGCTGACCATGAATTTCTAACAGTGAGCGGGGTATTTAACGATGACCTGCTCAAGCAATGGGTGGAGTTCAAACTGAACCAGGAGTATTACGCGGTTCGCAATCGACCTCATCCATATGAGATGAACCTGTACTTTGATGTGTGATTTAAATATCAGGAATTTTCCACCAGCGGATTTTTTAGTTGAATAAAATAAAGGACGAGACCAAGGTCTCGTCCTTTATTTTATTATTGGTTTTGATCGGGAATATTGAAGGGGAGTTGCCTGCTTGTGATTATCCGGTATGTGAGCCTGACCACGTCCAAAACACCCAAAATCATGGCGAGCCATAGTACCAGATGCACGAGCTGGGAAAGAATGGGCAACATAGATTGCGCCGATTCAGCGCTACCAATCATTGTAGTTAAAGTCCCCGTGGTGACAGCAAGTAATGATGGACCGGCCAGCATGAATGCGGCAATCATAATACCAATCACCTTCAGCCCAATCAAGCAGATGCGCGCGGCCGTGTTCCAGTGGCCCATCCGCAGCAGAACAATATCGAGGATTATAGTCAGCGACCAAACCAGTGTCAGATAAGGGATGTAATAGAAGAAAGCCTGGGACAGCAGGGGAACGTTAGTCAAATTGCCCATGCCGATATACCATACTCCACTGATTCCAAATCCAAAACTGAATATCCCAGGAAAGAAATTGAAGATGACAATTGCGGCGAAACTGGCCAGGATTTCAAGGATGGTCTCAGCCATTTTTACCTGGTCGGGCGGGGATAACCTGGTCAACAGGCGCGGGTCCCATGCCTTTTCTCTGGGAAGACCTTTGACATTTCCCTGTGTGTCGGCACGAAAGAGGGCCCATTCCAGGATGGCAAAAATGAGCACAACATTACCCAGGACGAATAGTAATGTAACGATCAGATTGCCAATCGCTGTGACAACTGTTTGGAAATCGTGGTAAGGATTATAGATCGTTTGCGAAAGAGCAACACCCAGACCAATGGCGGCGCCAATCCCTGCAACCATCAGGACGATGCGCAGCACCAAAATAAAGGTCGGGTAAAGCCGCGGACCAATGAGGTAGCGGTCTCCCAGGTAGGTGCCGGCGACTTTATCGGGGGAGCCGTAAGCTTTTAAAACTTCCAATGTCATCTCTTCATCCACCGGTTTACCAGATTTTTGGCTGCGTTCATCAAGCATATCCTGCAAGATGGAACGGATCTCTGCCTCAATGTCAGCGCGGATCTTTTTGGGTAAACGGCGTCCGACTTCTAAAACGTAGGTATCGACCAGGTTGTTACTCATCCTCAATCTCCAATTCTTCTATTTATTCCACTTAAAGCATCTTTTTCATTATCAAGACGATGCTGTTCCATTCATTCTTCAACCTGGGCAGGAGTACCCTGCCTTCAGCGCTGAGTGAATAATATCGACGCGGCCGATCAGCTTCAATGCGCCATTTGGAATTAAGCAGCCCCTGGGTTTCCAACCGGCGCAGCAGAGGATAGAGCGTGCCCTGGTCAATCTCAAAGCCCTGCTCTTTGAGTCCATTAATGAGGGAGTAACCGTACTGCTCTTCGCCCAATTTGCTTAAAACTGCAAGGACGATAACCCCGCGGCGTAATTCAAGAATTGCATTTTCAAAGGATTCATTTGTCATAAGTTCACCATAGACAACATTATACTGTGTTATACATAGTATATCAAGGTTAATAGTATTAATGAAATCAAACACCGCGGAGATAACACTCCGCGGCGTTTCCCAGAATGAATTTGAATTTATTTATATTCCAGGATTCCGGCGAAGGTAGAACAGCCAGCGTCCGATGGTTTCTTCAGCCAACGCAATAATGAAGACAAGGACTGAGCCGACCGTCCAGGTGGCAGACGGCCAAAGGACCAGGGCCATCCCAACAACCAGCCCTGCCAGGAGCAAACCAACGCGCCAATTTCGCAGGCTTATATTTTCAAATCCAGTATTGGAAAATGATATCAAAATCGAGGCGGAAAATGCCAAGATGCCTACCATAGCGGTCCAGAAATGGATGTTAGGAGAGGCACCCTGGGGAAGGAACGTTCCCGTGAGCCAACACCCCAACACAACAGAGGATAGGGAAAACTCGAGCAGGGTACGGACAGAATTCCAGGCCGGCATGCTGCGGAGTTGATAAACCCGCTGCATGCAAAATAAGGCAGCCAGGCCGCAGATAAACGTAAGTGGCGAAATAATAATTTCCATAGTTGAAAACCCCGCCCGAGAAGTACTCACAATAACCTGGGGAACCAACAACCCAGCGAATGCCAACGTGAACAGAATCTCGCGGCTGAGCCATGACTTGCGCAAGTGAAATATCGCTCTCCAGGCATTTTTTGGCGTCTTCAGATGGAAAAATGATGAGATCAGGGCAATCCCAATACTTGAACAGACCGCCAGAAGTGGAATGATCATCATTTGCGCAGTCGTCGGTTTGTGAAACGAACTCATAAATATCAAGAAAATCGCGGCAAATGATCCAATCGCCATTTGTGCAAACAGGGTAAAAATTATAAGAGGGATTTCATCATTGGCAGTGACCCTGGGCTGGGAGGGGGTGGTTTCTTCGCGATTGCTTACTTTAGAACCCCTTCCAACCAGTTTAAGGGCGGGATGGGAGCGGATGACAAGATGCGGTTCGGTGCGCGATAAGACAGGCAAAGGGAACGGATGCTCTTCCCCAGGGATTTTCCATAAGGCCTGCCCCATCTCTTCCACCTTTTGATCATTTGTCTCAACCAGGTCGAGACAGCGTAACGGGCAGGCAGCGACGCACGCCGGAGGCAGCCCTGCGTCCAGGTAGTCATAACAAAGATTACACTTGGTCATCACCCCCACGGATTTGTCCATCTGCGGCGCATCATATGGGCAGGCCCAGGCGCAGTATCCACACCCGATGCATTTCGTGGTGTTGATCAGGACAATCCCATCCGGGCGGACCTCGTAAGCATCCACAGGGCAAACCCCCGCGCACCTGGGGTGGACGCAATGATTGCAGGCTATGGATAGATTGTACGCAAAGACCGAGTTGGTCCAGGCTGCACCAGACCGGGTCCATTCACCCCCGGTGACCTCATAAACCCGCCGCCATAGAACTCCACCTGGAAGGTCATTCTTATCCTTGCAGGCAGCCTGGCAGGCTTTACAGCCGGTACATGAACTTGAGTCAAAATAAAATGCGTAAGCCATCGGTGATATATCGGTAAATGAGGTAAAAAATTAATGGATTTTTCGCCGATCCCGGGGGTTCTTTATTGAATTGTTCACTTTGCGGGTTTGTTTCACAAATAATTCGATCTCGACCATGATCGTTTGCTGAGCTGTCCCAAAAGCGAACGGCGTCCAGCGGTGAGAAGTGAGGACATTGACGCTGCCTCCATAATCCACACCATCCTGACCGGGCTGGTACCATGCGCCCTGGGGTATGTCGACCACGCCAGGCATGATGCGCAAAGTAATGCGGCTGGGAAGCACCAGCGCGCCGCGAGCGTTGTATACCTTGACTTCATTACCATCCTGGATACCACGGGCAGAGGCATCCAAAGGATTAATAAAAACACGCTGGGGAAAAGCCTCTTCCAGCCAATCGTTGTTGTCGTGGGTGGAATGGACACGGTGCAACGTGTGGTGACCGATTGCCTGCAGTGGGAATGCACTTCGAGTGGAATCTCCCGAATGGGGGAACTGATTGGGATCAGGATTGGGGGAGGGATTTATTTCCGAATCTGATGCGATTTTTTCCGGGACGTCCCCAAAGGGATGCTCCCATTCCTGGATGTATTTCGGCACGGCAGGAATCTCTCCTGGGTTACCCAAATCGTACAACTGCTTCGAGAAAATTTCGATCTTTCCGCTGGGCGTGTTTAGAGGGTATTTTTCTGGCTCACGTCGAAAATCCATGAAAGCGATGGCAGGGTGGGTGGCTGGACGGGTCCAGGCCCCCAGGTTCTGCTCGATAAACTCATCCAGCGTTGGCAGTTCGGGAAATCGCATCCGTCGAAATTCCGCCAGACAAAATTCGACCCACGCCTTTTCATCGCGTCCCTCGGTGAAGGCAGTGCCGATCCCCAAACGATCTGCCAGGTCAGCGCAAATGCGATAATCAGATTTGCATTCTCCGGGCGGTTCGACCAGTTTGGGCTGAAGGATGACCTCGTCCCCGTACTTCCAGCCGTCCTCCACACCCCATGTTTCGAACTGGGTACAGGCCGGCAGGACAATATCTGCAAAGCGTGCGGAGGAGGTTAGAAAATTATCCTGCACAACGATGAATTCCACCCTGGCCTCATCGCGAAGAATTTCAGTGGTGCGATTGATGTCGGCATGCTGGTTGACCAAACAATTAGTTGCCACTGCATAAATCAACTTAATATCATTGTCCAGCCGGTCAGTGCCGCGCACGCCGTCGGTAACGGTCATGGACTTGCCATGCAGGCAGGCTTCCGTCCAGAGGAAAACCGGGATTTCAGCTTTTATTGGATTTTCGCCGGTTGGGAAAACTGTCCACAATCCGCCGCCGTCCGGCGCTTGCAGTCCCAAACCACTGGCCCAGCCACCCGGTACGCCCACGTTCCCAGTGATGGCAGCCAGAACGCAGCCTGCCCGAACGACCTGCTCACCGTAGGCGCGGCGCTGCATCCCATAACCCTGGTAGAGGATGGATGGTTTAAAGGTGGCATATTCCCTGGCAATTCTTGCGATCGTACCGGCAGGCACACCTGTGATGGATTCGGCCCACTGTGGGGTCTTGGGCAATCCATCCCGGACACCCAGAATATAATCATTGTAGCTTTCTGCGCCACTGACCGGCATCTGATTTGCATCGAAGCCCACGCAATGAGTGCTGACAAAATCAGCGTCATACAGCTTCTCACTGATGATTACATATGCCATGGCACTCATCATGGCTGCGTCAGTCCCAGGCCGGATTGGGATCCATTCGTCAGCCAGCGCAGCCGCGCTCAAGGTATGGCGTGGATCAATGCAAACGACGCGCGCTCCTGCCTGGCGGGCCAACTTTATGAAATAATCGCTGTTGGTACCGTCACGCATTTCAGCCGGATTCCAGCCCCACATGAGGATAAATTTCGCGTTCAACCAATCCTGGCGCTGGTTGCCTGTTACGAGGGTGCCATAGACAGTGGGAGTGGCAAGGTTTGTGGCAGCCCATGAATAGGAGTTATATATTCCCAGGCATCCGCCATACAGGTTCATTAATCGACGGGCCACGTGGGAGCCGTTGAGCTGGTTGTAACTGCCCGTGCCATAAGGGACGAATAATGATGAAGAGCCGTACTTGTGTTTGATCCGCTCGAATTGGAGGGCGATGGTATCGAGCGCTTCATCCCATGAAATGGGTTGAAATTTCCCCTCCCCGCGCCTGCCCGATCGTTTCAGGGGCGTCATCAAGCGGTCGGGATGATACTGCCTGCGCAAATATGCCCGCCCGCGAACGCATGCCCGCAATTGAGGAGCAGCCAGTGTGTCGGGGCGGTCGTCGGTATCGAGACGCGTGATCCTGCCGTCCTGGACGTGGGCGATGAGCAGGCAGCGGCCCCCACAATTGTGAGCCGGGCAGCCAACGCGGATTTTTAGAATGCCAGGGGATTTACTCTGCATGGCACCAGTGTACAGGAGTGCCGAAGGTTGGGGTAGTGATGTATGTAATTTATTTCCGCAACATTTTTTCCAGTCATTATGCGATGGCATCAAAAAGGACAAAAGGTGCTTATAGACGCCAAGGAAATAACCCCCTACGTGGCGCAGTCAGGACCTGGCAGGAACCAGGTTTTTAAGCTGGGAAAACATGACTGCCACCAAAATGATGGCGCAACCGAAAATTTGAAGCGGTACCAGCCCCTGCTTCAAGACGAGCCAGGCGGCGAAACCAGCGAAAACGGCTTCCAAACCCAGGATGAGGGCTGCATCGGTAGGCGAGGTGTGGTTCTGCCCCCACACCTGCAAGGTATATCCAATCCCGATCGATAAAGAGGCACGGTAAAGAATCGCCCCGATAAGCGGCAAAGGGGTCAGGAGGAAAAGACTTTCGAAAGCCAGTCCCATAATAAAATTTAGAACCCCGGTGACGAAAAAATGCCCTAAAGCAAATGATATCGGTTCAAAACGGGAAGCGTATTTCCCCAGGACGACGAAGTGCATTCCCCAGAAAATTGCCCCGATCACCTCCAGGCTGTCACCCTGGTGAAACTGAAATCCATTCCCTGCGGTTGAAAGGAACCATGCGCCGATGGTAGCGGCAATCACTGCGACCATGTCCATCCAATGCGGGCGCTCGTGGAATCCGAGCCACAACATAAAGGGAGTAAAAACTGCATATAGACTGGTCAGGAACCCAGCGTTGGCGACCTGCGTAAATAAAATACCCACCTGCTGAAGGGCCGTGGCAAAAAAAAGGATGCCCCCTGCGATAAGCATCCATTTAATTTGCGACCAGCTGATTTTTTTGCCGCGCGGAATGAATGGGAGCAAAATTAAAGAGGCCAGGATGAAACTAACCCCGTTAAATAGATAAGCTACATGATATTTCCCGGCGATGCCTTGCGAAATAAAACCAGTGCCCCAGATAAGAGCAACTGCAAAAAGGGTTAAGTTTGCCTTTAGACGCATGCTATTTCCATAAAATTTTGAACGCGCCCGATAATAGGACACGAATTTGGATTATTCACTGATAATCGATCCGGGACTTGCAAGAGAATTGAATATGAAAGATCTGACGAGACATACATCATGTTTCGAGAATGCGATTCGGAGACAACACGCTAATCATAGTGAATAATTTATTATTAGAGAATTGAAGTACAATGGCGTCTCGTCATCCCCCCCCGGAAAAAATTTTCCCAGAACCAGGAGATACCAATGATCACAACAAGCGGACTTGAATACATTGAAACCAAAGCTGGAATAGGCGTCCAGGCTGCAGGTGGCAAGACCGTCACAGTCCATTACACCGGCAAGCTCCCGGATGGAAAGGTGTTTGACTCCTCCATCAGTCGCGGCGAACCAATCGAATTTGTTCTCGGAAAAGGTCACGTAATTAAAGGCTGGGACGAAGGAATTGCTTTGATGAAAATGGGCGGCAAAGCCAAGTTGACGATCCCGCCAAACCTTGCTTATGGAGAACGCGGTGCAGGCGGCGTCATCCCGGCAAATGCCACACTTGTATTTGAAGTAGAGTTGATGGATGTGAAATAAAAGAATACTCTCCAAAATAGAGAGAGCGGCATCAAAGTTGGATCAGATTCTTCAATCTACTGCAACCATAACACTTGAAGCTTTAATCACTGCATAAGCTTCCTTCCCTTTTTTTAGACCAAGGGAAACGACCGATGAATTGGTGATGATGGATACGACCTGTTCTCCACCGGGGAGTTGGATGGTGACCTCGGCGTTGACTGCCCCCTTGACGATTTTTGTGACTTTGCCTTTTAAAATATTGCGTGCACTGAGTTTCATATTTGCCATCTCCTTTTTGATACTACATAATGAAACGATTATACCGCCCAGTTGTTTGGATAAACCACCAATCCTCGTTTGGAAACTTTGGAAATATTTTTCCCGAACATATATGCAATGCTGACTTATTCATCCCCCTTCCCGAGAAGTGTAAGGAATTTTCCGTTTTGCTTAAGCCAGTGAACGCTGCTTTTGTACTCCGGCAATAGCTCGCCCAGCCTATGCCAGAATGTTTTGGAATGGTTCTTGATCCTGGTGTGGACAAGCTCGTGCAGCACCACGTAATCCACGATTTCCGGGGGAGCCATGACGAGCCGCCAGGTAAAACTCAGCGTTCCAGTTATACTGCATGAACCCCAACGCGTTCGGGCTGACGATATGCGGATTTTTTTATATATGAACTTATGCTTTGCTGCAAGAAATTCAACCCGTTTGGAAATAACGAAACATGCCTGGGTCTTGTACCAATTGAAGAATACCTGCCTGGCTCCAGGGAGGTTCGATCTTGACAGTTGAAACCCGGAGTTACCAAAGGTCAGAGCGGGTCTCTGGTGTGAAATTACGGACAGAGGATATTCTTGTCCCAAATACAGGAAAAATTCGCCATCACGGAAGACCTTCAACGGAAGGGGAGGAAAGTCCTTTACCCGGGCCTGGTTCTTGCGGATCCAATCTTCATGGGTTCGGACGAATTCCATGATTTGAATTTGCGACATTCGCTGGGGGGCGCGTACCGTCAATTTGCCATCAGGCTGGATGATGAGGGAAATCGTTTTTCTGTTGGAACGAAATAAATCATCGATGGGAATGGTCATGGAAAGGAGTATACCAAAGGGATTAATGAAAGCGTGAGCCAGGTTGAATCTTAAACATTGAATCGAACCTGTTAATCAAAAAAAAAACCTGTCTATTGGCAGGTTGAATATGGAAGAAAACTAATACTTATTGTTTAAAATTAATACGAAAACAGAATTTGAGTGGCGAAGGTGAGATTTGAACTCACAACCTAGGGATTATGATGCCCTTGCTCTACCGTTGAGCTACCTCGCCAAGCGCGCTAGATGTTACTATGGGGGTGCATTTTTGTCAACGATTTCAAGGAGATATGGACAAATCCACAAAGATTGGTCATAAATTAACTTGACTTTGCCTTGTAGAGTCATTATAATGCACCCTCGCATATTCGCGGCCTATTCCCCCACCAGGGGTTCAATTGCAGAATTTCCTTTCCATACAGCGTATAAATTTAGGAGAAAGCCATGGCCTCTGATTTACCCGAGAAGAATTACGCGCGTATCCCGGTTACGCTCAGCCTGCCCAACCTTATTGAAGTTCAGTTGGATTCCTTTAAACGGTTAAAAGCGGAAGGATTAGGGGATCTCTTTCACGAAATTTCGCCAATCGATTCTTATAACAAGGGAATGAAGCTTTTCTTTCCCAGCCGCGGCGCCGAATCAAAACAGTGGGGGCTGAAATATTGGTTTGGCGATCCAAAGCATAATATTGAAGAATGCGTTGAACGCGATCTGACATATGCCAGCCCGCTTTATGTCTCTGTTTTGCTGGCAGGAGCGGATGTCCCAGAACCGATCAAGCAGGATATTTTCCTGGGTGACTTCCCCGAAATGACAGATAAAGGGACTTTCATTATTAATGGAACCGAGCGGGTGGTGGTATCGCAATTGATCCGCTCCCCGGGTGTGTACTTTGAGGCGCCCACGGACCGTGCAACCGGTCGCCCCCTGGCGATGGCCAAACTCATTCCCGACCGCGGCGCCTGGATGGAATTTGAGACGCGCAAAAGCGATTACATCATCCTGAAATTCAACCGGAAACGGACCGTACCGATCACGGTTTTTCTGCGTGCCTTGTCAGCTGTTGATGATGGAGATAAAGGTGACCAGATCCTCACTGAGGGTTCTGATGAGGAACTGATCAACCTCTTTAAGGACGTTGATACCAACCCGGAACGGATGTTTATTGCTTCCACTCTCCGCCAGGAACCTGCATGGGATACTTCGGGCGGCTTAACCATCGCAGAAGCAGCACTGATCGAATTCTTCAAAAAAATGCGACCGGGCGACCCGGCAACACTGGATAACGCGCGGGCCTTCCTGGAAGAACAATTATTTGATCAGCGACACTATGATCTGGAGCGGGTTGGTCGTTATAAACTTAATCAAAAACTTGACCTGCAAATTCCCATTCCGCACCGAACCGTGACCAAGGCAGATGTCATTCGTTTATTACGGCGGATGATCCTCATTAATAACGGCATCGAGCCGCCCGATGATATTGACCATTTGGGCAACCGGAGAGTCAAGACGGTTGGCGAATTAATCCAGAATAAACTCCGCATTGGCTTGCGCCGAATGGAACGTGTCATCAAGGAGCGGATGTCGATCCGTGACCAGGAGCAACTCTCACCGGTCACATTGGTCAACATTCGCCCGGTTGTCGCGGCTTTGCGCGAGTTCTTTGGTTCCAGCCAACTCTCACAGTTCATGGACCAGACCAACCCGCTCGCTGAATTACGTCACAAGCGTACGCTTTCAGCGCTGGGCCCGGGCGGCTTGCGTCGAGAGCGTGCCGGGTTTGATGTACGTGATGTTCACCACTCCCACTATGGCCGTATCTGTCCAATTGAGACCCCGGAAGGTCCAAACATCGGTTTAATCGGCCGGCTGGCATCTTTCGCCCGCGTTAACGAATATGGTTTTATAGAAACGCCGTACAGCCGGGTAATCAAGCAGGCCGCCTGCAATGACCCATCCCTGGTAGGTCATCTCCTGCGCGAAGATCTATCCGATCCCAAAAGTGGGGAATTGCTGATAAAGGCCGGAGAGCGCATCACATCCAAAATGCTTAAGACGATCGCCAAGGTCAAGCATGATGTGACGATCATCCCATACGTTTCGGATGAATTTGAATATCTTTCAGCGGATGCAGAAGACAAATACGTGATCGCGCAAGCAAACGCGGTCCTGACAGAGTTCCGCGAATTCGAGACCATGCGGATATCCTGCCGATACCATTCAGGCTTTATTTTCACTGCACCGGAAAACCTGGACTACATGGATGTTGCCCCTCATCAAGTGGTCGGTATCAGTGCTGCGCTCATTCCCTTTCTCGAGCACGACGACGCCAACCGCGCCCTGATGGGTTCGAACATGATGGCCCAGGCTGTGCCATTGGTGCGCCCTGAAATTCCGATCGTCTCAACCGGGATGGAACCATTCGCTGCCCTGGATTCAGGCCAGGTGATTGTAGCTGAGGCGGATGGCGATGTAATCTCAGTAACAGGCTCATCCATAGCTGTAAAAGAAAAAGACGGTCATACCCACACTTACAACCTGCGCAAGTATCAACGATCCAACCAATCAACCTGCATTGACCAACGCCCGGCGGTGATCAAGGGCCAGGTTATTAAAACCGGTGATATCATCGCTGATTCTTCCTCGACTGAACACGGGAAGCTGGGGCTAGGACAAAACGTGACAGTGGCATTTATGTCATGGGAAGGTGCCAACTACGAAGATGCGATCGTGATATCCGAACGCCTAGTCCAGGATGATCGTTTTACATCAATTCATATAGAAAAATATGAAGTAGAAGCACGTGACACCAAACTTGGTCCGGAAGAAATTACCCGGGATATTCCAAATGTCGGTGAAGAAGCCATCAAAGATCTTGACGAAAGTGGGATCATTCGCATAGGAGCCGAAGTTGGGCCGAATGACATCCTGGTTGGCAAGATCACTCCGAAGGGTGAAAAGGAATTGACCCCCGAGGAGCGGCTGCTGCGTGCAATATTCGGCGAGAAATCCCGTGACGTGAAAGACACATCGCTGCGAATGCCTCATGGGGAACGGGGTAAGGTGGTGGAAGTTAAAGTATTCACCCGCGAAGATAATGCAGACCTTTCGGCAGGGGTGGATATGATGGTGCGCGTATCGGTTGCCCAGCGACGCAAAATAACTGCCGGCGATAAAATGGCAGGCCGCCATGGAAATAAAGGAGTTGTCTCCCGTGTAGTCCGTGTTGAAGACATGCCTTTCCTGGATGACGGGACCCCTGTGGATATCATTCTGAACCCGACCGGTGTACCGGGACGTATGAACCTTGGCCAGGTGCTGGAAGTACATTTGGGCTGGGCGGCGCAGAAACTGGGTTTCCGTGCTATCACCCCAGTCTTTGATGGAGCAACTGAGGAAGAGATCGAAGCTGAACTGGCGCGTGCTTGGATGGTGGATTTCGCCTGGCAGGAAACCGTTGAAACTGCCTGGACATGGCTCAAGGAACAGGAATATACCCCCGAGATGATCGAGGATGATAATGAAGTCCGGCGTTTGTACCTGGAACAATGGCTGGGCGAGCGCGGCTATGACGTTTACAAGCTGAACGAAGAAAATTATGCCCGCCATGCAACCGTGACCGAATGGCTGCGGGACCACGATTTTGATCCCACCACCATCTTCGCCGATGTAATTCCGGCGCCTTCACTTAGAAAAGCACTTGATCAGAGTGCCGTACGCGCATGCTTAAAACTCTGGCTGCATACTTTTGGGCATGACAATGTGTCAGACCAAAAATTACAGGCTACGATCCAAGCTGTGACCCTCGAATGGGGCGTCCCGGCACCGATCCTGGGCAAACAAGTCCTGCACGACGGCAAGACGGGTGATCCGTACGACCAACCAGTGACGGTTGGGGTGATGAGCATGCTCAAATTACACCACCTTGTCGAAGACAAGGTACATGCCCGTTCCACTGGACCTTACAGCCTGGTCACTCAACAACCTCTCGGAGGAAAAGCTCAATTTGGTGGGCAGCGTTTTGGTGAAATGGAAGTTTGGGCCCTTGAAGCTTACGGTGCCGCGTATACGTTGCAGGAGATGCTGACTGTAAAATCTGACGACGTGCAAGGCCGCGTAAATACTTATGAAGCCATCGTCAAGGGTGAGCAAATCGAGGAACCCAGCATCCCGGCATCTTTCCGGGTGTTGGTTAAAGAATTGCAATCTCTTGGACTGGCAGTAGAGGCCGTCACAGATACCGGTGAGGTCATCAAATTTGGCAAGGATGAAGAAAAAGTCCATCCTCCAAAATACACGACCGGCCTGATCGACATCGGTGAAGAGCTTGTGAAAGTCAGCAAACGCGAAAGATCTTAGCTTTTTCCTTGACGGGCTTCACTCCGTCATGATAAAATTGAAGCTCGTTGCCTAAATGGGCTGCTGCTTCGCACTGCCCACTGCGTATTGTGTACGTGTGAGGCCATCTGGCACGTTCGTGATGGCCTCACTTATTGACAAAACCTGGTATTCATCAAGTAATTTGTTTCGGAGGCGATCGTGCCAACTATTAATCAATTGGTCCGCAAGGGACGACAGTCCAAAAAAGTCAAGAGCAAGGCGCCGGCGTTGTTGTACACGCTCAATACAAAGAAACAGCGGCGTGTACGCCAGGCGAAGGGCGCTCCACAAAAGCGTGGCGTCTGCACTGTCGTCAGAACCACCACTCCCAAGAAACCGAATTCGGCTCTGCGGAAGATTGCCCGCGTGCGGTTAACAAACGGGCTCGAAATAACCGCGTATATCCCGGGAGAGGGTCACCAGCTGCAGGAACACTCCGTGGTATTGGTTCGTGGTGGTCGTGTGAAAGACTTGCCGGGTGTACGTTATCACATCGTGCGCGGATCACTAGATACCACCGGTGTCACCAACCGGAAACAAAGCCGGTCAAAATACGGCGCCAAGCGTCCGAAAGAAACTGCCGCTTAGTTAATTTGTTTGATGGAGTATTCATATGCGACGAGCAAAGCCAGAAAAGCGTGAGATCCTACCCGATATCCGCTACAACAGTGTCACCATCCAGACCATGATTCATCACATGCTTCACCGCGGCAAGAAGAGCACGGCGACCAACGTGATGTATGCGACTCTGGATATCATCCGCGAGCGAAGTGGTGGTAAAGACCCAGTGGAGATCTTTGACACCGCAATGAGAAATGTCGCGCCTGCCATGGAAGTCCGACCCCGACGTGTGGGTGGGGCAACATATCAAGTCCCAATGGAAGTCCCGCAAGCCCGTCGTACCACGCTGGCAATCCGATGGGTTCTGGATTCGTCCAAGGCACGCTCCGGAAAATCGTTTGCTGAAAAATTGGCTGACGAACTTTTGGATGCCTTCAAGAACGAAGGTGCTGCCATCCGCAAGCGCGAAGAAACCCATAAGATGGCCGACGCCAACCGTGCATTCTCTCATTACCGCATGTAAGGCGCGGTCCAGCAGCATATCAATCAGGTTTAGATAAAAATGGCCCGTGCCTTCCCGCTCGAACGATATCGCAATATCGGCATCATAGCTCACATTGATGCCGGTAAAACGACTACCACCGAGCGGATCCTTTTTTACACGGGCAAGACTCATCGCCTGGGTTCTGTAGATGATGGGACGACTGTTACAGATTGGATGGAACAGGAACGTGAGCGGGGAATCACCATTGTCTCAGCCGCAGTCACTGCAGAGTGGAAGGGCTATCAAATCAACATCATTGACACGCCCGGCCACATCGACTTTACAGCGGAAGTGCAGCGTTCTTTACGGGTTTTGGATGGCGGAGTGGTAGTGTTTGATGCGGTTCAAGGTGTGGAACCGCAAAGCGAGACTGTCTGGCGCCAGGCAGACCGGTATGGTGTGCCGCGCATATGTTTTGCCAACAAGATGGACCGCACGGGTGCCTCGTATGAGCGTACCCTGGAAAGTATCAAACAACGCCTGGGAGCCAACCCGATTGCCATGCAAATGCCGATTGGGCTGGAATCATCCTTCCAGGGTGTAGTAGATTTATTGGTGATGAAGGCAGTTTACTGGGATGATGAATTGGGTAGAGAGCCGCGCGAGGCTGATATTCCTGCAGATTTAAAGAAGGAAGCAGGAGAGCGGCGTCATTCCATGGTGGAACGGATCGCGGAACTTGACGATGAGCTCACCGTAAAATATCTCGAGGGCAAGGATATCAGCAACGACGAACTTAAAAAGGCGCTGCGGCAGGCAGTTTTGACCAGCAAGGCTGCCCCGGTGTTTTGTGGAAGTTCGCTTAGAAACAAGGGTGTCCAGCTTGTATTGGATGCAGTGATCGATTACCTGCCTTCTCCGCTGGATGTACCCCCGGTCCATGGAACGGACCCCAGGACAGACGAAATTGTAGAATTGCCTCCGAAGGATGATGCAATTTTAAGCGCCCTGGTCTTTAAAATTGTTACCGACCCTTACGTGGGGCGATTGGCTTATTTCCGGGTTTATTCCGGGACTGTGAACCAGGGTCAAATGGTTACCAATTCCACAAAGGGGAAGCGGGAGCGAATTGGGCGCCTGTTGCGCATGTACGCTGACCACCGGGAAGATGTGACGGAAGTCCGAGCCGGAGATATTGTGGCTGCACTCGGCTTCAAAGATACTTTCACTGGCGACACGCTTTGCGATAACCGATTAGTCATGCTGGAAAACATCACCTTCCCGGAGCCGGTCATTTCGGTGGCGATCGAACCGAAGACGAGCGCTGACCAGGCGAGGATGGGTGAAGCACTAAAGAAACTCTCCGAGGAAGACCCAACATTCCGCGTCCACTCGGACGAGAACACAGGTCAAACCATTATTTCTGGTATGGGCGAATTACACCTGGATGTGATCGTTGACCGCATGATGCGAGAATTCCGGGTACAGGCGAACGTAGGCAAACCACGAGTGGCCTACCGCGAGTCAATTACGAAACGCGTTGAAGAAGTAAACTACAAATACGTCAAGCAAACCGGTGGTCACGGGCAGTATGGTCACGTGGTGATTTCGCTCGAACCGGGCGAACGCGGCACCGGAGTCGTTTTTGTGAACAAGGTTATTGGCGGCTCCATCCCGCGGGAATATATCCCGGCCGTGGAAAAAGGCATTAAAGAAGTCTCTGAAAGTGGTGTGATGGCCGGGTACCCGGTTGTCGATATTAAAGTAACCTTATTCGACGGATCCTACCACGAAGTGGATTCGAACGAAATGGCTTTCAAAATGGCAGCCACCTTCGCTTTCAAGGAAGGCGTGCGAAAGGGCGGACCAGTCCTTTTGGAGCCGATCATGAAAGTGGAAGCGGTCGCTCCGGAAGAATTCCTGGGCGATATCATCGGCGGGCTGAATGCGCGCCGGGCAACCATCCGGGGCATGGAAATGCGACCGGGGAATGCCCAGGCGATCAATGCGACTGTGCCGCTGGGTGAAATGTTCGGATATGCAACCGAACTGCGCTCAACAACCCAGGGACGCGGAGTTTTTTCGATGGAATTTGACCATTATGCGCCAGTACCTGAATCCGTGGCGCATGAAATTCTTAATTCATAATTCCTTGGTATATCCTAAAAGGAGAGAGAATTCATGGCGAAGCAGAAGTATCAGCGGACGAAACCGCACATGAACGTGGGGACCATGGGACACATTGACCATGGCAAGACGACCTTGACGGCGGCGATCACC
>Ga0209638_1000042_pt1 | contig 80698 bp, 79 predicted proteins | sample BarGraNGADG00211_FD_184490 | JGI IMG/M metagenome (GOLD analysis project Ga0209638, IMG submission 184490) | Arctic peat soil microbial communities from Barrow, Alaska - Barrow Graham LP Ref core NGADG0002-211 (SPAdes) (version 2) | ecosystem: Environmental > Terrestrial > Soil > Wetlands > Peat... | reverse complement strand
CACGCACGCCGACTCGTCAGCCTGGTCCGGCCACAGGAGCGGCGCCCGAGAAACCACCCGGGCGCCGCTTCGCTCTGCCCCTTGACAAGACCCCACCACTCATCAGTCGAACCAGGGACCACTGCCGCCGACCCGGGTGACGGCGATATGAGTGACGAAGCCTGGCGGCGGGTCCGGCATGGGAGGGAAGGCGGTCCCCGGCCCGATGTACGTCTGCGCGAGAGCGTTCAACAGCTCGGGAGCGCCACCTTGGGTGACCCGGGCGCGTCCGTGGACGACGAGATAGTTGCGCATCCCGATGGCATTGGCGCCCTCCGCCTCGAACGAGAGCACCACCCGGGGGTCTCGGCGCATGTTCTGCAGCTTCTTCTGGCGTCCGTCCAGGTGGGCCGATACCAGCTCGTCACCCTCGAGGCCGACCCACACGACCGTCACCTGAGGGGACCCGTCCCCGTTGAGGGTGACCAGGTGGGCCAGCGCCCCTGACCCGATGACGCGTCGAGCAGCGCCGTTGAGCACGGCCTGCATTCCCGTTGCCTCGTCCTTATGCCTTCGAGCCCGCGTCCTTGTCGTCCTTCGTGGCTGGGTCCGTCTCTGCAGCGGCGGCCGCAGGGCCGGACACGTCGGCCCCGTCCACCGGGTCGGTCCCGTCCACCGGGTCGGTCACGGTCGGCTTGGCATCCGCGGAGCTCGCGGTGTCCGGCGACGGGGTCGTGTCCTTGGTGGTCTCGTCCGGCGCGACGGTGGCGTGCCGGCCTGTTGACGGCGCGATGTACGCGTCGCCGAGCGGCGTCGCCCAGGGGTCGTCCTTGGGCGCCGAGTTCCTCATGAACGCCCCAACGCCCGCGGCGGCAGCCGCCACCAGGCCCAGCATCAGCATGATGCGGCCCTTCTTCTTGCGCTTGGGGGAAGCGTATGAGTCACCGGAGATGACGGCGGCTGCTCCGGTGCCGCGGGACACGGCCTCGTCCTTGGCGGCGGCGCTGGCGGCCGCAAAGGCGTTGATCGCCTCGGTAAGACGGGGAAGTACCTCGTCGACGATCTTGTCCCGCGCGATGTCGACCTTGGGCGCGAGACCGGTCACGACGGACTCCAGCTTTGGGGCGGCGACCTCGATGCCGTGCTCGACGCGCGGCTTGGCCCACAGCCGTGCTGCCTCGACGTGGGGTCCGACCCGCTCCTTGGCGCTCTCGGCGGCCGCCTCGACGGCAGGCCCAACCCGCTCGAGCAGCTGTTCGGCCACGTTCGCCGCGCTGCTCGCGAGTGACGCCGACTGGTCCTGAAGCTGCTCTGTCCGGCTCTTACTGTGGAACACGAGGTCCTCCAAAGGTGACGGCGTCGGTCTGCTGCTCCATCCTGCCCTGTTCCGCCGGGCTCGACCACCCCGTCCCCGGAGACGGCATCGTTGGCGCCTCTTGCCCAGACCGAAGTGACCTCACCTGCCCATGCGAGGATGACACCATGAACGTCACCCTTCACACGAACCTCGGCGACATCAACATCACGATGTTCCCCGACCACGCCCCCAAGACGGTTGCGAACTTCGTCGGTCTGGCCAAGGGGACCCTGGACTTCAGGGACGATGCCGGGCGCACGAGTCCGACGCCCTACTACGACGGCCTGGGCTTTCACCGGATCATCTCCGGCTTCATGATCCAGGGCGGGTGCCCCCAGGGCACCGGGATGGGCGGCCCGGGTTTCGCATTCGATGACGAGATCAGCCCCGATAAGAACTTCAACCAGCCCTACGTCCTTGCCATGGCCAACGCCGGCACCCGCGGCGGCAAGGGCACCAACGGCTCGCAGTTCTTCATCACCCTGGGACCGACGCCTCACCTGCAGGGCAAGCACACCATCTTCGGTGAGGTTGCCGACCAGCCCAGCCGCGACGTCGTCGACAAGATCGGGGCTGTCCGCACCGGCGGCGGAGACAAGCCGATCGAGCCCGTCATCCTCAGCTCCGTGACCGTCGACGAGAGCTGAGCTCGCTCGTCGCGCGCAACAGTTCTCGGCGCTCAGTCGTTGTCGTTGCGCACTGGTTCATGGTTGCCTCCGTGGTTCTCGGCTGATTGGTGAGCGTCCCGCATGAGTGAGTCCTCGTCGTACCAGCCGGAGCCTGTCTGCCCTCGCCACCCTGATCGGGTGGCGTACGTACGCTGCCAGCGCTGCGGCCGGCCGACCTGCCCCGAGTGCCAGCAACCGGCCGCCGTGGGCATCCAGTGCGTCGACTGCGTCCGTGAGGGCCAGAAGAGCATGCGTATGCCGCGCACGCAGTTCGGTGCCAGGGTGACGGCGGGTGGCCGGCCACTGGTCACCCAGGCGATCATCGTCATCTGCGTCGTGGTGTGGCTGGTGCAGAAGGTCTCACCAGCAATCTCGGCCGATCTGGACTTCTGGCCGCCGGCGGTCCGGTCGCAGCCCTGGCGATTCCTGACCTCTGCCTTCGAGCACGACACGTTCTCGGCGCTTCCGCTGCACATCCTCTTCAACATGTACGCGCTGTGGGTGGTCGGGCAGTACCTCGAACCGCTGCTGGGCAGGGTGAGGTTCACGATCCTCTATCTGGTCAGTGCGCTCGGTGGGTCGGTAGGCCTGCTCATGCTGGCGGCGCCGTCAACCGCGCTCGGTAGCTCATGGGACACCCACGCGCTGGGTGCCTCGGGCGCAGTGTTCGGCATGTTCCTGGCGTTGCTCCTGCTCAACCGACATCTCGGCCGGTCGAGCGCAGGTATCGGCGTGATCATCCTGATCAACTTCGCCTACGGCTTCATCGTCCCGAACATCGCCTGGCAGGCCCACCTGGGTGGTGCGATCACCGGCGCCGCGTGTGCGGGGATCCTCATCCTCACCGCCCAGCCCGACCGTCGACGCTGGCAGCTTCCTCTTCTCGCGTTGCTTCCCGTGCTCCTGATCGTGCTCGCTGTGCTGAAGCTGGCGCCGCTGGGTGTGCAGTACTTCGTGGCCTGAGCCGAGCTCTGCTGGACCGTATTACACCGTTGTCATTTATCCCCATTGTGGAGAACTCCTGTGGACAACTGTGGTCCGGCGGGTTTGCGCAGCTGTTGCTCAGCGCCAGCGCATGGTCATCATGAAGCCGGAGATCATCAGGCTGAAACCGATGATCAGGTTCCAGTAGCCGATGTTCGGGATCGGGAAGGACCCGTTGTTGCTGACGTAGAAGGCCACGACCCAGAGCAGGCCCACGACCATGAGGCCGAGCATCAAAGGAACGAACCATGGCGGGTTGGACAGGGTCGTCTTGGAGCGGCGCTGGGGCGGGGGGGTGTACGCGGGCTTGGCGCGTCCCTTGGACTCGGGCACGGCTGTCAGCTCCTTCGATGGGTAGTTCGTCGTGCAACAGGTGTTTCCCATAGCCTAGAGGCTCACCATCCCGAGTCGCAGGCAGGAGGCCGCGTTGTTGCCACGACCGCGCCTGCGAAGGCCCCGGCGGCTCACAGGCTGGGCGGCCATCGTGCCCTTGGTCGCAGCCGGCGCCGGCCTGATGTTCGCGACCAGCGCTCAGACCTCACGGGGCACGGACTTGCGCTCCTCGGGCCGCACAGACCTGGTCGACGTCGTTCGGGCCCAGGATCGTGCTGTCCACCAGCGGGCGGCATCCGTCAAGGATCTGCAGGACCAGGTGGACGCCCTGATCGCGCGGGCCGCTCCCGGGAGCGCTGCGGTGGCCCGCCTGCGCGCCGCGGCGGCCAGGCTTGCGACGCCGGTCGGCACCCAGGCCGTCACCGGCCCCACGCTGATGGTGAGCCTGAACGACGCCAAGCGCAGCGCCGCGAGCCTGCCCCAGGGTTACACCGCGGACGACATCGTGGTGCATCAGCAGGACGTCCAGAGCGTGGTCAACGCGCTGTGGGCGGGGGGCGCCGAGGCCATGATGCTGCAGGACCAGCGAGTCATCTCGACCAGTGCCGTGCGGTGCGTGGGCAACACCTTGATCCTGCAGGGCAGGGTCTACTCACCGCCATACGTCATCCAGGCGATCGGTGACGTGCCGGCGATGCGCGCCGCGTTGGACGCGAGCCGGGAGGTCACGGTCTATCGACAGTATGCCGCCCTGCTCGGGCTCGGTTACGACGTGACTAGCACACCCGAGGCGAGGCTCCCGGCATACGCGGGCAGCCTGAGCCTGTTGCACGCGAAGACCCAGAGATGACCGGCCAACGATGAGCGGGCCGCGACGGGTGGTCGCCACGGTCGGCGAGATGCTCATCACCATCGGGCTGCTCCTGCTGCTCTTCGTCTCGTGGCAGCTGTGGTGGACCGACGTGGTGGCCAACCGTGACCAGGCCGTCACGATCCAGGCTCTTGAGCGGGGGTTCGGCGACGCACGTCATGGTGGCGTCGGCAGTACGGACCCACTGGCCACGCTCAACCACGTCCCGTTCGGCGAGGCGTTCGCGATCCTTCGTATCCCGCGTTTCGGCGCCACCTTTGCCCGGCCGGTGCTCCAGGGCACCGATCACGACACGCTGATCAAGGGCGTCGGGCACTACTCCGGCACGGTGATGCCGGGGCTTGTCGGCAACTTCGCCGTGGCCGGGCACCGCACGACCTACGGCCGCCCGTTCCACAACATCGACCTGCTCCGCCAGGGGGACGTCATCGTGGTCGAGACCAAGGCCAGCTACGTTGTGTATGCCGTGGACCGGCATGTGATCGTCACCCCCGACCACGTCGAGGTGATTGCCCCCGCGCCCCAGCACCCCGGTGTCCAACCCACGCAGTCCTGGATGACGATGACCGCCTGCGAGCCCAAGTACAGCGCGCGTTACCGATATGTCGTGTTCTCCCGGCTGGTGCGGATCATCCCCCGGGCCAACGGGCTTCCGGCAGTGTTCATGTCCGTCCCCTCAGGGGCGGTGGCCTGACATGTACGGACCGCTGTGGCGGCGGCTGCCCGGGCCCTGGCCGGTCAAGACCCTCCTGTCGATGATCCTCGTGGTTGGCGTGGTCGCGGTCTGCTTCCTGTGGCTGTTCCCGGCCGTCGCCCCGCTCGTGCCGTTCAACGACAACACGATCCAGACGGGACCGCTGTCCCCCGGCCCCTCCACCTCCGTGCCCACCACCTCAGCCCCATGAAGGCACTTCGATGAGCAACGCGGTCGCCAACGCTGGGCTCCCTCGCAGCCCTCGCATCCTTGTCGTCGACAACTACGACAGCTTCGTGTTTACCATCGTCGGCTATCTTCAACAGCTTGGTGCAGAGTGCGAGGTCGCTCGCAACGATGCCCTCACGCCGGCCGACGGCGCCGACTTCGACGGCGTCCTGGTCTCACCGGGTCCTGGCACCCCGCAGGACGCCGGAGTCTCGATGGCGATGATCTCGGCCTGTGCCGAGCGCAGCCAGCCGATGCTCGGGGTCTGCCTGGGTCATCAGGCGCTCGGTGTCGTCTTCGGTGCCACGGTCAACCGGGCGCCGGAGCTTCTGCATGGCAAGACCTCGGCGGTGCATCACGACGGCACAGGGGTGCTGCGGGGTCTGCCATCGCCTTTCGTCGCGACGCGGTACCACTCACTGACCATCGACCCCACCACCGTCACCGATGACCTGATCACGACGGCGCACACAGAGTCCGGCGTGATCATGGCGGTTCGACATCGCACCCTGCCCCTTGAGGGGGTGCAGTTCCACCCCGAGAGCGTCCTGACCCAAGGTGGACACCGGCTCCTCGCCAACTGGCTGGAGGTGTGCGGCCTGGCCGACGCGGTCAGCCGGGCCGAAGGCCTGAGCCCGCTGGTCCACGACGTCGCTGGCGTGGCGCGGATGGTCGCCTCACCCTGACGTTGGCCGTGAAGTCGCACAGATCGACTGACCGGGGACCGATTGGGTCGATCTGTGCGACTTCACGAGTGACCCGCGGTGTGGCGTCGCGCATCCTCAAGGAACGGTTGTCGGCGGCGGCGGCGTCGGCGGCGGTGGCGTCGTCGGCGGCGGTGGCGTCGTCGGCTGAGGCGTCTGCGCGACCACCAGATCGATCACGGTGCCGGCGTCGACGGTCTCGCCGACGTGTGTCTGGGACAAGACCGTGCCCTCGGGCTTGTCGGCGCTGTCCTTGAAGGTGGTCTTCGTCTTCAGCTTCAGGTCGCTGAGGGCCTGTTGGGCAGTACCTCGGTCGGCGCCGACCTCATCGGGCACCTTGACCTTGCCGCTGGCCACCTTGAGGACGACCGCCGACCCGGCCGTGACCGTCTCGCCGGCAGCCGGCACGGTGGCGATGACCTTGCCCTTGTCGAGGCTGGGGTCGTCGACGGTCTGCACCGAGCCGACGGTGAGGCCGAGGGCAGCGAGCGTCACCTTGGCCGAGTCGGCGCTCTGGCCGGTGACATCCGGCACCACCGTCTGGCCCGGACCGCTGGACACGGTGATGGCGACCTTGGTGTTCGCCGGGAACTTCTCACCGGCCTGGGGGCTCTGGTCGATAACCTTTCCCTTCGCCGCTGGGTTTGCGGCGAAGGTGGCTACCGGGTCGAAGCCCGCGGCGCGCAGCTTGGCCTCGGCCTGGGCCTGGGTCAGGTTGAGCACCGTCGGGACGGTCACCTTGGGCGGTTCGTTGTTTGCGGTGAACACCGCCTTGCCGGCCAGGCCGAGCAGGGCCAGTGCGACCACGACGGCGAAGGCGAGCAGAACGTATGTTGCCCAGTGCCTCTTGGGCGGTACCTCGGCCGGGTCTCGGCCGATCGCCGGCAAGGTCGCGGTGTTGTGCGGCCGGCCGACCGGTGCCTCGACGACCTGGGTTGCGTCGGCGGAACGCATCGCCATTGTGGGGTCGCCGCCCATCGCGGCGGCGCCGGAGCGTGCCCCTTGGGTGAGCGCGGCACCCGCCGCCGTCCCGTGGGCGGCGGAGCTGATCGGCATCCCGGTTCGCGCGGCTGAGAGGTCCAACCGGAACTGCGCCGCGTCCTGGTATCGCGCGTCGCGATCCTTGACCAAGGAGTGCAGCACCACTGCGTCGAGGTCGGCGCTGAGGTCCGGCTGGTACGCGGACGGGGGCTGGGGCGCCTCACCGACGTGCTGGTAGGCGATCGAGACCGGCGAGCCCCCGATGAACGGCGTGCGGCCGGTGAGCAGCTCGTAGAGGAGGCAGCCCGTGGAGTACAGGTCGGAGCGGGCATCGACCGGGTTGCCCTGAGCCTGCTCGGGGGAGAGGTACTGAGCCGTGCCGATGACGGACTGCGTCTGGGTCATGGTGGCGGCGCTGTCGGCGATCGCGCGGGCGATCCCGAAGTCCATCACCTTGATCTCGCCGAAAGGGGTCAGCATGACGTTGGCCGGCTTGATGTCCCGGTGGACGATCCCCATCCGGTGGCTGTAGGAAAGCGCATCCAGAACGCCCTCGGTGACCCTGGCCGCCTCGGCCGGATCCATGACCTTCTTCTCGGTGAGGATCTCACGCAAGGTCTTGCCTTCGACGTACTCCATGACGATGTAGGGCAAGGCGACGGTGGCGCCGCCACTCTCGGTCTCGTGGTCCTCACCCGAGTCGTAGACCGCAACGATGGCGGGGTGGTTCAGTCCTGCGGCCGACTGGGCCTCGCGGCGGAACCGGGCGAGGAAGGCGGGGTCGCGGGCCAGGTCGGAGCGGAGCATCTTGATGGCCACGGTGCGGCCGAGCCGGGTGTCATGGCCTGCGTGGACCTCGGCCATTCCGCCGCGGCCGATGAGCTCACCGACCTGGTAACGCCCGCCCAGCAGGCGAGGTGTGCCGTTCACGACTTGCCCTTCTTCTTGCCGTTGTCCCTGCCGTTGCCCGGAGTCGGGTGGCTGGGGACCGATGAGGCGACCACAGGAGCAGTCGCGCTGGAGCTCGAGGTCGACGTGCGGGAGGTGGTGGCTGTGGCTGAGGTGGTCGGGGTTGTCTTCGCCGCGCCATCGCCGCTCGCTTGGGACATGATCACGATGGCGAGAACACCCAGCACGGCGACCGCGGTTCCTAGGAGCCAGGCCGAACGATGATCGGTGGTGCGGGAGGGATGGGGGCGGCGCAGTCGATAGATGGAGCCTGCCAGCAGAGCTAGCGGTCCGCGTCCCTCCGGCGCTGGGAGCCTCGGCATCGCTCGGGTTGGTGCGGGCATGGCCTGTGTGGGCGCCGGCGCGCTTCTGGTGACGGCGTTGGGTGCGGGCGCGGCGGGTGCGACGCGTGCTGTGGGCACGAGGGGCGGGCCAGAGGCGAAGGCGGCACCCGGCATACCGAGGGCATGAGCCATCTCCGCAGCGCTGGTGGGACGGTCGGCGGGGTCCTTGGCAAGGGCCGCGCTGATCACGTCACGGACGGCGACGGGGACGGTGTCGGGCAGCGGCGGCGGAGGTTGGTTGATGTGGGCGAGGGCGGTCGACACGATGCTGTCAGTGTCGAAGGGGCGCACACCGGTGAGCATCTCGTGTCCCACCACGCCCAGGGCGTAGATGTCGCTGGAGGCGCTGGCACTGTGACCCAGTGCCTGTTCGGGGGAAAGGTACTGCGCAGTTCCGAGGACCTGGCCGGTCTGGGTCAGCGGCACGGAGTCGACGGCGCGCGAGATGCCGAAGTCGGTGAGCTTGACGGTGCCATCGGGGGTGATGAGGATGTTGGCCGGCTTGACGTCGCGGTGCACCACCCCGCTGTCATGAGCCGCGGCAAGTGCCGTGGCGGCCTGGATCAGGATCGCGATGGTCTCCTGCACCGACAGGGGTGCGCGCTCGGCGATGATCTGGCTCAGGGGCTGGCCGACCACGAGCTCCATGACGAGGTAGGCCGTGCCGTCGTCCTCGCCGTAGTCGAACACGGTGGCGATGTTGGGGTGTTGCAGGGCCGCCGTGTTCCGTGCCTCTGACCGGAAGCGTTCTGCGAAGTCGCTGTCCTGGCTCAGTGCGCGGTGCAGGAGCTTGACCGCGACGGTGCGGTCAAGGATGGTGTCGTTGGCCGCCCAGACCTCGCCCATACCGCCGACGGCGATGCGCCCGGTCAGGGCGTAGCGGCCACCCAGGATGGTGCCCTCGCTGGGGTTCACTTGTTCAACACCGCCTGGATGACGGTGCGCGCGATCGGTGCGGCGACCTTGCCACCGAAGGCTTCGCTGCCCGCGTTTCCGCCATCCTCGACGACCACCGCCACCGCGATGGTTGGGTGGTCGGCAGGGGCGAAGGCGACGAACCAGGCATGCGGCGCGCTGCCTGTGGCGTGTTGGGCGGTGCCGGTCTTGCCTGCGACCACGACCCCGGGAATCTGGGCGGCGGTACCGGTGCCTGACTGGACAACCGTGACCATCATCCGGGTCAGGGCGGCTGCGACGTCGGGTGAGATCGCCTGTGAGAGCTGCGTCGGCTGGCTCTGGTCGATGATGTCGAGCTGGCTGTTGAGGGTGTCCTTGATCAGGTAGGGGCTCATGACGATCCCCTTGTTGGCGATCGCGGCCCCGACCATTGCCATCTGCAGCGGCGTCACCCGGACGTCATACTGCCCGATGGCGGCCTGCGCGGTCTGCGGTGCGTTGAGCTGAGCCGGCACGATGCTCGGCGTCACCTTCATCGGCACCCGCAGGGCGTCGCCGAAGCCGAACTTGGCTGCCTGCGTCCGAAGGTCGTCGGCACCGAGCTGGAGCCCCAGCCAGCCGAACGCCGTGTTGCACGAGATCTCGAGGGCGTGCGTCAGGGAGGTCTTGTCGCCGGGACCACAGGGCCTGAGGTCGTCCGTGGGCAGGTTGACGGTCGTCTGGGGCAGGTCAAGCTTTGCTGGGCCGGGGATCTGGGACTCCTCGGTGAACTTGCCCGAGGACAACGCCGCGGCCGCGGTGATCAGCTTGAAGGTTGAGCCAGGAGGGTAGAGGTCACCGGCGATCGCCCGGTTGAGTGCAGGGCGACCCGGGTCCGCGTTCAGAGCCTTCCAGGCGGCGGCGACCGCGTCGAGGTTGTGGCTCGACAGAGCCGTCGGGTCGTACTGCGGGTGGCTGACCATGGCCAGGATCGCGCCGGTGCTGGGGTCCAGAGCGACCACGGCGCCACGCTGGTTGCCCAGGGCCTTGTCCGCGGCCTGCTGGGCTTTGGCGTTGATGGTGAGCTCGAGGCTGGCGCCGCTGGGTACCTTGCCGGTCACCATGTCGACCACTCGGCGGTAGAAGAGCTGGTCCGACTGCCCCGACAGCAGCGGGTCCTCGGCTCCTTCGAGGCCCCCGCCGGCGCCGTATGTGAAGGAGTAGTAGCCGGTGACCTGGGAGTACAGCCTGCCCGACGGGTAGGTGCGGACGTACTTGAGATCGTCCTTGGTCGGGACGGACTTGGCTACCGGCGACCCGCCGACCAGGATGGCGCCGCGCTCACGGGAGTAGCTCTCGAGCAGGGTGCGACGGTTGCCCGGACGGTTGTCGAGCGACTTGGCCTGGACGAACTGGATCAAGGTGGTGGAGATCAGCAGGGCGCCGAAGAGCAGGGCCACGATGAAGGAGAGTCGGCGGATCGGCTGGTTCACGGCCGCGCCACCACCTGGGTGTGCGCTGCGGACGCGGATGCCAGCTCGTCGGCGTCCGGGAGTGGGCGCCTGGCCTGGTCGCTGATCCGCAGCAGCAGGGCCACGATCGACCAGTTGGCCAGGAGGGAGGACCCGCCGTATGAGAGGAAGGGCATCGTCAGGCCGGTCAGCGGGATGACGCGTGTGACGCCTCCGACAACCACGAAGCACTGCAGGGCCACGGAGAACGACAGCCCCACGGCCAGCAGCTTGCCGAAGCCGTCCCGCACGCCGAGAGCCGTTCTCAGGCCGCGCTCCACGAGCAGGAGATAGAGCAGCAGCAGGGCGAACAGACCGATCAGCCCGATCTCCTCGCCGAAGCTGGGGATGATGAAGTCACTCTCGGGGAAGTACGTGAGCTCGGGGTGACCGCGCCCGAGCCCGCTGCCGAGAAGCCCTCCCTTGGCCATGCCCATCAGGCCCTTGACGAGCTGGTCGCTTGCGGCAATGGCCTTTGCGCTGAACGGATCCAGCCACAGCAGGACCCGTGTCTGAACGTGTCCGAACAACAGGTAGGCGACGTAGGCGCCGGCGCAGAACAAGACCATGCCGATCGCTATCCATGACCGGCGTTCCGTGGCGACGTAGAGCATTGCGACGAAGAGACCGAAGAAAAGCAGCGAGGAGCCCAGGTCCTTCTCGAAGACGAGGACCCCGACGCTGGCCAACCACGCGATCAGGATCGGACCGAGGTCCTGCGCCCGGGGCAGGCCGATCCCGAGGAACCGACGCCCGACCAACGACAGCACGTCGCGGGTCTGCACGAGGTAGCCGGCGAAGAAGATGACCAGCAGGATCTTGGCGACCTCACCGGGCTGGAAGGACAGCGGTCCGAGACCAATCCAGATCCGTGAGCCGTTGATGTTCCGGCCGATGCCGGGCACGAGCGGCAGCAGGAGCATCCCCAGACCGGCTGCCATGGCGGTGAACGTGAACCTGCGCAGCTGGCGGTGGTCCCGCAGGGCGATCATGACGCCAGCGGCGAGGAGGACCGCCAGCGTGCTCCACATGAGCTGCTTGGGCGCGAGGAGATGACTGCCGGTGCGGGAGTTGGCCAGGTCCAGGCGGTGGATCATCACCAGGCCGAGGCCGTTGAGCAGGGTCGCGATCGGCAGCATGAGTGGGTCGGCGTAGGAGGCGCGCCACCGCAGGACGAGGTGAAAGCCGCCGGTGAGAACCAGCAGACCCGAGCCGTACTTGACCAGGTCGGGCGGGAACGACCCGTCCATCGCCAGGCCGACGTTGAGGTAGGCCACGAGCACGATCACGACGGCCAGCAGCAGCAGCACCAGCTCGACGTTGCGTCTGGTGCGAGGACGGAAGGAGGTGACGGTGCTCATGGGGTGGGGGTGGATCTGGGGGTGGAGCTGGGCGAGGACGTGGGGGCGCCACTGGACGATCCGCAGGTGCCGCCCGCGGCCCTGGTGGTCTGGCACTGGAGGGCCTGAACCCGCAGGTCGGTCACCAGCCGGCGTGAGTCCTGGACGTTGGCGCTGCTGAGGGTCGCGTCGACCTTGCCGCGGTAGAAGTCCGGCAGGTCGCTCAGCGCGATGTCGCTCTCCTGGATCGGGTGGGAGAGCTCCCAGGGGCCGATGTTCTGGGAGACGCCCTGGAAGATCGCGACGTGTCCCTTGGCCTCACCGACGTAGTACTGCCGTTGTGACCAGCCGTATGCCGCGTAGCCGCCGCCCGCGAGAATGGCCAGGACCAGGACAAGCGAAAGACCCTTGAGCCATCGCAGGCGACGCGATGACGGCCCTTCTTCCGCGAGCCGGATGGACTCCTCGTCAGTGGCCTCCTCGACGTCCAGGCCAGAGGCATGGCGCGCAAGAGCGGCCGCCTTGGCCGCGGGCGTGACCGGAATCGCACGGGTGGCCGTGACCTTGCGTTCGGCCGCTGCTCCCACGACCTCGTGCGCCGTCGGTGGAGGAGCCTGCTCTTTGTCGAGATCGACGACGTCGCCGATGATGCAGGTCACATTGTCGGGTGCGCCCGCGCGCATGGCCAGCTCCACCAGACGGTCTGCAGTCCTGCCCGGCGGCATGGCCTGCTCAAGAACCTCCTGGATGGTGTCGCGGGCAACGAACCCGGACAGGCCGTCGGAGCAGAGCAGGTAGCGGTCGCCGATGCGGGCCTCGCGCACGGCGAGGTCGGGCTCGTCGTCATGCTGCCCGGTGAGGACCCGCGTGACCAGTGAACGCTGGGGGTGGCCCTCAGCCTCCTCCTCGGTGATCCGGCCCTCGTCGACCAGGCTCTGGACGAACGAGTGGTCGTGCGTGATCTGGGTGAAGGTGCCATCGCGCAGGAGGTAGGCGCGGGAGTCGCCGATGTGCGCGACAGCGATCTTGTTGCCGGTCCGCAACAGTGCAGTGACAGTCGTGCCCATTCCCTGAAGCTCGGGTTGGCGCCCGATTGCCTGCTGGAGCTCGCTGTTCGCGCTGTGCAGCGCCTGGGCGAGGAGATCCAGAGCATCGTCCGAGCCGTGGCTCTCGCCGTCCAGACCGACGATCTCGCCGATCGCGATCGAGCTCGCCACATCTCCCGCGGCATGGCCCCCCATGCCGTCGGCGACGACGAGCAGGTGGGGACCGGCATACCCCGAGTCCTGGTTCACCTGTCGCACCAGTCCGACGTCCGAGCGGGCCGCGTAGCGGAGCGCGATGGCCAAGGGGACCTACTTCCGCAGCTCGAAGATGGTCTTCCCGATCCGCAGGGTTGAGCCAACCTCTACGGGCATGGGCTTGGTCAGCTTGTCGCGTCCCAGAAAGGTGCCGTTGGTGGACGCCAGGTCCTCCACGAACCAGCCACCGTCGCGACGGAAGATGCGTGCGTGCCGGCCGGATGCGAAGTCGTCGTCCAGGACCAGCGTGCACTCGGGGTTGCGACCCAGCAGGATGCCACTCGCCTTCAGGGGCACCGTCGTTCCTGTCATGGAGCCATCGGTAACGGCCAGGGTCGTCGGGATGCGTCTGCCGGACGCGCGCGGCGCCTTGGGCGCGGCCTGCTTGACGCTCTGCGAGGGCTTGACGACCGGTCCTCCTGCTGCTCGAGGTTGCGCCTTGGGTTTCCGCCGGGTCAGGACCCTGGTGCCGTAGAGGTCGCCCCGCAGGACCCCGACGACGCTGAAGACGAAGATCCACAGCAGGGCCAGGAGCCCGAGTCGGATCACCGTGAGGGTGAGCTCACTCATGGGTGGGGATCACCGGCGCCCCGCGCGGTAGATCAGGGTGGTCCGACCCACGTTGACGCGGTCCCCATCGGCCAGGTGCTGGCTCGTGATCCGCTCGCCATTGACGAACGTGCCGTTCGTCGAGCCGAGGTCGCGGATGCTGGCCACCAGGTGGGGGCCGTCGCTGGTCACGCGAATCTCGGTGTGCCGCCTGGAGATTCCCGGGTCGTCGAGGATGACGTCCGCGGTGTTGTCCCGTCCGAGGACGGTGATGGCTGCGAGCAGCGGGTAGCGGTCGCCGTCGACGTCGAACCACGGGCGCTGTGCGGGGGCAGAGTGGGTGTGCTGACGCGCCGGGGCGGCAGGCACGTGAGGAGGGGCGGGAACAGCGGTCCCGGCTGCGGAGGCAGCAGGGGCCCACGCCCAGTCCTCGGCGGGCACGGGCGGTGAGGGCACGGGACTCGATGGTGGCGCCGACACGTCGGGTGCCGGTCGCGCCGTTGCGGATACACCTGCCGCTGCCGGGGAGGGTGTGGCGGACGGTGATCCGGACGGGGAACCCTTGGCCGTGGACGGGCGCACGCGGAATACCCCGGTCTCGAGGTCTTCTGCGGACTGGAAGTCGACCTTGATCGGGCCGCCGGGCTGGTACCGCTGGGACTCGGCGTGCTCCTGGGCTGAGGCCACGAGCTCTTCGGTCAGCATCTCCGAGAAGCCCGTCAGGCGTTCGAAGTCGGTCGGCGCCAGCTCGATGGTGAACAGGTTGGGCACGAAGGTGCGCCCGTGGCCGATCACCGCCGCCCGGTCATCCATGGCGCGGCGCATCGCGGAGGCGATCTCGACCGGTTGTACCTCAGCCTTGAAGGCCTTGGCGAAGGCGCCGTGAACGGCTCGTTCGAGTCCTCGCTCGACGCGATCGAACAGTCCCACCGTGACACCTCCTTTGTCGTTTGCCTGTCGATGGTATCGGGCAGAGGTGGGTTGACCTGCAGGGTGCTAGCCTGTGGCGCTCTCATGGAAGCGGGACGGACTGATCCGGTTTGGATTTCCGGACGCCGGTCCCTCAGACTGTGAGCGCGCGCGAGTGGCGGAACGGCAGACGCGCTGGCTTCAGGTGCCAGTGTCCGAAAGGGCGTGGGGGTTCAAATCCCCCCTCGCGCACCAATGTCCTGTCTCAGGACAGAGAAACCCTCGAACTCCCAGGTTCGAGGGTTTCTGCGTGTTGGTCGCGGCCGGTGGGCTGGTATCCCTTTGCTGGGGTCGAGGGTTAGCCCGAACCATGATGATGACCTGGCCCACCTGACCCAGAGCTGGCTCAGAAGCGGACCCAGGAGTTGGTTGCTCTGGTAGTCGTCAACCCTGGCCGAGACGAACGTCGTCTCGAACTGGACCAGTCTTGTCCTGTGGGGGAACGGGCCATGGCGAGCGCCGTCGCGATACGTTCGAGGCATGGCCAGACCTCATGCGGCATCCCTCATCGAGGACGCCTTCCATCGCCCCCTGAATGCACTGCTGCGTCGGCGCGGATGGCGCACGCGCACCATCGGCCACACGGGTTATGGAAGTCAGGACTTCGTGAGGGTCCTGGGTCGGGTGCTGCTGAGCCGTCCGGCTGAGAGGCCGGCGCCAAGCGAGGCGGAGGCGATCATCAATGAGCTCAGAGGCACTGTGGACGAGCAGCGTGGTTGGCGGGCATTCGTCACTGCGGGCGCCATGGACGTGCCGGTCAGCGTCAGCATCGGAGACCGGACGACTCACGCTCGCACCGACCGCAGCGGCTACCTCGACGTCGTGATTCGCGAGCCTGGCTTCGGGCCCGGCTGGCACACCGTCACGATCGAGGCAGAGGGCGCCAAGCCGGTCGCGGCATGGGTGCTGATCATCGATCGTGCGGCTGACTTCGGACTTGTCAGCGACATCGACGACACGGTCATCTCCACCTCGTTGCCGCGTCCGTTCATTGCCGCCTGGAACACGTTCGTGCGTCAAGAGACCGCTCGCCACCTGGTCCCGGGCATGGCGCCGATGTATCGCACCCTGCTCGGCGAACACCCCGGTGCTCCGATCTTCTACCTGTCCACCGGCGCCTGGAACACGGCGCCGACGTTGACGCGCTTCCTCAAGCGTCACGGCTATCCGCCGGGGCCGATGCTGATGACCGACTGGGGCCCCACCAACACCGGCTGGTTCCGCAGCGGGCAGGAGCATAAGACCGAGGCGTTGCACCGGCTGGCTCGCGAGTTCCCCCGGATCCGCTGGGTTCTCATCGGCGACGATGGTCAGCACGACCCGAAGATCTATGGCGACTTCGCTCGCGACCGCCCTGATGTCGTTGAGGCCATCGGGATTCGGGAGCTCACCCCGGCCGAGCAGGTGCTCTCGCACGGCATACCGGTGTCCAACGAGGAGTTCGCGCCTCGAGTGCATCGCGACGTGCCGGTGTTTCGTGCGCCCGATGGTTATGGGCTGCTCCCACTGCTCAGGCCCGGGGGCCGCTAGGCCGTTGCGACTGCCGGCCTTCGGCGTTTCCGCGGCAGCCCGAGCGCAGTGATGGCAGCGCCGAGGGCCATGAGTACGGCGCAGATCAGCAGTGCCGTCCGGTAGGCGGGCGCGAGTCTGGTGGCGTCGGCATACTCGCTGCCGCTGAGCCCGACGAGCGCTGGAAGGGCCGCGACGGCCATGAGCCCGGCCGTTCGTGCGACAGCGTTGTTGATTCCGCTTGCCGTCCCCGCCAGCTCATCGGGGGCGGCTGCGAGGACGGTTCCGGTCAGCGGCGCGACGGTCATGGCCAGACCCAGCCCCAGGAGGGCAACTCCGGGCAGGACATCCAGGACGTATGACGGGTGGCTGGGTGAGAGCGACATGAGCACGAATCCCGTTGCCGCGGTGAGCGGCCCGCCGATCATGAAAGGACGGGCGCCCACCTTGGTGGCCAGTGTGCCGAAGCGGCTGGCGAGCACGAGCATGACCACGCTCAACGGCAGGGTGGCGGTGCCGGCCCGCAGCGCCGTCCATCCCGAGACCACCTGCAGGAAGAGGACCAGGAAGACCAGTGCGCCGGAGAGGGCCGCGTAGATCGCGAAGGTCACGGAGTTGATGACGCTGAAGGTGCGCGACGCGAACAGCGAAGTGGGCAACATGGGGTGACGAGAGCGTCGTTCGGTCACGATGAAGGCGCCGAGAGTCAGGACGCCGCCCGCTCCGGAGATCACGGTGTAGCCGCTGAGCCCCTGAGCTGGCCACGCGGTCAGCGCATACGTCACACCGGCCAGGCCAGACGCGCCCAAGACCACTCCGGGAATGTCAATAGTCATGCTGGCAGTCGGATTTCGCGACTCGGGGACATAGCGAACGGCGAGCAGGATGACGACGACGCACAGTGGGACGTTGACCCAGAAGGCCCACCGCCAGCTGTAGCCCACCAGCCATCCGCCGACCAGGGGCCCGGACGCCGCCGCGATGCTCAGCGAACCGGTCCACGTGCCGATGGCGCGCATGCGGTCGGCCGGCATGAAGGACGACTGCAGGATGGCCAGGCTTCCCGGCGTCAGGAGCGCGGCCGCGATGCCCTGCACGGCGCGGGCGCCCACGAGCGTCCAGATGGTGGGGCTCAGCGCAGAAAGCATCGAGGCGACCCCGAACCCGGCCACGCCCCACATGAAGATCCGGCGGCGGCCGAACCGGTCACCCAGGGACCCTCCGAGCAGGATCAGCGAGGCCAGGGTCAGGGCGTAGGCGCTGACGACCCACTGGAGGCCGGCAAGGTCGGCCTTCAGGTCGCGTCCGATCGTGGGCAGGGCGACGTTGACGATGGTGCTGTCCAGGAGGGAGAGCCCGCTACCCAGAACCGTGGTGAGAACAACTGCCCGACCGCGCGGATCGCTGATGCGCAACGTTGACGGACCTGGGATCGCGGGTCCGGGTGCGGCGGGTCCTGGTGTGCAAGGCCCAGGCGCTGGGATCACGCGCTCGATCCTATTGGCCCTCGCTGCGATCCAGGTGATTGCTCTTTGCTCAGTTCAAACCGCTTTCGGGGCCGAGAACCGGGGTCGAAAGCGGTTTGAACTGAGCAAACCGGCTTGAGCTGAGCAACGGGGTATGCGCGAGAATGGGCGGGTGCCCGAGCTCCCAGAGGTCCACGCGCTCGTGGAGTTCCTCCGCGAGCGCACCGACGGCCTGGCCATCGTTGGCATCGAGCTCGGGTCCATCAGCGTCCTGAAGACCTACGATCCCGCCCCGGCATCGCTACACGGACTGCCGATCGGGGGCGTCACCCGTCACGGCAAGTTCATCGACATGGAGGCCGAGGGGCTGCATCTGGTGTTCCACCTGGCGAGGGCCGGCTGGCTCCGGTGGTCCGACACGCTGGCCGCCACGACGATTCGACCCGGTAAGTCGCCAATCGCCCTGCGCTGCAGGCTTTCTGACGGAAGCGGCTTCGACCTGACCGAGGCCGGGACGCAGAAGCGACTGGCGGCATACATCGTCCGCGACCCCCTGGAGGTGCCGGGAATCGCACACCTGGGGCCCGACCCGATGGCCGAGGACTTCACCGTCGCCGACTTCGCGGCGCTGCTGCAGGGCCGTCGAACCCAGGTCAAGGGGCTGCTGAAGGACCAGGGATTCCTCGCTGGCGTCGGCAACGCATACTCCGACGAGGTGCTGCATGCCGCGCGGCTCTCACCGTTTGCGCTCGCCTCCAGCCTGGACGAGGAACAGGTCGAGAGGCTGTATGCCGCGTTGCGAGGCACGCTGTCGAGCGCGGTCAGCGCCGCACGGGGCAAGCCGGCCAAGGAGCTGAAGGACGCGAAGCGGGCCGGGATGCGGGTGCATGGGCGCACCGGCCAGAGATGCCCAGTTTGCGGCGACGTGGTGCGCGAGGTGTCGTTCGCCGACTCCTCCCTGCAGTACTGCGCCACCTGTCAGACCGGGGGCAAACCGCTTGCCGACCGGCGGATGTCCCGCCTGCTGAAGTGAGGGCTCGGCCCGCTCCTTGCGCCGAAACCACCAGATGGAGCCTCGCGCGGGCCCAAAACGGTGGTTTCGCCGCAGCAAGCGCCTCTGATCGCGACACGATTGGCCACTCTCGCCATATCTGCGGAATACACGATACGGGCAGATAGTCTGCGATCGTGGACCCGATTCGCAATCCGTACGCACCAGGCGCCGGCCAGCGCCCGCCCGAGCTTGCCGGTCGAGATGACCAGCTTCGAGCGTTCAACGTGGTTCTGGAGCGTGTTGCCAGATCCAGGCCGGAGAGGTCAATCGTCCTGACCGGGCTGCGAGGTGTGGGCAAGACCGTGCTGCTCAACGCCCTGCGCTCAGCAGCCGTGCGCGCGCGCTGGGGCACCGGCAAGCTCGAGGCCCGTCCCGACCAGCGGCTCCGGCGACCCATCAGCGCGGCCCTGCACATCGCGGTGCGCGAGCTCGGCCATCCCCAGGGCCAGGAGGTCGACCACGTCCTCGGTGTGATCAAGGCCTTCGCCCAGCGACAGGCGGAGCCGAACGCGAGGATCCGTGATCGCTGGAACCCCGGGATCGAGGTGGCTGCCGTGACAGGGAGGGCCGACTCGGGGGACGTCGAGATCGATCTGGTCGAGGTGCTCACCGATGTTGGCGGGCTCGCCGCAGACGTCGGCAAGGGGGTGGCGATCTTCATCGACGAGATGCAGGACCTGGGACCTGACGATGTCTCCGCCTTGTGCGCGGCCTTTCACGAGATCAGCCAGAGCGGCCTGCCCGTCATCGTCGTCGGAGCCGGACTGCCCCACCTGCCAGCGCTCCTGAGCGCAAGCAAGTCCTACAGCGAACGACTCTTCAGGTACTCACGGATCGACCGCCTTGACCGTCTGGCTGCCGACCTGGCGTTGCAGTCGCCGGCGAAGGACGAGGGCGCAGAGTTCCAGATCGAGGCACTTGAGGCGATGTATGCCGCGACCGGGGGCTACCCGTACTTCATCCAGGCCTACGGCAAGGTCGCCTGGGACAGTGCCCCGGCATCGCCGATCACCATTGAGGACATCCGGGTGGCAGCACCCGAGGCAGAGGCCGAGCTCGCGGTGGGCTTCTTCGGTTCACGCTACGAACGAGCGACGCCGGGCGAGCGAGAGTACCTGCGTGCGATGGCCGATGCGGCTCAGGTCGCCGCCCAGGACACGGAAGCGCCCGGCCCGGATGACAGCGAGTCCGTGACGACGTCGTCGGTTGCAGCAGTTCTCGGCCGCAAGCCGCAGTCACTCTCGGTGGCCCGCGACTCCTTGCTCAAGAAGGGTCTGATCTACAGCGGTGAACGTGGGCGGATCGCCTTCACGGTCCCACATTTCGGCAGGTACCTGCGCGCGAACGGGTGACGCTCCGCACATATCGAACATCTGCCAGCGTATGTCGGGTGCTCGGGTCCGACCGCCACTGGACAAGGGTGCGCCACCGGCAGCAAACTGCACGCATGACCACCATGGCGCAAGGCGGACCCACGGGACCCGATGACGAGTCCGACTCTCATCTCAGCGAGCTGCGTCGCCGCAGAGCCGAGCTGCTCGAGTCGATCAACGCACTCGAACAGGCTCTGGCGGCGCCGGTGCCGGGTCGGCAGATGCTTTGGGTCGAAAGAGTCTCCACCGCGCTCTTGGAGCTGTCGGGCGACTTCCACGACCACGTGGAGCTCACCGAGGGACCTGATGGTCTGTACGGTCGGGTCACCGTCTCGGCGCCTCGGCTGGCCCACGCCGTCGAACGGCTGACGGCGGACCATGGGGCGGTGACCGAGCTCATCGGGAAGCTCCTCGCCATGGTGGGCAAGGCGGCCGAGTCGTTCGCCCGCGGTGACTCGATCCTTGGTGAGCTGGACGACGTGCGTGACCTCAGCACCACCCTCCTCGCCACGTTGGTCCGCCACCGTCAGCGTGGCGCCGACCTGGTCTACGAGGGATATTCCGTGGACATCGGCGGCCAGGACTGAGCACGGATCAGCCCTCGGTGGGATGACCCCGCCGGGCAATGTGTCAACTGTGTCCCCTGTGACCCCTTAGACTGAACACAGCGGTCCGCACCGTTCTGCCTCGGACCTGCTTCTTCATGTCGATAGCCACGCGCCGCAACCTCATGGGTTTGCGCCGGGCAGAACGACCCTCTTACCTCTATGGAGTACAGACCTGTGTCTTCTGACACCACTTTCGCCAGCCTTGGCGTGCCCACTCCCCTGTCCAGCATTCTCGCGGCGGCAGGCATCACCATCCCCACCCCGATCCAGGCGGTGACGCTGCCGGACTCCCTTGCGGGTCGCGACGTCCTCGGCCGCGGCCGTACCGGCTCGGGCAAGACCTATGCTTTCGTGCTCCCCCTGCTCACCCGACTGGCCGCCAGCAAGAGCTCGCGCCAGCCCCGCAAGCCGCGAGCGCTCATCCTGGCCCCGACCCGTGAGCTGGTCAGCCAGATCGAGGCCGCCATGGCCCCGCTCGCCAAGGCGTTCGGCATCACCAGCATCACGATCTTCGGTGGTGTGAGCCAGAACCCCCAGGTCAAGGCCCTTCGGACAGGCGTTGACGTCGTCGTGGCCTGCCCCGGGCGGCTCGAGGACCTGATGAGCCAGGGTGCCCTGACGCTGGACGCCATCGAGATCACGATCCTGGACGAGGCCGACCACATGGCCGACCTCGGCTTCCTGCCCTGCGTTCGGCGGATCATGGACCGCACGCCGCGGGTTGGTCAGCGGATGCTGTTCTCCGCCACGCTGGACGCCGGCGTCGACGTGATCGTCAAGCGCTTCCTCACCAACCCCGTCACGCACAGTGCGGACTCGGTCCAGTCGCCTATCTCGTCGATGGCGCACCACATCTTCCACGTGAAGAGCGACGCACGGCTTCCCGTCCTGGTCGCCCTCACGTCGGCTCCGGGACGCACGATGGTCTTCACCCGCACCAAGCACGGCGCCAAGAAGCTCTCCAAGCAGCTCAACGCCTCCGGGGTCCCCACCGTGGAGCTCCACGGTAACCTCTCCCAGAACGCACGCACCCGGAACATGGACGCGTTTCAGACCGGAGCGGCGAGCACCCTTGTCGCCACTGACATCGCAGCACGCGGCATTCACGTCGACGACGTCGCACTGGTCATCCACGCCGACCCGCCGGTCGAGCACAAGGCATACCTGCACCGCTCCGGTCGCACGGCGCGCGCCGGCGCCGAGGGCACCGTGATCACGCTGATGACCGACGACCAGGCCGCCGACGTCAGGGACCTCACCCGCAAGGCGGGCATCAAGGCGACCACCACCCGCCTGGACGCCAGCCATCCCCTGCTCCGGCAGCTCGCGCCCGGCGAGAGGACGTTCACGGAACCTCTCGTCCTCGTCTCAGACGAGGGTGACGCCCGGCACGCAGGCGGCGGGCGGGGTAGCCGTTCCGGTGGAGGCCGATCAGGCGGAGCCCGGGCAACCGGCGGCCGTGGAGGCGCGCCCCGGAGTGGCGCGGGCCGCAATACAGCCTCCGGTGCCGGATCGTCACGCGGCGGGGCAAACGGTGGGACAGCCAAGCGCCCTGCGGGCTCAAAGCGCTCGGCATCCAATGGTGGCGCCCGCTCCGGCGGCCAAGGCGGTTCGACCTCCGTCTACTCGACGTCATCCTCGCGTGGGGGCGCTGCGGCGTTCTCCGCCGGCTCAAGCCTGGGGCGCCGCTGACATCAGCCGGCGGCCGCTTCAGCTCCTGGGCGGCTGCCGCCGAACAGCCGGGCGACCTCGGCCGGATCGATATCAGTCAGTGACCCATGTCGCCAGCGGGGGGCATTGTCGCGGTCGACGAGCAGCGCTCGCACACCCTCGACGAAGTCGGGTGAGCTCGCGAATGCCCTGCCGAGCATCAGGTCCTGCTCGAGGACCTGCGCCAGGGTGTTCATTCGTCCGGCCCGGCGGATAGCCTCAAGGGCGACGCAGACGGCCAGCGGCGATCGGGTCTGCAGCACGACGGCGGCCTTCTGGGCGCCGGGCGATGGGTGTGCACGAAGGGCCTGCACGATGGTGGCCGGATCGTTGCCCGCATAGCAGGAGTCGATCCAGTCCCGTTCTGCCGCAAGGTCGCCCACGGTTGACGTGCTGCCCACGCCGGCGTCCAGCGACTCGCCCGCAACGAGTCGTGCGATCAGCCCGGGGATAGCCCCGCTGTCGACGAGCGAGTCGGCCAGCCCGGCGGTGACGGCGTCTGCGCCCCCGACCGCGAGCCCCGTCATGGCCAGGTGCGTCCCGATCTCGCCCGGCGCACGGGACAGGAGGAAGAGTGAGCCGACGTCGGGGAAGTAGCCGATCGCGGTCTCGGGCATGGCGACCCGCGAACGCTCGGTGACCAGCCTCAGGCTGCCGTGGGCCGAGAGGCCGACCCCGCCGCCCATGACGATGCCGTCCATGAAGGCGACGAAGGGTTTGGGGTAGCTCGCGATGGCCGCGTTGAGGTGGTACTCCTGCGCCCAGAACTCAACCGCGCCGGCTGACCCCTCCAGGAGGACCGCGCGCAGGGCCCGGATATCGCCGCCTGCGCACAGGCCGCGCTCGCCCGCGCCCTGGATAGAGACGCTCGCCACGGTGTTGTCCTGTGCCCAGGCCCCCAGCTGCACCAGGAGCGAGGTCACCATGGCGCTGGTCAGGGCGTTGATGACCTTGGGGCGGTTGAGCATGATCCGCCCGAGGTGACCGTGCCGCGCATACAGCACCTCATCGGTCATCCCCGGCCTGGCCGCAAACCTTGCGTCGTCGCTCACCCTCGCGATCCTGCCAGAGCTCGACCGGCCGCTGGGCCGTTGGCGCGGTTCAGGGGCGCGACTCCAGCTCCAGGAGATACTCCTTGGCGGCCAGGCCACCGGCATACCCCGTGAGGGCGCCGGAGGAGGCGACCACGCGGTGACAGGGCAGGACGACGCAGAGCGGGTTCGCGCCCAGAGCGGCACCGACGGCCCGCGAGGCGCTCGGACGGTGGATCTCCCTGGCCAGCGCGCCGTATGTCGTGCGGTGGCCGTAGCCGATCGCGTCCGGCAGACGGCTCAGGACGATGCGCTGGAACGGCGTGGCCAGGACGAGATCGGTCGGCAGGTCGAAGGCCTTGCGCTCGCCACGCAGGTAGTCATCCAGCTCACGGCGCGCCTCGTCGAGCGCCCGTGGCTGACGTAGGACGCGGGGCGAGACCTGTCGCGCCAGTCGACGCAGCAAGGCGTCCTCATCGTCGGTGTCGCGAACGAATGCTGACGCGATCAGGACGCCAGACTCTTTGCGGGCCAACAGCATTCGGCCGATGATGGTGTCCTCGACGACATAGGAGACGTCGGAGACGGGCAGGACGGGCGGCGTCATCGAGGGGGTGAATGCCGACAGCTGCGCGGTCAGGGTGTCCTCGGACACGGTGTGTTCGGACATGTCATATCTCGTTTCTGGAGATGGCGTGCCTCAAGGTGGCTATGCCGTCGCTGACCAGACGCCGGCTCATTGTCGGGGTCGTGCCCAGTGCTTTGGCGATGCCGGCATGGTCGAGGTCGGCTACGTACTTCAGGACAACGGCATGGCGCTGGCGCTCGGGCAGGTCCGCGACGTGGGACCACAGGGTCTCGTCAGGGCGATCCCTCTCGGGCCCCTTGAACAGCGCCCGACCAGACGCCTCCCCGATCATGGCGATGTCCTGCGCCGGCACTGCGCGGCGGCCCCTCGAGCGATGGACGTCCATGGCACAGCGTGATGTGATCGTCAGCAACCAGCCCCGCAGGTTTGCACTGGAGCGCAGCCGCGGATAGGCCGCGAGCGCCTGCGTCCAGGCCTGCTGGGCAACGTCGTCAGCGTCGACCGGCCCCGCCAGGGCATGGGCCAGACGAGAGACATCGCGCCAGTGGCTGTCGACCAGATGTTGGAACGGAGGCAGTGTCACAGGACTTCAACGTTCGCTCGGGTGGGGGTGTGAGCCGTGGAGTGCGAGCCGTGGGGTGCGGTACCCATGACCGTATCCATCCGCGGGCAGCTTCGCCTCAGCGCGGGGACTGTTCGAGAGGCCCCGAGCAGAGGTGTCGCCGGGCGGGGCCTGAGCCGGGGGTGCAACGATGGCCTTGTGGACGAAGCAGCGATGCCAGCCGCCGAGCGGATTCCTCAGATCATCGCCCACCGAGGATCCAGCCAGGACCTGCCCGAGCACACGCTCAAGGCCTACCTGCGCGCCATCGACGAAGGCGCCGACGCCCTCGAGTGCGACGTCCGGCTCACCGCCGACTCCCATCTGGTCTGTGCCCACGATCGCAACATCAAGCGGACCTCCAACGGTAAGGGCCCTGTCTCCACGCTGGAGCTCGCCACTCTCGAGGGCCTGGACTTCGGCTCCTGGAAGCTGGCTCACGACGGCGAGGACGAGATGCCTGACGCGGACCAGGAGCGCGACAAGCTCCTGACGCTGCGCCGGTTGATCGAGGTGGTGTTGACCTGTGGCCGCGAGGTCGGGCTGGTGATCGAGACCAAGCACCCCACGCGGTACGCCGGTCAGGTCGAGCGCCAGCTGGCCAAGGTTCTCACCGAGTTCGGGCTCCAAGGGGCGTATGTGCCGGGTCGGCCGCGCGTCACCTTGATGTCCTTCTCGAAGCTGGCGATTACCCGGATGCGACAGCTGTGTCCGCAGGTGCCGCTGGCCTACCTCATGGAGAACTCCGTGCCCCTGCGGTTCCGCGACGGGTCGCTGCCCAAGGGAGCCCGGATCGCCGGGATGAACAAGGAGATCATCCGGCGCTGGCCAAAGAGTGTCCAGAGGCAGCATGATCGTGGCAACCAGGTCCATGTGTTCACGGTGGATGAGGAGGCCGATATTGACCTGTGTCTCGAGCTCGGGGTCGACGCGATCATCTCGAATCGTCCGGCCTTCGTTCGCGACCGACTGTGCATCAGGGACTAACCTGTGGAGCGGGTGGAGGCGAGCGACGTGAGCGGGGAGGCGAGGATGTCAGTGCAGACCCTGCGCGTGCCGTGGATGATGAGCTCTGCAGTTGACGTTCGCCGTGCACTTGTCGCGGAGCTTCGTGCGCTCGGGGTGGACCCGGTTGTCGTCGACGAGACCGAGATCGTGATCTCCGAGCTGGTGACCAACGCGGTTCGCCACGCCGAGCCATTGGCAGACGGAACGATCCACGTGAGCTGGTCGGTCAGAGCTGACGTCGTCGAGATCGAGGTCACTGATGGTGGAGGACCCACCACTCCGCATCCAGCGCCACGCTCGGTGTGGTCCGCTGGCGGGCGCGGACTGCGAATCGTCGGCAGCCTCGCCCACGAGTGGGGCGTCCGGGAGAATGGTACGGGCAGCTCGGTCTGGGCCTCGATGGGCGGGCCGTCCAGCCGTCACCGCTCCTGACCCCGGCCCACTAGGGTTGGCGAACATGGGCAAGGCATCAAGGCGCCGCGCGTCAGGCGGCGACACGGCTCGCGAGACGCGCATGAGGGATCGCTCGGCACGACCGGCCGCGTTCGTGGCAAGACCTTTCGAGGGGCTGACCGGCGAGACCGAATGGGTCGCGATGCGCGAGGTTGTTCCTGCGGCCACTGCGACGGTGACCTTCAGGCCTGGCGCGGTCGCCGCTGACGGTCCTCAAACGGCAACAGTGGCCACGGTCCTGCCACTTGCCTGGTCGGGTTTGCGACGCGCTGACGGCGCTGTCATGGTGGCGCTGCAGTCCGGCTCGACCAGCGGTGACGCCAGCCGCGATATCGCCCAGGTGCTCCTGGCCACTGCGGCCGCCGACGTCGGTATGCCATTGCCGTCCGTGCCGCTTGCGACCGAGGCGACGCCGAGACTCCATGATGTCCTGGATCCAGCGGCCCCTTTCGAGGTAACCGTGCACGAGGGATTCGACTTCTGGGTGCCGGACACCAGTGACCTCGATGACGCCGGCAAGGAGTCCCTCGAGCGTGCGAACGCCGCGGCGGTTCCGACCACGAAGCTCGAGTCCGCTCCCTCGGCATACTGGTGCCAGGTTGGCGAACGCACCTACCTGCGTTGGGTGCTGCCCCACGACGAGGATGCCGCCACCGACGCGCTCGCCCGGTTGCAGGCCGCGTCGGCCGCGTCTTTGGGAGAGGGCAGTCGGCTGCTCGGGGCCTTCCGGGCGTGCGGACTGCTGGTCCCGGTCTGGGAGCTCGACCCGAACCTTGCCGGCGCTGACTACGAGAGCGCTGTGGCGCAGCTGGCCGGGCGTCTCGACGATGCCCTGGCTCACAGCGGTGCCCTGACGACGGAGGAACGGCGGGCCCGCTCGGGTCTGTTGAGTCGCCAGGTCACCCTTCGTTAGTCCGGCAACCATGGATCCCACGACGACGGTTGCCTGCGTCGCGGCGATCATCGCGGCCAAGGATGAGGCCGAACGGATCGTGCCGACGATCTCTGCCGTGCGCCAGATCGCCGGGGTCGATCTGGTGATCGTGGTCGATGACGGCAGCTCCGATGCCACTGGACCGTTGGCGAGCGCGGCCGGTGCCGTGGTTGTCAGCCATCACCGCAACCGGGGCAAGGCCGCGGCGATGGCTACCGGCGCAAAGGTTGCCGCCGATCGGGACGCCAGCGATCCGGCGGCCGCTGGGCGCGCTCGTCAGCTGTTGTTCGTCGATGCCGACCTCGGGGGCAGCGCTGCAAACCTTGTCGCCCTGATTGCGCCGGTCGCGTCCGGCGAGGCGCACATGACGGTTGCGACCCTGCCGCCTCAGGTCACCCCGGGCAGCGGTCACGGGTTCGTGGTTCGGTTGGCCCGTAACGGTATTGAGAGCCTTACGCGGTGGAGGCCGACCCAACCGCTCTCCGGCATGCGGTGCCTGTCACGGGAGGCATTTGACGCTGCATCGCCGTTGGCCCGGGGCTGGGGCGTCGAGGTCGGACTCACCATCGATGTCCTCGAGGCGGGTCTGCGAGTGCTCGAGGTGCCGTGCGCCCTCCAACATCGTGTCTCGGGCTCCGACTGGCGAGGCCAGGTTCATCGCGCGAGGCAGTATCGCGACGTCTGGCTCGCGCTCGCCGTTCGTCGGGTCCGCGCTCGTCGAGCTCGCAGACCCGTCAGAACCAGAGGCCGACATTAACGTCTCGATAGCTGATGGCGAGTCCCAGGGGCGGCTGCGCACGGTGGCACTGACCCTCTCCTTCGCGCTGCTCCTGCTGGTCGCGGCGGCTGGCCCCTCGGCAGCCAAACCCGCTCTCGGCCCACGTGGTTGGGCTCCTGGTGATCTGCCGATCTCGTTGTCGTCCGCCGTGGTCACGGCCGTCCTGTGGACGGCGTACCTGCTGGGGGCATTGGCGGTGGCGTTGGGACTGTGGCGTGGTTCGAGCACCGCTCACGGCTGGTCAGGGTTGCCGCGTTGGGCCCGCTCCGGCCATCGGCTCTGGCCTCTTGCGCTGGGTGCGCTCGCACTGCTGACCGCGCCGATCGGCTCGGCCGACCACACCAACTACGCCGCCTATGGGCGGATAGCTGCGCAGGGGGGTGACCCCTACCTCGTCCCGCCGATCACCTGGGCCGGCGGCACCGACCCCGTCACCAGCGCTGTCGAGCCCCCGTGGACCATGACGCCGAGCGTCTACGGCCCCTTCTCGACGGCATTGCAGACCTTGAGCTCCCTGGTAGGACGCGACAATCTGCGCCAGACCGTCTGGGTGTGGCAGGTGCTCATCGTGGGCGCTTGGCTGTTGGTCCGGTTTCTGTTGCGTCGCCTGGCCGCTGACGATCAGGCCCGGACGCGGATCGACCTTCTGTGGACGGCCAACCCTCTCGTGTTCGGGGTGGCCGTGCTCGGTGCGCATGTCGATCTCATCGCCACGGCCCTGGCCCTCGGCGCGATCCTCCTCGCGGCGCGGCAACCATGGATCGCGGGCCTTGTGCTCGGAGCGGCGGTCAGCTCGAAGATCACCTACGGCATCGTGGGGTTAGCGATCCTGTGGTCGTGGCGCTCCTTGGCCCGAAGACCCATGGTTCGCAACCTTGTCGCGCTGGGGGTGTCGTCGTTGGGGGTGTTCGTCTCGTTGCACCTCTGGGCCGGTCCCCATGTCTTCGAGCAGCTGCTCAAGGGTGGTAAGGGCGTGTCTCTGGCCACGGCGTTGCGCCCTGTGGTCAACCTCCTGTCCGCCGCGATGCCTCTGGATGCTGCCCGCACAGCCGGGTCCGTGCTGTCCGTGGTGGCCGTCATCGTCCTGGCCATGGTGCTGTCGCATCTCGTGCGTGCGCGCCCGATCACGGCGCTGGTCGCGGCCACGGAACAGACCCCGAGTACCCAAGCCATCGTGGGCACGCAGCAGACCTCGACCACGCAGCAGACCTCGACCACGCAGCAGACCTCGACCACACAACAGACGCAGTCGGCCGTTACCGCGACGTTCGTGCTCGCCACGGCATACGCCTTGGCAGCCCCTTATGCGCTGCCGTGGTACGACGTGCTCACCTGGGCGACCCTGCCGCTGCTTGTTGCATCCAGCCTGGACGGGATCCTGCTGGTGCAGCTGACGGTCATGGCCATGGCCTATGTCCCGGGCCGCGTAATCGCCATGAGCCCAGACGTCGAGTCACTGACCCTGGGTTTCCGCAAGATTGTGGGACCAGCGACCGCGTGGTTGGTATGGCTGGCTATCGCCGGCGCAGCGAGGCGCGGGTGGTCGCGGGACCCGCGAGCATCTCGTCCTCGCGCGACTTGAGCGCGATTGCGAGCACCAGCGGCAGCGCCAGGGTGACCCCCACGGGGGGGATCGCGGTCCCTGAGTCATTGAGAGCAAAGCCGATCACCCACATGACCAGCACGGCGATGAGCCCGGTGCGAAGGAGCTCGACCCGGCTGAAAGATCGACGCAACGGGCGCGCGGCCCTCGAGTCGGGTCGGGCGAGGACGTAGGCCAACAGAACGAGACCGACCGGGATGAGCCACGACAGGGGGTTGCTCAGCAAGAGGGACACGTTCTGGTCGACCTTGCGAGCGATGACGTTCCAGGCGCCGCCGTCCAAGGTGGTCTGCACGAATCTGCCCAGGTGAGAACGGGACTCGGTCGGGCGGAGCCAGTCGAGGAGGCTCAGGATGACGAGGAACGCGCTGATTCCACCACCGATGGCCACCAACCGGCGCCAGGTCAGCCTGATCTGGAGAATGGACAGGACCAGGAGGATTACGCCAGGCAGTAGTGCCGGTGGCCCGCCGATGTCGCTGCCCCACGACGGCGACGCGTCGACGATGACGGCGACCATTCCGATGACGGCGACGGATCCCGCCGCCAGGCGAGGTTGCCGGAGTGGGACGAGGTGGCTGCCCACGGCCGTGCAGAGGATCAGCGTGGCGGTGGCGAACAGGGCGAACGTCACGTTGCCCATGCCGTAGAACCGGCCCCCGATGACGGGTTGCAGGCCCATCAGGGAGGAGAGCTGAAGCCGCGAGCCGGTCATGAGGTCGGCTGCCAGCACTGTCATGGTCACGACGCAGACCACAACAAGGGGCCCGAACAGGCCGCGCCGCCAGGGTCCGAGGAGAGCCAGCAGCGAGATGACCGCGGCGAAGACGGCTACGGAGGCGGTCACGCTGACGATGGGTACCGAAAAGCGCCACCATGGCAGGAGATTGGCCAGAAAGGTTGAGACCGGGATCGTCGACGCAACGATCGCCACCTGACGCGTGATCCTCAGCAGCTGCCTGCGTCGAGGCAGATCGCCCGGCGCGCGCCTCCAGAGCACGGCGGCAATGAGATACAGCGCCAGCTGGATCAGAACCCAACCGTAGAAGAACGGCTCGACCAGACTGTGGACCTTGTGCGATGCCTCGTCGTAGTCGAGAAGGGCTCTGAGACGATCGGTGGCCGACTGCTCGGAGTTGCCGTCCGAAGGCATGAACCGCAGAGGAGCCCCACCCAGCTGCGGCGGCCTCGGAATGCCCAGATGCTCCAGAACTGTCGGCGTCAGGTCCGCGAGCTGGACCAGCCCGGGCTGTCGCGTCGAGGTCGACCCCAGCGTCCCGGCCCCGAAACGAGGCCCGGAGACTGCGATCAGGCGAAGGCGTTCGGTGACTCCGGCGTCGGCGAGGCTGGCCAGCATGACGTCGGTCCCCGAGGGTGCGGCCTTGAGGACGGCAGCGACCCTTGCGTCGACCACCGCGACCTGCTGGGCGCGAGTGGTTGTGGGCTGCAAGGCATCCCGGGGATCCACGTCGGCCGGGTCGCGGACCGGACCGACGTCGATCAGGGTCGCGGGACACGAGGCAAGGGCGGCGACCAGGGTCGAGTCGTCGTACGGTCGATAGTTGGCCACCAACCCGTTGGCCCGGGCCGCGCCCAACGCTGCTCCTGGACCGACGGCTTCGATGCAGCCGCCGTGACTGGCAACCTGGTCGCCCAGAAGACCCAGGGAGGCGTCGAAGCTGTTGGCCGCTGCTGCCGCGAGGTACTCCTTCCAGCGCGGCACGCTGCCGGTGGTCATTCGGCCGGGAAGGGCCTGACACGGTGGCTTGGCACTCTCGCTGTTGTCCAGCCCCGGGTTCCCGCGGCTGTCGCCGGCTTCTTCTCCGGCGGAAAGGGTCAGCCAGCCGTCCACAGGGCAGGTGTTGGCGTGGACCGAGCGGACACTCATGGCTGCCGTTGCCCCGTTTCGCAGCAACGACCACAACGTGGGCGTGGCTCGTGCCGAGACGTCACTCCACGACAGTCCCCCGGTGCCGATCACCACGATGGACCCAGTGAGGTCCTTGCTCGTGGTCCGGGATGCCGCGCCCTCTGGCGATGCCGTGGGCTCCGATGATCCCGAGACAAGGGCGCCGATCGCCAGACCGGCGAGCACCACAGCCGCGGTGGCGGCGGCGAGCAGTCGGCGTCGGGTCACGGGCAACAGGCTAACGGGGCGGCTCAGGGCAGGATGGAGACGTTCGCGACTTGCAGCATCGACGCCACGGCGAGCAGCAGGCACAGTCCGCCGCCGACCCGGCGGATGGTGGCCAGCCGGATGCGCTTGAGCAGAGTCCGACCAAGAACCGCGCCCAGTGCTGACACCGTGGCCAGGGCAAGGAATGCTCCGACCCCGACGGACACCGGGTCCTGGTACTTCACGACCAGTCCGGCGGTCAACAGCTGCGACAGGTCACCCCACTCCGCCACGAAGAGCACCAGGAAGCTGGCTCCCACGACCTGCCAACCGTGGATGCCGGGCTTGGTCTTGGCCTCGAACTCGTGCTCGGTCTCAGCCTCATCAGCGTCGGCCTTGCTGGCTCCGAGGATCAGGATCAAGCCGCCGGTCAGGAACATCAGCCCTGCGAAGAGCTCCACCGGCGTCCGCGGCAGATGACCGATCAGACCGCCCAGCGTCGCCGCAATGACCGTCTGTACGGCAAAGGCCGCGCTGACCCCGATCCAGACCGGCAGAGGCTTGTATCGCGTGGCCAGCACCAGTGTCGCGATGAACGTCTTGTCGGGCAGCTCGATGGGGAAGATCAGCAGGAAGGCCGTCAGGGCAATGGTGAAGCTCATGGTGATGGGGAGACTACCGATCGTGCGTCTGGGCGCAGGGCCGGCGCGCCTCCAGAGTCTCCTGGGGTCGGTGCCCGCATGATCAACTAGCTTTGTTTGCAAGCACTTTCGTGCCGCTGGGCGTTGCGCTTGTCGTTCGCGAGGGCTACACTAGACATATGTTCGAAGACATCGTGGAACAGGGCCCCACCTGACCGCTCCGAATCCACTTCGAGGCGGCATGCCCACATCATCGACGCGCGCGGTGACAGAACGGCACTTCCACGAGCTCCGATTCCCGGGCGGGTCCATGTCGTGGTTACGACTGGCTCTCCAGCTCGGCCTTGAGATCGGCGAGCGCCGAGACCTGACGTTCGGTGTACTTGTCGATCCACCGGTCATGGATCAGTCTGATCGGCACGGGGTTCAGGAAATGCAGCTTGTTGCGACCTGACTTGCGTGCCACGACGAGGCCGGCATCCTCGAGGAGGCGTAGGTGCTTCATGACGCCGAAGCGTGTCATCTCCAGGTCGGACTCGAGCTCGGTCAGCGTGCGTCCGTCGCGCTCGAAAAGGCGGTCGAGCAGCAGTCGCCTCGTCGGGTCGGCGAGTGCCTTGAACACAAGGTCATCGTCGGTCACCACCTGAAGATATGTGACTAAAAAGTCACCTGTCAAGCACGTGCCGCTGTACCTGCCCACGCCAAAGCCATTTGCTCACGGCCGGCCCCGCCCGGCAGAATCGAGGGATGGACATGCCGGAGACCATCGACGCCGGCAGCATCACGTTGAGGCGCTGGACGCTTGACCGCGCCAACGAACTGGACCAGGCGATCAACGAGTCCTTGGCCGAGCTGATGCCGTTCATGCCCTGGGCCACCGCCGACCACGACCTCGAGGCCACGAAAGGCTATCTTGAGCGGTCTGGCCGCGAGTGGGATCGCGGCGAGAACTTCGACTACGCCATCCTCACGCCTGGGGCAGCGGTGGTGGGCTCATGCGGCCTGATGTCACGTCAAGGCCCCGGTGTGTTCGAGATCGGCTACTGGGTGCACAGCGCACACACCGGCAAGGGGTACGCCACCGCCGCCGCGTCGGCCGTTGCGGCGGCAGGTCTCGCGCGGACAAGCATCGAGAGGGTCGAGATCCACCACGACGCCGAGAACCCTGCGTCGGGGAGGGTTGCGGCCAAGGCTGGCTTCCACCGGCTGGGTCGGGTCGAGGCGGAGAAGAAGGCGCCCGCCGACTCCGGTACGCATCTCGTGTGGGGGCGCAACCGCGGTGAGGACCTGGGATCACCCGTCCAACAGTGATCCAGCTGGAACTCGGGCGCGCTGAGAGCCCCACTCGTCATACGCTGCGGTCGTGAACCTGGGTGTCGTCGAAGGCGACGGTTGGGTCACGCTGGCACCCGAGGAGCAGCAGGCGCTCGCCGCTGCCCGAACCGGAAAGGGCGGCTCGTGAGCACGCGATACGGATTCCTTGGTCCCACAGGCACATTCACCGAGATGGCGCTGCGTCAATGCTCCCAGGTTGCCAAGGCCGAGGACGCCGAACGCATTCCCTTCGTCTCGGTCGACGCAGCGATGGCAGCCCTGCGCGCCGGCGATCTCGACGCCGCGATGGTGCCGATCGAGAACTCGGTCGAGGGTGGGGTCAGTGCCACGCTCGATGCTCTGGCCAGCGGAGATCCACTCGTGGTGGTCGGGGAGCAGGTTGTCCCGATCACCTTTGTCCTGGCCGCACCAGCCGGTGTCGCGCTCGCGGACATCCGCGCGGTGTCCACCCACCCGCACGCCTGGGCCCAGGTGCGCACCTGGATGGCAGCGCACCTCCCGGACGCGGAGTACCTGCCCGGGGCGTCCACCGCCGCCGCCGCGGCGGGGCTGGCAGGTGAGAGCCCGGCATACCAGGCTGCGGTCTGTGCACCGGGGGCCGCGGAAGACCACGGGCTGACTGTCCTGCAGGAGGACATCGGCGACAACAACGGCGCCGTGACACGGTTCGTGCTTGTCGCCCGACCCGGTCAGCTGCCCGCTCCGACCGGCGCTGACAAGACGTCTGTCGTGCTGTTCCAGCGTGAGGATCGCCCCGGTGGCCTCCTCGAGCTGTTGGAGCAGTTCGCCACCCGCGGCATCAACCTGACCAGGATCGAGTCACGCCCCACGGGTGGTCGCCTGGGCGACTACTGCTTCTCGATCGACTGCGAGGGGCACGTCAACAACGAGCGCGTCGGCGAGACGCTGATGGGGCTTCAACGGGTTTGCTCCGAGGTGCGCTTCCTGGGCTCCTATCCGCGGGCCGACGGGGTCGCGGCTGTGGTGTCGATCGGCACTGGCGACAAGGAGTTCGTCGACGCCCGCGCCTGGCTGAAGAGTCTGCGTAACCCCGGCCGCTCCTAGCCGTACTCACTTCAGGCCGGTCCTTGGGCAGAAAATCGGCTCAGGAACCGGCCTGAACTGAGCAAACCGGCCCGAGCTGAGGCGGGTCAGGCCAGGTATCCGCGCAGGCCCTGCTCGCCGGATCGCATCATGTGGGCGTGGTTGCCGCGAAGCAACGGCCGGACGGCGAAGGGCACCCGTTGCAGCATCGGCACCGCGACCTGGACCTCCTGGCTGAACCGGGCCTGGGTGACCGCCCCTTCTGCGACGATCTGCCAGGCGCACCAGCCTTGAAGGTCGCCATCGATGTGCACGCGGAGGATCCCGTTCGCTTCGTCCTCGGCGGCTCGGACCAGGACGAGGTCGAGCGTGTACGGAAGCAGGCTGCGGATCCGCACTCGGCCGCTGTCGCCATCGATGCGGTGTATCTCGCGGATCTGTGGCCACCAACGTTGGTAGTCCTCGACCTCGGCCAACGCGGCGTACACCTTCTCGCGCGGTGCCCCAGATGCCACAGGTTGTCGAAGCGGTATGCCGTGGACAATGCTCAGCCCACCCGGACGACCAGCGCGAGCGGGTCGACGGTCACGGACAGGGCACGGGCCTGGCCGATGGTGTCCCCGTCGATCTGGACCTCTTGAGGGCGGTCGGAGCGGATGGCAGCCGACTTCAGGCGATGGTGGTCCACGCGTTTGTGGCCTTTGCGCTTCTTGGAGATGAGGCGCCCGGCGACTGCCACCCACCCCACGACACCCGCCGGAGAGAGGATGACGGCGTCAAGCCAGCCGTCGTCGACCTGGGCCTCGGGCATGAGCACCAGCCCGCCGGTGAGCTTGCCGCAGTTGCCGATGACGACGGTGCGCGTCCGACGGCTGAACTCGGCGTCGTCGTCGATCTTGATCGAGACCTTGAACTGTGGGCCGCGCAGGTTCTTGGCGGCGGAGAAGGTGTAAGCCAGCGGGCCCACGGTGTTCTTGAGGCGTTCGGGTGCGTCGGCCATGATCGCTGCGTCGAAGCCGAGGCCGGCCATGATCAGGAAGATGTGCTCCTCGACCTTCTCGTCCTCGCCGGAGTGGTCCACGCTGAGCCGGCCCACGTCGACCCTCTTGTTCTGGCCGGTGAGCGCCACCTTGAGCGCGTCATCGAGGTTGTCCACCGGAAGGCCGAGGTTGCGGGCAAGCAGGTTGCCGGTGCCGCCGGAAAGCAGGCCCAAGGGCGTCTCGGTCCCGACCAGCGCACTGGCCACCGCGCGGACGGTCCCGTCGCCGCCGAGCGGACAGATCAGGGTCGCGCCGTCCTCGACCGCCTGTCGGGCCTGACCGGCCCCGGGGTCCTGCGCAGTCGTCTCGACCCACAGGGGGCGGTCCCAGCCGGCAGCCATGCAGCCCTTGACGACCTGCGCCTGAACGGCCGCGATGTTGTCGAACTTGGTCGGGTTGACGATGATCGCGGCCAGGCGCTTGGGCGCCTCGGAGGACGATCCCTCGGGACGAAAGTGCTCGCGAGGAGGTCGGCGTCGGCCGAAGCGCCGGACACCGGCCACAGCCTGACCGGCGTTCTCGCCGGAGGCCGAGGTGAACAGCCAGACGAGCAGCACCACGATGACGATCAGGACGGAGGCCCCTATGGCGATCGCTCCGGCGTGGTCTGTCACGAGGCGAGGTTACCGGAAAGCCGCCGGCCGAGCTTCTGCCTGCGATCGCCCGACCTGCGCGAGGATGGTGCCATGACCTCCCCAACCGACCCCGTCGCCGCCGTAGCCGGCATCGAACCGGATGACAAGGACTGGACGTGGGTCCTGCAGCGGGCCTGCCCCGACTGTGGTTTCGATGCTGCAACCGTGCCCGGCCCACAGGTCGCCGCACGGCTGCGTGCCAGCGCCGCCCGATGGCCGGCAGTGTTCGGGCGCGTGAATGTCAGCGTGCGTCCGGCGCCGCGGGTGTGGTCGCCGATGGAGTACGGCTGCCACGTCCGGGACGTATGCCGCCTCTTCGAGTCGCGTCTGGATCTCATGCGTTCGCAGATGGATCCGGCGTTCGAGAACTGGGACCAGGACGCCACGGCGGTTGCCGACGCGTATCACGCGCAGGACCCGGCAGTGGTCAGCCGTGAGCTTTCGGCGGCAGCGGAGTCCGTCGCTGCCGCCTTCGACGACGTGGGTGACGGCGACTGGCAGCGCACCGGCCGGCGCAGCAACGGCTCGGTATTCACGATCGAAACCCTTGGCCAGTACTTCCTGCACGACGTGACCCATCACCTCCACGACGTGCGCGGCTGAGCCGGGCACCCGGCATACAGCCGTGGTGGTCGGCCACGGGTTCTGGGGCCGGCACCTACCGCCGATAGGCTCGGCCTCGTGATCGACATCAAGCTCCTGCGCGACCAGCCCGACGCCGTGAGGGCCTCGCAACGTGCCCGCGGTGAGGACGAGGGGATCGTTGACGCGATCCTTACGGCGGACGAGCGACGCCGGTCGTCCATCGCTGACTTCGAGGCGCTGCGGGCCGAACAGAAGTCCTACGGCAAACGTGTCGCAGCGGCCAAGGGCGAGGACAAGGCGGCGCTGGTTGCAGCAGCCAAGGCGACCTCCGACCGGGTCAAAGAGCTTCAGGCCGCCGCCGACGCGGCCGAAGCCGAGCTCGCCGCGCTGATCCGCCGCGTCCCCAACCTCGTCATCGAGGGCGTTCCCAGCGGAGGTGAGAACGACTACACCGTTCTGGAAACCGTTGGTACTGCACGGGACTTCGCGGCGGAGGGCTTCGAGCCCAAGGACCACCTGGAGCTGGCCGAGGGTCTGGACGCCCTTGACATGGAACGCGGCGCCAAGGTGAGCGGATCGCGCTTCTACTTCCTCAAGGGTGTCGGTGCGCTTCTTGAGCTGGCCCTGCTCAACATGGCGATCGCCCAGGCGGTCGAGACCGGCTTCACCCCGATGATCACCCCAACACTGGTCAAGGCCGACATCATGGACGGCACGGGATACCTCGACGCCCACGACGATGTCTACCACCTGCCCGCCGACGATCTCTATCTCACCGGGACCTCTGAGGTCGCCCTTGCCGGGTACCACGCCGACGAGATCCTGGACCTCTCCACCGGTCCCAAGCGGTATGCCGGCTGGTCCGCCTGCTACCGGCGCGAGGCCGGGACGTATGGCAAGGACACCCGCGGCATCATCCGCGTGCACCAGTTCCAGAAGGTCGAGATGTTCAGCTTCTGCCGACCGGAAGATGCCGAGGGAGAGCATCAGCGCCTGCTCGGCTGGGAGCAACAGATGCTGGCCAAGATCGAGGTGCCGTATCGCATCATCGACACGGCGGCGGGCGACCTCGGAGGTTCAGCCGCGCGCAAGTTCGACTGTGAGGCCTGGGTCCCGACCCAGGGCCGCTACCGCGAGCTCACATCGACCTCGAACTGCACGACCTACCAGGCCCGCCGCCTCAGCATTCGCGAGCGCGACCCACGGGCCGGGGGCAACACCACCCGCCACGTCGCAACCGTCAACGGCACGCTGGGCACGACTCGCTGGCTGGTGGCGATTCTGGAGAACCACCAGCAGGCCGACGGTTCGGTCGTCGTACCAGCCGGGCTGCGTCCGTTCCTCGGCCTCGACGTCCTGACGCCGACCGCCTGAGCTGGGCCGCTGATGGCACGACGTCTGATCGCCCTCGACCTCGACGGGACGACGATCCATCACGACGGCACGATGTCGCCGGCGGTGCGGGAGGCCGTGCTCGAGGTGGCCGGCTCCGGCGTGCACGTGGTCATCGCGACCGGTCGTGCGATCGTGGCGGCGATGCCGATCGTCACACAGCTCGGGCTGGCGCACGGTTATGCGGTCTGTTCCAACGGTGCGGTGACACTCGAGCTGGACGCCGACGAACCCGATGGCTATCGCATTCTCGAGACGGTGACCTTCGACCCGGCGCCGGCTCTCGAGATGCTGCGCGGGTCCTGGCCCGACGCCGTCGTCGCCGTGGAGGAGCTCGGTGTCGGCTTCAAGGTGAGCGCCCCCTTTCCCGACGGCGAGCTGGATGGCGAGGTCCGCGTCGTTCCCTGGGACGAGCTCTCATGGGCGCCCGCCACGCGCGTGACCTTTCGCAGCCCGACCGGCACCTCGGAGGACTTCTTGGCGCTGGTCGAGAGGATCGGGCTTCACGGGGTCAGCTACGCGGTTGGTTTCACGGCGTGGCTGGACATCAACCCCGAAGGCGTGTCCAAGGCCTCGGCCCTGGAGTTCGTTCGCCGCCGCCTGGGTGTCGAGCCCTCCCAGACGATCGCCGTCGGCGACCAGCGCAACGACACAGAGATGCTGCGCTGGGCGGCACGCGGCGTGGCGATGGGCAACGCCCCCGATGAGGTCAAGGCTTCGGCCGACGAGGTCACCCACCATGTCGACCAGGACGGCCTGGTCCCCGTCCTGAGGTCGCTGCTGGGTTGATCCCTGCCTGGCGGTCCGGTCTCAGCGGGACTGCAGGGCGTCCAGGGCGACAGCCATCGCGGCACCGACACGCCAGTCCAGTCGCCAGCCGTTGGCCGACGCGGGGAGCTCCACGTCATAGCGGTCGCGCAGACTGCGACGACGCACGGAGCTCAGCACGATCGAGCCGCCGGGCGCGGTGAAGTCGAAGTGGAACAGAAACGGTGACGGCAGGTCGCCGATGACGGGCACGACATCCCACAGGCGGCGCGCGATGGCGACGGCATGGTTGCGCTCGGTGCCGGTGGCCTGGAGCCCGTCCGTTGCGGTCAGCTGCCAGGTCGAGCGCAGCAACGACTTTGCGAACTCCTTGCGGAAGCTGCCGATCGGGGTTCCGCTCGCATCCGTGACGTCATAGGTCGCGCCGAGGTCCAGCCGCTGCCTTGCCTTGAAGCCGAACACCGGTTGGGTGCGCGCCTCGTCGGCGTAGAACGTCACCTGCTCCTTGAAGGCCATCCGCTTCTGCTGGGCCATGGCTATCAGCGGACCTTCGGCGCCAGCGGCGTCCACCGACCTGATCTCGTACCGGTTGACCATCATCGTGACCTTCTGCTTGATGGTGAACCGCTCATACCCCGCGTTGTTGGTCATTGCGGCATTCTGCTGCATGCCCCGGTGCTGACATGCTGTGCGGGTCATGTCCGAGCTCATCATCACCTCGCCCGCGAACGCGCGCCTGAAGTCGCTGGTCGCCCTGCGTCGTCGTCGAGCCCGCGAGGACGCAGGGCTGACCCTCATCGAGGGGTATGGCGAGCTGTCACTGGCTCTGGACGCAGGCGTCGTGCCGCGAACCCTCTACTACTGCCCCGAGCTGATGCTCGATGCGTCGGTGGAGCTGGACGTCGTGGGCCGCGTGCAGGTTCTGGGCACGGATACCCAGCAGCTGGGCCGTGCAGCGTTCGAGAAGGTCGCCTATCGCGAGGGCCCCGACGGCTTCCTTGCCGTGGTCGACTCGGTGGTACGTTCCTGCACCGACCTTCGCGTCGGGCCCACCCCGCTGGTGCTGATCTGCCAAGGGGTGGAGAAGCCTGGCAACCTCGGCGCGATGCTGCGAACCGCCGATGCCGCCGGTGTCGAGGCCGTCGTGGCAGCGGATCCGGTCACTGACTGGGGGAACCCCAATCTTGTGCGCGCCAGCAAGGGCACGGTGTTCTCGGTGCCGGTGGCGTCGGACAGCACGGACGAGACGTTGACGTGGTTGTCGGACAGCGGCATCGAGCTGGCGGCCACGACGCCGGACACCGATCTGGACTACACGGAGGTGGACTACACCGGACCGATCGCGATCGCGGTCGGGGCCGAGAAGTACGGCCTGACCGACGAGATCCTCGCGGCAGCGGCATACAGGATCCGCATCCCGATGGCAGGACGGGCGAACTCCCTGAACGTGGCGGCATCGGCAGCCATCGTCATTTATGAGGCTGTGCGGCAGCGTCGGGGGCGTCGCTGAGGCACAAGATCGGACCCCCGTCAGGGGCGCTCCTTGACCTGTGCCACGATGACCGCCATGCGAGTAGACCACGTCTCCTATGCCGCCGAAGTTGATGGGCTAAAGGCGACCGCGAAGCGCCTGGGTGAAAAGCTCGGAGTGAAGCCCGTCGACGGTGGGATTCACCCTCGCTTCGGTACCCGCAACATCATCATTCCCCTGGCCCACGATATCTATGTCGAGGTCGTCGAGGTGCTTGACCACCCGGCTTCCGACAAGGCGCCCTTCGGTCAGGCTGTCCGGGCGCGCTCCGAGGCCGGCGGTGGCTGGATCGGGTGGGTTGTCAGCGTCAAGGACCTCACCGAGGCTGAGCGCAGGCTTGGTCGCGAGTCCGTCATCGGCAGCCGGCGCCGCCAGGATGGAACCGAGCTCAGGTGGCGCCAGCTGGGCGTCAAGGGACTCATTGCCGACCCGCAGCTGCCGTTCTACATCAAGTGGGACGACAAGACCGTGCACCCATCGGTCGGGGCGAGGACCAGAGTCACCATCAGCGGCCTTGAGATCGCCGGCGACCCCGACCGGGTCTGCGAGTGGCTCGGCCTGCCGGCTGACCAGACCTCGACCGTCATCGACTTCACGTTCGTCGCGCCGCACGGCACGCCGGGCCTGCTGACCGTCACGTTCTCCACACCCAAGGGTCCCGTCACGATCTGACGTGCTCACTTCAGGCCGCTTTGCTCAGTTGAGACCGCTGTTGGGGCTCAGAATCGGCCACGAAACCGGCCTGAGCTGAGCAAGCCGTCGTGGCCTGTGCCCCGGCGGCGCCAGGGTTCCCTTCGGCGGTTAGATTTGACCATGCCCAACGACGTCGGTTTCAAGGCCATGAACGCTGTTCACCGCATTGTGCTGAAGGTCAGCGGCGGGCGTGCCGGGTGGACCGCGATGGACATGCCTGTCCTGGAGCTCACCACCACCGGTCGCAACAACGGTCAGCCCCGATCCGTCATGCTCACCTCTCCACTCCAAGAGGGCTCGGCTCTCGTCGTGGTGGCGTCCCGCGGTGGCGACGACCGTGCACCCGACTGGTTCCTCAACCTTCAGGCGAACGCGGACGTCCGGGTTCGCCTGCAGGGGGAAGCCCCGCAGCGAATGCATGCCCGGGTGGCCAGCCCGGCGGAGCGGGAGCGGATGTGGCCACTCGTCACGGGCGACCACAAGAACTATGCCGGCTACCAGACCAAGACCACGCGCGAGATCCCCCTGGTGCTGCTCGAGCCACTCGTCTGACTCGTCGGTCCCTTGCCATCCTGCTGCGGCGGACCGTTGCGCAACTCAGTCGAGACACGCAACTCAGTCGAGATAGTCGACCAGCTGCGGGGCCAGTCCGACGTACGTCTGCGGCGTGAGCTCCATGAAACGCTTCTCGACCTCCGGGGGCAGACCCAGGCCGGCGACGAACTCGCGAAGGTCGTCGCCGTTGATCCGGCGGCCGCGGGTGAGCGCCTTGAGCCGCTCGTAGGGGTTCTCCATCCCGGGGGTCCCCTGCGCGCCGAGGGCGCGCATCGCGGACTGGATCGGCTCGCCGAGCACCTCCCAGTTGTCCTCGAGCTCGGCGGCCATCGCCGAAGGCACGGCGTCGAGGCCCGCCATACCCCGGCCGACGTTGTCGATGGCGACCAGTGAGTGGCCGAACGCTGTGCCGATGTTGCGCTGCATGCTCGAGTCGGTGAGGTCACGCTGCATCCGGGACTGCACGAGCGTCGACGCGAGCACGTCGAACAGTGCGTTGGAGACCTCGAGGTTGGCCTCGGCGTTCTCGAAGCGGATCGGGTTGACCTTGTGGGGCATCGTCGAGGACCCGACGGTGCCCTGGCCGCGGACCTGGGCGAAGTAGCCCATCGAGATGTAGGTCCAGACATCGGTGCACAGGTTGTGCAGGATCCGGTTGAACCGCGCTATGTCGCTGTAGAGCTCGGCCTGCCAGTCGTGGCTCTCGATCTGCGTGGTCAGTGGGTTCCATTGCAGGCCAAGGGATTCCACGAACGACTTGCTGATCGCAGGCCAGTCCGCGTCGGGCACTGCGGCGACGTGCGCGCCATACGTGCCGGTGGCCCCGTTGAGCTTGCCGAGGTACTCCGCGCGCCCCACGCGGGCGAGCTGGCGCCGCAACCGCAGGGCAAGCACTGCCAGCTCCTTGCCCATCGTGGTCGGCGTCGCCGGCTGTCCGTGGGTGTGCGCCAGCATGGGCACGTCGCGCAGGTCGCGGGCCATCACGGCTACGGCTTCGACCAGGGCGGTGGCCCTTGGAAGCCAGACCTGTTCGACGGCGCCCTTGATCATGCGCGCGTAGGAGAGGTTGTTGATGTCCTCGCTGGTGCAGGCGAAGTGGATCAGCTCCGCGATCCCAGCCAGGCCGGGCGCGGGGTTGTCGGTGATCGTGGGGAGGCGGCGCTTGAGGTAGTACTCGATGGCCTTGACATCGTGAACCGTCTCGCGCTCGATCTCGGCAAGCTCGGCAACGTCGTCAGCGCCGAAGCCCAGAGCGATCGCGCGCAGGCCGGCCTGCTCGTTGGCGCTGAGCGATCGGACCTTGGCGACAACATGGTTGTCCGTGAGATGGATCAGCCACTCGACCTCGACACGCACGCGCTCGCGGTTGAGCGCGGCCTCGGAGAGGTGGTCGACGAGCGGGGCGACGGCGCCGCGATAGCGGCCGTCAAGGGCGCCAAGGACGATGGACGGGGACGCGTCAGCAAGCGAGGCCATGGTCGCCATACTCCCAGAGTCTGCGCCGACCGCTGAACAGGCAGCGGTGTCAGCCGGCGCCGGTCATCTCCATGACCGGCGCCCGACTGAGCCCTTCTGCGGTCGGAGCAGGGGCACGCAGCTCGGAGCATGTCAGGTCTGCGAGCTCTCCTCCGTGCCGTTGCCCTGCGACGGTGCCTGCATGATCGAGAAGCTCTCACCCTGCGGTCCCCGGATGATCGCCATCCGACCGAAGGGGGTGTCCCACGGCTCGCGCACGACGGTGGCTCCCAGCTCGGCGGCCTTGGCTGCGCTCGCGTCGGTGTCGGCCACGTTGAAGTAGGTCGTCCACTCGGGTGACATGTCGGCCGGCACCTCAGCTCCCATGGCGCCGATGCCCCCGACCACCATGCCGTCGCTCCGCTTGATCGTGGAGTACTGGAAGCTCACGCCTTCCATCTCGTCGTAGTCGTAGTCGAACACGTTGGCATAGAAGGCTTTGGCGCCCTCGTAGTCGCGCGTCATCAGCTCGTTCCAGATCAGGGCGCCCGGCTCGTTGTAGACGCCAACCCCCTTGTGGTCGCCGGCCTGCCAGATGCCGTACGGCGCGCCGGTCGGATCCATCCCGAAGGCAAGGCGACCGGCGGTCATGACGTCCATCGGCTCCATCATGAACGTGCTTCCAGCCGCTTTGGCCTTGGCGACACTCGCATCGAGGTCATCGGACGCCAGGTAGGTGGACCAGACGTTCGGGAACGGGTTGCCTTCGGGCTTGGGGCTGATGGCCGCGACCGGCTTGCCGTTCAACAGGCACATGGCATAGCCGCCGGCCTCGGGCGGCCCGTCCTGGATGTCCCAGCCGAACAAGCTGGAGTAGAACGTCTTGGCGGCCGCAGGGTCCGTGACCATGACGTCGATCCAACAAGGGGTGCCGTTTGGCCAGGTCTCGTCGCGTGTGGGCATCGTGCGCTCCTCGAACGGTGTATAGACACGCCCGCATGGCGTGTGGCCGGGGGGTTCTCGGTCCACGTCGGAGCCTGCCACCGGTGTCCGATCGCCGCCACCCCAGGCACCCGACTTCGTAGGCTGGGCCCATGCCCGCCGCGACTAGGGCGCGATGCCCTCTGGCAACGGAGACGCCCCCTCTGTATGCCGGGTGCTCGCCTCCCGCTCGTCCGGCGACGGACGCATGGGGTGCGCGGACTGTCGTGCGGTCTCGGCGAGCACGATCCCCACGAGGACGATCAGCGACCCGGCGACCTGGACGGCGTTCAGGGACTCTCCGAGCAGTACCCAGGCGATGATGCCGGCACCTACGGGCTCGAGCATGCCGATCAGGCCCACCCGGGCGGGCCCCAGTCGTCCAACTGCGAGCAGTACCAACAGGAACGGTGCGACACTGCCCAGCACGATGATCCACAGGACCAACAGCCACAGGGGGGCGCTGCCAGGCAGCGCGCCGGGCAGCTCGACATCGTCGACGAGCCTCGAGAACGGAAATGTCCACCATGGCGACACGATCGCCCACAGGACCGCTGAGAAGCCAAAGCTGAAGCCCATCAACGAGATCGGGTCGCGTTCACGCTGGCCGTGCTCGCCCATCAGGTAGTAGCACGCCAACGCGGCCCCTGCTCCCACCGCAGAGATCAGGCCGATCGGGTCGAGGGTCATGCCCTTCCAGAACTGGGCCACCAGCGCGAGACCTGCTAGCGCGAAGGCCAGGCCCAGCCAGAGCCTGGACTTCACCGGCTGCTTCTGCACGAAACGCACCCACAACGCGACCATCAGTGGTGCGGTGTACTCGAACAGCAGGGCGATGCCGACCGGCATCCGCTGGAGTGCGACGAAGTAGAGCCACTGGACCATCGCGATGCCAGTGACTCCATAGAGCGCGAGGAACCCGAGCTCGCGCCTGCCCACGCGCAGGGCGGCCGGGCTTCTCAGGGCGGTGATCCCCAGCAGGATCAACGCAGTTCCGGCACTGCGCACGGAGACGAGCTCAAGCGAGGAGATGCCGTTCAGCAGCGCGACCTTGCTGACGTTGCCGTTGACCGCGAACAGCACGGCCGATCCGACGGCGAAGAGGATCCCGGTCGAGGCGCGCGAGGACCTCGTCATGTGCGGCTGTCGGCCGGTTCGGCCGGCTTCGCAACCTCTGCGCGAACGTGTTCGACGATGCCTCGGCAGGCGCGTTCAACCTCGAGGAGGCATCGGTCGAACGCCTCGGCGTCCCCGAAGTACGGGTCGTCGATCTCGAGCGTGCCGAGGTTCACGGCAGCCTCGTCGAACTCGCGCATGAGCCGCACCTTGGCCGACGCGTCGGCATCCGGGGCCCAACGATGCAGATCCCGGGCGTGTCCCTGGTCAGCAACCACGATCAGGTCCCGCTCGCTGAACCACTCGGGCCGGAACTCCCGGGCGCGGTGGCGCGTGCCGTCATACCCGTGATCCCGCAGCGTGCGCACGGTGCGCGGGTCCGCGGCATCACCCTCGTGCCAGCCGCCGGTGCCCGCGGAGTCGACCACCACCCCGTCGTCCAGGTCAGCGGAGTGCAGCATCGACCGCAGGATGACCTCGCCCATCGGCGAACGGCAGATGTTGCCCGAGCAGATGACGCAGATGCGGTATGCCGGGGTGAGACGCATGCGCCCATTGAACAGCACCGTTGCGGGCCGGGTTTGCGGCTGCTTGACCTCCTGCTTCCGCCTCGTCGTCTCACCGTGCCGTAGAGGCCTAGCCAGGGCTCTTTCCCGAGCGCAACAATGGCCGGGGCGGGGTTGTCGATTCCGGTGCTGCCGGTTCGTCGTCACAGTGTCAGAACCCTTCACACACAGGAGTGCACCATGGCTCAGTACGTCGTCCTGATCTACGAAAACGAGTCCGAGTACGCGAAAGCCGCTCCCGAGGTTTACGGGCAGGTCATGGACGCCCACAACCGCTTCGCCGAGCAGGTCACCGAGCGCGGCGGCAAGATCGCCGGTGGCAACGCCCTCCAGAGCACCGCCACCGCGACCACGATCCGTGGCGACGTCGTCACCGACGGCCCGTTCGTCGAGACCAAGGAGGCGCTCGGCGGCTTCTACCTGATCGAGGCCGAGGACCTCGACCAGGCGATCAAGATCGCCAAGATGGTCCCCGCTCCGTACGGCGGGGTCGAGGTTCGACCGGTGATGGTCTTCCCGGAGGGCTGACCTCCGCGTGACCACGGCCGACGAGGTCAACGGCGCCCTCGCGGACGCGCACCGTCACGAGTGGGCCCGGGTGCTCGCCGCGACGGTGCGCGTTGCAGGCGACATCGACCTCGCCCAGGAGTGCGCCCAGGACGCCTACGTCAGCGCCCTCGAGTCGTGGCGTCGCGACGGAATACCGCGTAACCCAGGTGCGTGGCTGACCACAGCCGCACGGCGCAAGGCTTTGGACTCCCATCGCCGTGCGGCTGCCTTTCGGGCCAGGATTCCCCTGCTCATCGAGCCGGGGGACGCCTCTGGCCGGCGAGGGAGCAGTGCCGCATCGCCTTCTCCTGAATCGCAGCTCACCGAGATGGATGAGATCCCCGACGACCTCCTGCGCCTGGTCTTCACCTGCTGCCACCCTGCTCTCGCGAGAGAGGCGCAGGTGGCGTTGACCCTGCGGCTGGTCTGCGGCCTGACCACCGAGCAGATCGCGCATGCGTTCCTGGTCAGCGAGTCGACCATGGCGGCAAGGGTTACCCGTGCGAAGAAGAAGATCTCGGGCGCGCGGATCCCCTATCGGGTGCCGGACTCCCACGAGCTTCCCGAGCGGCTCGACGCCGTGCTGACCGCTGTGCATCTGGTCTTCACCGCTGGTCACACGGCACCCACCGGCGACACTCTGGTGCGGCCCGATCTCGTGGACCGGGCGATCGAGCTGTGCACGGTCCTGGTGGGCCTCATGCCCGACGAACGCGAGGTCCGGGGGCTGCTGGCGTTGATCCTGGTCACCGATGCCCGACGGAGCACGCGCGTGGACGAGGCAAGCCGCCTCGTGCTGCTCGAGGACCAGGACCGGTCGCGGTGGGATCACGAGGCGATCGAACGGGGACGGGCCCTGGTGGTCGACGCGCTGCGTGGCGGGCACCCCGGCAGGTTCGTCATCCAGGCTGCCATCGCGGCCCTGCACGCCGAGGCCCCGAGCTTCGCCGACACGGACTGGGCGCAGGTCGTCGACCTCTACGATTTGCTGTTGACGGCTTGGCCGTCCCCAGTGGTGGCGCTGAATCGCATTGTGGCAGTTGGGTTTCGCTCGGGAGCGGAGGCGGGTTTGATGGCCCTCGACCAGCTCGAGGGCGAAGCCGGACAGGCGCTGTCGACGTACCACTACCTGCCGGCGACACGGGCCGACCTCCTGCGCAGGTTGGGGCGCGATGAAGCGGCGGCGGCGTCATACCGGCGGGCTTTGGCGCTGGTCGAGAACGACGTCGAGCGCGCCTTCCTCGAAGGTCGCCTGGCTTCCGTCTCGACCCCCTGATCCTCCTTCTTGTTGCGCCGGAACCACCGTTTCGGGCACGGGCGGGGCTTCATTCGGTGGTTTCGGCGCAACAAGAGGAGTGGGAGGGCTGGTGGGCTTGACAACCTTCGGCTATCAACCTTAGCGTTGTGGCTATGAACAGTAGCCATGATGCAAGGACGGAGCTCCTCGATGTGCCCGGCGGTCGGCTCGCCTATGACGTGAGCGGTCCGCAGGACGGCCCCCTCGTGCTGTGCGTGCCGGGAATGGGCGACATTCGCCAGGTCTTCCGGTTCACCACACCAGCGCTGGTCGAGGTGGGCTACCGCGTTGTCTGCATGGATCAGCGGGGCCACGGAGGGTCGAGCTCAGGGTGGGCCCAATACGGCAGTCCCGCGACCGGAGCAGACATGCTCGCGCTGGTGCGCCACCTCGGGGGCCCGGCAACCATCATCGGCCACTCGTCGGCGGCTGCGGCAGCGGTCTGGGCCGCGGCTGAAGAGCCCACGCTGGTCAGCGCCCTGGTCCTGATCGGCCCCTTCGCCAGGCAACGCGAGCTCTCTGCGGTGATGCGGCTCGGTCTGGCGGTCGTCACGAGCCGGGCCGCGATCTGGAGCCGGATCTACTACCCCACGATGTACAAGGCGCCCAAGCCTGCCGACTTCGGCGGCTATGTGCGGGCACTGCAGGCCAACCTGCGCGAGCTCGGCCGGATGGCGGCGACCCGTGGTGCGATGGGCCGCCAGGCCGAATGTTACGAGCGCGCTGCCGCCCTGAGCTGCCCCGTGCGGATCGTCATGGGCACCAAGGACCCCGACTTCCCTGACCCCGCAGCCGAGGCGGCATACGCCCGCGAACTGATAGGCGCCCACACCCAGACGACGCTGTCCATGATCGACGGGGCCGGGCACTACCCCCACGCCGAGCTGCCCGAGGCCACCGTTTCGGAGGTCCTGCCGTTCCTGGCTGACGTCATCCATGCCTAGGGCCGGCCTGTCGACCAGGTCCGTGGTCGACACGGCGCTCGCCCTGGTCGACGAGCAGGGTTGGGCCGCCCTGACCCTGGCAGCCGTTGCCAGCCGCTGTGGGGTTGCCGCGCCCTCGCTCTATAAGCACGTGCGCAACCTGGAGGCCTTGCAGCAGAAGGTCTCTGCGCGTGCGACCGCCGAGCTGGCTCAAAGCCTCTCAAGCTCTGTGGCCGGTCGGTCGGGGGAGGATGCGCTGCGTTGTGTCGCCCATGCCTACCGCGACTACGCGTTGGGTCACCGCGGCCGCTACCCATTGACCCAACGCGTGCCCGATCCCAGCGACCCTGCTCACGTGGCAGCCGGCGAGCAAGCGGTGCAGGCAATGTTTGCTGCCCTGCGTGGCTATGGGATCGAGGGCGACGAGGCGATCCACGCCACCAGGGCGGCCCGCAGTGTGTTGCATGGATTCGTCAGCCTGGAGATCGACGGTGGGTTCGGGCTCCCCCAGGACGTCGGGTGCTCCTTCGAGCGGCTCGTCTCTGTGCTGCATGTCAGCCTCACCAGATGGAGCCAGGTGGTTCGCGATCAGGCACTCCTTGCGCCGAGAGATCGATGACGCGGTCGAACCGGTCGAGACCGTCCGGGCGATGGCTGACCATGATCACCGACTGCCCGGTCGTCGAACGCGTGAGGTCCGCGAGCACCTCGTCAGCGGTGGTGTGGTCCAGGTGGGCCACCGGCTCGTCGAGCAGCAGGACCGGCCGCTTCGAGACAAGACTGCGGGCCAGGCCCAGGCGCGCCCGCTCTCCGCCGGAGACGCCGCGGCCATTCGCCCCGATGACGGTGTCCAGCCCGTCATCCAGCTCGGCGACCCACTGACCCAGCCCCGCCCGACCCAGGGCCTCGACGAGCTCAGGATCAGGCGCCCCGGGTCTTGCCAGCCCGAGGTTCGCGCGCAGGGTGGAGGCGAACAGGTGGGGCTCGTCGTCGAGGACTGCGAACACCCGCCGCGCCTGCTCGAGCTCGAGCGCCAACGCATCCTGGTCGTTCAGGTGGTAGGTGCCACCGGTGGGGTCGAGCGCTCGGGCGATCACGGCCAGAAGCGTGGACTTGCCCGAGCCGTTGGGGCCGGTGATGGCCAGCCGCGTTCCGGGCTCGACCTGCAGGTCCATCGGTCCCACGGGTGGCGCGGCCCCGCCCCACGAGGTCGTGAGCTCGCTCACGAAGATGGACGACGGCATACCGGCCTTGGTATCCAGCGGGTGGTCCCCGCAGGCGCCGACGGCAGGTTCCTGGTCGAGCAGCGTTCGCAGCCGGACGGCACTGGCCTGCGAGCGGGCAAGGGCGCGCATGGCATCGGGCAGGGTGGAGAGGGCTTCGCCGAGTGCGATGGGCGTCAGGACCAGGAGCGCGGCGATCGGTGTCGAGATCGTGGCGCCGACGCTCGGCAGGACCGCGGCCGTCATGGCCACCGTTCCGGCCGAGGTGAGCAGGAGCAGGAGACCGGATGCCGAGGCACGACCATGGCTCTGGCTTCCGGACGCTCGGCGCAGGTCCTCGTGAGCGCTGGCCAGCCAGGTCTGCGCCCGGCGACCGGCCCCGATGGCCTGCAGCTCGCTGGCATTTCCGGACACCAGGGCGGTGACCCGGGCGACCTCCGCGCGGGCCGCCAGAAGGGTCTGCTGGGAGTGTGACTCAAGACGCCAGCCGAGGGCGAAGATAGCCCCCGTGGCAGTCGCCATCGCGGCTATCACCAGGCCGGCCAGAGGCAGGATGGCGGTGGCGACGATCGCGGCCAGGGCGCCTGCGATGATCGCCGACAGAACGGGAACGGTGACCCTGACCTGCGCGTCCACGACGTCACTGAGGTCGTCGACGATCCCTGTCAGCAGGTCAGCGCGGCCGCGACGGCCAAGGCGAGCGGGAGTGAGTGGGATGAGTCGTTCGTAGGCCCTGGTGCGTCGGTCGGCGAGGTCGGCGAGGGCGACATCGTGCGAGCGCAGGCGCTCCCAGTAGCGAAAGACCGGCCGGGCCATTCCGAAGGTGCGTACGGCCACGATCGCGGTGAGCAGCAGGAGAATGGGGGGGCGTTCGCTGGCCCGGACGATGAGCCAGCCAGAGGTGGCGGTCAGAGCGATGCCAGAGGTGGTTGCGATGCCGCCGAGCGACCCGGCGCCGAGCGCCGCCCGGACCGTGCGAACACCCCCTCCAGAGCCGGCTGAGCCTGTTGGCAGGTCGGTAGCCGTCATGAGAGGACCTCGCTGAGAGTCGCGGCTGGGCTCGCAGTGAGGCTGATGTGCTGGTCGGCGAGGCTGAGCAGCTCGGGCCGGTGGGTGACGACCACGACGATGCGCCGCTCGGCCAGCCTCTTGATCAGATTGTGTGCCAGAGCTGCTGACTCGACATCCAGATGTGCCGTGGGTTCATCGAGCAGAAGCAGTGGGGTCGCCGAGAGGGCGGCGCGGGCCAACGTGAGCCGGGCCCGCTGGCCTGCCGAGAGCCCGAAGCCGTCGTCGCCGAGCCGCGTCTCGAGGCCCCGTGCAAGAGCGGCGACCGTGCTTTCGAGGCCGATCTCGCGCAAGACCCCCAAAAGCGCGACGTCCTTGCTGTCATTCCCAAGGGTCAGGTTGTCCCTCACGGTCCCGGGTGCGAGGAAGGGCCGCTGGGACACCAGATGTGAAGGGGGCGCCACGACGGTGCCGGCGTTCGGCTGGCGGAGTCCGGCCAGCAGCTCCAGCAGCGTCGACTTGCCGGCGCCGGACGGGCCGGTCACGATCGTGAGCCCGACGAGGAGGTCGAGGGACAGGTCGCTCAGGACGTTCGTGGTCGCGCCCGGGTACCTGTACTGCAGCCCTTCGACCGCAACCGACGGCTCGAGCCCAATCGACGCCTCGAGCTCAACCCACGTCCCAGGCCCCACCGGGCACCGCTTCGACACCGAGTCCGGGCTCCGGCCAGCCTCAAACGGTGCCGAGGGGGTGTTCGGTCGGGGAGTGGTGGTGGCGAGCTCGGACAGGACGTCAGTGATGGCTTCGGCTCCGTCGGCGGCCGAGTGGAACTCAGTGCCGACTCGGCGGATCGGCCAGTAGGCTTCTGGCGCAAGGAGAATCGCCACCATGGCGGTGTGGAGCGGCATCGAGCCATTGGCGAGGCGGATGCCGACGGTCACGGCGACAAGCGCCACAGAGATGGTGGCCAGCAGCTCGAGTGCCGCTGAGCTCATGAAGGCGAGCCGCAGTGTCTTCATCGTGGCCAGCCGGTGCGCTCGACTCACCGTCGCGATCGTGTCCACCTGTGCCTCCGCCCGCCCGTATGACGCCAGGGTCGGGAGGCCTCGCATCACGTCGAGGAAGTGGCCGGACAGCGCGGACAGCGACCGCCACCGTCGCTGGGTCGACTCCTGTGTCGTGTGCCCGATGAGCGCCGCGAAGACGGGCAGCAACGGGACCGTGAGCGCGACGATCAGCGAGCTTGGCCAGTCGACGAAGGCCAGGGTGCCGATGGCAAGGAACGGGAGGAACGCGGCCGAGACGAGGGCTGGGAGGAAGCGCGCGACATACGGCTCGATCGAGGTCATCCCCTGCGCGGCAAGGGTTTGCGCTCGTCCTGCCTCCGGGCGCGAGTCTGCGTCCCGCTCGAGCCAGGCCCCGATGAGGCGTTCGCGCAGGACGGTCGACACCCGCATGCCGGCCCAGGTGCCGACCAGCTCGCTCGCGGCGGCAAGCGCTGCGCGCATCGTGAACAGGCCCACCAGCCACAGGCCCGGGGTGAGCACCTCGCGGCCCTCGACCACGGCGACGACCAGGGTGCTCACGGCGAACGCGAGCGCAATCGTGGCCAGACCCTGCGCCACGCCTATCGCTCCGAGCGTGAGCACCGGCCGTCGCGTCTCGGGGACCTCGGTGAGCAGTCGGGGGTCGAACGGCCGCATCAGTGCAGGGAGCCCACCGTGGCCGTGGGGATGTGGTGGGTGCCGATCCGTCTGCGGAACGTCCAGTAGGTCCACGACGTGTACAGCAGCACGATCGGAGTGAAGATCGCGGCCACCCAGGTCATGATCGTGAGCGTGTATTCCGTGCTGCTCGCGTTCGTCGCGGTGAGGGAGAAGGCTGCGCTGGTCGAGGACGGCATCACGTCGGGGAAGAGCGCCAAGAACAGGGTCGCGACGGCGGCCGCGATAGCGACGAACGTGCCGATGAAGGCCCATCCCTCACGCTCGCGGAACGCGGCGAACAACCCTGCCAGCAAGGCGACTGCCGCCACGGCCGCGGTGATCCATGACCAGATCGAGCCGGTCGACACGTTGATGGTGACGAGCAGGACCACCGCGAGGACCGCCGCCGCTGCGCCGGTCTTGAGGGACAGTGCTCGTGCCTCGTGCCGGATGTCGCCCTCGGTCTTGAGCGCGATGAAGATCGCCCCGTGGGTCAGGAAGAGCGCCACGGTGGTCAGCCCGCCCAGCAGGCCGACCGGGTTGAGCAGGGTGAACAGGTTGCCCGTGTACTCCTTGGCGGCGTTGATCGGCAGGCCCATCACCACGTTTGTCAGCGCGACTCCCCACAGCAGGGCCGGGAGCGCCGAGCCGAGGAAGATGGCGACGTCCCAGCGCTTGCGCCAGGTCGGGTCGTCCACCTTGCCCCGGTAGTCGAAGCCGAGCGCCCGCACGATCAGCGCGACCAGGATGATCAGCAGTGGCAGGTAGAAACCGCTGAACATCGTGGCGTACCAGTGCGGGAAGGCCGCGAACGTCGCGCCGCCGGCCGTGAGTAGCCAGACCTCGTTGCCGTCCCAGACCGGGCCGATCGTGTTCAGCAGCACGCGCTTTCGTACCTCGCCCTTCTCGCCTCGGCCGAGGACCGGCATCAGCATGCCGACACCGAAGTCGAAGCCTTCGAGGACGAAGTAGCCGGTCCAGAGGACGGCAATCAGGATGAACCAGACGGTGGTGAACTCCATGATGTCCTTCGGTTCTCAGTAGGCGAAGACGAGGGGGGCGTTCTCGTCCCGATCGGCAGGGTCAACGGGCTCTTCGAAGTCCGGAGCCCCGGCTGCGATGTACTTCAGCAGCAGTTTCGTCTCGACGACGGCGAGGACGGCATACAGCAGGGTGAGAGTGATCAGCGAGGTCCAGACCTCGCCGGCGGACACGTTCGGAGAGATGCCGCTGGCAGTGGTCATGAGGCCGAAGACAATCCACGGCTGACGGCCTGCCTCGGTGAAGATCCAACCAAAGGCGTTGGCGAACAACGGAAGCAGCGGCGCGGCCACGATCGCCCAGAACCACAGGCGGTGGCGAGGAATCCGGTCGCGTCGGGTTGACCACAACACGGCCATGGCGATCAAGGCGCCCACGATGCCGAGCCCGATCATGATCCGGAACGACCAGTACGTCAGCGGGATGGTCGGGGTGTAGCTCTGGCTGAACACGCGGGACGTCGCGTCCGCGCCGTACTGCTTCTGGTACGCGGCCTTGATCTCATTGATCCCCTTGACGGGACCGTCAGTGCTTCCGGTGGCCAGGAAGCTGAGCAAACCCGGCACCTTCACCGCGAACTTCTCCTGGCTGCCGTCCAGCGAGCCGACCGTCAACAGCGAGAACGGTGCATTGCTGGCCTCTGAGTTGTAGAGCGCCTCAGCAGCGGCCATCTTCATCGGCTGCACCTCGGTCATGATCTTGCCCTGGAAGTCTCCAGAGACGATGACGCCGAGAGCCGATACGAGGGTGACCCAGGCGCCGATTCGGGTGGCCTTGCGGTACATGGTGGCGTTCTTGCCGACGTCAGGCTTGCGCAGGTGCCACAGGCCAACCGCCATGACCAGGGCGCCACCCACCATGTAGGCGCTGGTCATGGTGTGCGGGAACGTCACCAGCTGGACCTTGTTGGTGAGCACGGCAACGAAGTCGGTCATCTCCGCGCGCCCGGTCACCGGGTTGAAGCGGTAGCCGACCGGGTGCTGCATAAAGGAGTTGGCGGCGAGGATGAAGTAGGCCGACAACAAGGTGCCGACCGCGACCAGCCACATGCAGGCCGCGTGCAGCCTGGCCGGGATCTTGTCCCACCCGAAGATCCACAGGCCGAGGAACGTGGACTCGAGGAAGAACGCGAGTAGTGCCTCGACTGCCAGCGGTGCGCCGAAGATGTCGCCGACGAAACGCGAGTAGTCGCTCCAGTTCATTCCGAACTGGAACTCCTGGACGATGCCCGTGACCAGCCCCAGGGTGAAGTTGATCGTGAAGAGCTTGCCGAAGAACTTGGTGAGCCGCAGCATCTCGGGGTTGCGATGACGTAGCCAGGCGGTCTCGAAGCCGGCGACGATCATCGATAGGCCGATCGTGACCGGGACGAAAAAGAAGTGGTAGATGGTCGTGATGGCGAACTGCCATCTCGCGATGTCAACGGCGTCCACGGTGCTCCCTCGGTCCACGGCGTCTCACTGTCGCAGGAGACACTACGACACTGAGCACACCTGTCGTGGTCACTTCCGGCAAGTGTCGAGGACTGCGACCGAGATCGTTATCCGGCGCAGGGTGGGGCGTTCGGTCCACGGTCAGGCATCCGGGTAGCCGTCCGGGTTCTGCAACTGCCAGTGCCACGCGTCGGCGCACATGTCGTCGATCGTGCGAGTGGCGGTCCAGCCCAGCTCGGCATTGGCGCGACCAGGGTCGGCATACGAGGCCGCGATGTCCCCGGCCCGGCGTCCGACGACTTCGTAGGGCAGGTTGTGGCCGACGGCCCGCTCGAACGCGTGCAGCACATCAAAGACACTCGAGCCCGTGCCGGTGCCGAGGTTCCACGTGCTGACCGGGCGCTCTGTGGAGGTGAGCCGGGCAAGCGCGGCGACGTGACCAGCAGCCAGGTCCTCGACGTGGATGTAGTCGCGCACGGCGGTCCCGTCGGGGGTGTCGTAGTCGGCACCGAAGATGAGCAGCCTCTCGCGCCGGCCCACGGCGACCTGGGAGATGAAGGGCATCAGGTTGTTCGGGATGCCGGCAGGGTCCTCACCGATGGTGCCGGATGCGTGGGCTCCGACCGGGTTGAAGTAGCGCAGCAGGGCGATCCGCCAGCTCGGCTGGGCCACGGCGACGTCACGAAGGATCTGTTCGACCATCACCTTGGTCCACCCATAGGGGTTGGTCGCTGAGGTCGGGAAGTCCTCCTTCATCGGCACGGGGGCGCTATGGCCGTAAACCGTTGCGGATGAAGAGAAGACCAACTTGGTGACGTCGTGACTGGCCATGGCTCGTACGAGCGCGAACGTCGAACCGAGGTTGTTCTCGTAGTAGTCCAGCGGTTGTTCCATGCTCTCGCCGACTGCCTTGAGCCCGGCGAAGTGGATGACCGCGTCGATCTGCTCATCAGCAAAGAGGTGCTCGGTTCGCTCGACGTCGCGCAGGTCGAAGGCGTGGACGGGCAGCGTGACGCCGGCGATCGACTCGAGCCGGTTGATCACGGCCGGCTTGGCGTTGGAGAAGTTGTCCACGATGAGGACGTCGTGGCCGGCAGCAACGAGCTGGATGACGGTGTGTGAGCCGATGTACCCGGCTCCACCGGTGACGAGAACGCGCATGCGCACACGGTATGCCGCGCCGGGCCCGCGTTGTCGGCGCCCTGATCATGTGTTCCCATGGGGCGTGAGCACCGTGCGTCAGGGGCAGGAAGCATTGCGATTCGTGGTGACGGCCGACGGTGAGCGCAATGTCTGGTTCGTCGGGGACGATGCCGAGTGCGCCGTGATCGACCCCGCAGGCGAGGTGGGGGCTCTGCTGGGTCACTGCGACAAGCGCCGGGTCAAGGCGATCCTGTGGACCAATCTCTGGCCCGAGTCCGTCCGGACTGCAATCGCTCTTGCCGACTACACGGGTGCTGTGACCTACGTTCACACTGACGACCTCGCCATCTGGCACCAGGCTGAGTCCGAACGTCATCCGAAGCACTCCGTCCCGGACGGACTGGTGCTCGACGTCGGAGGCATGCGGCTGGAGTCGGTCCATACGCCGGGCATCACACCTGGCGGTCTGTGCTGGTACGTGCCGGCGTTGTCTGCGGTCTTCACGGGCGAGACCCTCGCGCTGCAGGGCGCTGGCATCGCACACCTTCTGGCGTCGGACCGCTTGGCGCTGCTGGCTTCGATCCGGGCCGGGCTGTTCACGCTGCCATCGTCGACCGTGGTGCACCCAGGGCGAGGCGCGGACACCCGCATCGGCACCCAGCGTTGGGACCGGCGGTTCTGGAGCTGAGCCTGCGCACCGTTGGTCAGTTGTTCCGGCAGAGGTCCACCACTCGATGACGTGCTTGGCGCCGTTGGACGTGGCAAGGCCGTCATGCCCTCGGTAGGCTCGCCGGGGTGAGCACGACTGACAGGAAGTCATCTCGGGCGGCCACGTCCCACCTGGTCGCCGCACATCGCGAGACCCTGCAGAGTGGTCGAGAGGCGCTCGCGTCACGCGGCTACTTCTCGCGCTACCCCGAGTCGCCGTCGCCTCGCGTCTACGGCGAGAATGCGGCGCCGGACGGCCTGAAAGCCTTCGAGGCCCACCTCGGCTCCGACTTCACGGCACTGGACGACCAGCCCACGGACGGAACGTTCGCCGGGAGCGAGGTATCGCCATACGGCCCGCTGCTCCGGGTCCGGTATGCGCGACTGGACCTTGATGCCGCGACTGCCGCGGCGAGGGCTGCCATGCCGCAATGGCGAGATGCGGGAGCGCTCACCCGCGCGGCTGTCTGCGTCGAGATCGTCGACGCCATCAACCTGCGCTCCTTCGAGATCGCCAACGCGGTGATGCACACCAGCGGGCAGCCGTTCGTCATGTCGTTCCAAGCGGCAGGGCCGCACGCACAGGATCGGGCGTTCGAGTCGATCATCGCCGCGCTGGTCGAGCAGGAGCGGGTGCCCGCCTCCGTGGTGTGGGAGAAGCCCGCCAAGGACGCGCCGATCCGCATGCGCAAGGACTACCTGATCGTGCCTCGCGGCATCGCCCTCGTGATCGGCTGCAACACCTTCCCGACCTGGAACAGCTATCCCGGTCTCTTCGCCTCCCTGGCCACCGGCAACCCGGTCATCGTCAAGCCGCACCCGCGCGCGGTTCTGCCGTTGGCCATCAGCGTCGAGGTTGCCCGAAAGGTGTTGCGCGACAACGGTTTCGACCCTGCTTTGGTGCAGCTCGCGCCGGAGTCCGACGGCGAGGAACTGGCCAGGACCCTCGCGGAACGTCCCGAGGTCGCGATCATCGACTACACCGGCGGCCCGGCGTTCGGTGGCTGGCTGGAGCGCGAGGGAGCGGCGGCAGGCAAGCTCGTCTACACCGAGAAGTCTGGCGTGAACTCGATCGTTGTGGACTCGACGGACAACCTGCGCGGCGTGATGGGCAACCTTGCCTTCTCACTCTCGCTGTACTCAGGCCAGATGTGCACGACGCCGCAGAACATCTACGTCCCCCGCGACGGCATCGAGACCGATGAGGGCCACCTGTCCTTCGGGGACTTCGGCGCCAAGCTCGCCGCGGCGCTGACGAAGCTCACCGGTGATGACTCCAAAGCGGTCGAGATCCTGGGCGCCATCGTCAACGACGACGTGCGGTCCCGGGCGATCGACCTGCCCGGACTGGCCGACCGCCTGGGCGGCACGGTCGTCCTGGACGCCCGCAAGGTGACCCACCCGTCATACCCGGACGCGGAGGTGCGGGCCCCGGGGCTGGTCGCGCTCGACGTCGCCAACGACGCGGCGTACGCCCAGGAGTGCTTCGGTCCCGTGACGTTTCTGATCGCGACCGACTCCACGGCGCAGTCGCTGGAACGCATGCGCGACACGATCAGGGAGCACGGCGCCATGACGGCCGCGGTCTACTCGACGTCTGAGGACGTCCTGGACGGCGCCCGTGACGCGGCTGCCGATGCCGGCGTCGCGCTCTCGGAGAACCTCACGGGGCCGGTCTTCGTCAACCAGACGGCGGCGTTCAGCGACTACCACGGCACCGGCGCCAACCCGGCCGCCAACGCGTCATACGTCGACGCGGCATTCGTCGCCAACCGCTTCCGGGTGGTCACCTCGCGCCGCCACATCTGAGGTGTCCCGACCGCTCACCTAGGGTGCACGTGTGAGCCTTCCCCTCCAGCCGACCCTGTATGACGGTGAGGTGGTCCTGCGTCCGTGGACACTGGACGACCTCGGGGCGGCGCGGCTGCAGGGGGACCAGGAGATCGAGCACTGGTTCGGCTTCCCGGCAGGTGGTGCGCCGGGCGAGGACCTGCGCCAGACGATCGAGCAGTGGCATCGTGGCTACTCGGACTCCCGCAGCGTCGTGGGGTTTCTGGTCGAGCACAGGGGTGTGGTCGCAGGGACTGCCGAGATCCGGCAGAGGGGCGACGGCAACGGCGAGCTGTCGTGTGTGATCTTCCCCGATCACCGAGACCATGGCTTGGCGACCCGAGCTGTGCGGCTCCTGATCCGGTACGCCTTCGACGAGCTGGGTCTGCACAGGGTGGTGTCCCATGCCGAACCCCACGACCGGAGGTCGTTGGGGATCGCCTTCAGGGTGGGGCTGCGGCGCGAGGGCATCGCGCGGGCCGCACAACTGTGGCATGGCGAACGCCGGGACTTTGTCCAGCTTGCGCGGCTGGCGACCGACCCTGAGCCCTCATCAGGGGGCGGTTTCATCGAGGTCCTGAACGCCGGCCTGCCGACCAAGCGCGTCATCGCGCAGGGGCTGATCCGCAACAGTGCCGACGAAGTCCTGCTGTGCGAGCTGACGTACAAGCAGGAGTGGGACCTGCCAGGAGGGGTGGTCGACCCGCGCGAGTCACCTGCCCACGCGGTCGTCCGCGAGATCCGCGAGGAGATGCAGGTCGAGGTGTCACCGCGGTCGCTCGCCGCAGTCAACTGGCTGCCGCCGTGGCGCGGCTGGGACGACGCGATGCTGTTCGTGTTCGACCTTGGTGTCGACGACGAGGTGATCGCCCGGGCGCGACTCGAGCCGCGGGAGCTGCAGTCCCTGCACTGGTGCGCCCTCGACGAGGTTGAGCGGCGATCGGCTCCCTACGTCACCCGGATGCTGAGGCGGCTGGCGAAGCATGCGGAGGGGACGGCATACCTCGAGGACGGTGCCGACCCCCTCTGGTAACGACGGCGGGAAGGAGGGGGCTAGTCGCGGTCGGGCACGATCATGTGCAGGAACATCGACACGAACGTGACGACGATCGATCCGAGCAGCGCGTCCCAGATGAAGTTGTCGACGTGGAAGTCGAGGCTGAACTGACCGGCGAACCATGAGGTCAGCTCCAGCATCAGCGCGTTCACGACCAGGGAGAACAGCCCGAGCGTCAGGATGATGACCGGCAGCGAGAAGAACTTCAGCACCGGCTTGACCACGGCGTTGAGAAGTCCGAAGATCACCGCCACCCACAGGATCGTGACGAGCTGACTGCTCAGCTTGGCACCGCTGGGGCCAAAGGAGATGCCCGGGAGAAGGAGGGCCGCGACCCACAGGGCGACACCGTTGACAAGGATCTTGATCGCGATCGACTTCATGGGCTCATCGTGGCATGCAGCAACCGATTCGGTCAGAAGGTGAAGGACTCGGTTCGGACACGGCGGGCCATAAGGTTCAGGTATGAGCCGCACCGTCCGCCTCCGCGAAGCCCTGGCTGCCGTCCCTGCGTACAAGCCCGGCAAACCTGCGGCCGCGCGCGAGGACATAACGACGTACAAGATCAGCAGCAACGAGAACCCCTACCCGCCGTTGCCAAGCGTTCTCAAGGTTGTCCAGGACGCCGCCACGGCGATGAACCGTTACCCGGACATGGCCGTCACCGAGCTGACCAATGCCCTCGCCCAGCGCCTCGGGGTGCCTCCCGAGAACATCGCCACCGGCACGGGGAGCGTGGGCGTGCTGGGCCAGCTCATCGCCGCCACCTGCGACCCCGGCGACGAGGTCATCTACGCCTGGCGTTCGTTCGAGGCCTATCCGATCATCGTGGCGCTGGCGGGTGCCGCATCGGTCAAGGTCCAGCTCGACCAGGACGCGCGCCACGACTTCGCCGCCATGGCCGCCGCCATCACCGCGCGCACGCGGCTCATCCTGATCTGCACGCCGAACAACCCCACCGGCCCGGTCGTGCACCAGGACGAGCTCGACGAGTTCCTGGACAAGGTTCCCGGAGACGTCCTGGTAGCCATCGACGAGGCCTACGTCGAGTTCGTCACCGACGAGCTCGCCCCCGATACGCTCGCTACGTATGCCGCGCGGCCGAACGTCGTGATCCTGCGCACGTTCAGCAAGGCCTATGGCCTAGCCGGACTTCGGGTGGGGTATGCCGTGGCCCACGAACCTGTGGCCGCGGCCCTGCGCAAGACCGCGGTGCCCTTCGGTGTGAGCAACATCGCCCAGCAAGCCGCGATCGCCAGCCTGGGCGTGTTCGACGAGCTCAAGGCGCGGGTCGACGCCCTCGTGGGCGAGCGCCAGCGGGTGATGGCCGGGCTTCGCCATCAGGGCTGGCACCTGCCCGAGTCGCAGGCCAACTTCGTCTGGCTGCCGCTGGGCGCCGACGCCGAGGCCTTTACAACTGCGGCCGACAAGGCGGGTCTGGTCGTGCGGTGCTTCGCCGGTGAGGGCGTGCGCGCCACCATCGCCGAGACGGAGGCCAACGACCGGCTGCTCCATGTCGCTCACGACTTCCTGGTGGCTCGCACGTTCTGAGGGTGATCTCTCATCTGCGTTCTTGTGACTGGCGGGCGTCCTGCCGGTAGCGTGTGCTGGCAGGGTCTGTGAGCGCCGTCACAGGTCTGCGTGAGTCCCTGTCATGGCTCGCATCCTTACCGGCGGAGACCCCGCCACACGTCCCATGACCCGAGTCGATCTGGCGGTCATCCCGCCGGTTCGCGAAGAAGGAGTGCCTGTGAGCGACAACCAAGCCGCCTTGTCGGAAGCCGAGGCCCACGCGGCGGCCCTGGCTGCGCTGACCGCCCCGGTCCCCGAGACCATCGGGGACGGAGGACCAGAGCTGGTCCAGCTGCTCACCCCTGAGGGTGAGCGTGTCGACCATGTCGGCCATCCGGAGTACTCGGCCATCGTCGACGAGCTGACCGACGAGGACCTGCGCGGTTTCTACCGCGACCACGTCCTCATTCGCCGGATCGATGCCGAGGCCACGGCCCTCCAGCGACAGGGCGAGCTCGGCATCTGGGCCAGCCTTCTGGGCCAGGAGGCAGCACAGGTCGGCTCTGGTCGTGCGCTTCGCAAGCAGGACTATGCCTTCCCGACCTACCGCGAGCATGGCGTCGCCTGGTGTCGCGGGGTCGACCCGCTCAACCTGCTCGGGCTCTTCCGAGGGGTCAACCATGGCGGCTGGGACCCGAACGAGAACAACTTCCACCTCTACACGATCGTCATCGGCGCCCAGACGTTGCACGCGACCGGCTACGCGATGGGCCTCCAGCACGACCATGCCGTAGGCACCGGCGACCCGGATCGAGACGCGGCCGTCATCGCCTACTTCGGTGATGGAGCGACCGCCCAGGGCGACGTCAACGAGGCCTTCGTGTACGCGGCCTCCATGAACGCACCGGTCGTCTTCTTCTGCCAGAACAACCAGTGGGCCATCTCCCAGCCCACCGAGCGACAGAGCCGGATCCCGATCTACAAGCGAGCCCGCGGCTTCGGCTTCCCCGGTGTCCGGGTCGACGGCAACGACGTGCTTGCCGTGTATGCCGTGACCAAGGTGGCGATGGATGCTGCCCGCAGCGGGCAGGGCCCAAGGATGATCGAGGCGTACACCTACCGCATGGGTGCGCACACGACGTCCGACGACCCCACAAAGTACCGCGTCTCCGCTGACGTCGAGGTATGGAAGCTGCGCGACCCGATCGCCCGGCTCAAGGCCTATCTCACCTCCAGCGGCAAGGCCGACCAGGCTTTCTACCAGGAGGTCGAGCGCGAGGCCGATGAGCTGGCGTCGACGGTTCGCGAGGGCTGCCTGACCATGCCTGACCCGGAGCCGGGCTCGATGTTCGACCATGTCTACGTCGAGGAGCACCCGCTGGTCGAGGCCGAGCGAGCCGAGTTCGCGGCCTACACAGCCAGCTTCCAGGGAGGTCACTGACATGACGAAGCTGACCATCGGCAAGGCCATCAACGCCGGTCTGCGACGGAGCATGGAGCGCGATCCCAAGGTCGTCATCATGGGTGAGGACATCGGCAAGCTCGGCGGAGTGTTCCGGGTGACCGAGACCCTGCAGAAGGACTTCGGTGAGGACCGGGTCATCGACACCCCGCTGGCCGAGTCCGGCATCGTGGGCACCGCCATCGGTATGGCGCTGCGCGGCTACCGACCCGTCGTGGAGATCCAGTTCGACGGGTTCGTCTACCCCGCGTTCGACCAGATCGTGTCCCAGGTCGCCAAGATGCCGGCGCGTTCGCTGGGCAAGATCAGGCTGCCCATGGTCATCCGCATCCCCGTCGGTGGCGGCATCGGCGCTGTTGAGCACCACAGCGAGTCCAACGAGGCCTACTTCGCCCACACGGCCGGGCTGCGGGTAGTCGCGTGCTCCAACCCCGAGGATGCCTACTGGATGATCCAGCAGGCCATCGAGTGCGAGGACCCGGTCATCTTCTACGAGCCCAAGCGCCGCTATCACGAGAAGGGCGAGGTCGACCTGACCGCCGACACTGCCCCGCGTGCGCTGTTCGCGGCGACCGTTGCGCGCCCCGGCGAGCATGCGACCCTGGCGGCATACGGCCCCATGGTCAAGGTCTGCCTGGATGCTGCCACGGCGGCTGCCGAGGAGGGCAAGTCGATCGAGGTCATCGACCTGCGTTCGCTGTCGCCGCTGGACCTCGACGCCCTGGCGACATCGGTGGAGAAGACCGGTCGGCTGGTCGTCGCCCACGAGGCACCGACGTTCCTCGGCATGGGCAGTGAGATCGCCGCGGCCATCTCGCAACGCTGTTTCTACCACCTCGAGTCCCCGGTGATCCGGGTCGGCGGCTACAACCTGCCCTACCCGCCGAGCAGGCTCGAGGAAGAGTTCCTGCCCGACCTGGACCGCGTGCTCGACGGCGTCGACCGCGCGCTCGCCTACTGATACGGAAGGGACGAAAACCCCATGGCTGTAAGGCATTTCAAGCTGCCAGACCCAGGCGAAGGACTCGTCGAGGCCGAGATCGTCACGTGGAAGGTCAAGGTCGGCGACACCGTCAAGGTCAATGACGTCATCGTGGAGATCGAGACGGCCAAGTCCCTGGTCGAGCTCCCAGTGCCGTATGCCGGCACGGTCACCGAGCTTCTCGTGGCCGAGGGCGAGACCGTGGCGGTTGGCTCCCCGATCATCGCGGTTGACGACGGGCTCGGCGGTGAGGCAGCGCCACCGGTGGCTTCACCGGTCGCTTCAGCAGCGGCGACTCCAGCGGCGGCAGGTGATGACGAGGAGATCGAGGCCGGCAAGATCGGCGGCGCGGCCCCTGGCGGCCGGGTCGCGGTTCTGGTCGGTTACGGCCCGCGGATGACCGAGGCCAAACGTCGCCCACGCAAGGGGCACGGCTCTCCTTCCGCGGCAACACCAGCAACCGCCCAGGTCAACCAGGCTTTCGCGCCCGAGCCCACCGCCCTCGAACCAGACGTCTCGGAGCCAGACGTCTCGGTACCAGCCGTGTCCGAAACCGTTGCGGCACAATCGGTTTCGGTTCTTCCGGCTGTCGGGGGCAGAGCCCTGGCCAAGCCCCCGGTGCGCAAGCTCGCCAAGGACCTGGGCCTCGACCTCTCACAGGTCCCCGGCTCCGGCAAGGGTGGCATCGTTACCCGAGCCGACCTCGAGTCGTACGCAGCGGAAGACCACTTCGCGGAGTCGGGGGCGGGCAGCGGTGCAGGCGCCGCGACATACAAGGCACCGGTGTTCGAGGCCATCGGTGAGCGCGAGGTGCGCATCCCGGTCAAGGGCGTGCGCAAGCTGATGGCACAGGCCATGGTCGGCTCGGCGTTCACCGCACCCCATGTCACAGAGTTCGTCACCGTCGACGTCACGCGCACGATGAGGCTGGTCGACCGGCTCAGGGACCAGCGTGAGTTCCAGGACGTCAAGGTGAGTCCGCTGCTGGTCGTGGCCAAGGCGCTGATCATCGCCAGCCGCCGCAACCCCGGGGTCAACGCCACGTGGGACGAGGCCGCCCAGGAGATCGTCGTCAAGAACTACGTCAACCTCGGCATCGCCGCGGCGACCCCACGCGGGCTGATGGTGCCCAACATCAAGGATGCCGACCAGATGTCGCTGCGGCAGCTGGCCGACGCGATGGCCAACCTGGTGTCGACGGCGCGCGAGGGCAGGACCCAGCCGGCCGAGATGTCCGGTGGGTCGATCACGATCACCAACGTCGGGGTCTTCGGCGTCGACACGGGCACTCCGATCATCAACCCGGGCGAGGCGGCGATCCTGTGCTTCGGTGTCGTCCGGCAGATGCCTTGGGTTGTCAAGGGCAGGATCAAGGTTCGCTGGGTCACCCAGCTGGGTGTGTCCTTCGACCACCGGATGGTCGACGGCGAGCTGGGCTCACGATTCCTGGCCGACGTCGCGGCCGTCCTTCACGACCCAGGCCAGGCGCTCGTCTGGGGCTGAGCGCAGCCTTCTTAGGGCCGGGTCTGGCGGGCGATAAAGGCGGCCATTCCGGGGACTGTGTAGGCAACGTGACCGTGCTCAGGGGCATAGATGAGGCCCTTCTTGATCAGGGTGTCCCTGATCGGCCCGACGCCGGTGGGGTTCTTTCCAAGCCTGGCCGCAACCTGGCTCGACCGGCTCGGCCCGTCGCCGTCGGTGGCCATCGCCTCGAGATAGGCCCTTTGCCCGGGTGTGGCTCGTTCCCATCGCGTTCGGTAGAACCCGGCGTCCAGATGAGCTTGTCCTGACGCGGCCCCGACCCGGGCATCGTCATACGTCAGCGTCGCGCCCTCCGCGGCGTTCCATGTCGCCTGGCCGTACTCCTGCAGGAAGTAGGGGTAGCCGCGCGTCCTGCTCACCACATAGGCGACCGCGGCGTCATCCCAGGACACGCCCTCCCCGGCGGCCGGTCGGGTCAACGCCTCCCGGGCGGCGTCGTTACCCAGCTGGCTGATCTCCTGGTAGGCGTAGAGGCGCTCGGCGTAGCTCTTGGCCTCGGACAGCAACCTGGGCAGGTTGGGAAGGCCGGCAAGCCCAAGCAGGAATGGCCAGTTCCGTTGGCCTGCCTTGTGGCTGATGGAGCAGAGGGCTTTCAGCTCGTCCCGGGTCAGATCCTGGGCTTCGTCGATGAGGAGGGCGAGTCCGCGGCTCTGCTCCTGTGCCGCGTCCGCGAGGTCCTTGATCAGCTCGCTCAGGTCCGTCTCGAGCTCCCCGGAGTCGCCACGACCCGCTGCCGGGGCGACATCGAGCCCGAAGGACCAGATCCCGGCAGAGTCGACCTTGACGCTGAACGTCTTGAACGTGGCCAGCGCCTTCTTGAGCTTGTCCCCTGCCCTTGGCCGGACGAGCTCGCGGACCACGGGGTAGAGCGACCGGGCCAGAGTGTCACGAAAGGGGCTCCCCGAGTTGGCCTCGATGATGACCGTCAGCCAGCTGCGGTCCTGGGCCATCTCGTGGAACTCTCCGAGCAGGACGGTCTTTCCCACGCCACGCAGGCCGTGCAGGACCACGGATCGGGTGGGTCGGGCATTCTCGATCCGTTCCAGCGCTACGCCCCAACCCTGCAGCTCTTCGTCGCGTCCTACCAGAGCCGTCGGGCGCAGGCCTGCCCCGGGAGAGTAGGGATTGGTCCGCTCGTCCATGACCTGAAACTTACCAAGGTCTTGGACGACTTAACAGATCGATAGAGTCCGATAGACAAAGGTAAGACCGCTGTGCCGAGGGGTGAGCGCGCCCTCCGGAGGCCTCAGTGGGAGAGGCCCGGAGGTGCGGCCTCAGTCTCTGCCACCAGCAGAGCGTCGGCCGCGTCGGCCGCGTCCGACTTGCCACGGCTCTCGTAGGCCGAACCGCTGCGGAGCTCGACGTGCGGCAGGAACCACACGACGATGAACGCGAGGACCATGACTCCGGAGCCGATCAGGAAGACGAGGTCCATGGCCTGGGAGAAGCCGATCAGGAACGGCTTGGCCAGCCGGGGGTCAAGCTGCTGGATGAACGAGGAGTCGCTCAACGGGTTGAGCGACCCGCCCCCGCCCCCGCCGGTCTGAGCCTGCTGCAGGCTGTGGATGAACTCGGTGTTGGCCTGGGTGTTGCCGGTCGGGGACTGAGGGTTCTTCAGAGCTGCCTGGAACTCGGCGGTCGGGGCGACCTTGGCGAAGGCGGTCTGGATCCGGTCCGGCACGACCGAGAACAGGATGGAGAGGAAGACGGCGACTCCGAGGGTGCCGCCGATCTGACGGGTGAACGTCGCCGACGAGGTGGCCACGCCGATGTCGCGCGGGGAGACGGCGTTCTGCACGGCGAGGGTGAGCGGCTGCATGTTGAACCCGAGCCCAAGGCCGAAGAACAGCATGACGATCATCGTCCGCCAGAGCGCAGTGTCGGCTCCGACATAGTGGAACCCGAAGAGTGAGGCGACGAGCAGGCCGCAGCCGATGATCGGGAAATGCCGGTAGCGGCCCGTCCTGGAGATCAGCTGGCCCGAGATGATCGAGCCACTCATCATGCCCAAGGTCATCGGGAGCAACATCAAACCGGCCATGGTCGGCGTCGCGCCCTTGACGATCTGCAGGTAGAGCGGCAGCGAGGCCAGCCCACCGAACATACCCATGCCCAGGACCACCGAGGCGATTGATGCGACGCCGACGGTCTTGTTCCTGAACAGACTGATCGGGAGCAGCGCCTCGGCGCCCATCGCGCGCTCGACCAGGAAGAACGCGACCAGGCCGACCAGACCCACGCCGTAGCAGGAAAGCGACCGACCGGAGCCCCATCCCCACTCGCGACCCTGCTCGGCGACCAGCAGCAACGGAACGAGCCCAACGGTCAGCGCGGCAGCGCCGCCGAAGTCGATGCGGTGGTCCAGTCGGGTGTGACGCAGGTGCAGTGTGCGGTCAACCACGAAGAGTGCCGCAAGGCCGATGGGGATGTTGACCAAGAAGACCCAGCGCCAGCCGGTGATGCCCAGGATCGTGGCCTGACCGGCAAAGAAGCCGCCGACGACCGGGCCCAAGACGCTGGAGGTGCCAAAGACCGCGAGGAAGTAGCCCTGGTACTTGGCGCGCTCTCGTGGCGGCACGATGTCGCCGATGATGGCCAGTGCGAGGGAGAAGAGGCCACCGGCGCCCAGCCCCTGGACGGCCCGGAACCCCGCCAGCATCGGCATCGACGTGGCGAACGTGCACAGGATCGAGCCGAACAGGAAGATCACGATGGCTGCGGTGAAGAAGCGCTTGCGCCCGTAGATGTCTGACAGCTTGCCGTACAGCGGCGTCACGATCGTCGAGGTGATCAGGTAGGCCGTGACAACCCAGGCCTGCCCAGAGAGGTCGTGCAGGTCGTCGGCGATGACTCGCATGGCCGAGGAGACGATGGTCTGGTCGAGCGCGGCCAGGAACATTCCCATCATCAGCCCGGCGAGGATGGTCAGGATCTGCTTGTGCGAGAGCGGCCCTTGGGTGGCGGGCGCCGGTACAGCGGCGGCGGTTGCCATTACGGCTCCTTGGTGGTGGTGAGTGGGGTGTCGCCGGAGGGTGCGAGCGTCATCGCCGGCGGGAAGGGAATTGACCTGACCTGGTCCCTGGAGGCCTCGAAGGACCTGGCGAACCGGTCGAGCTGGTCGTTGAAGGCATCGGCCTCGGCCGGTTCCCAGTCGTGCAGCATCTCGCGGAACCACTCTCCGCGTCCGGTCTTGAGGCGCTCCACGAGGTCTTTGCCCTCAGCGCTGAGGGAGACCATATAGGCCCTGCCGTCCAGAGGGTCCGCCACTTTGTCCAGCAGTCCGTGGGACGCCAGCATCGACACCTGCCGGCTCACCGTGGAGACATCCGAGTGGATGCAGTCGGCGAGCAGGGACACCCGCCGCGGCTCCTCGATGAGGTTGAACAGGATCGGGTAGGACGCGGCCTCGACCCCAGGGTGCAGCTTCGGGGCGTGCTGGCGCATGGACTGGAACAGCTTCATGACCCGGACCAGCTCGGTGCTGAGCCGGGTTGCGCTCTCCAGGCTGATGGCCATCGTTGCTCCAGGGTTGCCGCGAACTTGCTTGCGACATACAAATATCACGAATCACTTGCGTGGCGCAACCAAGTGTTCGGTGGGATCAGCGGATCATCGACTGGTACCGGTCCGGGTGCTCACCCTCCTTAGGCTGTTGCCATGAGCACGGGACAGGGCGCAGGTCGGCAGACCGCACGGCTGCCGTTGATCCTTACGGCGCTCGTCGTCGCCGTGGTCGTCCCGGCGGGAATGCTCGGTGGTGTATTCGCCGCACCGGTCGTCGGGCTTCCTGATGCCGGCGGGATGGTGCGTTGGGGGCTGCCGATCGCACGGGCGGTTCACGATCTTGCCGCCGCCAGCACCGTGGGCCTGCTCGTCGTGGCGGCGACGGTCATACCCGAGGCGCGCAACACCTCGCGGCGGATCGCGGCAGCCCGATACGCAAGCGTCTCGGGCGTCGCGTGGGTGCTCGCAGGGCTGGTCGGGCTGGTCTTCTCATTTGCCAGCATCTCGGGCACCAGGCTCACCGATCCCGCGTTCGCCAGCCAGCTCCAGACCTTCGTTCTCCAGATCGAGCTTCTGCGGGTGGCGCTGATCAGCTCTGCGATGGCCCTGGTGGTGACAGCGGGAGCGGCAGTCGTGCGACGCCGCTCGGGCATGGTCTCCCTCGCCGCGATAGGCGTCCTGGCACTCCTCCCGCTGTCCCTGGCTGGTCACGCTGCCGGCTCCGGAAACCACGACACGGCCGTCGACTCCCTTGCCCTGCATATGGTTTCGGCTGCCCTGTGGGTGGGAGGCCTGCTCGCACTGATGATGCTTCGCCCTTTGCTCGGCACTGCGCTCGGGGTCAGCGTTCAGCGTTACTCAGTCCTCGCTGGCTGGTGCTTCGTCGCCGTTGCGCTGTCCGGGGCGGCCAACGCCTGGATCCGGATCGGCTCGATCGGCAACCTTGCCTCGAGCTATGGAGCGCTGGTGGTCCTCAAGGTCGTCGCGCTGGTGGCGCTGGGCCTCGCGGGCTGGCGACAGCGTTCACGCGTGGTCAGCCGGATCACCGAGGATCCGCTGGCAGGAAGGCTCTTCGTGAAGCTGGCGGTCATCGAGCTGGTCGTCATGAGCGCAGCCTTCGCCTTGGGGACCGCTCTTTCGCGCAGCGCGCCGCCGGGCCCGGGCACGCCCGTCGGCAGTACGGATCCGGCACTCCCACTGACCGGATATCCGGCTCCCGCGGGCCCGCTGGCCGGCAGTGACTGGCTCACCGTCTGGCGCATCGACTGGCTGTGGCTCGTCGTGTCGCTGCTCGCCGTGACCCTGTATCTCCTCGGCGTACGGCGGATGCGCGCCCGCGGCGACTCATGGCCCGCAGCCAGAACCGTTAGCTGGGTCCTGGGCTGGGCGATCTTCGTGTGGGCCACCTGTGGGGCGCCCGGTGTCTACGGGCGCGTCCTGTTCTCGGTCCACATGCTGCTCCACATGACGGTGTCCATGGCTGCTCCGATCCTCATGGTGCTGGCCGCCCCGGCCACGCTCGCGCTGCGCACGCTCACGCCGCGGCACGACAAGACCCTGGGTCCTCGCGAGCTTCTGCTGGGACTGCTCCACTCCAGATACCTTGCGGTGATTGGCAATCCGATCGTCGCAGCGGCCATCTTCTTCGGCAGTCTGGTCGTGTTCTACTTCTCCCCGCTGTTCGAGCTGGCGCTGCGGACCCACACTGGGCACGTCCTCATGACCGCCCATTTCCTGCTGGCCGGATATCTCTTCGCCTGGGTGCTCGTGGGCATCGACCCGGGCCCGAGGCGCTGGCCGCCTTCGCTGCGGCTCGTCATCCTCTTCGCCACGATCTCGTTCCACGCGTTCTTCGGAGTCGCGCTGACAACCGGCACGTCGTTGCTGGCTTCAGCCTTCTTCGAGGGCCTGCACCTACCCTGGGCCGTGGATCTGCTTGCTGACCAACGTATTGCCGGTGCTGTCGCCTGGGGCGTCGGGGAGGTTCCCACACTGATCCTGGCTTTGCTGGTCACCCTGGCGTGGGTGCGTTCGGATGCAGCTGAGACCACACGGCTGGACCGGCAGGCCGATCGCGACGACGACGCGGAGCTGAAGGCCTACAACGCCCATCTGGCTGCGATCTCCGGGCACAAGAGCAGTCACGGGCCCACCCCACCGACCTCGGGAGACTGACATGCGCATCGCGGTGATCCAGCTGGGGTATGACGACCTGGAGCCTGTCGCCGACAGGGTCACCCGGGCCGCCGATCTCGTCCGCGCCCAGGCGGGGCACGACCTGGTCGTGCTGCCGGAGCTCTGGTCCGCCGGTGGGTTCTCCTACGGCAGCTGGGCTGAGCGCGCCGAGCCCGCTGACGGCCCGGTGGGTTCGGCAATGTCCGCCGCGGCGAGGGACGCCGGTGTGATGCTGCACGCCGGGTCGATCGTCGAGCGCCCCGCCGATGGTGCGCGCGGGCCAGAGGGCAAGGGGCTATGGAACACCTCCTTGGTCTTCGCCGCCGACGGGTCGTTGGCTACGACCTATCGCAAGATCCACCGGTTCGGCTTCGGCCGGGGAGAGCCGGTTCTGATGGAGGCCGGGGATGCCCTCTCGCTGGTCGATGTGCCGGACTCCTCGACGGCAGCCGGACCCGCGAGAGCGGCGCTGTCAACGTGCTACGACCTGAGGTTCCCCGAGCTGTATCGGGCCCAGCTTGACGCCGGCGCAACGCTCTTCGTCATACCCGCGGCGTGGCCTGCGGCTCGGGTGCGCCACTGGACGCTTCTCGCACACGCGCGAGCGATCGAGAACCAGTGTGTCGTGGTGGCCTGCAACACGGCCGGCACCCACGCTGGCGTGGAGATGGGCGGACACAGCCAGGTGGTGCTGCCCACCGGCGACGTCGCAGCCATGGCCGGAAGCGACGAGGAGGTGCTCAGCGTCGAGGTCGATATGAGCGTTGTCAGCGACTACCGCACCAGCTTTCCAGTTCTGCGCGATCGCAGGCTGCCACTGGCTTCCAATGACCCGTGGACGGGCCGCTAGCCGGTTTGTTGCATGGTTGCCGGTCGGGGAGGCGGCAACGGTGAAACAAACCCGCCTCCCGATGTCCGGCAACGATCAGAAGGCGTCCTCGGACACGTCCATGAGGGAGTTGTCCGTGGCTTCGGCGATCTGGCGCTCGGCCGCGATCTTGGGCAGGACCGTGCGGGCGAAGAACGACGCCGCCGCGATCTTGCCCTCGTAGAACCGCTTGTCCTTGGCCGATGTGGCGCCGGCGTCCAGGGCAGCCTTGGCGACCTCGGCCTGGCGCAGAAGCAGCCACCCCACGACCAGGTCGCCGGCGCAGAGCAGGAGACGAGAGGTGTTCTGGCCGACCTTGTAGAGGCTGGTCGGGTCGCCGCCTCTGGTTGGGTCGGACTTCATCAGCTCGGCGACCATGAAGCCCAGGATGCCTTGGACATCCTCCAGACCCTTGCCAAGCAGCTCGCGCTCTGTGCGGAGGAAGTCCGAGCCGTCGTCGGCCTTGGCGAACTCATTGACCTGCGCGGCGATGTGGCCCACGGCCTTGCCCTTGTCGCGGATGATCTTGCGGAAGAAGAAGTCCAGGCCCTGGATGGCAGTGGTGCCTTCATAAAGAGTGTCGATCTTGGCGTCCCTGACGTACTGCTCGATCGGGTAGTCCTGAAGGAAGCCCGAGCCGCCGTAGGTCTGCAGCGACTCGGTGCCCAGCAGCACCCAGGCGCGCTCGGAGCCGACCCCTTTGACGATCGGCAGCAACAGGTCGTTGACCCGCCCTGCCATCGCGGCGGGGGAGTCCTGCTCGAGCGCGTCGGCACTGCCGCTCAGCTGCGCTTCGTCGACGACGTCCTGCTGGCAGGCGGTGTAGATGACCAGGGCACGGAGGCCCTCGGCATACGACTTCTGCAGCATCAGGGACCGACGAACGTCGGGATGGTGCGTGATGCTCACCCGCGCCGCGATCTTGTTGGTCATCTGGGTCAGGTCGGCTCCCTGGACGCGCTGCTTGGCATAGTCCAGCGCGTTGAGGTAGCCGGTGGAGAGCGTGGCAATTGCCTTGGTGCCAACCATCATTCGAGCGAACTCGATGATGCGGAACATCTGCGCGATGCCATCATGGGCGTCGCCGAGCAAGGTACCGACCGCGGGTTGGTCTGCACCGAACGTGACCTCGCAGGTGGTGGAGACCTTCAGCCCCATCTTGCGCTCGAGGTTCGTGACGTAGGCGCCATTGCGCTCACCGAGCTCGCCGGTCTCGATGTCGACGTGGAACTTTGGAACCACGAACAGGGACAAACCCTTGGTACCGGCGGCGCCGCCCTCCGGCCGCGCGAGGACGAAGTGCACGACGTTGTCGTAGAAGTCGGCCTCGGCCGAGGTGATGAAGCGCTTGACGCCGGTGATGTGCCAGGTGCCGTCGGCCTGCTGAACCGCCTTCGTGCGGCCGGCGCCCACGTCGGAGCCCGCCTCGGGCTCGGTGAGCACCATGGTCGCTCCCCACTTCTTGTCGACCATGTGGTGCGCCATCTTCTTCTGGTCGCCAGTGCCCAGGTTGAAGAGGACCTTGGCGAAGGCGAAGCCGGCGGAGTACATGTGAACTGCGGGGTTCGAGCCAAGGACCAGCTCCGCGACGGCCCAGCGAAGCGACGGCGGGATGACCGTGCCGCCGAGCTCGGCCGGAACGTCGAGACGCCACCACTCGGCGTCGAGATAGGCCTTGTACGACTTGGTGAAGGACGCGGGAATTGTCACCGAGCTGGTCGCCGGGTCGAAGACGGGCGGATTGCGGTCGGAGTCGAGCAGGCTCGCGGCGAGCTCGTTCTCGGCAAGGCGGCACACCTCGCCCAGGATCTCGCGGGCGGTGTCTTCATCGACCTCGGAGTAAGGGCCGCTGCCCAGGATCTCCTGGCGTTTGAAGACCTCGAACAGGTTGAACTCGAGATCGCGCAAGTTGCTCTTGTAGTGGCCCATCAAAAGTCCTCCGTGCTGGGATCGAGACCGATTACCGGCGCCCCAATGGTGGTTACCGGTCAGTAACATCCATGATGCTACCGATGGGTAACAAGCGCAAGCACGTGGTTCCGACCCCCAGCCCGGTGAAGACCGATCCCGCGCGAAGTCAGGTGTGCGTGCGTGTTGTCTCACGGTGGTGAGAACGTCCGGGAGTCAGGTGTGCGTGCGTGTTGTCTCACGGTGGTGAGAACGCCCGGGAGTCAGGTGTGGATCGGGATGGATGACGGCCGACGTCAGACGCGGAATCGCAACAACGAGAGCCTGTTCGGCGGCCACGCAGACATCATGTGCCTTCCGTAGGGTGAAGCGGTCCGGGAGCACGAGGTCGATGTCGGCATGAAGCTCGTGACCGATCCACCGCACACGCACGCGGCCAACGTGCTGGACGCCGTCGATGCCGTGAAGCACCTCCTCGCATCTGCTGACGAGGTTGGGGTCGACACAGTCCATGAGCCGTCGGTAGACCTCTTTGGCAGCCTCGCGGAGCACCATGAACAGGGCAGCAGTGATCGCCAGTCCCACGAGGGGGTCCGCCAGGGGGAAGCCGGCCATCGTGCCGCCGGCGCCGACCAGAACCGCCAGCGAGGTGTAGCCGTCGGTGCGGGCGTGCAACCCGTCCGCCACCAGGGCGGCCGATCCGATCCTGCGACCGACCCTGAGTCGGTACCGCGCGACGATCTCGTTGCCGGCGAAGCCGACGAGGGCGGCGAGCGCCACCACCAAGGGGAAGGACATCGCCTCGGGATGGCGAAGGCGCGCCACGGCCGCCGCGCCCGCGAACACCGCGGAGGCCGCGATGACTACGACAATGAGGATGCCGGCCAGGTCCTCGGCCCGTCCGTAGCCATAGGTGTAGCGACGGGTCGCCGCACGCCGCCCGATCGTGAACGCGACGGCAAGAGGTATGGCGGTGAGTGCGTCCCCGAGATTGTGGACTGTGTCGCCAAGGAGGGCCACGGAGCCCGAGATCCACACAACCACGGCCTGCGCAGCGGCGGTGACACCAAGGATGGCCAGCGAGATCCACAGTGCGCGCATACCGTCTCGCGACGCGGTGAGCGCCTCGTCAACGGTCTCGGCGGGGTCATGGCTGTGCGGCATGAGGGCGTGCCTGAGTCGGTCTAGGCGTCCGGTATGGGCGTCATGCGCGTGCCCGTCCTCACGTCCGTGGTCAGACGGATCGTCAGGCCCGTGACCAGTCCAATCGTCATGGCCGTGACCGGCCCGATCGTCAGGCCCGTCGTCGGAACCGCCGTCCTGACCAGGCCGGTGCTCGGGACTCATGACGTCAGTATTCCGGATGTGTGCCCACCCGACCCGGTCACGTCAGCTTGGCTGACCACCGAGTTGGGGATGGCCCGAGTCGAGCGGCCGACGGCATAGGTTGAGGGATGTGAGCAAGACGGGCGCGCCGAGCGCAATGAGCTCTCGCGAGCTGCTGGTGGCATACCTGCGAGCGCAGGTCGACGAGCTGAGGGCCCGTGAGCCGGGAGCCCGTATCGACAGCCCGGACGCAGTCCACCGGATGCGCGTGGCGTCCCGGCGGCTGCGCAGCAGCCTGGCGACGTTCGGGCCGTTCTTCACCGGTTCACAAGCCCAGCGTCTGCGCGATGAGCTGCAGTGGATGGGCACTGTCCTCGGGCCTGTGCGCGACGTCGAGGTGCTGAGGGCTCATCTGCATGGGACCGCGGCGATCCTGTCGGTCGACGCCGACCTTGCGGAGGTGCTCGCGGGCCTGGATCACGAACTAGCAGAACGACATTCGCAGGCCCACTCGAGGCTCATCGAAGCACTGAACAGCCCTCGGTATGACGCGATGCTGGCGGCTCTCGCTGTTCTTGTGACACACCCGCCGTGGGACGCGAGGGCGGCGACGCGCCATACCCTGCCCGCGTTGGTGGGTCGCGCCTGTGCCCGCGTCGACCGTGCGGCCAAGGCGGCCGAAGGCGCGCTCGACGTGGGCGGTCCAGAGCTCCATGAGGTCCGCAAGGCAGCGAAGCGCGCCAGGTATGCCGCCGAGGTGACCGGCCCATCGTCCGGCTCCGCGGCCCACGCTCTTGCCCAGCGGATGGAAGAGCTGCAGGAGCTGCTCGGCTGTCATCAGGACAGCATCATGGCCCGGGCGTTGCTCGCCGATCTCGCTGGCCGGATGTCGGAGCGTCAGGCGTTCGCCCTGGGGCTGTTGACCGGAGTGGAGCGTGCGAGTGACGAGTCGGTCTTGGCGGCATACGAAGTGGCGCTGGCTGCGGCCTCCGCGGACGAGGTCAGGGGGTGGACCCGTCAGGACTAAAGACCCTCCCCACCCGGGTCGTGACGTCAGTACTTCTTCGGTGGCAGCGGCTTTCCGCGATGGTGCGCCTCTTGGGTGAGGTGGCACCCCGTACTTCCTCCGAGGATCGTGTTGGCGCCCGTCCCGAAGAGCAGCTCCCCGTTGTAGGCGTCCCTGAACGAGACCTCGTGATCGTCAGGGCCGTTCACGATGACCTTCGGCGCTCCGAAGCCGTGTTGTCCGGCAACGTCGGTCACGATCGCGACTGCCTGGTCCCATGCGGCGTCCGGAAGGTTGCCCGGCGACATGCCGGCGTCATACCGGCGTACTTCGGCCCCCTCCAGGTTGGAGATCCTTCCACCGCAAGCGGATCCACTGATCGGATCGTCGTCGGGAACCCACTCGGCCACGCCCACCTCGGACACCAGGCGCGCACGGATGGTCGAGAACATCGACTGGTAGTCGGCGTCGACCTGGGTGAGGTTCGGGCGCTTCATCAATGTGTCAAATGCCTCGTTCATGTGCTCACTCTCCTTGAGGGTGGTGCTGCAGCCTGCAACCATCAACAGCATCACCATGCTGGCAGCAGCTCTGGAGACCCTGGTCATGAGTAGGTCCCCCGTATCGGCCGCGAGAGGACATCTCCCACACCTTCACCGCGGTCGAACACGCGACGATCCGGCAGGCCTGCGACCACCACGGACACGTTGTACTGGCTGGTGCTGTCATCGACCAGATAGGAGCTGTGGCCCGTGACTTCGGCGAAGTGCCGGATCTCGCCGGTCATGGGGTCCACGACGGTCGAAGCCCTTGCGGACGCGTGCTCGATACCGGCCAGGTGTGACGGGTCGATGCCGAAGTACCCAAGGTCGCCCACCGCGTCGAGCCGCGCCTCGATGTAGTAAGCGTGGCCCCGGGGTACGGACAGGTCCTTGACGTCGTTCGTGCCGATGCCTGGAGAGCCGAAGAACACAACGTCGTCCACCCCGGTGTTCTGCTTCAGGGCAAGACCGGCCGTGGTCGAGCCATAGGAATGGCCGAGCAGGCTCAAGTGGGCGTCGTGGTCGCGGGCCGCGCCGATCCCCCGGAGGAAGGGAACGAGCTGTGCAGCGCCCACCTGTGCGGCGTGGTCGTCGGCCACCGAGTTGTTGCCGATGAGGTCCCAGCCCAACTGGGGAGCCTGGTATCCGATCCACGTCACCGTCGCCGTCGTTGAGTCAGCTGCCGGGTTGGCGCGCTTGTTCTCGAGCTCGGTCCTGTGCTGGAGCTGATCCATGTCGTGGTCGTCATCCTTCATGCTGTCGCTGACCGTGGCGCTCAGCCCCGGAACGAAGACGGCTACGTTGTCGGCGGTGTCGACGTTGCCCCGCGCTATGGCGGCTGTTGCGCGTTCCTGCGACAGGTCCAGCAGGAGGAGCTGGCGGTCACCGTCTCTGGCTAGTGTCTGTTCGACCGCGTCCAGTGAAGCCAGCTTGTCCTTGACATGGGCCAACGCGACGTCATCGTTGGTGAACGTGCCGCCGAACCAGCTACCGGACAGGCGGGCTGTGAGGCGCTCTTGCTGGGCCACGAGGCGATCACGATCGACGCCGAGAAGTGCGCGGTTGGCCTCATCCCTGGCCGCGAACGGCACGCCGTCGCTGTTGCCGATCCAGTTGGGGTGTTCCCTGATCACCTGCCGCTGGTCCTGCGTGCTCAGCGATTTCCACCAGCCGGCGTTCTCGCCCGGCGACCCGTGTTTCGGCGGGGACCCAGGACTGGTCGTGGGTACCCACGATCCCGCCGGTGCGTCGGCAAGGCCAGCAGGCAACGGGATTCCCAGGGCCGAGTTCGGTGCCATCCAGATGGGAAGCGAACCCAAGCGGCCACTGTCGTTGTTGCTTGCCCTGCGTTGTGCGATCGACTGGGCGCGTAGCTCGGCGGCACAAGTGTCCAGGGACGAGGACGCACTGGCCAGCTGTGGCGAGGCCTGCTGTTCCCACTGCTGGGTGAGATGCCAAAGGTCGGAGCCGTTCCAGCCGGCCTGCAGCTCGGCAACAGCCCGCTGGGCCTGACTTCGGATGTCCTGCATCCTGCGCGCGTCGGTGTGCAGTGACTCCCCGATACGGTCAAGGGTGTCGGTGTTCGCGCCCAGCAGCTCTGTCATGACCCCCCTTGGCGCCCTGTGTTTCCTTGGGGCTGACGCTAGAGGCTGGAGGTCATCCGGCACATGGGGAGAACTCCCCATCGGGCGTCAAGGAAGGCTGCCGCGAGTCCGCGCCGACTCGGCGGCTCAGTCGGGATGTGCTACCGGAGCTTCTGCCTGCCTTCTTGCTGGTCAGCGGTCGGTGAGCCGGGCGCGGGGATAACCACTTTGCCGCCATACCGACCGGTGAGCCCTGGCCCGTCGTCGAGCCCGTCCCCTGGTGTGGGGGCGGGATGCCCGGCGAGCTTCTGGGCGTCAAGCAGCTGCCGTGCCTGGCTGCGAGAGGCGGAGAACATGTCCTCCATCGCCGCGAACGCCACGGCCGCCGAGCTCTTGCTGGTGCCGTGGAGGCGAATCCACCCGCGCCGCTCCGCCGCTGTGAGGCCACGACCGAGTGCAACCAGCCCTGCAGCGCCAGCAAGGATCATGAGCGCTACGTCGAACACGGATCTGACGATCGTGACTGTCTCACCCTCTCGGCTCGTATCCTCGAGACATGGCCCGGTACTTCGACGTCCACCCGCTGCACCCGCAACCCCACAGGATCGCGCAGATTGCTGCTTTGCTGCGGGATGACGCCCTCATCGCCTACCCCACCGACTCCTGCTACGCACTGGGCTGCCGGATGGACAACGCGGTGGGCGGGGAGCGCATCCGCCAGCTGCGGGTCCTGGACGACAAGCACCACTTCACGCTCGTATGCGCGGACTTCGCTCAGCTCGGCCAGCTCGTCCAGCTCAACAATGCCGCGTTCAGGGCCATCAAGGCAGCGACGCCCGGCCCCTATACCTTCATTCTCCCGGCCACCAAGGAGGTGCCGCGGCGGCTTGCGCACCCCAAGAGACGTACCGTCGGCGTTCGCATCCTTGAACATCCCGTTGTGCAGGCCTTGCTGCGCGAGCTCGGGGAGCCGCTGGTCTCGAGCACCCTCCAGCTCCCTCACGCGGTGGAGCCGATGACCGACGGCTGGCAGATCAAGGAAGAGCTCGACCTCATGATCGACGCAGTGGTGGACGCCGGCGACTGCGGAACGGAACCCAGCACGGTGGTGGACTGGTCCCAGGGGTACTCGGAGGTCCTGCGGGTCGGGGCGGGTGATCCGGCGCGCTTCGAGTAGTGCGGCTCAGCGGGGTTCTCGGCGGCGATCATGTCGACCCCGCTCGGCAGGGCCATAGAGCTCGCCCTCATGGCTGGACACGAAGTTGCCGCACCTTGTGCAGCGATACCCGGTGTCGAAGGACTTGTACGCATGCCCACCAATGGCGCACGTGTGGTCGATCGGGTGGACGGGCGCGTTCGGTGTTCGGAGAGCTGCCGTCGCCTCTTCGGTCTTGAGGGGGGTCGCGCCGCGGTGGGTTTGCTGGCCACCTGCGATGAACGCGACTATGCCGATGCCGACGGCCACGACGACCACGAGGAGGACCCAGAAGACTGTCGTCATGAGGTCGGTCCGTTACCCAAACCACCAAGTGCACTCATGCCACAGCACCTGTCTTCCATTCTCTCCCGAGGCCACCTTGTTGGGCTTGCCCACCTCAAAAGCATATTCCCGATCAATGAGACCGTGGGTGCGTTATCGAGAAAGTCCCACACGGGGTTGAGCTGCTGATCTGCCCCTGTATGCATGCCCCGTCCGCGTTGAGCCGGTGGTCGGTCGCCCCGATCATTAGGTAGCCCGGTCTCTGGGGTGGGCGCCGCAGGCAACGTGGAGCTCTTCAACGGCACCACGTCGCTGGGCACCAGCTCGGTCTCCGCAGGCACCGCCAGGAGTGCATGACGCCGCCATCGTCGAGTCGTGTAGGACGCGGCTGGTCATACTTGGTTATACTTTGGGTATGAAGACCGCGATCTCGGTACCTGATGAGACCTTCGAGAAGGCGTCCCGTCGTGCGCACGATCTAGGGATGAGCCGATCGGAGTTCTTCTCCCGAGCTGCAGCGCGATATCTGGACGAGCTCGATGCCGAGTCGGTGACCCGCCAGATCGACCTGGCCGTGGCCACTTTGGCAGAGCGAGACGACTCAGCAGAGGATGCCGTTGCCGTGGGGCTTCGGGTCCTGGCTGACGCTTCGGGCGAATGGTGATCGAGCGGGGTGGTATCTACTGGGCAGATCTGGGAGCGCCCTCGGGATCGCGCCCAGCCAAGCGCCGGCCGGTAATGGTCATCTCGGCAGAGACCTACAACAACAGCCGGTTGGCGACGGTGCTGGCCGTCGTCATCACGTCCAACACTGACTTGGCAACGATGCCCGGCAACGTGTTCCTGCCCGCAGCTGTGACTGGGCTGCCCAAAGACTCGGTCGTGAACGTCACTGCCGTGGTCACCCTCAACAAGACAGATCTGTCCGAACAAGCCGGCCACGCACCCTTGGCGGTGCTGCGCGAGATCGATCGCGGCCTACGACACGTCTTCGATCTCTAGTCGATCGACGCCCGGACGGGGACGGTCAGCAAGCGACAAGCGCTGGAAACAAACGCACTCAATGCCGAATTGAGGACGTCT